>Ga0307373_10013701_pt1 | contig 11297 bp, 13 predicted proteins | sample OX2MG_FD_202534 | JGI IMG/M metagenome (GOLD analysis project Ga0307373, IMG submission 202534) | Soil microbial communities from Risofladan, Vaasa, Finland - OX-2 | ecosystem: Environmental > Terrestrial > Soil > Coastal area > Acid sulfate soil | place: Finland: Risofladan, Vaasa | collected... | reverse complement strand
CGCGCAGCAGCTCAACACCGCACGCGCCAAGCGCTTCCAATCCATCGACCGTCGATCCAAACCCCCAGCCTGACTCAACCACCGAAACAAGACCCCTTCAGGCTCATACCTGAATTAGAAAAGACTCGGCTCAAACACCTGAACCGGGTGCAGGTACTGTTTGACCGCTTTCACCCGCAGCTGGCCGAACAAGGCTATGCCGCCCGCGCCGGACAGAGGGCCGGCGTGGGCTTTGTTGAAGTCCTCCGGCAACGCAACAGCCGTGAAGACAACAGCTGGATCAAGACCGGTAAAACTCCGGTGCCGTGGACCCAAGACGCCGCCAAACCGATGCTGCGCCAAAAAAACTTTGGACGCGCGCTGGCCCCGGAAGCACAAAGAGGACACTGCAGCCTGCCCCAACGAAGACCGGTGGTTACAAGAACCCCATCAACGCCGATCAAGCGCACCAGCGGGTGCAGCGCTACCGGGTGACGGATGCTGAAGTCCACGACAGCCCGGTCTTCGGCGTATGAGTGGATCAACACACCGGCGCCGGTCGTCACAAGCGTCCGATCTACGCCGGCAGAGCCTATCGGCCGAAGGCGCAGCAAGCGCGGCTGGCGACCGGATTCCCAGCCGGATCTGTGGGAAAGGCGCACGCAACCCTCCATTGACGGAGGCGCAGAAGGCCTCAAACCATGAGAAGTCCATAGTACGTGCGCACCATTGGATTATCCTGTGCTGAGGTGAAGATCGGGCTGATGAATCGGGTATACAACAGGGTGCGCTTGGGGCAATTGCTTAAACGCGACAGGAGCGGCGTGCTCGCAGGGACATGAAACAGCCGGAATGTGGAAGCAAGCAGTGCATAATGAGCCCATAACCCGTGAAACTCGAACCGGTTCATGACGACAATCAACCGTGGCTTCAAAAATCGGAGACTGTCGAACTATCGCAAGGCCACGATGGATTTCTAGAAGGGCCCTTAATTCCGCTTCATGGAATCGAAGAAGTCGGCATTGGTCTTGGTCTGCTTCATGCGATCCAGCAGCAATTCCATGGCAGCGAGTTCGTCCATCGAGTGCAGCAGTTTGCGCAGGATCCAGACCTTGTTGAGTTCGGCCGGGTCCATCATCAGTTCTTCGCGACGGGTGCCGGAGCGGTTGATGTTGATGGCCGGAAACACGCGTTTCTCGGCGATGCGGCGCTCCAAGTGGACCTCCATGTTGCCGGTGCCCTTGAATTCCTCGTAGATCACCTCGTCCATTTTGGAGCCGGTGTCGACCAGCGAGGTGGCGATGATGCTCAGACTGCCGCCTTCCTCGATGTTGCGCGCGGCGCCGAAGAAACGCTTGGGCTTCTGCAGGGCATTGGCGTCAACGCCACCCGTGAGCACCTTGCCCGACGACGGCACCACGGTGTTGTAGGCACGCGCCAGACGGGTGATGGAGTCGAGCATGATGACGACGTCGCGCTTGTGTTCGACCAGTCGCTTGGCTTTCTCGATCACCATCTCGGCGACCTGCACATGGCGCGTGGCGGGCTCGTCGAACGTCGATGAAATCACTTCGCCGCGCACGGTGCGCTGCATGTCGGTGACTTCTTCGGGCCGTTCGTCGATCAACAGCACAATCAGATAAACGTCCGGGTAATTCGCGGCGATGGACTGCGCCACGTTTTGCATCAGCATGGTCTTGCCAGCTTTCGGCGGCGACACGATAAGGCCGCGCTGGCCCTTGCCGAACGGCGCCACCAGATCGATCACGCGCGCGGTGATGTCCTCGGTGGTGCCGTTGCCACGCTCCATCTTCATCCGCTCGTCCGGAAATAGCGGCGTGAGGTTCTCGAAGCTGACCTTCTTCCTGCTGACTTCCGGCGCCTCGTAGTTGATGGTGTCGACCTTGAGCAGCGCGAAGTAACGCTCGTTGTCCTTGGGCGAACGCACACGGCCAGCGATGGTGTCGCCGGTGCGCAGGCTGAAGCGGCGGATCTGCGAAGGCGACAGGTAGACATCGTCCGGACCGGCCAGATAGCTGCTGTCGGGCGCGCGAAGAAAACCGTAGCCATCGGACATGATTTCCAGCACGCCGTCGCCGTAGAGTTGATCGCCCCGACGCGCCGACGCCTTGAGCAGGTTGAACACCAGATCCTGCTTGCGGATGCGGGCGATGTTCTCCAACCCCATCGACTCGGCCATCTCCAGCAGTTCTGCAGCGGTCTGGCGCTTGAGTTCGGAAATATTGAGGACCTTGGAGGGTTCGCCGTTGTCGCCAGCGCCGTTGTCGTCGTCCTCCTCGGCGCCATCGAGGGTGAGAACCGCGGTGTCATCGTCCTCCACCACGTCTTCCATGCCATTGCGGACGCCGGGTGGCAACCGGTTGGGGCCGACACCAGGTGGGCCGATCTCCCGCCGGTTGTCAGACGATCCCTGGTTGTTGGATCCCTGACCGCCGGGGCGGCCGTTGGAGTAATGCGGACGGCGACGTTGTTTCATCTTCTCAGGCAGTAGCGGTATGGCGTTGAATAAACGCGTTAAGTTGAGCCTTGTGCACGGCGCCCACCTGGGTGCCGGCCACTTGGCCGTCTTTGAACAGCAACAATGTGGGGATGCCACGAATGGAAAACTTCGGCGGCGTCTCCGGATTCTCGTCGACGTTGAGCTTGACGATCTTGAATTTGCCATCGGCTTCGGCGGCGATCTGTTCGAGTACCGGCGCGATCATGCGGCACGGCCCGCACCATTCGGCCCAGAAATCGACCAGCACCGGCACGTCACTCTTAAGGACGTCCTGCTCGAAACTGCTGTCGCTTACTGCGGAAATATGCTCACTCATTAGATTCTCCAATTAGGATCGGATAAGGATGGAGCTCACCTGTGGAACTGAGGCGGATACACGGGAAATCAAGGCGACCGTGCAGGGTCAGAGCGTTGCGGGCTCGAAAGAAATTTAAGGTTCGCGGGATGCGGCGGCGCGGCGTCAGCTTTGGCAGCGCTCGGGTAATCGCCGTATAGTTGACCGTATTTGAATCTATCCGAATCCTAAATGCAAGCCTCCCATGGCACTCACGGCGGCACCGACAGTGGTGCGCCGTCAACTCCTGCTCATGCAGACCACCTCAGCGACATCGCTTTCAGCGCTCTGCCACTGCATCCCAGCCTGCAACGGGCACTCCAGTCGCTCGGTTATAGCCACTGCACACCGATCCAGGCACAGGCACTGCCACTGGCGCTGGCCGGTCAGGATTTGGCCGGCCAGGCACAGACCGGCACCGGCAAGACCGCAGCTTTTCTGCTGGCGACGATGCAACACCTGCTAACCACGCCGTATACCGGCCCGGCTGGACAACCGCGCGCGTTTATCGTCGCACCGACGCGGGAACTGGCGCTGCAGATTCACGCCGATGCGTTGCAGTTGAGCGCACACACCGACCTGCGCATGACGGTAGTCTACGGCGGCACCGGCTACGAGTCGCAACGTCAGGCGCTGATCGACGGCACCGACATCCTGATCGGCACGCCAGGGCGGCTGATCGATTACTTCAAGCAGCACATCTACAGCCTCAAACAGGTGGAGATACTGGTGCTGGACGAGGCCGACCGCATGTTCGACCTCGGTTTCATCGCTGATATCCGCTACCTGATGCGGCGCATGCCCGACCCGGTCAAGCGCCGCAACTACCTGTTCTCGGCGACACTCTCGCACCGCGTGCTGGAGCTGGCCTACGAGCACATGAACAGCCCGCAGCGCATCGCGATCGAACCCGAACAGGTCACCGCCGAGCGGGTGCATCAAACCATGATCCACGTCGCCAACGAGGACAAACTGCCGACGCTGATCGGCCTGTTGCGCCGCGGTGAAGTCACCCGCACGCTGGTGTTCGTCAACACCAAGCGCGTGGCCGAGGAAGTGGAACTGGCGCTGAAAGCCAACGGCTTTTCCGCCAGCACCCTGTCGGGCGATGTGCCGCAGAACAAACGCGAGCGTCTGCTGGGCGATTTCAAGGCCGGCCGACTGCCGATCATGGTCGCCACCGACGTCGCCGCGCGCGGCCTGCACATCCCCGATGTCAGCCACGTCATCAACTACGACCTGCCGCAGGATGCCGAGGACTACATTCATCGCATCGGGCGTACGGCCCGCGCCGGCATGACCGGCGAAGCCATCTCCCTGTGTTGTGAAACCTACGTCTATTCGCTACCCGAAATCGAGGCCGCGATCGGCATGCGCATCCCGCAGATGGAGGGCGGCGAGTCGTTGATGCCAGCCGATTTCGTGCGACCGCCACGGATACGCCGGCCGCGTGGCGGCAAACCGGGCCACGGCAGTGCGCCGCGAGCCGGGGGCGCACGCCACCAGCAGCGACGGCACTAGACTGCTCCCCGCGACGGCACCGGCTGCAGCGCCATCAGGCGCGCCACCGAAGGAAAGTCCTTGACCGCATGAGGCGGCTGTCCCGAGTCCGGATGACGCACCGCGATCACCTGGCCGATGCCGTACGCCCGCGCCGCCATCAACACCGCCAGGTTGTCGTCGACAAACAGCGTGCGAGACGCCTCGAACGGATGCCGCTGCGCCAGGTTGCGCCAGAACAACGGCCGCTCCTTCGGTGCATCGAAATCGTGGGAACTGATGATGGCCTCGAAGCGGTCGCCCAGCCCGGTCTGCTCCATCTTCAGCCGCCAGCTGCCGGCATGGGCGTTGGTGACCAGCCACAGGCGACGGCCGCTGGCGCGCACCGCGTCTAGGAACTCGACACTGCCGGGCAACAACGCAATCCGCTCGCGGATCTCCGCACCGAGCGCGGCCACATCCAGACCGGTGCGCGCGCTCCAGAAATCCAGGCAATACCAATTGAGATGACCACGCTCGGCGACGAACATCGGCGCCAGTTGCGCACGCGCCTGTTCGAGACTGAGTGCGTGGCGCTCGGCGTAGCGCTGCGGCAACAGTTCGGCCCAGAAATAATTGTCGTAGGCGAGGTCGAGCACGGTGCCGTCCATGTCCAGCATCACCAGCTCGACGCTGCTCCAGTCCACGGCGGCCTCTATCATGCCGGTATGATACCGGCACCGGTCGTTACGCCCTGCACCGCATGAATCTGCCGACACTACTGGAAGACTGTTACGCCATCGCCGCAGATGCCGGCCGCGGGATCCTGAGCATCTACAGAACAGATTTCGACGTCCAACACAAGGTCGACCACTCGCCGCTGACGCAAGCCGATCTCGCCGCCAACCGTGTCATCATGGACGGACTGGCACAGCTCGATCCGCAACTGCCGCGCCTGTCTGAGGAAGGTGCGCACGTCGACTATGCCGAGCGTTCGCAGTGGTCGCGTTACTGGCTGATCGATCCACTCGACGGCACCAGGGAATTCGTCAAACGCAACGACGAGTTCACCGTCAACATCGCGCTGATTGAAAACGGCGAGCCGATCCTCGGCGTGGTCTACGCACCGGTACTGGACGTGACCTACCTTGCTGCGCGCGGCGTCGGCGCCTATAAAGTGCAGGGCGGCAAACGTCAGGCGATCCACACCCGCGCCACCCCTGCGCGGCCCTGTCTGGTGGTGAGCAAATCGCACCGCGACGACGCCCTCGCCACATTTCTCGCATCTGCCCCACCGCACGATGCCACCCGCCGTGGCAGTTCATTGAAACTGTGCCTGGTGGCCGAAGGCACTGCCGATTTTTATCCCCGTACCGGCCTGACTTGCGAGTGGGATACCGCCGCCGGCCACTGCGTGGTCGAGCAGGCCGGCGGCGTCGTGCTGACGCTGCCCGACTGGGCGCCGCTGCGCTACAACCACAAGGCTTCGCTGCTCAACCCCAGCTTCGTCGTCATCGGCGATCCGGGCTACGGCTGGCGCCAACGCCTGCAGCCGACGACCCGACCATGACCAGCCGCCACCAACAGTTGCACACACGCATCCGCGAAACGCTGATCGCACTGGGAGCCGATGGCGATTTGGTGAGGCAGCGCCATCTACCGATACACCCCGAAGCCCGGTGTTTGAGCTGCGTCGGGACCGGCAGCGACGGCCGTGACAAGTTTCTGACTCCGGCGACCACCGCCGCGTGGCAGGCGATGCAGGATGCCGCACGCGAACAAGGCGTCGTGTTACTGCTGATCTCGGCATTCCGCAGCTTCGATTATCAACTCGCGCTGATCCGCGGCAAGCTGGCCAAGGGTCGCAACATCGGTGAAATTCTCGCCATCAATGCGCCACCAGGCTGCAGCGAGCACCACAGCGGCCGTGCGGTGGATATCGGCTACCCCGGCATGCCACCACTCGAAGAGGATTTCGAAACTACGCCGGCGTTCGCCTGGCTACAGCGATTCGGGGCGGATTTCGGCTTTCGACTTTCTTACCCGCGCGACAATCGTCACGGTTATCAGTACGAACCCTGGCACTGGTGTTTCCAGCCGCAACGCAGGCCGCGACTCACGAATCGTGCTGCTGACGACGCAAGCGGCGGTTCAAGCTCGGTTCAATCCAGCGGGATCCCGGAAAAATCCTGAGCCTGCGGATGCCCGGTGGCCGCCTGGGTCCGGACATCGCGCAGTAGCTGGCAGCTGTGCAGGCCGGCAGCACGCGCGGCGTCGAGTTCTTCGGCAATGTCGGACAAAAATATCACCTGCGAACCCGGCAGGCCGATCCGCTCGATGATGGCGCGATAGGATTGTGTTTCGCGCTTGCCGCCGATCCGCGTATCGAAATAGTCGGAGAACAACGGAGTCAGGTCGCCGTAATCGGTGTGGCCGAAAATCAACTTCTGCGCCTCGACCGAACCCGATGAGTAGACGTAAAGCCGCTTGCCCTGCTGATGCCAGCGACGCAGATAGACTGGCGTGTCGGCATAGACATGCCCCTTGAGCGTGCCGTCGGCATAGCCCTGTGCCCAGATCATGCCTTGCAGCGCTTTCAATGGCGTGGCCTTGCGATCCTCGTCGATCCAGCGCTGCAGCACCATGCCGGCCTGCGCCGACGTCAGCGCGCAGTCTTCGATACGGCGGACTTCATCGAGCGATTCGCGAACCCTGGCGTCACCGGCCTGCGCCACGACGAATTCCGCGATGCAGGCACGTGCGTAGGGGAACAGGATTTCATGTACAAAAGCGATCGAAGTGGTGGTGCCCTCGATATCCGTCAGGATGCCCTTGATCATGTCGCCGCGATGCGATCGTCGCCGAATTCAGGCTGCCTGCGACAGGTAATAGTGCGGCGCCTCGAAACGCGGGAAACGCTCGGCGATCGAATCACCGGTGAAATTGGCGACCCAGCCCTCGGCGGTAATGAACAGACGGATGGCCTTGAAAAACGGCTGTGGCCCCATGTCGAACCAGTGGGTCATGTTGGCCGGCACGGAGATCAGATCACCGCGCTCACACAGCACGCCCAGTACCTGACCCCCGCTGTGCAGATAGAACAACGCCGAGCCGTCGACAAAAAACCGCACCTCAAATTCGTCGTGGGTATGCTCGGCCAGGAACTTGTCGCGCAGCACCTGCTTCTGCGGATGATCGGGATACATGCCGACCACGTCCACCGATTTGAAACCCTGCGTGTTCATCAGCGTGTTGATCGGCTCGCGATAGGCTTCGATCACCTCGTCCTGGGTGGCCTGGGCGTCGAGTTGGCGGCTGGCTTCCCAGCGCTCGAAATCAACGCCGACCTCGGCCAGACGGGCCTGGATATCTTCGTAGCGATGATGGATGCTCACGGCTTGCCCGGGGCGGCTCTCGTCATAGATGCGCAGTTCACTCATTGGTTGATCCTCCGTTGCTGCAACTCACACTCGAACATGAACTCCAGTGCCTCCACACGATGGCGCGCCTGCGCCACATCCGCGCCCCAGGCATACAACCCGTGCCCGGCGATCAGATACGCCGGCAACAGCGGCTGCGCCAGCATGCGTTGATCCACACGCTGGCTCAGACGTGCGATGTCCTGATCGTTTTCAAACACCGGCACCTCCACACGGCTGGCGGGGTCCGGCGCGCTCGGCAGCGTCTTGAGCAATTCGTAACCGCTCAATTCCAACTTGCCGGGGCAACGCGACAGCACCGTATTGGCGACGCTGTGCACATGCAGCACCGCGCCGACTTGCGGCATGCGCCGGTAGATCTGCAGATGCAAAGCGGTCTCGAAAGACGGTTTGCCCAAACCCAGTACACGACCGGCCAGACCCACATCGAGGAAATCGCTATCGAGCAGTTCGCCCTTGTGGATACCCGAACCGGTGACCATCACCCTATCCGACCCGAGCCGGGCGGAAAAGTTGCCGCCGGTTGCAGGCACCCAGCCGCGACGGTGAAAATACGCACCCGCGGCAATCAAGGCCTGCCCGAGCGCTGCGCGTGCCGCGGAATCAGTTTGATCGATGTCATCCATCACGCCTCTCGGATACCGTGACGATACGAACGGCGGCGCACTCTACGGCAATCATCCACGCCGGGCAACGACGAACTGCGTCGGAACCGTTGAGATTCACCATGCCTGCATCCGATAACATACCTTAAATCGTGACGCCCGAAATCCAGCCTCCGGCAGTCTCGCGGCACGAATTCCGCATCGCCTTCTCGGGCCTGCTGCTGACCTTGGCATTGGCAGCGCTGGATCAGAATATCGTCAGTACCGCACTGCCGCAGATCGTCGGTGATCTCGGCGGCCTGGATCATCTGTCTTGGGTGGTCAGCGCCTTCCTGTTGACCTCCACTATCAGCGCGCCGCTGTACGGCAAGCTCAGCGACCTCTACGGCCGGCGTCCGTTGTTCGTGGTCGCCATCGGCATCTTTCTGGGCGGCTCGATGCTGTGCGGGCTGGCACAGAACATGATCGAACTGATCGTGTTCCGCGGCGTGCAGGGCCTGGGGGCCGGCGGTCTGATCACGCTGTCGTCGACCACCATCGCCGATCTGGTCGGCAGCCTCGGCCGCGCGCGCTACCAGGGCTTTTTCACCGGTGTTTTCGCCCTGTGCAGCGTCGCCGGGCCGCTGCTGGGCGGGGTCATCACTGACACCCTGTCGTGGCGCTGGATCTTTTACGTCAACCTGCCGCTGGGTGCGCTGGCGCTGGTATTGATCATGCTCGGTCTGCGTCGATCCAATCGTCAGGTAAAGCATCGCATCGACTACGCTGGTGCCGTCCTGCTCAGCGCCGGCACCACCGCCATGCTGCTGATGTTGAGCTGGGCCGGCGCGATCTACCCTTGGGCTTCGCCGCAGGTGATCGGCCTGATCGGCATCTCGCTGATTCTGTTTGCGCTGCTGATCCGGCAGGAACGGCGCGCACCCGAACCCCTGCTGCCGCCGCGCTTGTTCGGCGCGCCAGTGTTTCGTGTCGCCGCCCTCACCACGGCACTGGCCAGCATCGCATTGCTCGGTGCGACGCTGTTCCTACCGCTGTTTTTTCAACTGGTGATGGGTGCCAGCCCCTCGCGCGCCGGCCTGTTGATCGCGCCGTTGATGGCCGGCGTGGTGGTTTCCTCGGTATTGGGTGGGCGCATCGTGGTCGCCAGCGGCCGTACCAAGCCATTGACCGTGATCGGCCTCGGTGTTGCCAGCCTGTCCTATCTCGGCCTGGCCTGGGGGGCGAGACACCAGGCCGGACTGATCACGCTGGAAACCGCCCTGGTCATGGTCGGCCTCGGTCTGGGCGCAGCCATGCCCAACCTCACGACTGCCATCCAAAATGGAGTGGCGCCTGCTGATCTGGGCGTGGCGACTTCGTCGTCGTCGTTCTTTCGTTCCATCGGCGGGGCATTGGGGGTGGCGCTGGCCGGCGCGATGTTGACGATGACCTTGCAGTCGCATCTACACACCGCAACGGTCGCCTTACCCACTCTCGCGGAACAGGCCCGCCAGCAAGCCGGTAGTTTGGCGGCCGTACAGAGTGGTCCGGTGATCGAAGCCTATCGAGAAGGCATTGCCGCCACGTTTCTGGGCGGTGGCATCGTCCTGGGGTTGGCGTGCCTGTGCTCGCTGATGCTGCCGGGCGGGCAGATTGGAAGCAGCGCAAAACAAGTCTTTGCGAGAACTTGAAAAGCGCTCAGGCAAACGTCACGTCGCTGTAAGGCGACTCTGTAACCAGACAGCTTGCCGCACAGGAGAACCGCTTTACTTGATCTTCGCTTCCTTGAAGATGACGTGCTTGCGCACCACCGGGTCGTATTTCTTGAACTCGAACTTGTCCGGCGTGTTTTTCTTGTTTTTGGTGGTGGTGTAAAAAAAACCGGTGTCGGCGGTGGACACCAGCTTGATCTTGTCGCGCTCTTTTTTCTTGGCCATGCTCGGATTCCTTAAACCTTGATACCGCGCGCGCGGATATCCGCCAGCACCACTTCGATGCCTTTCTTGTCAATGATGCGCATGCCGTTAGCAGACAGGCGCAGCTTGACGAACCGCTGCTCGGCCTCCACCCAGTAGCGATGGCTCTGCAGATTGGGCAGAAAACGCCGACGATGCTTGTTGTTGGCGTGGGAGACGGTATTACCGACGGTGGGACCTTTGCCGGTCACCTGACAGATTCTGGACATGACAAACCCGGTGCTGGACTTGAAAATCAAAGGGCGCGAAGGATAGCAGCGGCGTGGCCCGCCGGCAAGCTCGAGCCTCTTCCAATGACACCTGAGCCTGGAGGGGGCAGCGTGATTCCAACGACAGATGAGCCTGAGCGGTCATTCTTGGAGAATGATCGTGGCCCTCAATACCCAATCGTTGTCTTCGCTGGCCGAGGTACGTGCTTTTCTGGATGGCAGCACCGAGGTGAGTTTCTCGCCGCCGGCCGATACCGACCGCTACGACTGGCTGGAGAAGACGTTACGCCAGTTCCACTACACCGTCCTCAAGCGGGCCGACAAGGGGCTGTTGCAGGTGTTCATGCGGAAGGTCACCGGCTACTCGCGGTCTCCGCTGACACGGTTGATCGGGCAGTGGCAGCATGGGCGGCGCATCGTCGATCGGCGCGGGCCGCCGGTACGGCCGTTCACGCGCCGCTACAGCGAGGCCGATACACGTCTGCTGGTGCCGCTCGACCGCCTGCACGGCCAGCTCTCGGGTCCGGCCACCAAGAAGCTGGCCGAGCGGGCGGTGCAGGTGTTTGGTGACACGGCCGATGCCAGTCTGGCAACGATCTCGGTGGCGCATCGGTATAACTTGCGTGCCAGCACCGGCTATCGGCGTCAGCGCGGGCACCATGAGCCGACCCGCCCGCGCAGTGTGGCCATCGGCGAGCGTCGGCGCCCGCAGCCCGACGGCCAGCCAGGATACCTGCGTGTGGACTCGGTGCACCCAGGGGATGACGACGGTATT
>Ga0307373_10013700_pt1 | contig 11298 bp, 10 predicted proteins | sample OX2MG_FD_202534 | JGI IMG/M metagenome (GOLD analysis project Ga0307373, IMG submission 202534) | Soil microbial communities from Risofladan, Vaasa, Finland - OX-2 | ecosystem: Environmental > Terrestrial > Soil > Coastal area > Acid sulfate soil | place: Finland: Risofladan, Vaasa | collected... | reverse complement strand
AGGTGTAGGGGGGGGAGCCGGCGATCACGCCGGTTCGACGAGCGACAGCGCGTTGTCCCGCATCACCATCTTCTGCTCGGCCTCGGGCATGCCGGCCACGAACTTGCGGAAGTCGCCGGGCTGGGCGACGCCCTCCGGATGCGGCCAGTCGGATCCGAACAGGACCCGGTCGGGGCCGATCAGACCGGCGAGCGCCTCGACGTCCTCCTCGGGGAATGGCGCGACATAGCAGTGCTGCTTGAAGACGTCGGACGGCACGCCGACCAGCTCGCCGTCAAATGTCGTCACCCGGCGCTCGACCAGATTGGAGCCGGCGTGGTCGAGCTCGTGCATGCAGTAGCCGACCCACGCGGCGCCGACCTCGATGCTGGCGGCCCGGATGTTCGGGAAACGGTTGAACAGCCCGCCGAGCGTCATCGCCATCAGCGAGTCCATCACCGGGCGATGGAACGGCAACAGGGCACCCATCAGCATCTGGGTGTGCATCTGGTTGGTGACGGGCGGCTTGCCCCATGCCTCCCGGTACGCCTGCGCGTACGCGTGCGGGACGCCGCCGTAGGCGTGAAAGATGACGGTGAGGCTCTCGTCGTTGACGCGCTTCCAGAACGGGTCGAAGTACGAATCGGCCGGCGAGCGTCCGTACCACGGGCCGGGCGTCATCGTCACCAGCCGCGTGCCTTTCTGTATGGCCCACTCGAGCTCCTCGAGGGAGCGCTGCACGTCGGCCATCGGGATCACCGGCGGCGAGTAGATCCGGTTGCGGTAGTTGAAGCCCCAGTCCTCGTCGACCCAGGCGTTGAACGCGTGGAACAGGTCGTACAGCATGTCCCAGTCGTTGACGAGCTGGTGCTCCACGCTGTAGCCGATCGTCGGGTAGATGAACATCCGCTCGAGGTTCTGCTCGTCCATGCAGGCCAGACGCTCCTCGCGGTGCATGTAGGCCGGATCCAACGGAACGAGCTCGCCGTAGCGCGGCCCGGTCGGCTGCTCGCCCTTCTCGAGCGCCTTCAACGTCTCGTGGAACGCGCCGGGCCTGGCAATGGGGTTGAAGGTGGGGTTGCCCGTGCCGCCGACGAACTGGCCTCCGAACAGGAGGCGCTTCTTCTTCCCCTGCTCCATCCACTGCACGAAGCTCTTCACCCGCTGGTTGCCATGCCGGTAGAAGGCGTCCGGCGCCTCGTAAAAGTGGTTGTCGGCGTCGACGTACTGGTAATTCACGGCATCCTCCCTCAACGAATTTCACACAGTGTACGAAAATCCGGGGGCCGAGCGCAACGGTCAGGCCCGGGCCCGGACCCCGGCGAGGAAGACCTCGGCGCGCCACCGCAGCATCTCGTCCAGCTCCGCCACCGTCGTCCCGTGGGCCCAGCGCAGCATCCCCTCCATCAACATCGACGTCAGCACGGCTGCGCACTCGGCCGGGTCCTCGCCCGGCGGGAGCTCGCCCCGGGCCTGCGCCCGCCGGAACGCCTCGGCGAGCGCCCTGCCGAAGTCCGCATCGTCGTCCGGTAGCCGCCCGACGTAGGGCAGCCCCCGCATGGCCCTCGCCATGGCTTTCGCCAGCAGGTCCTTCGGCATCCGTCGGGCCCGCCTGTCGAGGCCCGCCAGGAACACGTCCATCTCCGCCTCGAGCGACGAGTCGGGCCGCTCGGCCTGCGCCCGGAGCTCCTCGCCGGCTCGGCGGGCGGTCATCCCGTCGAGCTCGCCGAGCAGCGCCACCTTGCTCGCGAAGTGGAAGTAGTACGACGAGCGCGAGACGCCGGCGGCGTCGCAGATCGCGTCGACGGTGACGGAGTCGTAACCCTTCTCCCGGAAGAGCTTCATCGCCTCGAGGGCGAGCCGCTCCCGGGTCTCGCGCGACCGCTGATGGCGCAGCAGGGCGCGGCGCTGCCGTTGCGGCGCTCCGCCGTCAGCGTCGATCGCCCCGGTCACAGCGCGACAGTAGCGGGGTCTCGACGCGATGCTCTCCCCACCTCAGGACCCGTTGAGGGCGAAGCGCTCCAACGCCGCGAGTTGGTCCGCCGTGCCGATGCCGATCAGCACGTCGCCGGTCTGGATGTTCGTGTCGGGGGTGGGGTTCGTCAGGAAGCTTCCGTCCGGGCGCCGGATCGCCAGCACGAGCGCCCCGGTGCGGTCGCGCAGGTGGACGGAGCGCAGGGAGCTCCCGGCCAGCGGCGAGGTGTCGGTGATCGACAGCTCGCTCAGGCGGAACTCGAGTGATCCATCGTGCATGACGACGTCGACGAACTCGACGACGTGAGGCTGGGTCACGAACGCCGCCATACGGTCCCCGCCAAGTCGTTGGGGGTTGACCACCCGGTCAGCTCCTGCCCGGAGGAGCTTCGCCTCGGAGTCCTCGTTCCGGGCCCGGGCGATGATCTGCAGGTCCGGCCGGAAGGTCTTGCTTGCCACGGTGAGGTACAGGTTGTCGGTGTCGGTGTCGAGGGCCGCCACCAGGGTGGCCGCCCGCTCGATCCCTGCCGCCAGCAGCGTGCGGTCGTCGGTGACGTCACCCATGACGGTCGGGAAGAGCAGGTCGGCGAGCCGATCGGGATCACGGTCGACGACGACCACCTCCTCCCCGGCGGTCGCCAGGAACTTGGTGACCTGACGGCCGACCCGGCCCCAGCCGCACACGATCACGTGGTCCTTCATGTGGTCGATCTGACGTTCCATCCGGCGCCTCCTGACGAGATTTCGCATGTGGCCCTCGAGGAGGACCTCGAGGACTGCGGAGAAGGTGTAGAGGGCGGTTCCCACGCCCACGAGGATCAGGATGATCGTGAAGATCTTGCCGGCGGCCTGGTGAGGGGTCCCGAAGCCCACGGTGCTGACCGTGAGGACGGTCTGGTAGACGGCGTTGAGGAGGCTGAAGCCCAGCAGCAGATAGCCCACGACACCGGCCAGCATCACCACGCCCAGCGCGATGAGGCCGTCGCGGACTTTACGGAACGGGCTCCCCACGATCGACATCTTGCCTGGTGCACGGGCCCGGGGCCCAGCGCTGTCGCTCGGACCTCGGGCCCCGGGTCCCCTGACGGCAGAGGCCGGTCCGCCGCAACGGCGGTCACTCTCCCGGCGGGCGGGTCAGAGGCTAACGTCCAGAGGCAGCTGAAGGCCCGCGACGGAACGGGGCGACGTGAACTGGGGCGTGCGGGGTCGACGACGTGGCCTGCTGGTCCTAGCGTGCTCGGTCATCACGTCTTTCTTCGTTGCGGCCCCCGTCCACCTGCCCCCCGCAGCGCAGGATGCCGCCGCCGTGTCGGCCGGTGACGTCCTCGGGTTCGGCGACGCTTCGAACCACGGCTCGATGGGCGGCACGCCGCTCGACGCGCCGATCGTCGGCATGGCGGCCACCCCCGACGGCAGGGGCTACTGGCTGGCGGCGGCGGACGGTGGGGTGTTCGCCTTCGGTGACGCGCCGTATGAGGGATCAGGTGCTGGCCGGCAACTCGCCCAACCAGTCGTGGGTCTCGCCGACACATCGAGTGGGGCCGGCTACTGGCTGGCGGAGGGGCTGCGGAAGTCCCTGGCCGGGAAGGTCGTGGTCATCGACCCCGGTCACAACGGCGGGAACGGGGCCGACCCCTCGTACATCGACCAACTGGTGTGGAACGGCCGGGAGGAAGAGGGTTGCGACACGACCGGCACCGCGACGGCATCGGGCTACACCGAGGCCCAGTTCAACTTCGACGTGGCCCAGTACCTCGCGAGCGACCTGATGGCGCAGGGCGCCACCGTCGTGCTCACGCGCGATTCCAACAGCGGGGTCGGACCGTGCGTGACCGAACGAGCCGCCATCGGCAACGAGGCTCACGCCGACGCGGCGATCGCCATTCACGCCGACGGCGGGCCACCCGGTGGCCGGGGCTTCGCCATCCTCGAGCCGGTGGCCGACGGCGTGAACAACGCCGTGATCGGGAGATCGCAGACCCTCGGGACGGATCTGCGAAACGACTTCCTGACCGGCGCCGGGGAGCCCGTCAGCTCCTATGACGGCGTCAACGGGATCGAGCCCCGAGATGATCTGGCCGGGCTCAACCTGACCACGGTCCCGAAGGTCTTCATCGAGTGCGCCAACATGGCGAACCCGACGGACGCCGCCTTGACAACGGCCCCGGCATGGCAGCAACTTGCGGCCCGGGCGATCGACGACGGCATCACCACCTTTCTCCTCGGCTCGTGATCGTGCCGCCTGGCCCTGGCGGCACCGGTCGGCCCGTCCGAAACCGCCCAAGGTGATCGACCAAGGGCGATCTACAAGGGCGAATCCCTTGGCCCGGCGGTCGGAGCGGGGTCCGGTACCCCGATCCGTTCGGGCTTCCACGCCGTGCCGAGCGTGCCCTGGGCGGCGTGGGTCCCCGACCTGCCGCCACCCGGCCCCCGGAGGACGAAGGCGATGCCGACGGCGATGACGGCCCCGGCGACGGGCCCGGCGAGGTACACCCACCATGAGGACCAGTCGTTGAGGACGAGCGCCGGCCCGAGTGACCGGCCGGGGTTCATCGATGCGCCGCTGACGGGCGCAGCCCACAGTCCTGCGAGCGCGATATAGCTGCCGACGCCGATCGCCGCCAACGGACCCAGCTGCTGTGCCCCAGACGCGGTTCCGAGGATCACGCTCACGAGCCCTACGGTGAGCACCCCCTCCATGAGCACCGCCGTCAGGTCGGAGACCCCGTGCCCGGGCAAGGTCAACCCTGCCGAGCCATACTTCCCGATCATGGCCCACAACAGCAGGGTGGCGAGGCAGGCTCCGACGAACTCGGCCACGAGGTAGGCGGGGACCCGCCTCCACGGGAAGTCCCCCCTCAGCGCGAAGGCCAGGGTCACTGCCGGGTTGAGGTGCGCGCCGGACACAGCCCCCATGAACAGGATGATCGCGGCGACCATCAGCGCCGGGGCCACCACGAGGGCGGCAAGTGGGATCACTCCCCCGCCGAACCGCGCGTCGACCATGCTCCCCCCGGCCGCGACCAGAACGAGGAAGAAGGTCCCGAGAACCTCCGCGAAGAGCCGTCGCCCTTCGTAGCGGTCGTCCCAGAAATCGAATTGCCTGACGACCGAATTCGGTTGCCCCATGGAACGCAGGGCGATCTCGGCATGGCCGAGCAGGTGTTGTCCACGGTCGTTCACGGACTCGCCCGACGTCGTCGCTCGAGGCGCCACCGTCTCTCCCCTCCAGATGGCCACGCAGGCACTCCCGATGCTCCCGCACCGCCGCCCGTCACCGGCCGTGAACGGCCTTGTCCACTCCCGCCCGGATTATTGCAGCCTCCGCGAGCCGGTGCCCGGACGGAACACGGGCGCTGCCGCGCCCGGGACGGACACCCTCGCCGACCGCGAGCCCGCCGAGCTGATCGTCGGCACCGCGTCGTCTGCGCGCCTTCCTAACCGCCGAGGCCCCCGCGGCCCGTGAATGCCCTCCCACCGAGGCCCCCGCGGCCGAATCCCCTCACCAACAGGCTGCTGCTCGAGGGCGGAACTGCCTCGGACAGGTCGGCCAGGACCACGGTCGTGCCCTCGCCGATCCCCGAGGTGATCTGGGTGTAGAGGGCACCCACCACGCCCACCACCACCTTTTTGCGCAGCTCTTGGCCCGCTTGGAGCACAAGAACATGCGAGTTGCCGAGGCCTGCCGTACTCACGGCGGAGGTGGGGACCGCCAGGGTGTCCTTCACTTCGTGGAGGACGACTTGGAGCTGGGCGCTCGACCCGGCAGAAATGCCGTGAGATCCGGCGGGCAAGGCCACCACCAGGGGATAGGTATAGCTCGAACCGCTACCCTCGACCGGGCCCACCCGCGCCACGGTGCCGGTCAGCGTGCCCGCCATTCCGTTCACGCTCACCAGAGCGCTGTCGCCCACCTCCACCTGGTAGGACTGGGCGCCGGTGAGCGACGCGGTGACCTGGTAGCTCCCGGAGTCGATGATCGTGATCGAGTCGGTGGTCGACCCCGCGCTTACCGATTGCCCGACACTCAGGCCGACCGCGGCAATCGTGCCGGTCAGCGGGCTCACCAGCTGGGCATCGGCCAGCAACTGCTGAGCCTCGATGAGCGAGGCCTCGGCGGAGTCGATCGCGGCCTGGTCGCTCGCCAACTGCGCAGCGCTGTTGCTCGCGGCACCTCCACCGGCGGATGAGCCGCTGCTCGGGCTCGAGCTGCTGCCGGGGCCCACAGCGGCGCTGCCGCTCGGTCCCGACCCCCCATTCGATCCACTGCCTCCCGTGCTTGCACCCGAGTTTCCCGTCGAACCCGCCGAAGACGAGCTCAACATCTGGGCGAGGGTGCTCTCGGCGGTGGCGACGGCTCGCTGGTCTGCGGCCACCTTTTGCTGGGCCGCGAGCGCCGCATCGAGGACGTCGGTGCAGGCCGTCGAATTGGTGGGCGGCGACGTGGTGGTCGTGGTGGTTGGAGTCGTCGTGGTGGTCGTGGCTCCGCCGCCCGAGCCACCGCAGGCAGCCTGGGCTCGAGTGAGGGCAGTGGCCGCCTGCTGTGAATCGGCATCAGCGGTCTGCTGGGTCGTGACAACCTTCTGCTGCGCCTGCCCCAGAGCGGTACCTTCGCCGCCCGGGGGCGTCGTGCTCGGAGCGGTCGTGGTGGTCGTGGTGGTCGTGCTCGACGACGATGTCGTGCTCGAGGCCTGGGCCGCCTCGTCCTCGGACAGTTTGGCGTCGGACGACGACAGGCTCGACTGGGCGGATGACACGTTCTCCCGGAGAGTCGTCGGATCGAGCGACGCCAGGTTCTCCCCGGCTGTCACCTGCTGCCCCAGATCGACGTTCAACGCCGAGACGGTGCCCGCCGCCTGAAAGGCGACAGAGGCTTGGTGTACCGGGTCGACGGTGCCCGAGAGGCTGATGGTCTGGCGCACCGTTGCCAATGTGGCCTGGGCCGTTCGGTACCCACTTGTTCCCGAGGCTCCGGTCGCGAGCAAGGCGATCGCGACGGCAATCCCGGCCAGAGCCAGGCCCCCTACGCCCAGGATTCGGGGGTGGCGGCGCCAACCGCGCTGCGCGGGGTCACCCACCGCTGGGCCCTCCCCCAAAGCCCCCGAATCCCCTCGTACAGCTCTTGCCACCGGTCGACGTGATGCGGACCGTCGAGGCGGTCACCGCGCCCGTGGAGTCACTGCTCCCCGCCGCGGTGACGCAGTCGCCGACCGCAAGGTTCGTCGACGTCGCCGCCTGGCTCTCGGTGTAGGTGGTCGATGGGGCCAGCCTGACCTTGTCCGTCGTGTCCTTGAGGGCAGCAGGCTTCTTGGCCTTGGTGGCCTTGGTGGCCTTCGTGGCCTTGGTGATGCTGGCCGAGGAGAACCCTGAGATCACCAGCTCCGTGGCCGTCACGGAGGTGACCTTGCCGCTGGCGAAGCCGATGTTGCCGAGATTGCCAAAACGCGGGGCGGCGCGCGAGCCACCGGTCGGGCGTGTGAAGCCGCCGGTCGGACGTCCGAAGCCGCCGGGCCTCCGACCGCTGCCGGGGGCCCCGCCGACGCACTTGCCGGACACCGCCTGGCTGATGGTCACCGAAGTGGCGGTGATCGTGCCCTTGGACGAGGAACCCGTGGCGGTGACGCAGTCGCCGGCCCTCACGGAGGAGGCCGGCACCGTCACGTTCCGGGTGAAGCTGGTGGACGGGCCCCAGTTCACCGTCACCTGGCCAGTCTGGTTCTGGACTTCGATCGACGAGCTCGCGATGGCCGCCACCGATCCCGAGGCACCGGGGAATGCGCGGCCGCTGGGCGGGCTCGTGGCCGCGGTGGCCGCAGTGGCCGCGGTGGCGATACCGGCCAAGGCCAGACAGCCGGCCAACGACGCGCCGACGACGGCGACCGGGGCCGGGCGGGGAATGCGGCGGGTTGGGCGCTTCATCGCGTGGTGCTCTCCTTCATCTCGAACCAGGCGCTCCCGGCTACTCGCTGCGTAGGGCGTCGATGGGTGCCAGCCGGGCCGCCCGCGACGCCGGATAGACGCCGAAGACCAGTCCGATGGCGATGGCGACCACCAGGGCCCCGGCGCCGGCGAGAGCCGAAAGGGTGATCGGGTAACCGATGGCATGGGGGAGCAGCCACGCTCCGAGCACCGCGAGCACCGCGCCGAGCGCACCACCGGTCAGACCCAGGGCCGACGCCTCTATCAGGAACTGGCGGCGGATCAGTGACGGGGTGGCTCCGAGCGCCTTGCGGAGCCCGATCTCCCGGATCCGCTCTGTCACCGATACCAGCATGATGTTCATCACGCCAATGCCGCCGACCAAGAGCGAGATGCCGGCGACGCCCCCGAGGAGGATGGTGAGCGTTCGATCGACCGAGGTGGCGGTCGAGACCAGCGACGCCTCGGAGGCAATCGTGAAGTCAGCATTTGAGGGGGTGGTTATCTGGTGCAGGGCCAGCAACTCGTCGTCGGCTTCCTGGTAGGCACCCGAAAGGGTGCTGCTCGAGGTGGACTGAACGAGGATGGAGCTGAGCGAGGTGGACCCGAAGAGGCGCTGGGTGGCGGTACTGATGGGCACGATGACCTGGTCGTCCTGGTTGGACGCCGACGACGACGAGGTGGAGCCGACGGTGTTGAGAACTCCAATGACCGTCATCGGCACGCCGTTCACGTCGACGGTCTGGCCGACCGGGTCCAGCCCACTGAATAGCTCAGAAGCGGTAGTCGACCCGAGGACGGCGACGGCCGTGTGCTGCGCCACATCCTGGTTGTCGATGAAGCGACCCTGGGTGACGCTCCGGCTCCTGACCGCCTCCCACGACGGCGTGGTGCCGTTGACAGTGGAGGTCCAGTTGTTGGAGCTCACCCCGTCGGTCAGGGTCTCCGACGACGAGACGACGGGCGCCACGGCGCCGATGTCGGGCGCCACCGTCTTCGACGAGAGCGCGGTGGCGTCGGCCTCGGTCAGGGTGGACGCCGATCCGAAGCCGCCCCGGATGCCGGCAGCCGACGTGGAGCTACCCGGCGAGACCGTCAACAGGTTGGTACCGAGGGCATTGATCTCCGAGCTCACCTGGTCCTGGGCCCCTTGACCCAGCCCGACGGTCAAGATGACCGCGGCGATGCCGATCATGATGCCGAGCACCGTCAACCCCGAGCGCAGCCGGTGGGTGCGGACCGCCTCGAGCCCGGTGCGGAACGTGTCGAGCCAGGTCATCGGGCGGGTTCGGGTTCGGCCACGACCAGACCGTCGAGCAGGCGTATCGAGCGTTGGGCCACGCCGGCCACATCGGCGTCGTGGGTTATCAACACGAGGGTGCTTCCGGCACGATGCAGCTCGTCGAGAAGGGCCATCACGTCGGCCGCCGAGGAGGAGTCGAGTGCGCCGGTCGGCTCGTCGGCCAGAATCAGGGCCGGGTTGCTTACCAACGCCCTCGCTATGGCCACGCGCTGCTGTTGGCCACCCGAGAGCTCCCCTGGCCGGTGCTGCACCCGGTCCCCCAGCCCCACCCGCTCCAGCGCGGCCATCGCACGTTCGCGCCTCTCGACCCGGCTGATGCCGGCGTAGGACAGGGGAACCTCGACGTTTCGCAACGCGGAGAGCGATGGCAACAAATTGAACTGTTGGAAGACGAAGCCGATCCGATGGCACCGGACCGAGGCCAGCGCGATCTCGTCCATCCCGCTGACGTTCTCCCCGGCCAGCCAGTAGGCACCGGTGGTTGGGACGTCGAGGCACCCCAAGATGTGCATGAGGGTCGACTTGCCCGATCCCGAGGGGCCCATGACCGCCACGTACTCACCCTCCTCGATGCTGAGGGTGACGCCACGCAGCGCGGCGACGACGATGGTCCCGGTTCGGTAGACCTTGGTCACGTGCTCGAGAGCGATGACCGGAGTACGTTCAGCCACCCAGGCCACCTCCGCCGGGGACGCTCCCGCCACCGAAACGTCCCCCGGCCGGGAAGTTCCCGCCACCGAAGCTCCCGGAGGAGCCGGTACCGCCGAAGAGGCTGCGGGCGCCACCCACCGCGGCCCCGTTGAACTTCACCACTCGCTCCATGATCTTCGCGCCTGCACCGAGTCCCTTCGTGATCTGGGTCTCGCCGCTGGCACTCACCCCGGTGGTGACCGGTTGGGACACGTGCCCGCCGTTCTCCACCACGGTGACCGTGGCCTGGCCTCCCGATGAGTAGGAGATCGACGCGGTCGGAACCTCTACGGCCCCGTTGATCTGTCTGACCACGATCGAGACGGTCGCGGTGGCCCCCGCATAAAGGCCACCGGGTGTACCGGTGACGGCGATCTGCACCGGGAAGGTCGCCACGTTCGAGCTCTGCGTGGCGATCAGGCCCAGGGAGGAGACCGTGCCGTAGACGCTCGCCCTCGACCCGGTCGGTGTGATGACCGCCTGGTCGCCCACCCTCACTTGGCCGATCTGCGTGTCGTCGACGGTGGAGCCGACCACGTAGCTGTTCGTCGCGATCACCACGACCTGCCCCGAGGAGGAGACGGCGGCGGCGGCGCCCGATCCCGACGCGCCCGATCCCGACGCGCCCGATCCCGCCGAAGAGCTCCCGCCCGAGACCTGCTGGCCGACACTCAGGTCTACCGAGGCCACCGTACCGCTGATCGTCGACGTCAAGGAGGCATCGGACAAGTTCGTCTCGGCCGACGTGACCTGTGTCTGGGCCGAGGTGACCGACGCCCCGTCGGAGTCGAGCTGACTAGCCGCCGCCCCGTCGGCCTGATCGCCCGCCAGCCTCGCCTGAGCCGCAGTGAGCGTCGCCTCCGCCGAGGCGAGTTGAGCTTGGAGGGCCGACTGGTCGACGGTGGCGAGGGTCTGGCCGGTCGTCACGGTTTGGCCGGTGCTCACGTCGACAGCGGTGATCGTGCCCGACACGGCGAAGTTGAGGTTGGCCTGCTGGGATGGCTCGATGGTGCCGGACGTCGATACCGTCTGTTGCATGGTGCCGGTCGTCACGGCCACCACCTGGGTCGTGATCTGAAGTGGCGAGGTGGAGGAACCAGTGGTGCCGAGCGAGATCCCGATGCCCGTGCCAGCGAGGGCCACCACCGCGACTGTCGCGACGACGATCTGCTTGCGTCCGAAACGCCACCGAGCCCCGCGTGTGCTCCCGACGGTCGGGACCTCCTCGGTCAGGTTGTCATGAGGCGGCACGACAGGGGCCACGTCTGTTGCCATTCAGGTATTGAAGGCCACCGGCCTTGCCGCTCCCTGGGATCGACCTGTGAGCCAACTGTGAGCCGCAGGGTGCGAGGAGGTCCGCGGGACCGGGCTCCAGGGCAGCGTCTTGTCGACCCTCGGCCCGCCCGGCAGCCCCAGCACATGGTCACCGATGT
>Ga0307373_10013698_pt1 | contig 11300 bp, 12 predicted proteins | sample OX2MG_FD_202534 | JGI IMG/M metagenome (GOLD analysis project Ga0307373, IMG submission 202534) | Soil microbial communities from Risofladan, Vaasa, Finland - OX-2 | ecosystem: Environmental > Terrestrial > Soil > Coastal area > Acid sulfate soil | place: Finland: Risofladan, Vaasa | collected... | reverse complement strand
GCGCGCGCCACCAAGGATGCATTGGTCATGGTCATTTGGTCTACGTGTTCCTGACTCGCCCTGGGTGGGATGGTGCGCTACAGCAGGTGTCTCACGTCAGCCTGACAGACAGGGCTCGGAGGCCCTCTCGGATCACGGGGGCTTTCGGAGCGCCGACCGGAACCCCTTGATCCCAGAACCGGCAAAGCGGTCGTTTGCCAAACGTTCACTATTCGTTCACGTTCCGATTACCTTCGGATGGTCCGTCAATTACCTCCTCCTGGAAGGATCCCCCTGAGGTCGAAGAAGCACCCTTAGGGAGAACGATGGAAAACCCCCAGGTGACCGGATCAATCCAGACTCCCTCAGGTGGGGCAGTGACGGGTGGTGTGGAAGTGCCCCCGACCGGGTTGGCGGCCACCGCGACCGTCAACGACCTCTTGAACAATGCGCCCAGGAGTCGGTTCCACCGACGGGCGGTGGTGATCTCGGGCATGGGCTTCTTCACCGACGCCTACGACCTCTTCGTGATCAGCACGGTCGCCGTCTTGGTCAAGGCCCAATGGCATCTCTCAACGACCCAGACGAGCTGGGTGGCGGGTTCGACGATCCTGGCCGCGTTCGTCGGGGCTCTCGTGTTCGGTCGGATCGCCGATGTGCTCGGACGCAAAAGCGTCTATGCGTTGGTTGCCGTCATCATGATCGTCGGAGCACTGACCTCTGCGTTCGCCACAGGATTTTGGTGGTTAGTCGTTGCTCGCTTCATCTTGGGCCTTGGTATCGGCGGTGACTATCCCGTATCGGCGGTGCTCATGAGCGAGTACGCCAATCGTGACGACCGCGGGCGTCTTGTGGGCCTCGTGTTCTCCATGCAGGCCCTGGGGCTCATCGTGGGACCTCTTGTCGGCTTGTTGCTGCTGGCATCGGGGATAAGCCACGACCTCACCTGGCGCCTGATGCTCGGCCTTGGCGCAGCGCCTGCCGCCGCCGTGGTCTACCTGAGGGCGAAGATGCCCGAATCGCCTCGCTTCCAAGCGCGAGTCCAAGGAGAGGTCAATCGCGCCGCCAGTCAGTTGGCAGCGTTCTCGGAGGGCGTTGTCCGGGCTCCTATGACGATCTCCCAGGGCGGACCGCAGCGGATCGGCCTCGGCCGATTCCTGACCGATCGCCGCACCCTCTTGCTCCTTCTCGGCACTGCCGGGTCATGGTTTCTCTTTGACTACGCCTATTACGGCAACACCCTGTCGTTGCCGGCAATTTTGAAAGAGGTGGCTCCTCATGCCACTTTGATCGCCAAGCTGGCATGGACGCTGGGCATGTTCATGGTCTTCGCCGTCCCAGGGTACCTACTTGCCTTCACCAAGATGGACAAGATCGGGCATCGACGCCTGCAGCTCCTCGGATTTGGTGTCATGGCCGGTGCATTTGCTGCCCTCGGTGCGATTCATGTTCTGACGACCGTCGTCGCGCCTTTCCTCTTGATCTTCGGACTGAGTTACTTCTTCATCGAGTTTGGACCCAACACCACCACGTTCGTGCTGCCGTCAGAGCTCTTCCCCGTGAGCATGCGGACCACGGGCCATGGCATCGCCGCCGGGATCGGCAAGCTCGGCGCGTTCATCGGAGTCTTCCTCGTTCCCCAGCTCCAGAAGCACATCGGGCTGCGCGGTATGTTGCTGGTGGCAGGGGGATCGTCGGTGGGGGGATACCTGTTGACCTTGTTGCTTCCCGAACCAGCCGGGCGAAACCTCGAAGAGGTGTCGGGCGAAGATCAAGGATTCCCGCTCGTCGTCGAACAGACTTCGGTGCCGGTCGGTGAGGTCGTCCAAGTAGCTGAATCCCGGACTTCACCGGCGGTTCAAGACGTTGTCCTGTAAGCAGGCACTCGTCCTCATTTCGGTCGACGTCGATTCCTGTTGGCCGCCCCCTGGTCGCCTTGGGGACCGCCGTCGGGATAGGCGTAGCCGACATCGCTGCCGCACGGGGCGTGGTCGATACGGCCTCGCCAGGTCTGGTGTCCAACGGCTATCACCCCGCCCGTCAGCTCGGCGGGTCGGCCCCGGTCACCGCCACAGCCGTGCTGGTGGCGCCGTCCAAGACGACTCGAACGCCAAGGGGGGCAGCAAGTCGTGTGGTCGCTTGCCGCACGGATGCAGGCTGGGCACACGGCACCTCACTGTCGTGCGCGTGCTCGTGCACGGTGACAGAGACGGTGGTCCTGGACTCGGTCACGCTCAGGTCGTAATCAGCGGTGCAGGGCCGTGTTCCCGCCGGCTCGCCGGCGAATTGCACCGTGAGCGTGCGACCGTCGGGTCCAAGCCGAGCATCGGCCACAGACGGGGGACGACCATCGAGGGTCGTCCGCGCCGTGAAGATACTCGTGGGTGATACTGCCAACACCTTCGCCGTATCACGAACGTTTTGGATGGCGAAGAGCCAAGCCGGTAGCCGATGCGGACCACGGTCTGTCTGGAACACCGCCGCGCCCAGCCGCACCGCAGTGACCTCGAGAGCGTCGCTTGGCGCCGGAGTCTTCTTCCTGAAGGTGAGCCTCTCGAAGGCCTCGGTGGCGCTGATGATCGGGTACCCGTCGACCTGTCCCGGACCCCGGGGAAACGTGCCTGGAGCTTTGATGGCTCCTTCGATGTAGGCGATCTTGTCGGCATCGTTGCGAAACCCGCTCGACGGATCCACCACGAGCGGTCCCACGAAGACCAGCGGCCGGCGTCTGGCGTTGACTGGGAAGGCCGACCAGGGCATGGGTGACGTGTGCGGTGACGGTCGGTCCTGGTGCGAAGCGGACGGCGACGCCGCCGCACCGCAGGCGGCGAGGAGCACCGTCGCAACCAGCGCCGGTAACCAATATCGGACGGCTACGAAGATGGAGTCCCTCGGCGATCTGGCCCGCGCTCCGCCCGAACCGAGCAGGTCGAGGGTCCTGGGAGCCGCGGAGGAGGGGACCCGGCGGTCACCGGGCTGACCATCGCATCCAGCCGGTGCCCAACGCGACCACCAGAGGCACAGGGGCTCGAGGGGTTCAAGGCGATAAGGCGTGTGCTGCACCGCTGCGAGGCGTGAGGTCGACTCTCTTGAGCCTGAGCGCGCGTTTCTCCACAAGCCACCAGCTTGCAATGGCGAACGGCGCAACCCCTGGCGCGGAGAAAAAGAGAAAGGCGGAATAGCTCCAGCGTTGCACATTCCAGGTCGCCAACAACTGCTGGACCGGATAGGCGTAGATATCGACGCCATAGGAATAGTCGTTCCGAGCGCCCATCTTCTGAAAGGGAAGGTGGATGCCCAACAACAGCGGAGGGTATGCCGGGAACGGGACCAGTAGATCGGGCCTGTCATCGAATTGACGTTGCCACCAATTGGTGCCCACAGGCTCAGGATGAATAGAGCCGTACACGTCAGGGTCAGGAGCCCTGAGTCAGGGACCTTGTCCCTAGAGAAAGATGAGTGTCCCGGTCTTGTCGTGACTCCAAATAGGACTGCTCGGGCGAGAGTCGGGTTGACGAATTGGGCCCCGACCCGCACGTGCCCGTCCTTCGTCGGAGCGGTATTGAGGATCAACCTGGAGATGCCCGCGACCAGGATTCGATGTCCCAGGGTCTCGAAAGGAGCGTCGACGTGCTCGAGTCCGGCTCCGGCCGAGAAAGTGTCGGTGACTCGGCAACTTCGCCAGGGGCCGTCCGGGTGGGAGTCGAACACGGACCGGCCGCTCCAATCCGCAAATTGGCGCGGAGCAAGCCTTCTGAGCTCTTGCACCGATACTCCGCTGGCTCACCGGCGCCTTCCTCCTGGCATTCGTGAACGAGACGGGTCGGCGGTGCTTCGCGCTGTCGCTAAGAGGAGATGGGCAGGGACAAGTCGCCGGGGGAGACCGAGATCATACGTAGGTGGTTTCACTGCTTGTCTTTGTGCTCGAACGGGTGTGGCCCTGAGACCTGCAATCCGGCGATCCGGGACACAAAGAGAGGGGCCCGAGGGAACGCTCCTTGTAGCGAGAGGCCGACGGTGTAGCAACGACACACCGATATCATCGAATCGTGGTCGACACCACGGTATGGGATGAGGTGGGCACTAACAATGTGCTCCGCGTGTTGGTTGTCGATGATCATGCCGTCGTGCGTACCGGGACTCGTCAGGTACTCGAGACGGCAAGGGACATCACTGTTGTCGGGGAGGCCGGGGACGGGATTGAGGCACTCGCCTTGACCGGACGACTGGAGCCTGACGTCTTGCTCGTCGATGTGGGGCTACGAGACGAAAGTGGGATCGATGTGGCGCGTCGGGTGATCACCACCCATCCCGATGTACGGGTGGTCATGTTGTCCGCCCATGATGAGGATGAGCTCGTGCGCGACGCCTGGGAAGCCGGAGTTGCCGGGTACTTGTTGAAGACCATGCCCCGAGACAAGCTCATCGGCGCCGTTCGAGCCGCAGGCAGAGGGTCCCGAGTCCTCGATCCCGTGTTGTCGGCTCGAGGGGCCAGGAACGAAGGACACGAGGAGCTGTTGAACGCTTCTCGCCTCACCTGGAGGGAGAGAGAGACCGCTGAGCTCGTCGCCGAGGGCCTGTCCAACCGGACCATCGCCCTACGGATGGGAGTCAGCGTGCGCACCATCGAGGGTCACTTGAATCATGTCTTCGCCAAGCTGGGCATCGAATCGCGAACGGAGCTGGTCCGTATGGTCCTCACGAGAGGCATCTCCTGACCGTCGGACGCGGGTCCGATCCCGGCACGAGTGAGCAGGCGGATCATGGCAATGGGCCGAACCCGAGGGCCAGGGAGAGCTCGTTCTCAAGGTAGCGGCTGTAGGTGGCGGTGATGTGGTCACTGTCTTTGTACACGACGATGTCGTCGATGATGTCTGTGCAGGTCGTCGAGCAGAACCATGGCATCACGTCGATGTAGCGGGCTCCCGAAGCGCTTGCTGCGGTCTTCTCGGCGTTGTTCATGGCTGTGTGGGAGAAGTTCGGGAGGCCCGAGCACGCCTGCACGTCGTGCTCATGTCGTGCGAGGCAGTTCGGGTTGATATGAGTTGTGATGGGAATGTTCCCGAGCACAACCTTTTGTGTTTTGGGTGATGTGATGGCATCGAGCGCCTTGACCAGGCCTTGCTCCCATAATCCGGGAGTGATCTTTCCTGTCGGGTACCGCTCGCCGCCGGGCTCCTCGGTGACGATCAAGAGGTCCGGGTTGACCTTGTTGATCCGCTGGATGGCGAATCGGTGCCAGGCGTCACATTGGGTGTAGCGACCCCCCGGGACTCCGAAGCCAGGGGGGTTGGTCCGCACCACGAGCGACACGTGACACCAGTCCTTCCCGAGCACGACAAGACGCCAATGTGCATGTTTGGCCACTGCGTCGAGAGCCTCGAACCACATGAGCGCATGCGAGTCGCCATAGAGCACCATGGTGTGGTGGCCCCGTGGGTCACCGAAGACACACGCCGGCACCGAGGTCGCCGCCAATTTGGCTTCGCATCCCTTGGCGTCAGCGGGCCGGCCCCCCCAGTCGTTGGGTGCCGACGCCAACGACGGCGTCACGTCCGCGGGGACGCTTGTGATCAGGCGGGCGTCGGACACGGCCTTCTGCACTGCGGCCTGTGACGCCGGGGCCAGGCCGGACCCGGGAATCGAACGCGCCGCCCCAACCGCCGTGGCGTTGGGCACGATCACCGTGATGATGCCGATGGACAAGGCGGTGAGGGTTGCCCCGAGCCCGAGGCTGGTCCAACGAATGCGCGTGAGCAATCGGGCGTGGCGGATCGGGTTTTCGACGAAGAAGTAGGTGAGGATCGACAAGCCCAAGGCGATCATCGCCAGGAAGAGGTTGTCGATCACCGGAAGGGTTCGACGACCTTCGTATTGGGCGGCGATGATCAGGATCGGCCAATGCCACAGATACAGGGAGTACGACCAGCGTCCCATCCAACGAAAGGGACTGAGCGACAACAACACTTCGACCCCCCGGCGCGGCGCGGCCGTTCCTCCCGCGATGACGAGTGCTGTGGCCACGACGGGTAGCGCCACCCACGATCCCGGGTAGGGCGTGGTGTTCGTAAATCCCACGGCGGCCCCCACGATGCCGGCCAGTCCGATCCAGGTCACGACGGCCGCAAGAGGGCCCGGCAGGCGACGGAGTTGCCCGGCTCCCACCGCCACCAGCGCCCCGAGTGCCAGCTCCCAGGCACGGGTGAAAGGCGAGAAGTACGCGACGGTCGGGTCGGAGGATGTCTGGACGATGGACCATGTCAGTGACGTCACCACGACCACGGCGAGGAACACGCCGAGCTTGGCTCGCAGCGACAGCCGTCGACCGAGGGTTGCGACGACGAGGAAGATGGTGGGATACACGACGTAGAACTGCTCTTCCACCGCCAGTGACCAAAAGCTCTGCAACGGTGAAGGTGGTCCCTGGGCCAGAAAGTAATTGGTACCGGTGGCCGTGAAATGGAAGTTGGCCAGGAAGATCGAGGCCCAGCGGGCGTCGCTCACGACCTGCTCACCGGTGATCACACCCAGCAGCAGTCGGCTGGCCACGACGGTGACCACGATGACCAACGCCGCGGCCGGGATGATCCTCCGGCATCGCCGTCCGTAGAACCCCAAGAGGCTGGTCTTGTGCGTCGAGGTCCGCTCCCGGAGCAGGAGGCCGGTGATGACGTAGCCCGAGATCACGAAGAAGACGTCGACGCCGACATATCCACCGAGGTGGGGGATTCCCACGTGATAGAGCACGACCAGAAGCACCGCCACCGCCCGCAGCCCTTCGACGTCGGGCCGAAACGAGCGGTCCTCGGGGCCGGTCCCGGCTTCGTCACCCGATGCCAGGAAACGGACAGGGGCCCGGTCGATGGGGCGCGACGGCTCTTCGACGGGCGCGTCAGTCTCTGTCATGCCTTGGCTGACTCCCACCGCCGAGAGTCAATGCTCGCGTCGCGACCCTCGATCATCGACTGCACCGGTCCCCTCACGGTTGGATCATGTAATCGCCGAAGCATGCGTAGGCGAGGAAGACGATGGGCATCAGGAATGCGAAAGCGATGGCGATCGGTTGCCAACCTCGCCGGTGGGTGAGAGCCGCGACGGCGATGAGGGTGGGAAATGCCCACGTGAGAAACCGAGGTTTGAATCCGAGACTGTTGCTCACGAACATGAGGGCAAATGTCGCCATGCAATAGAAGACGAGGGGTGAGGGGAGTTTGGACCGAACCAGGATTGCGATGGCGGCGACGACCACGATCACACCGACCCATTCCATCCACCCCTTGCCCTGATAGCCACCCGTCCACGGGTGGGCAAGGAGAACGAGCAGAGACTTGCCGAAGTCGACACGCGCCCCCCACGCCTGATGTTGCAGATGCCACCAGTACAACAGGTCGTGATAGCGAAGTCCGAGCGCGACGACATAGGTCAGGAATCCCATCGGGATGAGGACCACCGCGATGAGCGCACTAGGTGCCTGGCGTCGGCGTATCGCCTGGACCACGGCGACCAGTGCCGCCACCGCCAGAGGCAGGGCCATGGGGCTCGTTGTCGTCGCCAACGCACCGATCACGCCACCCCAGAACCATCGCTCCTTCACCATGAGGAGAAGAGAGCCCGCCACCAGCGCCAGCCCGATGCACTCGCTGTAGGTCATCCCCCAACTGATGGCCATGCCGGGAAACACGATGAAGAGAATGGCGGCGATCCTTCCCACCCGTTCGTCGAAGATCACCGTCGCTAGGCGCCACACGAGGATCACCGACACCGCCCCTGCCATGATCGACACGACCAGTGCCGCCTGTATGGCGGTCAACCCGGCCGCCTCCATCACCCTGATCAGAGCGGGGAACAGCGGTTCGAACCCGGCGGCACCGTAGGTCAGGTGCCCGCCGGCCCTCGGCGCCACGGCAGGGTACCCGTGGGCAGCCAACGACAGATACCAATTCCCGTCCCAGGCCGTCAGGGGTCCGTCGGGGTGGGTGCCGTAGGTGAGATGCGCGGCCAGCGCGTCGGCGACCAAGAGGCCGGCCCGGACCATGGCGTAGACCCCGAGGAGAGGCAGGACGGGGCGAAGCCGGCGGTAGCTAGGTTCGACCCACGGGGCGAATCCGAATTGCTGCCACCCAGAGTGCAGGTCGGAAGGAGACTCTGCAACCGGATCCGATCGCGTGACCGCCACCCATGTCCCCCGGGTCGTCGTTGCTGGCCGAAATGAAGCTGTCCGGCGAGTTTAGATTGCCCGGCGTGGCCCTTCGTTGGTCGGGTGCCGAGGTCCGGGCTGCTTGACCTCACGAGGGTTGAACGACGCCCGAGGTCGGGCAGATTGCCTTGAACCCACCCGACGCCTCGACTTCGCGGAGGTCAAGAGGCGAGCGCAGGAGTCAACGAGAAACCGTCGTGGACGACAGACCCGGGTATGAGTCGGACGACCTCGTAGCAGATGTTGCTCACCCCGAGGTCGGTGGTGGTGGCGATCTGTTGCTGGGTCAACTCAGAGTCGGCTTGGGTGTCCTCGAGACCCTGGCCACCCCACAGCGTGATGACGATGATCTGGTGCAGGACGCTGTCGTGCTGCAGGCAGACGAGCCCTTCAAAGTCAGGGTGCTGCCTGCAGCGATCGCTGACCGCGTCGAGAGCTTCGCTCATTTCGAGAAGCCGATGGCAGCCGACATGGAAGGTGAGAACTCTCGCTCGAGTCACACTGAGTCCATCGGGCGTTGCCGACTTCGGCAATAGGGCCTTAAACCTCTAAGTCGGCTCCGTGCCGGAGGACGAGGACTGGCGCCGGTCGGGGCCTATCGATCAGTGAAACGGGAATTGGCCGTACGTGCTGCACAGCCCGAAGGCCTCGATCAACAAGAAGGCCCCGATAACCGTCATGATTATCGCCTTTCGGCGCCGGCCGCTATGACGCGCCATGACCGGCGCCATGTACCACGCCGGGAGCGGGTCGAAGGCGCCGACGAGGTAGTCGGCGAGCGGAACGGCGTCGTCGGCGAGAGGCTGATCGGAATCGGCAGCCAGAGCGAGCGCCGTGAGCTCCTCGTCAGTGATCACGCCGGGGGCTCCGAGCTCGTCGGCCATGAGGGTCGAGGGGCTTTGGTTCATGGCACCTTCCAGTCAACCTTCGGTCGACAACCGCCCCTCAGTGTACCGGCGTCACAACGCACCGAGCCCCCAGAGACAGCCCATTACTTCAACGTCATGGTTCCCGAGGACACCTGGATCGATGTCAGCCCGGCAGTCGAACCACACGCCGCGAGCAGCTGTGTCCCGGTTTGGTCGGAGAGGGCGGTGGCGGTGGAGCCCGAACCGTGATCGGCACCTGAGAACGAGCCGGTGACCTTGGCATTGCCGCCCTTGTCAGGCAGGGCGAATCCGACGTCGCCGGCGCTACTCGAGGTCCCGGCGTACCCCGAGAAGGTAAGGACGCTCGGTCGGATCGTCGAGGGTTTCCAGCCGATATTGATCGTGAGGGCACGCGACGTGAGCAACCCGGTACAGGAGTTGGTGGCACTCGTGATCGTCGTCGATTCGGTTGCCCCCGTGACCGCGGTCACATTGGAGCCCGTCGTCGTGCAGCCCGAGGCTGTCAAGGTGATCGCGGTGGACTCGGCACTCCCGCCTTTGGTCGTGAGCGGGGGGGAGAACGTCAAGGCGCCAGTGATGTTGGTACAGGTGACTTCACCGTTGGCCAGGGTGAGGGTTGTGGTGGGCGGCGCCGCACTGGGGCTCGAGCTGCACGCCGTGGCCAGGACTGCCACGATCCCGAGCGGGACGAGCAGGGACAACCGAACTTTGCGTGTCATGGACATGGTCTGTTTTCCCCCTGGTCGTTTCCCATGGGCACGCGCCCGCCGCAGCCCGGTGTGACCGTAGCGGCAATTGTCTGGTTTCCCAAAGGGGAAATCGTGGGAAACCGGTCACGACAACGACGCCGCATCAAAGAGAACACCTCGATCGGCGCGTCGAAGCCCTTGAGCAGCCGGTGCCCGGCGGCCCGGAACACAAAGCCGTCTCGGGCTGCGGTGGTCGTGGCGGTGTCGACGAGCACGGTCATGTTGCGGTCAGCGCACCGTCCTCCTTGACCGACAGCAACGGCCACGCCTGGTTCCAAGTGACGACACGAGATTCGAGACGGTGACCCTTACAGCCCGCGACCGGTCCGATGCACTGTCGGTCTCTGGACATCCCTGTGTGACCTTCGGTGATCAACCGCCCGCGCAGACTCCCGAAGGTCCTGTCACGGTGGCGTTACCGCTGAACCGGGTGGGAATTCTGGGCACCTCGCGGCGCGGCCGCCGAAGCCGTTCGGCGAACGACGTCTGAGACGTCGGCCTCCGGGCTTCGATCCCTATTAGGTTTGCCGACGTGCATACGCGCCCGGTGAGCCCTGCCCTCGGGGCGGTCGTCGAAGACGTCGCGCTCACACCCGAGATGGACGACGCCACCGTCGGGGGTATCAGGGAGGCGCTTCTTCGACACAAGGTCGTGTGGTTCCGGGGCCAATCGCTCGATGGCGCCTCGCTCACGGCCCTAGCAACCCGTTTCGGGACCCCGACCGAGGCGCACCCCGTCGAGCCCAGTTTGGAGGGACACCCCCAAGTGCTCCCCCTCGATTCTGAAGAAGGGGCGCGCGCCGATGTCTGGCACAGCGATCTGACCTTCCAGGAGTGCCCGCCCCTGGGGGCGATCCTGCATGCGGTCGAGATCCCGCCCGTGGGTGGAGACACGATGTGGGCCGACATGGCCGATGCCTACCAGGCGTTGTCGTCGCCGCTGCGGATGTTCCTCGAGGGGCTCACGGCCACGCATTCGCCGACCAAGGCGGGAGGCTATTTCGCCGGTCGCGATCGTACCGGCGGTGAGGCTGCGGGGCGCACGGCGGGTACGGCCACCCGACACCCTGTGATCCGGGTCCATCCCGAGACCGGTGCGCGCAGCGTCTTCGTGAACCCGCTCTTCACCGACAAGATCGACGGGTTGCGCCGACGCGAGAGCGACACGTTGCTCAGGCTGCTCTTCGAGGCAGCCGTCGCCCCCGAACGACTCGTGCGCTGGCGTTGGGAAGCCGGGGACGTCGCCTTCTGGGACAACCGATGCACGATGCACTACGCGTTGTTGGATTTCGGAAACGATCGCAGGCGAATGTTGCGGGTGGCGCTCGAAGGGGAGAAGCCGGTGGGGGTGTCGAGCCCTTAAGAGAATCAGCGGATAGGTGACAGGTCCGATGACCAGCGATTACGCCAGTCGATGAGCTTGGCGATGAGCAGCAAGGCGACCGCCAAGGCGAACTGAGCGAGACGGTGGATGGTTTTCCGATC
>Ga0307373_10013696_pt1 | contig 11300 bp, 10 predicted proteins | sample OX2MG_FD_202534 | JGI IMG/M metagenome (GOLD analysis project Ga0307373, IMG submission 202534) | Soil microbial communities from Risofladan, Vaasa, Finland - OX-2 | ecosystem: Environmental > Terrestrial > Soil > Coastal area > Acid sulfate soil | place: Finland: Risofladan, Vaasa | collected... | reverse complement strand
GTGAATCGCGCCCTCCTGCCAGCTTCCCGCTCACCCCCTCCAAACTACTCGACGATGGGGGGATGCAGTGATGCGAATTGGAGTAGCTCGGGAAGACATCACGCCGCCGGTGGGAATCGATCTCGCGGGCTTCATCGCCCGCGAGGGCCCCTGCACCGGCGTTCACGATCCGCTCTACGCGACAGCGCTGGTCGCCGAGGATGACGGTCAGCGGGTGGCGCTGATCTCGTGTGACCTGATTGGGCTCGGGGCCGCGACGGTGCGCCGGGTGCGGGAACGTATGACGGAACGGACCGGGATTCCGGCTGCCGCGCAGCTCTTCGCCTGCACCCACACCCACGCCGGGCCCGAGACCGGCGTGATTACCAGCCTGGGCGATCCGGACCCGGCCTATTTGCTGCGTCTGGAGCGCAGCCTGGAGGACGTGGTTCACGCCGCGGCGGAGCGGCTTGACGAGGCGCGCGTCGGCTGGGAGCGCGGCGTCTGCCACGCCACGCACAACCGGGTGCTGGCGCGCGCGCGGCAGGACGACAGCCGGATCGATCCCGAGGTCCTGGTCGCCCGGATCGAGTCCGCGCGCGGCGAGCCCCTGGCAGCAATCGTCCATTACACCTGCCATCCGGTCGCTGCCGGCCACGAGAACCGGCTGGCGAGCGCCGACTGGTGGCACGTCGTCCGCCAACGTCTCGAAGAGGCCGGCACGGGACCGGTCGTCGCGGTGAACGGAGCGGGAGGCGACATCAACCCGCGCATAGACGTTCGTGGCTTCGCTGCCGTCGAGCAAACTGGCCGGGCAGTGGCTGACGTCGCACTGGACCTGTGGGCGCACGCGGGACCCGCACGCGTGGCCGGCGTCGCCGCCGCGCGGGCGGACGTACCGCTGCCGATGCTCCCACTGGCCGATGGCGACCGAATCCTGGAAATCTGGACGCATTGGGAGGCGACCGTCCGCGATCACTCACCCGAGAGCGTCGCCTATCGGTCCGCGCAGGTGATCTACCGTGACTTCGCCCGGCGCCTGTCGCGCCACTTCTGGGGCTCGGACCCGTTGCCGCGCTATGCCGCCGAAACGCAGGCGCTCCGCGTCGGACCGCTGGCGATCGTCGCGCTCCCCGGCGAGTTCTTCTCGGCCTATGGGCTGCAGATCAAGGCGATCTCCCCCGCCGTGGCGACGCTGGTCGCCGGCTGGTCCAACGACAATCTGGGCTACTTTCCCACGCCGGAAGCCTTTCCCATCGGCGGCTACGAGATGGATACCGCGTCGCGCTATTATGGCTACCCGGCCCCCTGGGCGCCCGAGGCCGGTGTCGCGGTGACGACAAGGGCGATTGAGCTGGTCCGACAGATCTTCTAAGCGTCTGTGATCGAGGCAGGTGATGCCGCGCCCGCGGGCGCGGCATCACCTGCCTCGATCACAGACGCTTCATGAGAAGCAGGGGTGGAGGAATCAGTGACGCGGGTGTATGACGAGCTGGGCGTTCGGCCGGTGATCAACGCGGCGGGGACGCAGACGCGCTTCGGCGGTGCGGCGTTGCCAGCGGAGGTGGTGCAGGCGATGGCCGAGGCGGCGACGTGCTGCGTGCGGCTCGAAGAGTTGGAGGAAGCCGCGGGGAAGGTCATCGCCGGGGCGACTGGCGCCGAGGCGGGCTACGTCACCTGCGGCGCTGCCGCGGGCATCACGCTCGGCATCGCGGCCTGCATCGCCGGCTTCGACGTGGACCGGATGGACCGGCTGCCCGATACCACGGGGATGCCCAACGAGGTCGTCGTCCAGCGCGCCCACCGCAACGCCTACGATCACGCCGTGCGCGCCGCGGGGGCCCACTTTGTCGAGGTCGGCTACCTCGGCTATCCCGGCGCCGGGGGGACTCATCCCTGGCAGGTCGAGGCCGCCATCTCTGACCGCACCGCCGCGCTGTACTGGGCCATGGTCGACGCGCGCGGCGTCGTCCCGCTGGAGGAGGTCTGCCGGATCGCCCACCGATACGGCAAGCCGGTCGTCGTCGACGCGTCGGCCGCGCTGCCCCCACCGGAGAACCTGCGACGCTTCATCGCCGCCGGGGCCGACCTGGTGAGCTTCAGCGGCGGCAAAGCGCTGCTGGGACCCCAGGCCTCGGGCATCCTCTGCGGCCGGCGCGACCTGATCGAGTCGGTCCTCCTGCAGCACCAGGACATGGACGTTCACCCCGAGTCCTGGACGTACCGGTCCCGCTACCTCGACACTGGCATTCTGCCCGGGCCGCCTCACCAGGGGCTGGGGCGCGGCTTCAAGGTGGGGAAGGAAGAGATCGTCGGGCTGATCACCGCGCTGCGACGGTACGTTCAGCGCGACCACGCCGCCGATCGAGCGCGCTGGGACCGGCTGGTGCGCGCCGTCGTCGACAGCCTCGCGGACGTCTCCGGCGTGCGGGCAACCTGCGCCGTCTCGCTCGACCAGGCGGTGCCGCGCGCGCGCCTGGACCTCGACGAAGCCGCGCTGGGCTTCACGGCCTTCGACGCGATCGGCGAGCTCCTCGACGGAACGCCGCGCGTCGCGGTGAGCGAGAGCGCCGCGCGCGAGGGCGCGCTGGTGATCAACCCGCTCTGCCTGCGCGACGACGACGTGGCGCCGTTGCTGGCGCGGCTACGAGCGGTCCTTGGCGGTTCGCGTTGAGGTCCGACTCCTGACACTGGCGCAGGGGAGGATTTCGGCCAGAGGTGGGAGGAAATCCTCCCGGGATCCTGAGGTATAACGCAGAATCGTCGGCCTCCCGGTGCGCGCTGTGCAGCAGGTTGGCGATGCGCCTGGTCCCGGCGGGCCCGTGTTCGTCCTCGCCGAGCTCGTCGCCCAGCTCACTCAGCAGCCGGGCGCTCGCCCGATTCCGCCGGCGCAGGAGGATCTGCACGAGGTTGGCCAGGAAGTGGACAGCCGAACTCGCAGGGCGGCAGGCACTCGCGGCGCAGGACCTGGCCGACTTCCGGGTCAGGGCCGACCGCGCGGTACCTGATCGGCCCGGAACTCCCGAAGCTGACCTGAGCCGCAACGTAGGTTGGCTCGTCAGTCGTTCAGGACCGCCAGGTCGATCTGGCGCAGGCGCGCGGGGTCGGCGACCAGGCCGATTTCGACGATCTTCCCGCGCGTGATCGTGAAGCCGAAGACGACACGCGGCCGTCCACCCGCAACCCACACGGCTCCCACGGCTCCGTTCACGAGCGCCGGTTGTGCGACCCGGGCACGCCCCGAGAAGGTGTCGGCCACGGCCGCCGCACCGCGGACCTCCCTCGATGCGCCCGCATGCACGGCGGCGCGGTCGGCTCGGAGCACGACGTCCGGGTCGAGCAACGCGAGAAGCGCGTCGAAGTCACCGTCGCGCGAGGCAGCGAGGAAGGCGTCGACAACTTTTCGCTGGCGGGCGAGATCGGCGTCGGGAACCGTGGCCGTCGCCTGTACCCGGCGGCGTGCGCGGCTGGCGAGCTGCCTGGCCGCAATCGAGGAGCGCCCCACGATGGGAGCGATCTCGTCGAAGGGCACGGCGAACATGTCGTGCAGCACGAAGGCGAGCCGCTCGGCGGGAGCCAGCGTTTCGAGTACCACGCGCAGCGCGAGACCGACCGAGTCGGCCAGTAGCGCTTCGTGCTCGGGGTCGGTCCCGTCCTCGCGGCTCACGATCGGCTCGGGCACATGGACGCCCAGGGGCTCCTCGCGCCGCGACTCGCGCGAGCGCAGCATGTCGAGGCACACCCGCGCGACGACCGTCGTCAGCCATCCGCCCAGGTTCTCGACGCCGCTCGTGTTGGAACGGCTGAGGCGGAGCCAGGACTCCTGCACCGCGTCGTCCGCCTCGCTCAGCGAGCCGAGCATCCGGTAGGCCACCGCCCGCAGGTGGGCGCGGTTGGCCTCGAATCGCTCCGCCAGCCATTTGTGTTCGTCCATCGGTCACATTCCTTCGTCGGGTTTCGTCATAGTAGTGACGAGCGAAACCCAGCCGATGTGACGAGGAAAAGCGAGCCCCGAGGAGGTGGCAACCGCACCGCCAAGATCGAAACCTGAATGTTCAGCATCCCGATTCAGCAAAGACACCTGAAGGAGAGAAATCATGACAGCACGGATGAGCAACCCGGCGATGATTATACCTGACGCCATGCAGGCCATACAGGCCCTGCAGTCGGCAACGCAAAAGGGCGGCGTGCCGTCGCGGACGCTCGGCCTTGTCCACCTGCGCGCGAGCCAGATTAATGGCTGCAGCAGCTGCGTTGACTCGGGCGCACGCAACGCCAAGAAGGCAGGCGAATCTGACGATCGCCTCTTCGCGGTGGCGGCCTGGCGGGAGGCGCCCTACTTCACCGACGCCGAACGCGCTGCGCTGGCGCTCACCGAGGCCGTCACCCGGCTCAGTGACCGGGCGGACCCGGTACCGGACGAGATCTGGGACGAGGCCGCCCGGCATTACGACGAGACGGCGCTCGCAGCCCTGATCCTCTCGATCGCCACGACCAACGTCTTCAACCGCCTCAACGTCACCACCAGGCAGCTGGCAGGGGAATGGGCCGGCTGAGTGGCACCGGGCGGCGCGGTCATCGCGACGGCACGCGGTGACCGCGCCGCCCGTCTTCGCGCCTGGGGTGGCCCGGGTGTGTGGATCAGTCGTTGCTGATGGACTGGCAGCTTGCTGGGCAGATCCAGCACGCCCATGAGCTTGTCGCCCAAGGGGGCACCGGTCGTTGCGCGTAAGAGGCCGACTTTGCCGAAGAGTTCCTCGAGGGTGGTCGCGTCGACGATCCGAATCCGCGCGAAGTGGCCCAGGGCGCGGGCGAGGACCCTCGAATGTGCGTGATACCCCGGATCCTGCTCGATCCAGCGCCGGCGTGACGAGTAGCGTACACTATCTTCGCTATGGACCTGCATCAACTGGAATCGTTCCTGGCCGTGGCCGAGGCGCTCCACTTCGGACGCGCCTCGGAGCAGCTGAGCCTTTCTCAACCCGCGCTGAGTCGTCAGATTCAGCAATTGGAGCGCGAGCTTGGGGTCGCGCTTTTCGAGCGGTCGGGCCGAGGAATCACGCTCACCGCGCCGGGCCAGACGCTGGTGAGCCACGCGCGCCGGGTCATGGAAGAGATCCGCGCCGCTCGCCAGGCGCTCCGTCAGCCATCCGCGGCTCTCCAGGGGCGCGTCTTGATCGGTTGCTTCGACAGCGCGAGTGCCCACGTGATGCCCGGCATCCTGGCTGCCTTGCACCAGATCCACCCGCACCTGATCGTCTCGGTCACGACGCTCGGGACCGACCAGGCGCTCCATTTCCTCCGCCAGCGCGACATCGACGGCGCCATCGTGACCCTGCCGGTCCCGACCGAAGGCGTTCGAGTCCTCCCGCTCTACCGCGAAGAGCTTGTCGCCGTGCTCCCACCGGGCCACGCGCTCGCGGAACGGCGTCGTGTGCCGGTCCGCCTCCTGGGCGACGAGCAGCTGATCACCTTTCGCTCGTTCCAGAACACGCGGCGCCTGATCGACCAGACCTTCGCAGCGGCGGGGGTCGTGCCCGCCGTGGTCGTCGAGGTCGAGTCGGTCGAGACGATCAAGGGAGCGGTCCGCGTGGGTCTCGGCGTGGCGATGCTCGGCGCGATTGGCCTGGTCGACCGCTCCCGGCCGGGTCTCGCCGTCCGCCCACTCCAGCCGCCGATCTACCGGAGCATCGGCCTCATCAGCCCGGCGGACCGCGGCGACGATCCGATCGTGACGGAACTCGCCCGCGTCGTCGGGGAGCACGTCCGTGTCATCTCGGATGCTTCGCCGGACGAGAGCGCCGGCGAGCTCCCGGTGGTCACGGTCCACCGCCTGGTCCGTCAGCGTGGACGCGCGGCGAAATGAACGACCCACGATGCGCGGAATGCAACGACGTCGATGCAATCATTCGATGAATCCTCGCCCTGGGCACGGGATATAATCCCCGCGAGGCTCGACAACTGGTACGTCAGCCAGGGTGGGACGGGCCAGGCTGTGCTGGCTGCACTGCGCACAGCCAGCGCAGCCTGGCCCGTCCCACCCTGGACCAAACTATGGAGTAGCGAGGTGAGCGTCGTGGCAAGTGTGCAGCGGGAGAATCGGTTCACGCGACGGAAGCTCTTCGGGGCTGGCTATGGGCTGCTCGCGCTGGCCGGTTTGACCTCGCTGATCCCGGCTTGCTCGTCGACTCCGGCTACTCCTGTCGCGTCCGCGCCCGCCGCGGCGACGCGTCAACCGGCGGCGACCACGGCGCCCGCCGCGGCGACGCCGCGACCGGTTGCGACCACGGCCCCCGCCGCCGCTCCGGCGTCCACCCCCAATCCGACATCCGAGACGCCGGTCTCCGGCGGCATCCTCCGCGCGACGCTCGGCGCCGAGCCGCAGACGATGGACCCGCACAAAACGACGACCCTCTTCTCGAACGACGTGCGCGCCAACCTTTTCGACGGTCTGATCGCGAACGATACCTCGCAGGGGCCCAAACCCGGGCTCGCGGAGACGTGGGAGTCGCCCGACGCGAAGGAGTGGACGTTCCACCTTCGGTCCGGCGTGACCTTCCACGACGGGAACCCCTTGACGGCGGGCATCGTCCAGGCCACCTTCGAGCGGATTCTCGATCCCAAGACCGCCGCGGTCTCGCGGCTCCAGATGGAGCGGGCGATTGCCTCGGTCTCCGCGCCGGATGACCTCACGGTGAAGTTCGCTTTGAAGGAAGCGGACGCCGCGTTTCCGACCCTCCTCGGTGGCATCAAGGTGGTGCCGAAGAACTTCGATGCGACCAAGCCGATCGGGACCGGCCCGTTCCAGTTCGTCGAGTGGGTCCGCAACCAGCACGTCAAGCTCAGCAAGTTTCCCAATTATTTTCTCAAGGGCCTTCCCTACCTCGACGGGGTGGTCTTCCAGCCGGTGCCGGACGAAGACCAGAAGATCACCTTGCTCGAGACCGGCCAGGTGGACTTCATCGACACGATCCCGCTGCCCCGGGTCAAGGAGGTCCAGCAGGGCGGACAGATCCAGGTGTTCGCGGTGGCCCCGGGGGTCTCGCCGGCGTACTACTGGATGCTCGTCAATGGCGCCAGGGCACCGCTGAGCGATCCAAAGGTCCGGCAGGCGCTGAACTTCGCGATCGACCGGAAGGCGCAATTGGAGGTGACGTTCGGCCAGGGGATCATCCGGTCGGACCTGATCCCACCGAAGCACTGGGCGTTCAACTCGAAGGCGCTCTCGTTCGACGACCGGGACGTGGCGCGAGCAAAGAAGCTCCTCGCCGATGCCGGCCACGCGAACGGCGTCTCGCTCCAGCTCAAGCATATCACCAGCCGCGCCGAATACGCCTCGATCGCCCAGTTGTTCCAGTCGGACCTGGCCGAGATCGGCGTCAAAGTCTCGATCGTGCCGCTGGAGATCGGTATCTGGACCGAGCAGGTCCGCGTCAAGCACGACTATGACCTCGGGCTGACCGGGGTCTTGCCCGACGCGGACCCGGACCTGATCTTCGCCGAGGTAGATCCCAGCTTGCCCGGGGGGCAGGCGCTGGGGTGGAAGAACGACCAGTTTGAGCAGCTGCTCCAGAAGGGGCGCGCGGTCGTCGACCAGGAGGCGCGCAAGACCTACTACGCGACCGCCCAGGAGATCTTCGCGGAGGACTCACCGGGCTTCGTCATCAACGAGCGGCCGATTCTCTCCGGCGCATCACCGGCCGTCCGGGGCTTTGTCCAGAACATCAACCAGAACACGGTGTTCACGACCGTCTGGTTGAAGAAGTAACCTGTGACCGCGTACATCGTCCGGCGCATCCTCCAGCTCGCGCCCGTTTTGTTGCTGGTCTCGGCGATCGTCTTCTTCGTCTTCCACATCGTGCCGGGCGACGTCGCGGTGATCCAGCTCGGCGAGGATGCCGATCCTGCTCAGGTGAAAGCGCTGCGCGTCGAGCTGGGCCTCGACAAGCCACTTTACGTGCAATACGCGGTCTGGCTCGGCGATGCCCTGCACGGCGACCTCGGCAAATCCTACATCAACGGGCAGTCGGTCGTGTCGCTCGTGCTCGAGAAGTTCCCGGCGACCCTCGAGCTCGCGGTACTCGGCAGCCTGCTCAGCCTGTGCATCTCGGTGCCGGTCGGCATCATCTCGGCCGTGCGGCGCGGATCGTGGATCGACCAGATCGCGCGTGCCGTGGCCCTGCTGGGCTACTGTCTGCCGCGCTACTGGCTCGCCGTACTGCTGATCCTGCTCTTCGCGGTGAAGGTGCGCTGGTTTCCCACCGCGGGCTACGCGAACCTGGCGGAGCAGCCGTTGACGAACCTCCGCTACGCGGCGTTGCCGGTCATCTCGCTCGCGGTGACGCTGACGGCGGTGCAGATGCGCTACCTCCGGGCTGGCCTGCTTGACGTCATCGCGCAGGATTACGTTCGCACCGCCCTGGCGAAGGGGTTGTCCCACCGGACCACGGTGCTCCGGCACGTGCTCAAGAACGCGTTGATCCCGTTCATCACCGTCGTCGGGCTGGAGTTTGCCAATCTTCTCGGCGGCCTCGTCGTCGTCGAGCAGATCTTCTCCTGGCCCGGTGTTGGCTGGCTCATGATCGAGTCAATCACCGAGCGGGATTACGCCGTGGTCCAGGGCGTCGTCCTCCTGGTGACGATCGGCTTCGTGTTGATCAACCTGCTGGTCGACATCGGCTACGCCTACCTCGATCCACGCATCCGCTACGCCTGAGGGGAGAGCTCACCCATGGGGCATCGCCTGGAAACGTCGGCCGACTCGTCGCTTTCGCTCGAACACGAGGCGCTGTTCGAGGATCAGGCGCCGCGGTCTCTGCTCGCCCAGTCGCTCGCCGCGCTGGCGCACGATCGCGCCGCGATGCTGGGCGCCGTGCTCTTCCTGGCCCTCGTGGGCATGGCGGTTCTCGCGGGGGTGATCGCTCCCTACAATCCCCTGGCGGTTCATCCCCAGGACCGCTTGCAACTGCCATCGCGAGCCTATCTGCTTGGCACCGACGAGCTCGGGCGCGACCTGCTCAGTCGGATCATCTACGGCTCACGTGTCTCGATCTCGGTCGGGCTCATCTCCGTCGGGATCGCCGCCTCGACCGGTATCCCCCTCGGTCTGATCGGCGGATACCGCGGCGGCCTGACCGACGCCGTGATCATGCGCGTGATGGACGCGCTGCTCGCCTTTCCGGGGATCATCCTCGCGCTGGCGATCATCTCTGCTCTTGGTCCCGGTCTGGTCAACGCGATGATCGCCATCGGGATCGTCTCGATCCCTGGCTTCGCCCGAATCACCCGCGCGAGCGTCCTGTCGGTCAAGGAGGAGGAGTTTGTCGTGGCAGCGCGGGCGATTGGCGCGGCTGATTTCTACGTGATGTTCCGCGTTCTGCTGCCCAACTGCCTGTCTCCACTGCTGGTGAAGACGTCCGTGTCGTTCGCGGGTGCGATTCTCACCGAGGCAGCGCTGGCCTTTCTCGGGTTGGGCGTTCCCCCACCCACGCCCTCCTGGGGAGCGATGCTCGACACGGGACGGCAATATCTCGATCAGACACCCTGGTACTCGTTCTCGGCCGGCGCGGCGATCTTCCTCGCCGTCCTCGGCATGAACCTGCTCGGCGATGGGCTCCGCGACGCGCTGGACCCGCGCCTTCGACAAGTCTAAGGAGGAGCCTCGATGGCCATGACGACCGGGTTGGCGAACACGGCCGAATTTTACGATCTTCTCGAAACCCTCGGCGGGCAGCTCTACGTCGACTCGCAGAAGGACATCCCGCCGGACGTGCGCAATGCGTTGCGCGCGGCGTTCGACCGTGAGACGGCGAACACCCCGCGGCGGATCCTCGGCACGATGCTGAAGGCGATCGAGGTCGCCGACCAGCATCGGATGCTCGTCTGCCAGGATACCGGCATTCCCATCTTCTGGATCAAAATCGGCCGCGGGTTCGCCGTCGACGGCGTCCGGATGATGGACGCGCTGAGAAAAGGCGTCGAGCGGGTCACGGTCGATCATCCCCTTCGCTCCAGCGTCGTCTCGCCGATCTCACGGCGGAACAATCAAACCAGCAGTGGCATCGGAATTCCGGTGTTCCACATCGAGTTTGCCCCGGACATCGACTACCTGGACGTGTTGATGATGCCGAAGGGGTCCGGATCGGAGAGCATGTCGTTCTTGAAGATGCTCTTTCCCGCGGACGGCGTCGCGGGGATCAAGAAGTTCGTCCTCGACACGGTCGTCGACGCGGCGGGCAAGCCGTGTCCTCCGACGATCGTCGGGGTGGGAATCGGCGGCTCGTCGGACGTCTGCGTGACCCTGGCGAAGAAGGCGACGCTCCGCCCGGTTGGGTCGCGCAACGCGGACCCGGAAGTGGCCGAGCTGGAAGAGGAGCTGTTGCGGGCGATCAACGCAACCGGCATCGGGCCGATGGGGCTCGGAGGCAACACCACGGCGCTCGCGGTCCACGTCGAGTATGCCTGGACCCACATCACGCTGAACCCGGTCGCGGTCAACATGCAGTGCTGGCGCGGCGAACGTCGACGGGCCCGCATCTATCCGGATGGCCGCTATGAATTCGATTACTGACGTCGTGCATCATCCGGGGAGGTAGTGGGGAATGGTTGGGTGAACACCGGCCCAGTGGGGCCGGTGTTCACCCAACCATTCCCCACTACCTCCCCGGATGACGGGCCACGAGGAGGATGGGATCGAGATGGCTGATTACGAGCTGACAACGCCGCTGAGCGAGGATCAGGTCAGAGTGCTCCGCACCGAAGACACCGTCACGCTGAACGGGATCATCTGGGGGATCCGCGACGCGACGCTGATCCGCATCTTCGACCACCAAACCGAGCCGCCGGTCGACTTGCGCGACGCGGTCCTGTTGCACGTGGCGCCGAACGTTCGGAAGACCGAGAGCGGCTATCTGCCGCTGTCCGTGGGCACGACGACGAGCATGCGAATGGACCGATTCACCGAGGGGCTGCTCTCGCGCTATGGGGTCCGCGCGCTGATCGGAAAGGGTGGTCTCTCGCTGACCAGTGGTGAGGCGTTCCGCGAGCACGGCGGGGTCTACCTGGCCATTGTCGGGGGGGCGGCGTCGGTCGAGACGCTCCAGGTGGAAGCGATCGAGGAGGTCTACTGGGAAGACCTGATGCCGGAATGTCTCTGGAAGTTCCGCGTCCGGAGTTTTGGGCCGTTGATCGTCGCGATGGATGCGCACGGCGGAAGCACCTACCAGGACGTCGCGAACATCGCCCGCGCGCGGCTCGCCCACCTGTACGAACAACTTGGAGTGAAGGTCTAGTGCAATTTTCAGATTGGTTTGGCTGGATTG
>Ga0307373_10013695_pt1 | contig 11301 bp, 7 predicted proteins | sample OX2MG_FD_202534 | JGI IMG/M metagenome (GOLD analysis project Ga0307373, IMG submission 202534) | Soil microbial communities from Risofladan, Vaasa, Finland - OX-2 | ecosystem: Environmental > Terrestrial > Soil > Coastal area > Acid sulfate soil | place: Finland: Risofladan, Vaasa | collected... | reverse complement strand
ATCCATACCCGCAGCGATGCAACGTTCCTGGTCGCCCTTCAGCGCATGGGCGGTCATGGCCACGATTGGGATGTGGCCCCTTCCTAATTTTTCAATTTCACGAATCGCGGCAGTAGCCTCAAATCCGTCCATCGTTGGCATTTGCACGTCCATGAGCACCAGATCAAAGACTGACTTCTTCAACTCGTCGAGCGCCGCCTGGCCATCACCAGCGATTGTCACTTCAAAGCCGCGTTTTTCCAACAGCCTCAGGGCCAGCCTCTGATTCACCAAGTTGTCTTCAACAAGAAGGATTCGCCAACGGCTCCGGTTCTCCTGCAAAGAGTGCTTCGTAACCAGCTGTTCGGTCTTTTTCTCCGGCGCCTTCTGGAGGAGAGTAGAGATCCCATCCAACAATTCTCCCTGGCGAATAGGCTTCACCAAGTACGCCGAAACACCAAGCTCCCGGCATCGGGCGGCGTCTCCGACGTGACCCGCAGAGGTAAGCATCATGATCATTGCGCCTACAAGTGAAGGATCCTTGCGTATGATCTCCGCCAGTGCAAATCCGTCCATCTCCGGCATCTGGCCATCGAGCAGAATGAGGGGAAACGGATGGCCGGTACTCTTCGCGACCTGAAGTGTTTGGAGGGCTGCGCGGCCATCTTCCACTGCCGTCGGTCGCATTCCCCAACGCGTCAGCATGCCTTCGAGTACGCGCCGGTTCGTGAAATTGTCATCCACGACGAGAACGTGCATGTCGCGCAGCTGCTCGGGCTGAACCGGTGCGGGCCGCGCCGCTGGAGTGTCCTGCACGCCCAGACGAACTACGAAGTGAAATGTAGTCCCCTCGCCTGGCTGACTTTCCAACCAAATCTGTCCACCCATCAGCTCCACCAGACGCCTGCAGATGGTCAGTCCCAACCCCGTACCGCCGTATTTGCGGGTCATTGAGCCATCCGCTTGAGAAAATGGCTCGAATACCCGCTCCTGTTTCTCGACGGCGATGCCGACGCCGGTGTCTCGCACTGCGAAGTGCAAGCGTGTCGCATTCGGTTCCTCGGAATCTTGGCCAACGCTCAGGAGGATCTCCCCCTGCGCCGTAAACTTGATCGCGTTGCCAATCAGATTGATCAAAATCTGCCGAATTCTTCCCGGGTCTCCCAGCAAAGCCTCTGGGGCGTCGGGTTCCACTTCATAGATGAGCTCGATGCCTTTTTGGTGAGCGCGAAAACTAAGCGCCTTCATCGTCTCGCCCAAACTCTCCCGCAGATCAAACGGAATGGATTCCAGTTCGAGCTTTCCCGCCTCGATCTTTGAGAAGTCCAAAATGTCATTGATAATTGATAGCAAGGATTCGGCGGAAAGACGGACTAGGCCCACGTGTTCCCGTTGTTCATTCGAGAGTTCAGTATCCAGAACCAACTCCGTCATCCCGAGAATGCCGTTCATGGGTGTCCTGATTTCATGGCTCATGGTCGCCAAGAACGTGCTTTTTGCCTGGTTGGCCGCTTCGGCGGCCTCTTTGGCAATGGCGAGTTCGGCGTTGGCGCGTGTGAGTTCCTCGGTGCGCTCTCGGACGCGCGCTTCCAGGTTCTCTTGTTGTTCGCGAATTTCTCCGGCCATCCTGTTGAACGCCCGAGTGAGGAGACCGATCTCATCCTTGGAGACAACCGGCAATTCATGGAAGCCGGCGTGTCCATCCCGGCCCAAATTGTCGGCAGCTATGGTTAGCACCCGCACCGGTGCAACAATCCGGCCGATCATAATGAAAAAGCACAGGGTAACGAGCATCATCACCGCGGAAATGCTCAGCAGTATCACCCGCTCCATACTATGAATCGACGAAATCAGGTGTGCGCGACTCAAACCGATATAAACCGTTCCTACGATCCCTGTTAACACTGGCTTTTCAAAAACAACAACACTCTGTTTCTGCCCGGCGAGCGTTAGCGAGGATCGATCCTTTAGGCTCGACGTTTGCTGCCGCAGCGCGTCGGGAAATTGCGGGACAAAGGTGTGCGCCAGGATTCGCCCATCGGGAGCGCTTACGTACGCCCACTCGACGTCCGGAATGCTCAAAGCCTCGTCGAGTGCGGACTGCACCGAAGTAGGATCACGATTGACCAGCGCAGGTTCCACTGTTTTCGCGAGCGCGGCGGCCACCACGTCGCCGTGGGTCATGAAATTCTCCGTCATCCGCTGCGACAGCTCCCGGTTCATCAACGAATACAGCACTGCTACCACCAGCACCGCGCATATCAATTGCAATGTCGTCAATTTCTTCGAAATGCTGTTCATCGTTCTCCTATCGCGTTTCTGCCGGCACCCAGTGCCCCAGCTTTGTGCGCGTCAGCCAGACCCGATGCAATCCTTGATGATCGCTCGCAGAGAACTCTAGAGGAACTCCTAAACCGGGATCCCAGCCGTGCAACGATTCCATCCCACGAATGAAGGCTTCCCGCGAGGGATTTGGGCCAGCCCGCCGAAGAGCTTCCGTCACCACCACCGCATTCAGCCACCCTTCGAGCGATACGAAACCGTAGTTCTCATCCGCGACGTGGGCTCGATACTCGGCCACCAGCGGGTAGCGCGTGTCATCGGGCGAAGGTACCACTTGGCTGTTGATCAGGTTTACCGTCAGATCCTTTCCCGCTTGCCGTGAAGCTTGCCTCAATTTTTCGAGCAACACCTCCGCGCCTACAAAGCTCACGTTCGCAATGGGTGCTTCCCACCCGGCCTGGCGCGCATCGCGGATAAACGCCCCGCAGGGGCCATACACGCCCACCGCAATCACGGCATCGGCGCCGGCTTGGCGCAGAATTTTCACTTGCGGGCTCATATCCGCTTCGAACGACTGGTTCCTGGGATAAGAAACGATTCCGGCTGGCGCCAGATTCAATTCCGCCAACGCATCGGTGACCCCAACTTCTCCGCTTTTCCCGTAGGCATCCGCCTGCCCGAAAAACCCGATTCGCCGGTAACCTTTGTCGTACAGGTAGCGAACCAAAGCGCGTGTCTCTTCGCGGTAGGAAGCACGAATGTTGAACACGTACTCGTCGTACGGTGGCCTTCGTTGCGGGTCGGCCCCGGTGAATGGCGCCACGTTGACGATCTTGTCCTGCTCGTAGTACTTCAGCAGGGGTAACACCCGCGTGAGCGTCGGCGTACCCACGTAGTCGAATAAAAAAAAGACTTTGTCCTTTTCGATCAGCTCGTTGGTATTCTTCACCGCCGGGTCCGGTTCATACCCATCGTCTTTGAGAATGATCGAAATCTTGCGACCGTAGATTCCACCTCCGTCGTTAATCAATTTGAAGTACGCGAGAGAGCCGCGAAGTAAATCCTGACCGAGCGATCGAGATGGTCCCGACTGGACATTCGAGACGCCCACGAGTATCGGAGACTTGCTCGCTGGAGGCCCTCCTGGAGCAGAAGAACAAAGCTTAGCTCCTAGCACCGCCGACGAAAGAGCGAAGCTGAGGAAGAGCGAGAATTTTGCTATTTGTCTCATGTGACGGTCAGCTAGGAGCCCAGCTCGAAATTCACCTGACAATCAGGGCCGCAAGTAAAGGACCTAACTGGCTGGCCGGATATTTTCGTAAACCCTTTCCTTACTGTAGAATGGCGATGACGCAAGATCGCCACCACGAACGGAACAGGCACTGATTTCCCGAAATGAAATTAGCGTCCGATTTGCAATCGAACAGCTCTCGTCTTGCCTAATATCCCCAGCCATTCGGGACCCAAGGTGCGCTTCGCGGACATCACCACTGATCTCCCTGAACCCCGTTTCAGGGTGCTCTCCGCGTTGCCAACCATCCAACCATGATGGTGCCAGGCAAAAGCACCGTGTCCCGAACAAGCAGAGAAGTTGGCCTGGATCGCTACTGCCGCTGATACTTTTCAAATGGACAAGCCTGCGAACCAGAGCCGCCCACGAGGCATCATCATCGCTGCATTCTTGATGATTGTCTTCGGACTTGCGGAGTTGACGACCAGCTTCACTCACAGATTCTTCGGCCTCTCCACCGCCAAGGTCGCGACCTCCACCTACCTTGGCGCAACAATCGGTACTTTCTACGCCGTAGCCGGGTTGCTCGTTCTGTCCATGAAGAAGCGGGCAGCGGCTGTCGCGATTGTGTTTCTGATTGCGGATATTGTTGGGCGCATCGGAATGGTTGTAACAGGTTTGTATCCCGTTGACTCGCTCAGGCAAATCGCAGCCATCATTCTGGGCACGTCTATAGTCGCGATCTTCGCAGTTTATATCGGATGGAAATGGTCTACGTTCAGGTGACCAGCACTTCCCAAAAGCCCTTGAACAGGCTAGGTGACGGCGCACCGTCAAACGATACGAGCCAGAAGTCCGCCTGTGGGGAGTCTGCAGGCGATACAATCGACCGTTCCGTGGTATGAGATTTTGCCCAATGGATCAGCTCCGTCCGCTACCGTCTTTCACGGGAGACAATATTTTCCGGTCGTTCGTCCAGTTGGTTCCGCAGCTTCCGCTCAAGGCAGACAGGATTCCTTGCCCTCTGCCCCAGCAGCATCTTTATCTTGGCCTCGCTGAACCCAAGTTGCCGCGCCAAATCGCAGATAGTCGCATACCGCTCCGCATTGTCGGAGGATCCAACAGCTGCGCAGGTCTCTTCCTCCGTCAAACCCTTGTTCTGCGGATAAAACTCGTCGGCAATCTCCGAGGCGCGTCCTTCTTCGCTTTCCCGGACAACATACTGTTCGCCGTGTTCGCCAGCGCACGCAGTTTGCGCTTTTCGAAGGAGTCTTGCGGGCTCCGTCATATCGGTGATGAGGTTTTCCAGCGTTGTACCCCCAATCTCCAAGCTAAGAATGGGGACAATCGACGTCTCCCAACGCCCGTCGCTTCCGGGGTGCCAGCGCATCTCTGGCGTGACCTTAAGACTGGCTTTTACGCCCTTTAAACGGCCCCCATTCCAACTGTGCAGTTGCGCTACCGCATTCGACAGGTTCGGGACAGAGGTCTTGCCTCCCGTATGCAGTCTGCAGATCGCGCCCAAACTGGGGAATTTCTCCAGGATGAAATATAAGTCCCCGGAAGGCCCACAATTGCCGCTTTCAAGTTCCGGGCAATCGGCGCCGCAACTTTCGACCGGCTGGCCCTTCTGCGGTCCATCCAAGTATTTGCGTTCGCCGGGCCAAGGCTCCCCTTCGGGATGCTCCCTCGTTCTTCGAATTGCCTGCATTTTGTAATGTGCCCCACTGCCGTTCACGATCTGGACCAGCTCTCCGTGGCAGAAGCGGCCTCTCCTCGTCCATAGAGCATACTCGGACGGGAATACCTCCCTCGGGTCATCATGGAGGAAGATGACTCCCAACTGAGTCGGCTTCTCCCCATAGACTTCGGCGATATCCGGCGCGGACTCCCAATACACAGCTTGCCCACGCATGACCTTCCGCTTGAAAACGAAATGAAAAAGCGCTCGCGGATTGCCGTTCTCATCGTCAGAGTCGGGGCCCTCGCCGATAGCGACCTTAATCGCCACCGGAAGTTTCTCAAGGGCCGCGCCCTTCTCATCATGTGTTAGTCCGAGGATCCCCATTTGCGTGTCTCCTTCTCTTGTTACGTGCTGTTCAGAACAGCGCGAGCTGTTGGCCTGGCGTTGCCGAGGCTGATCGCCGGGAACTTTTCCGACCCGGCGATTCCATTGCGGAGCTGACTGGTGACAATTGGTCGACGGGAGCGGAGGTCACTTCGATCAGCGGGATCTCCGCTACGGTTCGGTCAGGCCCCGGTTCCAAATCCTCAGCCACTCGTGTGGGAAGCATCTCCTCTTGCTTCTTCTGAAGTGCTGCCCACACCGCATCGGCTCGCTCGCCGATCCCTTTCTCCGTGACGAGTTCGCGGGCCATGGCCATCAGGATGTCATCTTCGTCGTTGATCGACTGCAATCCTTCCGAGGAGAACTTGCCCTCCATCGCCAGAGAGACCAGCAGCTTCTTGCCCATCAGCCGAAGGCAGGTCTCCTGCATGGTTTGGGCGTAGTGCAGGAATTTTACGTTCACGGGAAAGCGCTGGCCGATCCTCCAACTTCTGCGGCTTGCTTGCCGGAGGACATAGATCGAGTAGCCCGTCTCGTAAAACAAGATCGTTGGAAACTCGATCAGGTCAAGTCCGGTCTGGACCAGTTTCGGGTGGCAGATGACGGCCTGCACGCCTGCGCGGAGTTGGCGTTCATACCAAGCTTCCCGCGACTCCGGGGGAACGTCTGTCGTTAGCAGCGCGACACGTATTCCCTCGTTCAAGAGAATCCGTTCAAGCCTACGAGTAACGTCGCGCTTCTGCGTGTAGACGGCATAGATTTGGCAACGACGGCCGCGGGCTAATTCTGACTTCACTTCATCAACGAGACGGCGCTCCTTGGCGTAGACGTGGCTCTCGTCCAAATCCCGGGTCTCAGCGATGAGGAATCGCTCGCGTTTCTGGGTCTCAGGGTCGTATTCGTACCCATGGAGATCCCCGAGTCCGAACGGCCTATCTGGATAAATGAGCAGAGCGTTTAGTGCCACGCTCATGACAGTCGGGTTGCGTCGGTGCTCCTGCAAGGCCCTTTTGATGTCCTCCTCCAGCTTCTTATAGGCATCGCGTAGAGGAGGGTCCATTTCCACGCTGATGACTTCTTCCCGGTAAGGTGGTAAGGCCTCGGAAATGTCTTCCAGCGAAATGAATGCTCCCAGACTCATGAGGAAGCGGCCGAAGAGAAGCGGTGAGGCACCGGGGCGACGGCGAATGCGTTTGGTTACGCGACCGTCCGAGCAAGCATTATCCGATGGCTCCATGACCGTGATCTTTTCAAGCAACCCGTAGGATTCCGTGAAGGCGCGCACTCCCGCTTCCCCGTACTCGAACCCCTCCCGCACCATCTTTGCCGGTTGTAAACGGAAGAGAATGTTGAACAGTTCGTCGGCGTAGCCTCCGAGCAGTGTTCCGGTAAGAACGACGGTGCGTTGTGCACATCCCGCCAGTGTGCCGAGTGCATTCCCTTGAGCTGTGTCGCCTTTCAGCTCGTGCACCTCGTCGGCAATTGCATAGTCGAAGAAGTTGGGCATGTAGCGCCCGATAAAGTCCACCGGAGCGAAGCGCCGGACCTTCTTCCCGTCCGCCTGCCACAACGCGCTGTACAAAGCCCTCCGCGATTTGGCGGGTTCCTCGCCATTCGCACCGCCTAACATTTCACTTAACTTGGCCTTCGCGAAGTCGGTGGACAGAAGCCGCTCCCCGTCTTCGTTTAGGCAGATGGGACAGCCGCTGTCGGGGTTCACCACACTCCCTTGGTAACGCCCGCAACGAGCTAAGCCATACGCGTGCCGCCAGAAATAACTGAGCTTCCCGCGGTCACGCCCGACCACGAAAAGAGCCGGCAGTCCGCAGATCGATTCCCAACGGGCGCGAGCAGTCCGAGAGGTCTTCCGCTGCCGCAACTCCGTGAGTGTCGTTCGCAGCCCTTCCCGCACGATACGACCATGCCGCAACCTGACTTCGTTGACTCCAGCGTGGGCCGCGGAACTCGTCGGGCCACGGAGGCCATCGATGAAGAAAACGCGCAGGCGGGGTAGCGTCACGAGCGCCTCCCTCGCCCACTTCTCAACCAACTGCGGTGGGACCATGGCAAGGGCAGTGAAGGGCCTTCGATCGCTGTGCACATGAACGGCTCCCAGCGAAATCAACGTCTTTCCGGTTCCGCATTCCGCAATCACGGCCGCCCCACGCGCCTCGTGCCACCGTTTGACCACTCCCATCATCGCGAGAACCTGTGCGGGGAAAGGCCTGCGCAGGAGAAGCCTGATGAGCGGTGACGCGGGATCACCGACGCCGTGGAGTGGCGGGTAGGTCCGAAGAATTCTATCGGCCAGCTCGGAGGCGCGCGCACGCAGGTATTCGTTGATGTCCTTGGGGAGTTGCATGTTTTGGCCCTCATGACTTTTTCGGGTAAGGCGAGATGTATCGATCGAAGACGGACAGGTCTAATCGGTGGCAGATGAGAGAGCGGATTCAATCATTTGTTTCGAAATCTCGGCGGTGGTCACATAGGTGTCGCTGTGCTTTATGAGGGCGTTGAATGCGATTCCCCCGTCGCGGACGATCATCTGGGAACACTCCACTGCCCCAATCTGGCTTTCTGGTAGACCGAAATCGGCCTCAGCAATCACTGCTTCTCGCGTGTCGATTTCGAGGGCTTCAATGGATTCCTCCAACTTGAAACATGCTTCCAGGGCCGCTCCAGACTTCGACGCCCGGTTGAGCCAGGGACTGAAATACTGGGCTGAAAAATCCCAGTAGTACGTTTCGCTCAGGGAAGAATCGAGGACTTTCTGCTCGCAAAGCACACTGATTCGCCGTAGAGCGAGCTTCAAGAACACTTCGCCGACTTCCACGACTGCGTAATCGCATCCGCCGCTGTAGTGCGGATCGCTGCTCCAAGCCTTGAGAACAATTTGCACAAATCCCTCCTTCCGCGCGTTCTTGCGCACCGATTCTATGTGGTGGCACCTGCATCCGAAACAGCCTCTGATATTGGCGGCTCCAAGAAACTCCTCGGCAGCTTCCAAGTGATCGAGCCATTCTCTTCCGGAATCCGGATCGAGCCTTCCTTCAGCGCCTTCCCGATCCATTTGAGGAAGGTACCTTTGTTTCCGCTCACCACGACGGGTGAGCATCCCAGCCCCAGCAACGGCCGGATTGCCTTCCGGGCCTTGAGTTCTCGCATGAACCACGGCGCCCACGCCGGAACCACTGGCAGGCCAAATCGGCCGGCCACCCGATAGAGAACGAAAATGGGATCGTCATCGCACAGAATCGTTCGCGCTCCCTCTCGATCCACTCCGGGCTTCGTCTTGGCAAGCTCTGACGAGATAGCCACCAAGTGGCGGACGGGCCGTTCTCGGTTCGAGACTACAGCGCTGCCGCGAAAGCATTGGGCCTCGGGACCAAGAGACACCGCCATCGGCGAACGGCTCGGAAGATGAATCTGAAACAGCGCTCCTTCGGTTACTCCTGCCCATAGGGCACCGACCTCGGAATCTCCCCCGATCAGGGAGATCAAATGGGCGCTTGCCTGACCGCGCTCATCTTTGGGCGGGTCGACGACCGCTCGGTCAAAGTGGACGCGAACGCGGGTCGTTGTGTCTTTCATATGCTTGGTGAATTCGAGAATTCCAAAGCGCTCGTGTGCGTTCTGCATTCCTGCGCCTTCCTCCATGTAAAATGTGAGTCGCAACTCGGTGTGCTTAGCGGAACGGACTTTGCCGGCGGTAGGAAGCTCGAGTCTCAAATTGGAGAGGTTATGGCCTGCAAGTGTGGTTCGGAGAATCAGAAGCCGTTTCCCGCAGACGTGAAACTCTATTTCGACCAAGCACGCACCGAGGCACCCCCAGCCTTTTTCCCCGACATCCTCGTGTGCCTCGACTGCGGCCTTTCCGGATTCCGGATTCCAGGGGGATGGAATGAACTAAAGGCCTTCCGGAGAGCATCCGCGGAGTGAGTCTTTGCAAGTGCCTGATTTGCCCGAATCGAAGTGCCAATTCGTGTAGAGCCCTGACTCACTATTTTAGAGTCGCTATCTGTCCCGTGCAGAACACCAGCGTCAGTTCGTTCGAAAACCGCTCTTTCTCTCGAATGACTGTGGTTCCGTCTTCTTCCTCTTCCGACTTGTCGACGAGTTTCACAGACTGCCAATGAGCGATATGCCGCGCTTCTCCCTCCCCGAAGATCCCGTTGAGCATCCCGGCAGTACAGAGCAGACCGACATGCCCGCCATGCAACGGGGTCAGCGGGCGCCCGCTGACGTCTGACTGCGGAGCGAAGAGGACGGCAGAGGCTTGACGATAGGCAGATGACTTCGGAAGGAGGTCTTCGATTTGGTCCAAAGGAAGGCCGCGATACACCAGCCGCGCCGCTGTACCGTGCGGAACAGCGTAGTAATGGCCGGGCTCCGAAAGAAGCGGCGAGAGTTTCCCAGGGTCTCTCGCCACAGCTTCGTACCAGAGCCGCGCCCGGGTTATCTCGCCATCCTGGAGACGGTCCCTCTCTTGCCGGGTGCGGCGAATTCCGAACACGACCACTTGCTTGTATTTGACGCTTTCGGGTTCGGTAAGCCGATAAAGGTGGGCATCCTTGAATTGGAACGACAGGACTTGGCCGCAGTCGCGGATGTAATCCGAGGGAATGACCATCACCAGAATGCCGGAGCGCTTCAGCCAACGGTATACATGCTCTAGAAACAGCCTCTCCATGCGCTGCGATTTGTCCTCGCTAATCTCGAAATCGTAGGGGGGATTCAAGTAGATCAATGAAAAGGATTCCACCGGACACTGCACGTCAAAGCAGTTGCCGTGGATCACTTCAATCCCTCTGTTCCGTGCCTTCGCGACGCGGTTGGCGTCCAACTCGACGCCGTATCGTAGAATTTGTTTGTCGGAAGTGACCTCAGCGAACGCAGCACCATCGCCCACGCAAGGATCAAGCGCGCAGCACCGTTCGTCAGGAAATACCAAACATTTTCGGATCCGCTCCGCCTCTAGCAGTGGCAGAGGGTAAAAGCCAAGACGTGCTCGCCCAGCAAGACGCACAGCACCCTCCGATTAGTGAAGCTTCGGCAGAAAAGGCACGATTCGGCAACAACATTCGCTGCCTTAACCGTCCACTCTGGTTATTCGCGGTTCTGACCGTACTCCTTGAGCTTGCGATAGAGAGTGGTTTTGCCAATCCCCAGCATCCGCGCGGCGGCGATTTTGTCACCGTTGGCTGCCTTCAGTGTCCTCATGATGGCCCGCCGTTCCAGCGCTGCCAGCGACTCCGCGTCATTCGCTGGGCAATCGTCTGTGATATTTTCGGGGATAGGAAAATCTTCTTCGTTCCGGAGCACCGGTCCCGAGCCGAGGGCGATCGAGCGCACTACGAAGTTCTCCAGTTCACGCACGTTTCCCGGCCAGTTGAAGGAATTCACCAGACGCCAAAAATCTTCGGAAATGCGCTCGATGGGGCGCGCTGGGTCGGCGTGTTTTGCGAGGAATGCCGTCACGAGGAGCGGGATGTCGGCTTTTCGCTCGCGCAGAGGAGGCATCTCTATCGGAATTACATTCAGACGATAATAGAGATCACTTCTAAATCTTCCGTTATCGACGCCAATCCTTAAGTCGCGATGCGTGGCCGCGATGAATCGAACGTCGATCGGCCTGGCGTGCGCCGAACCGACCGGCCGAACCTCATGTTCTTGAATTACGCGAAGAAGCTTCGCCTGCAATTCGGGTGGGAGTTCTCCAATTTCGTCCAAAAACAAGGTG
>Ga0307373_10013692_pt1 | contig 11304 bp, 2 predicted proteins | sample OX2MG_FD_202534 | JGI IMG/M metagenome (GOLD analysis project Ga0307373, IMG submission 202534) | Soil microbial communities from Risofladan, Vaasa, Finland - OX-2 | ecosystem: Environmental > Terrestrial > Soil > Coastal area > Acid sulfate soil | place: Finland: Risofladan, Vaasa | collected... | reverse complement strand
CCGTCGGCCACGATCGTGCCTTGCGAAGATGCCGAGCCGTCGCCCCAGAGAATGCTGGCGGTGAAATCGGCCGCCGCGGCGGCGGGGTTGGCGTCGGTAAAGCTCGCCACCGTGCCTGCGAACGGCGTCGCCTCGACCGCCTGGATCGGCACCAGTGTGGCCGTTAGCGGCGCATCGGCGACCGTCACTGCGTTCACGGCGGCGGCGGTCACGTGCGGGTTTGTCGCCACGAAGCTGGTGGCGCCGTCCGGTTCCAGAGCAATCTGCAGCACCGCGCCGTCGGCTGCCGTAGTCGCCAGGGGCGTGGTCCCATCGGCGGCGAGGAACATCAGTGCCAGCGTGCTGCCAAAAAGGCCACGCGCCGGCAGCGAAAGGGCGTCGCCTTCGAGGCGCACCTCGAAGCTGAGCGACGATCCAAAAGTGATGCCTTGTTTGAGCTCATTCACGACGGCGCTATTGAACACCTTCGCGGTGCTGTCCAAACCGCCGGAGGCGCTGCCTGACGTGGTCACGCCGCCGAGCGAGCCGCCGACGGATTGGAAGCTCTCGACCGTGGCGCCGGCCGATTGAGACACCGGCAGCGCGCCCGGATTCAATTGGAAATCAAGAAAACCGGTCGTGCCCGCCAACGCCGAAGTGTCGATGCTGACGCGATAAGTCACCATACCGCCCGCTCTTTGGTCGATCGTGGTCTCGTTTGCGATGGCGCTGCTGCCGTCGGCGTCGTGGACGGTGACGGTCACCGCATGGGCACCCTCGTCGGCGTAGGTGTGGGCGCCGTTCACCGCGAAGCCGAAGCCGTTTGCGTTATTCGATGTGACCACGCCGGCCGAGGTGCTGCCGTCGCCCCAGTCGATGGTTGCGGTGAAGGCGGCGGCGACGTCGGAGTCGGTGTCGGTGAAAGAGGCGACGACGCCCGAGAACGACGCGCCTTCGACGGGCTCGATCGCCGTATTCGTCAGGTGCAGTATGCCGGGCCCCTGGGAGGCGATCCTGGTCACGAAGGCATTCGCAACAAAGTAAACAAAGTTACCGACGACGGGCAAGCTGGCGGGAAAGCCGGCTTGTGGCTGGAAGGAGTTCAGGGTGGGAAAATCGAACGAGGAGGTGAAGCCGGTCACGACGGCGTCGCCGCCGGGGCTCACGGCGATGCCGTTGCCGCCGTCGATTCCGGCGCCGCCGGTGATACCGGCGCCACCGAGATAGGTCGAATAGTCGAGTGCGGTCCCGCCCGCGTTGAGCCGGGTTACAAAGGCATCGCCCCGCCCTGCTGTAGTGGCGGGAAAGGTTGAGTCGAACTGGGCGGTTTGAGGGTACGTGTCGCCTTGAAACGTCGGTTGCAAAGCATGTTCGATCGGAAAATTTGCGGAGCCCGTCTGACCGGTGACATAGGCATTGCCCGCGGCGTCGATGGCTATGCCCGCGGCGGTGTCGGGGCCGTTGCCGCCCAGGTAGGTCGAATAGACGAACGTCGAACCATCGGGGCTCAGTTTGGTCACGAAGGCGTCGCGGGCAACCCTCCCGCCGGAGGTGCCCCCGAACGCCGCCTGCACGGCATGGCTTGTCGGAAAATCGCCGGACATGGTCGAGCCGGCGACATAGGCATTGCCGGTGCTGTCGACGGCAATGGCATTGCCGGCCTCGTTGTCGCTCCCTCCCAAATAGGTCCAATAGGCGAGGGCCGTTCCCGCCGCGTTGAGCTTGGCGACAAAAGCGTCGCTTGACCCGCCACCGTAGACCGCCTGCGCGGCGTTCAAGACGGGCCCGTTTTTCTGGGAGGTATTGCCGACCAGATAGACCTCGCCGGCACCATTGACCGCCATGCCGTTGACTGCCCCGCTAACGACGGGATTGATATCGCCGACGTAGCGTGGAACTATTTCCGTTCCAGGCACCAACGTGGCGTACAACACGCGGTCGCCGGCGCCATCCAGTTTTTCCACGAATCCGCCGGCGGGTAGCGTTTGCACGGCGCCGGCGTTCGCCGCAAAGTCCGAGGCGGCGCCGCCGGCGATGTAGGCATTACCGTCGTGATCGAGCGCGATGCCGGACCCTTGGGAGGTCCCCTTCAGGTAGGTCGAGAACAGCAGACTGGAACCGTCGGCATTCAACATGGCGACGAACCCATTGCTCGAACCGGGCGCGTCTAACTGGGACGTCAAAGCGTGTACCGCCGGGAAGTCGAGCGACCAGGTGGACCCAGTGACGTAAGCCTCACCGGCGGCGTCGACGGCGATGCCGTTGGCCTGGTCGCCCCCGTCAATGATGGCGCCGTCGATGGAAACAAGTTGCCCGCTACCCCCCAGGTACGTCGAGTAGACCACCGCGCCCGTCGGATCGAGCTTCGTCACGTACGCAATCGGCCCACCAAAAACCGCAAGCCCGCCCAGCCGGTCGGGCGCCGCACCGAGCCCACCCAGCGTCGGAAAATCCGGAGAGAACGTAAAGCCCGTGACGTAGACATTCCCCGCGGCGTCGATGGCTACGCTCTTGCCTTCATCCCGCTTGCTGCCGCCAAGATACGTCGAGTAGACGAGCACGGGATCGATCACCAGCGGCGCGCGTTGATCGTACGCGCCGACGCGGAAGCTGACCTGACCATCCGCACTAATTTCGTAACCGCCGGCCACGGCCTGACGCGTGCCGCCGATCTCCTGGTACATCACCGGGGCCTGCTCGACGACGTCGCCGGCGGCGGTGTGCAAGACAAGATTGCCAGCCATATCGAGCGTCACGCCGTCGGCTCCATGAAAATCGAGCCGGATCAATCCTGGGTCGGCGGCGGCTGCGACCGTGAAATCGTATTCGAGCCGCTGCGACGATGCACTGTGGTAGTCGAGCGTGATGCCCGGGTAGATGTCGCGGTACTCGACCATACCAAACGACGGGACGTTCGAGCGCCAGCGGGCCGGATCGTTGCCAACCGGCCAGCGGATCGAGGCCGACCGGGCTGGCGGCGAGGTTGGCGCCGACGAACGTGAGACCCAGTGAGGCCGTCGACGGCGCTTGGGATTTGGTATCACCCGGCTTGGGCAGACCAAGAACGGCGCCGGTGGACGTGAGGAACAGCGTGTAGCCATTGCCTTGCGACAGGAAGCGCACCAGCGGATCGGTCTGTCCCTGATTGGCGACGAAGCCCGGCCCACTGGCGCCAGACGCCGCGATCGTTCCGGCCGGTGCATCACTCCCCGCTGGGCCATCGATGACCGTGACGTTGTAGGTGAACGGCACGAGCGCAGGATCGCTGAATTCGAGGTTCACCCCTGCGAAAGTCTGTTCGGAGTCGAGCTGGCTGACGTCGACCACGTAAAACGGCTCCGCGCTCAACATCGTCCCTGCCGCATTGGCGAGCGTAACTCCCGCGGGCAAACCGTGGACGATCAGGTAAAGCGGCCCCGCAATCACGGCGCCGCCGATGTTCGTGATCGTGCCCGACGAGGTGATCAGCCTGGTCGACGGGTTGAGCGCCCCCCCCAGGCCAACAACCCGCACCTGCATCGAGACGTCGGGGGCGACGTTGATCGTGGCGGTGACCGTGGCCGAATTACCCGTATCGTCGGTGAGCGTCACGTGGGGGTGCAACGCTCCGTCGGCCGAGTAGGTATGGCTGCCGGAAACGGTGATCGTGCCGCCCGAAATTGAAAGCGTGCCTGCTTCGGCCGGCTGGCCGTCGTCCCAGGTGATTTGGGCGGTGTATTCGCCGGTTCCCGATTCGAGTCCGCCGGGCACGGTGAAGCTCGCGAGGTTGAGCGAGCCGGTGGAAGCGCCCTGAAAGGCGGTGATCGCCGCGGCGGCAGGCAAACCCAAGGGCGGCTGGTCGACCACGGTCGCCGTGTTCGTGATCGTGATCGGCGGGGCTGCGCCCAAGTCTTGGATCGAGACATTCACGGGCGCCGTCTGCTCTTCGGGGCTGTAGATATGCGAGCCGGTGACGATCACGCCATCGTTGAAGTTGGCATCGACTTCGAACAAGGGGAGCGCCGCGCCGCTTGCAGAGCCGGCGTTTAAGTCGACTCGGTAGAGGTTTGCGGCACCGCTGCCGCCGATGGCGTAAAAGTTGGAAGCGCCATTCAAAGAGGCGTAGGCCAGGCCGCCGGTGAAACCGTCGCCGAGCGGAATCTGAGGGGTGACCGTGCCGCTGCGATCGATGCGGTAGAGCGTCGAGGCGCCGGCGGCGTCGGTGCCGATCGCGAAGAACGCATTCACGTTGATGTTGTAGGTCAGCCCGCCATACGAGCGGCTTCCCAGGCTGAACAAGGGGACGATCGTATGGTCCAAAGCGATGCTGTCCAAAGTCGAAACGCCGGCGGCGTCGGTGGCGATGGCGTAGATCAACTGTTCGCTAGCGACGTAGGCCAGTCCGCCGGTGAAGCCCGACCCCAAGCCAAACTCCGGTGTGACGGTCGTGAGTTTGGGATTGATGACCTCCAACGTCGAGGCGCCTTGCGCATCGTTGGCGATGGTGTAGAGCGCGCCGCTGTCGGGATTTCGGGCCAGACCGTCGTTGACCACGGGACCGAGCTTCAGCGAGGGGGTGATTTTGCCGTTCAACGTGATCGTGAAAAGGTACGGGATACCGTCGTCTTGCGGGTTGACGTTGTTGAACGTGTGGCTGTCGAAATTGCCGATCGCGTAGAACGTGTCGGACGAGATCTCGGAATCGACTGCCAGGCCGGCGTCGCCGCTGAGGCTGAGCTTGCCGGTCTGGGGCGGCTGGCCGTCGCCCCAATCGATAGTGGTCGCATAATCGCTGAGCGCGCCTGCCGCGTCAGGGTCGATGAAGGTGGCGACCACGCCCGTGAACGGCTGGCCTTCGATGGGCTTGATGTTCTGATGGCCGGCCTTGAGGGGGCTGTCGGAGACGCTTGCGCTGAGTGTGACGGTTGAAGAGGCGCCTGCCCGATCGTGGATCGTGATGGTGATCGAGTAGCTGCCTTCTTCCGCGTAGGCGTGCGCACCGTCGACGATGAACTGGCCGTTGCCGGCACGGATTACGCCCGCCGCCAGCGTGCTCTGGTCGCGCCAGTCGATGGTGGCCGTATAGAGCCCTACGTTCGCGTTCAGATCGGCGTCGGTGAACGAGGCGAGGTCGGTGCCGGTCGCGATGCCTTCCAACAGGACTTGGTTGCCCAGCCCTTGAGCCGTCAGCGGGAGGTCGCTGACGCGAACCACCTGCTCATGTCCCACCGCGATGTCGAAATTCGGCAGATCCAGGTTTCGGCCCAGCTCGACGCTGTTGTCGGTCCACACGGGAAAGAGCGTCCCATTCTGGAACACGAGGCCCGTAAAGCTGCCGAACTGGTTTTGCTGTCCAAACTGATCCAGATCTGGATCGGTGGCGTCGGAGCTGCCTGGGGAGACGACCGTATTGGGCGAAAACGATTGGCCGCCGTTGCTGCTGATGGCGGCGAAGACCTCGGTCTTGACGTTGTTCGGGTCGTGGCGAGTATCGTACCACGACACGGCGACGTCGCCGGTGGTCGGGTCGACGGCGATGCTCGGCAGGAATTGGCTGGCGCTCGCCTGGTCGTCGTTGACGCGCACCGGATCGCTCCAGGTCATTCCCTTGTCGTCGGAGTAGCGCACGAAGATGTTCGTATCGGTGGAGCCGGCCGTGGCGGCATCGACGAACACCAGATAGGCGCGGCCATGGTGTGGGCCCGTGCTCAGGTCCCAGGCCACGTGCGGCTGGGCGTCGATGCCGAGCGTGTTTTGCGCTGAGATGAGATCGTGGAAGCCCACCTGCGTCTTGGCGGCAACGACGCTCGAATAGCTCGTGCCGTCAAGACCGCCGGCGTCGAGCGAGACGACGATTGGAAAATGACCGGGCTCCGAACCGCTAGGGGCAACGAAGGGCCCCTGGAAGACATCGAGCACCTCGCCATTCGGGCCGACAGCCAGGTCGCTGGAAGGAGGCTCGGTTGCGCCTAAGGTTCCCAGCGTCGTCTCGTTGAAATCGCCGACAACGCCCAGACCGGTCACTGCAGCTCCCGCGGTCGAAATCGACTCATCGGAAGCGCGAGTGAAGCTCACCCAGACCGTGCCGCCGATTCCTCCTTGGCCTGGTCCGGTCGCCAGAGAGGGCCGAACAACGCCGGCGGAATCGGTGATCGTGTCGAGTACGCTGAAGGTTTGCCCGCCGTCGGTGCTGAGGGCGACCACCACCGCGCTGGGGTCGTCGGCAGTCACGTAGGTCAGGAACAGATTGCCGTAGGCGTCGAAGGCGACCTTCGCGTCGCCCGCGGCTTGGGGCAGGTCGTCCTGACCGGATGCCAAATCCTGGTTGCTCCAGGTGATGCCGCCGTCGCTGCTGGCGGCAGCGGCCAGTCCGCCGTCGGCAGTTGAGACCATGAACAGATGGTCCGGATGGGTGGGATCGACGGCCACCGATCCGTCCGTCTCGCTGCCGGGCGTTTGACTGGCATCGCTCGCCGCCACCGCGTCGAGGCCGTGGACATTGTCGTGAACTTTGACACTCAAAATGAAGCTTCCTGGCCCGGCATAGACGTGGCTCGCCGTGACGTTGAAACCGGGCCCGTCCGCCAACACCGCGGCGGAGATGGTTCCCAGAGTCGGCGCGGAACCGTCGCCCCAGTCGATCGTGGCCGTGAAGTCAGCGGCCTGCAACGTGCCATCGGCATCGCTGATCGTGGCCACGATGCCTTGGAACGTCTCACCCTCCGCCAGGCTCAGGCTGCCGGCCGCTTGCGACGTTGACGCGGGCCGAGCAAACGATCGTGCGGCAACGGCTTGTACGGAGAAACTCCTTGACGCTGGGGCTGGTGCGGGAGCGTTTCCTCGTTTGGGACTCTTCTTGACGACAGGCGACGAAGCGACGACATGAGCGACCGCAATGGCCGAGGTCGCCAGCGAGAATTGCTGGTAGTGACGGGAACCGACGCCATTGACGCTGACGTTGTCAGCCCAGGCGGGATGGAGGAAGCCCCGGGCGAAACTCAGGCTGGTTGACGCGCCGAACCCGAACTGTGCGGAGGTGGCATCAAGGCCAGCCACCGTCGAGTTGGACGCATAGGCGTTGATCTGAACATTCTCGGAAAATGATGCCGAGCGCGGGTCGTAAACGGCCGCGTATTCGTTCACTTGCCTGAGATTGGGATTAGCGCGCCTGTCGTACCAGAAAACGGCGACGTCGCCGTTCGACTTCGACGGGTTAATGGCGATGCTGGGGAAGAAAGGACTGTTGGGGCTCTCGGCGTCATCGACAGTGAGACTGTACTTGTTCGTCGCATCATCGACGTGGAAGCCGTCGCCCCAGGTACGTCCGCCGTCGGGGGAAACCTTGAATTTGATGTGCGTTGTGCCGGCGGAGTCCGCTTGGTCCGTGTAAACAAGGTACAGGAATCCCGCCAACGATCCTTTGGGATGATCCCATGCCAGTCGTACGCTGGGGTTGATGCCGGCGATTTGAGTCTTGTCAATCAGGACAAAGTCGTTGCCATCGAGCTCCCCCACGGGCAGATCATTGCCGATCAGGACGGCGTAGAAGTTTGAGGGCCCTGGGCCGTGGACTTGGGCTTGAAAGACAAGTACCGCATCGCCGTTAGGACCCACGGCGAGGTCGGAGATGGCGAGGTCAGAGAGAGCGGCGTCGGGATTGGCGTCCGGGGAATACGTGTACTCGCTATCAGGATCGTGGCTGATCACTCCCGGTCCGCTCAATGCACGCCGTTGAATGTGGAATGCGGTTCCGCTAAAGAAGGCGATCCACAGGCTGACGCCTTTCCCGCCGGGGCTGGGCCCGATGGCCATCGCCGAGGGGACAAGCACTCCCAAGCCATCGGTGAGGTCCTGGTTAAGGATATTGAACGAGCCCCTGCCTGGCACGCTCGCCGCGAATTCGAGCTTGGGAGGCGAATCATTGGTCATGTACGTCAGGAGGATGTCGCCGAACGCATCTTGCACCATCCGGGCAAAACGGCCGCCATGGAGCAAGTTTCCATCGTTCGCGGAAGCGGCTCCCGCGATCCAATCAGCGCCGTTGTTGCTGCTGCGCGCCGAAGCTAGTAGATTGTTGTCGCGCTCGGCGCCGATGACCAGCAGTCGATTGGGGTTGGTAGGGTCGGATACGATGACTGGGTCGCTCTGGTATTGCCCGTCGTCTGTCACCGCCTGTCCCGCAGTGGCGGTGACGTTGTGCTTCGTGTCGGTAACCGTCACGACCACCGGAAAGGCGCCGAGCGTCGAATAGATGTGATTCCCCATGACGCTGAACGGTGTGCCGGGCCCGCCATCGTGCATGATTTTGGGAAGGGGCTGCGTGGTGCCGTCGCCATAGTTCACGTTGACTGCAAAATCAGCGACGACGGCGTCCACGTAGGGCTTGTGAAGGTCGCAATCACGCCGCTGACGGCCTGGTTCAAGAATGCGCGGACGGGCATTTGCGTGACGCGAAGCGGCGGCGCCAGGCGCGCGACGAAAGCCGAGGTCCGCTCCGCAAAGCCACGCGGATCAAACGTAAATCGATCATTCAGCGTGAGTTTCTCTTGCAGCGCGCCGGGGGTCGTGCGCAAGTCCATGGAATCGGTGGTGCCCACCACATAGGCGTTGCCGGCGCGGTCCACCCCCACCCCAAATGCGGCGTCCTGACCTGAGCCGCCGAGGTAGGTTGAATAGACGAGGCCCGTGCCGCTCGGATCGAGCTTGGCGACGAACGCGTCGTTTTGCCCCAATGGAGTGTCGTCCGACGTCGACGTGATATCGGGGACAGGAGCGTGCGCTGCTTGGACTGGGTTGACGGCGGGAAAATCGGCCGAAGACGTCCGCCCGACCACGTAGGCCGCGCCGTTCTTGTCGACGGCGATGGCATTTCCGTCGTCACCGAAATCGGCCGGGCGCGTCTCGCCATGGTCGACCACGATTACGCCCCGACTGCCCCCCAGGTAAGTCGAGTAAATCACTTTCGAGAGGTCGGAGCTGAGCTTGGTCACGAAGGCATTCGGAACGTCGTTGGCTTGCCGCGGCTTCTCTTTTTGAAAGGCGTTTGCCGTGGTGGGAAAGTCCAGGGAGAGCGTGCTTCCCGTCAGGTAAACGTTATCCTTGGCATCGAGCGCGATGCCGTTGGCGAAGTCGTCGCGCTCGCCGCCCAGGCGGACCAGGTTGAGGGGCGTCAGGTCGGGTTTCAGTCGCCCAACAATCACATCGAATCCACCGAGGGGTCCAGCCAGCGGGTTGCTGGGGACTGCGCTATCGTTGGTCTCGCCGGCAAAGTAGACGTTGCCCTTGGCATCGGCGGCGATGGCATTGCCATGGGTGAACGCGCGGTCGCCGCCGATCGAATCCTGGTACAGCAGCTTCCCGGCGGGGTCGATCTTGAGGACGAACCCTTTGTCGACGTAACCGCCCGAAATGCTGCTGCCGACCACGTAAGCGTTCCCCTTGGCGTCCGCGGCAATGCCCTTCCCCACGTCAAAGTCTGGGCCGCCATAGTAGCTCGAGTAGACCAGGTGGCTCGCCGACGGATCGAGTTTCGCCACAAAAGCGTCGCTGTCGCCGCCCCCATAGGCCGACTGGAAGGGATTTACGAGCGGGAAGAAGCTAATCGTTTTGTTTGTGTCGGGGTTTTGAAGTTCTTGGGGATTAGAACTATTGGTTGAGCCGGTGATGTAAACGTTTCCCTGCGGATCCACGGCAATGGCGTTACCGCTCGTCGAAGCAAACTCGTATCCCCGATCGTAAGTGTTGCCAAATGCGTCGGTTGCGATGACGTGGTGGTGGGTCTCGTCCGGGTAGCCGCCAAGGTAGGTCGAGACGACATTTTCCCCGGCCGGGTTCAACTCCGTCACGAAGGCGTCGTTGCCATAGGGCGTAAAGCTGCCTTGCAAGGCGCCGTCGGTGGCCGGGAAATTGCTGGTATACACCGCTCCGGTCAGGTAGGCATTGCCCGCATTGTCCACCGCGATCGCATGGCCCTGGGCGCCCTGGCTCAAGTCGTTTAAAGCGCCGTCGTTGCCGAGGTAGGTCGAATAGGCCAGCACCGGGTCGATGACCAAGGGGCTCGCGGCATCATAAGCGCCGACGGTGAAACCTATTTGGTGCGTGGTGAGGGGCGAGGGGCCGGTGGTGGGTGGTGAGTGGTCAGCGGTGAGTGGTGGAGCGTCGGCGAGAATGGTGTAGTGGCCCTCAACCGGCTGGCGGACACCGTTGATCTCCTGGTAGATCACGGGCGCGTGCTCGACCACGTCGCCGGCGGCCGTGTGCAGCACGAGGTTGCCCCCGTCATCCACGTGCATGCCGTCGGCGCCGGAGAAACCGATGCGAATGGCGCGCGGATCGGCGCCGGCCGCCACCGTGAAATCGTATTCCAACTGCTGGCCGCTGCCGTGGTACGTCAGGTCGACGCCGGGGTACACGTCGTGGTAGGCGACGCGGGCATAATTCGGCACATTGGTAATCCATTGGCTGGAATCGCTGCCAAGAAGGTAATTGCTCTTGGCGAGTATTTGATCCACGCCCGTCACCGCCGCGGTCGGGTTCGCGCCGACCAACTCCATCGACAGCACGCTTGCGGCCGCTCCGGCGGCGCTCATCGGGCCGGCGGGCGGCAAGCTCAAAACCGCTTTGGTCGAGGTCAAGAACAGCTCATAACCCTTTCCGCGAGAGAGGAACCGCACCTGGGAATCGACCTGTCCCAGGTTCGCTTCGAAGCTCATGGGGCGACTGCCATAGGCCGCGTCGAGCGACGGCGTAGGGTCGTTGCCGCTCAACAGGAGCCGGTTTTCCAGCGGTTCGCCCCGGGCACGGAAGAGTCGCTGATGCGAGATGCCGACTCGCCGCTGAAGGGACTTTCGACGACCGTTCCGTATTTCCGCGCGAGACATGGGCTCTCCAGGATAGGGGCGCGCGATGGCTTTCGGCGCCGGCCGAGTTGTGCAAGCGGCTGGAGTGCGGCCGACTGGCTCTCGGCGATCACCGCGCTGGTGGTCTCTGTACTTAATGCCCGGTTCGCGGGAAAAGTCCGCCACGCCAGGGGAAGTTTTTATCGTAGGCGCCAAAGTAGTCATTGGGAGCGGCGACCTGGGCCAACGGTATGAGCCGCGTCATGTCGGCCAGCGCATCGCCGCGCAGAACGCAGGCATAGAGGGCGTTGCACACGACCCTCGGGTCTGCGGCCTTTTCGAAGCGCTCGGCGATTGCGGCACAGTCATCTCGGTAAGCGCCCACCTCGCCCGCCGCCAGGCGCGCAATGGCCCGAAAACGCCAGAGATACGCGTCGTCGGGTGCCAGGTCGCAAGCCTTGTCGAATTGGTCCGCCGCCTCGCTCCAGCGGCCCAGCCCGGTGAGGCT
>Ga0307373_10013689_pt1 | contig 11306 bp, 10 predicted proteins | sample OX2MG_FD_202534 | JGI IMG/M metagenome (GOLD analysis project Ga0307373, IMG submission 202534) | Soil microbial communities from Risofladan, Vaasa, Finland - OX-2 | ecosystem: Environmental > Terrestrial > Soil > Coastal area > Acid sulfate soil | place: Finland: Risofladan, Vaasa | collected... | reverse complement strand
GTCCGGCGACCCGTCGCTCAGTCGGGCAAACGGTTCAGCACCGTCCAGCAGCAGCGTCTGCCCTAGATGGATCTGATATGCCTCGAGCGCCTGCCCGCCAGCCAGGGCCATGCCTCGTACCTGGACCGTCGTCTTTTCAGTTGCAAACACGGTGTCCACGGGCAGCAATCCCAGTGCGGCCACCTCAGGCTCCAGCGATTCCATTCCCAGTGGATCGAGGATGCGCTGGCCCAGCATCTGGAAGCCGCCGCAGATGCCAACCAGCGGCAGGCGCGATGCCTGGATCGCCGCAGCCAGGCCCTGCTCGCGTAGCCAGGCCAAATCGCTGACGGTGGCCTTGGTGCCGGGTAGGATCACTGCCGCGGCCCCCTCCAGCTCGTGGGGGCGCGTGACATACCGCACCGGAAGCGGGTCGAAGTCGTCAAAGTTGGAGATGTGCGGCAGCTTGACGACCGCGATGGGCCCCGCGCCAGTCGCGCTATCCAGCGCTACGGAGTCTTCCTCCGGCAAGCCGAGCTCGCGGATGTAGGGCACTACGCCCAGGACCGGCTTGCCAGTACGCTCGGCAATGAATTCGAGACCTGGATCGAGCAGCGACCTGTCTCCCCGGAATTTGTTGATCAACAGTGCCTTCACGCGCTCGCGCTGTCGCGCAGGCAGCAGCTCCAGGGTGCCCAGCAGCGCTGCGAATACCCCGCCGCAGTCAATGTCACCGGCCAGCAGCACCGGCGCGTCCGCCAGCTCGGCCACGCGCATGTTGACGATGTCGTGCTCTGCCAGGTTGACCTCGGCCGGGCTGCCGGCGCCCTCGATGACGATGAGCTCATGCTCGGCCCGCAACGCCGCCAGGGCCGACTCCACCACGCGAAGCAGACGTGGCTTCTCCCGATAGTAGGCCACGGCCTCGAACGTGCCGTCCACCCGCCCCATCACGACCACCTGGCTGCGATGGTCCGCTTCGGGCTTGAGCAGGATGGGGTTCATCTCCACGCGCGGCTCGATGCGGCAGGCCCTCGCCTGGACGACCTGGGCTCGCCCCATCTCGTGCCCGTCGGCCGTCGCGAACGAGTTCAGCGCCATGTTCTGGGACTTGAAAGGCGCTACGCGGATGCCGAGATTGGCGAAGTAGCGGCACAGCCCTGCCACCAGCACCGTCTTGCCCACCGACGAGGCGGTGCCCTGGATCATCAGCGTCCGGGCTAGGGCCATTTGAGGTCGGCGCTGCCGTGGAGGTGGCAGGTGTCATTGAAGCTGGCCAGCCGTGGCCCGTCTACGGTGAAGCGCAGCACGCTCACGTTGGCGTTGTGGTTGCGCAACCGCCACCAGGAGGTCAACGGAATGTCCAGCAGGGTGGAGATGACCGCGTTCACCGTGCCCCCGTGGGCGACGAACAGCATTGATTGTCCCTCGTGGCGGGGCAGGACGTCCTCCATGAAGGAGCGTACCCGCTGGCCGAGCTGCGCCAGCGACTCGCCGCCCGGCATCGCGTAGTGGACCCGGTCACGGTCGCGCGCGGCAACGTCGTCAGGGTACTTGTCCTTGATCTCGGCGAAGGTCATGCCCTCCCAACGGCCGAAGGCGATCTCGCGCAGGCGTGGGTCGACGTGCAGCGGTATGGGCCGGCCGGCCAGGGCAACGGTGGCGGTTTCGTGAGCGCGGCACAGGTCGCTGGTATATGCGACGTCGACCGACTCCTCAGCCAGCCGCCCGGCCAGCAGTTGCGCCTGCTGCCGGCCGAGCTCGCTGAGCGGCTCGTCGAGCTGCCCCTGGAACCGCAGCGACGCATTGAAGTCGGTCTGCCCGTGCCGGCACAGAAGCAGCCGGCCTGAGGTGATCCAGTCGTTCACTGGATAGACTCGAACGCCGCCAACAGCCGCTGGTTCGCTTCTGGCGCCCGCACCGCGATGCGGATGCGATCCGGCAGGCCGAAGGAGGTGCAGTCACGGACCAAGCAGCCCCTGGCGAGCAGCCTTCGTCGCAGCTCACGGGCGTCAGCCACCGGCACCAGGAAGAAGTTGCAGTCAGTCGGCAACGGCTTGAGCCCGAGCCGTCGGAGCCCTGCCACCAGCTCTTGCCGCGCCGCCGACAGCCAGCCTAGGTCCGGCAAGAGCTCGGGATGTCGCAGCGCGAACTCGCCTGCCGCCTGGGCCACGGCATTGACGTTCCAGGGCGGCTTGACCCGGCGCAGCGCCTCGATCGCTGGAGATTGGCCGAAAGCCAACCCCAACCGCAATCCGGCCAGCGCCGAGAACTTGGTAAGCGACCTCAGCACGATCAGATTGTCGGGCATGTCGGGCCCGATCAGCGTCGGCCGGCCGCTGACAAAGTCGGCATACGCTTCGTCCACGACGACCCATCCGGCGGCGGGCAACTCGGCGAGTCGTGTGCAGTCGCCGGTGGGGTTGTTCGGATTGCAGATGAAGGTCATCCGTGCCTCCGCCCGCGGAAGCGGCCCGTCGTACCCGCGGACTTCCGCGCGATGAATGCGCGCGGCTGCCTCGTATTCGCCAAACGTCGGCTGGCGTACCAGCACGCTGTCGCCAGGTTGCAGGAAAGCGAGCGCGATGAGCCAGATCAATTCGGACGAGCCGTTGCCGGCGATTACCTGCTCCGGGCTCACGCCATAGGCTTCGGCCGCTGCCGCGCGCAGCTGCCGGGAGTCGCTGTCGGGATACGCGCTCACGTCGACGCCGGCGATCACCCGCCGCAGCTCGTCCGGCATCGGCGCCGGGTTGGTGTTCACGCTGAAATCCAGCACGTCGCGCGGAGAGAGGCCCAGCTCGCGCAGCTCGGCGTAGTCCAGCCCGCCATGGACCCTGTTGGGAGCTGGGCGCCTCGGCGTAGTTTCCGGCCGTACTCCTAGGCCCACGGCAAGCGCCCCAGGGGCGTGAACGCCTGCAGCGCGGCGATGAGGACCACGGCCAGCGCGGTGGCGGCCGACATCAGCACCACCGCGTCCGCGATCTTCCTGGGGATGAGGTTGCGCGGCGGGTCGTCGCCCAGGCGGTAATGGCCCGCTTTCACCAGCGGCACCGCCAGCGCTCCGGCGGCGGCGGCCATCGTCCAACCAGCGTTCGGGCTTTGCGTCAAGCCGTGGTCCCGCTGCGCCAGTTCCCAGGCGCGAGCGGCATGCAGGCCCGCCAGCCAGCTGCCGGCGACCAGCAGCAGCGACGCGAGGCGCGCCGGAACCCAATTGAGCGCATCGTCCAGCCGCGCCGCGGCCTTGCCCAGGAACTCGTACTCGCCGTGATAGCCGATCATCGCGTCGGCGGTGTTCACGAAGCGGTAGGCCATCGCTCCCGGCACACCCAAAATCAGGAACCAGAACAGTGGCGCCACGATGCTGTCCAGCGTGTTCTCGGCGACTGACTCGATCGTGGCCGCCATCACCTGCCGCGGCCCCAGCTCGGCCGCTCGCCGGCTCACCAGCATCTGCGCTTCGCCACGCGCAGTGTCCAGCTCGCCACACTCCAGCGCGGCCTTCACCTTGAGCGCCTGCCGGCCAAGCTGCCCGACCGCGAACGTCGTCTTCAGCAGGATGATGGCGCCGATCAACCTGGCGATGGGCGAGAGGTGGCCGAGCGCCTGCAGCGCCGCCCAGGTCAGCCCGAACGACAGCGCCACGCCGACAAGCACCAGCCACGCTCCCCAACCGAGCTTGGCCTTGGCGGCGACCGGCTGGCGCCGTTCGAAAGCGTCGATGAGCCGGCCCATCCACACCACCGGATGGAAGGTGGTGGGCGGCTCGCCCACCAGCAGGTCAAACGCGATGGCGCCCAGAACGACCAATGGGTTCACAGCGGGTCTTGGTCCTCCGTCGCCACCAGCCCCAGGTGCAGGCGCGCCTCGCCCACGAGATACAGGCTGCCGGTGACCAAGGCCAGCTCACGCTCGCCCTGGCCGGCCAACGCCTCCTCCAGATCGCCGGCAAGTCGTGCTCGACTGAAGTGCTGCGCGATGGCCGGCGAGTCCGCGGACCGCGGATGCTTCGACTGCACGAGCACAACCTCATCCGCCAGCTCGTTCAACACCGCCGCCATGCCGGGAATGTCCTTGTCGGCTGAGAAGCCCACGATTGCCCGCAGGCGCTGGTACCGGAAGTGGCCCCGCACGGCTGCCGCCAGCTTTTCCATCGAGTCCACGTTGTGCGCCCCGTCGGCGACCACCAGTGGCCGCTCGCGCAGGATCTCGAGCCGTCCGGGCCAGCGTACCTGGGCCAGGCCAGCGACCGTCGCCTCAGACGAAATCCGGAGCTCGTTAGCGGCGGCGATGGCGACGGCGGCATTGGTGCGCTGATGTTCGCCCAACAGCGGGGTGCAGAAAGTGGTGAAGTGAGGCCAGTTTGGACAATACAGCCAGATTCCCTGCCCGTCCATGGCCTCGGGTTCGCGCGAGACGCGAAAGCATTGCCGAGCATCCGGCGCCTGCCCGCCAGCGACGATTGGCTCCGCGGCCTGCGTCAGTTCCGGCTCGTGCACCCGCAGCAACAGGGCTCGGCGCTCGCCGGCCACCTGCCGGAGCACGGCCATGGCTTCTGGCAGCTGCGGCGCGCTGACCACGACCTTGCCTGGCTTGATGATGCCGGCTTTCTCCGTAGCGATCGAGGTGAGCGTCGGCCCCAGCACCTCCATGTGGTCGTAGCTGATGGACGCGATGACTGACACTTCGGCGTCGAGGACATTCGTGGCATCCAAGCGGCCGCCGAGGCCCACCTCGACCACTGACAGCTCTACCTCATGGTCGGCGAAGTATCCGAACGCCAGCAGCGTTCCTAACTCATAGGTGGTGGGCGGCCCCAGCTCGCTGTCGTAGCGCGCGACCACCGAGCGCACGGCTCGCATCCGCTCCACGAACTCGTCACGCGAGATCAGCCGGGAGTCGATGCGCATCCGTTCGCGGTGGGCGTTCAAGTGCGGCGTCGAGTACAAGCCGGTGCGCAATCCGGCGGCCTGGGCGATTGAGGCGATCATCGCCGCGGTCGAACCCTTGCCCTTCGTGCCGGCGACGAGCACTGACCGGAACCGCTCCTGTGGGTTGTCCGCGAGCTCGAGCAGGCGCCGCATGCGCGTCAGCCGCATGTCCGTGCGCGGCGTCATACGTGACAGTTCGTAGTTGGCGAATGAATAGAGGTAGGCCAGTGCCCGCTCGTAGGTATTCACGACAGCAGCGGCACCAGCGCGAACAGTGTGGCGATCTGCGCCACCTCGTTGACGGCCCCGTAGCAGTCGCCGGTCAGGCCGGGCAGGCGCGTCATGAGGTACATGCCCGCCAGTATCGCGCTCGCCAGTCCCGCCCCTGCGCCGAACAGCCCAGCCGGGCCCAGCAGGGCATAGCCAAGACCGCAGGCCAGCACGCAATTCACGATGCCGGCCCAGCGCCCGTGGTGGTCCCGGAAGTCCTTGCCGAGCCCCGCCGGCCGAGCATAGGGGAACAACGTCACCGCCAGCACCATGCCCGCGCGCGACGTCGTGGCCATCAGCAGCAGGGCAGCGAAATGATGCGGGCCCGTCAAGTCCACCGAGCAGGCCCACCACAGCAGCAGGTCCAGCACGCCGGCGGCTACGGCAAACGCCCCGCTGCGGCTGTCGCGCATCACCTCCAGCCGCTGCTCCCGCGTGCGGTGGCTGAAAATGCCGTCGCAGGTGTCGAGCAGGCCATCGAAATGCAGCCCGCCGGTGGCCAGCAACAGCGCGACAAGGATCAGCACGTTGGTGATGGCGGACGGCCACAGCTTGGTCACGAAATCGACGACCACCAGCAGTCCGCCTACGATCAGCCCGACGGCGCCGAAGAAATACAGGCTGCGCCCACGATCCTGCGGCTCGTCGCCCATGCCGAGCGGCAGCCGCCATACCGTCAGGAAGCCCAGGGCAGTGGTGAAGGCTCTAATCGGCAGGTTGAGCCGCGGCGCGGTCCTCCGCTTCCGACACGCCCGCATCTCCGAACGTCGCCATCTCGGCCAGGATCTTGGCGGACGCCTCGACGATCGACATCGCCAGTGCCGCGCCGGTACCCTCGCCCAGGCGCATGTCGAGCGACAGCAGCGGCAGCTGGCCGAGCTGGTTGAGGACGATGGTGTGCCCGACCTCTACCGAGCGGTGCGCCGCAAAGGTGTAGTCCACAGACCCTGCGCACAGCTTGGCGGCGACGAGCTGGCCCGCGCCCGAGATGAAGCCGTCGACCACCACCGGCACGCGCCGGGCCGCGCCACCGAGGATCAACCCGGCGATGCCGGCGATCTCGAAGCCGCCAACCTTGGCCAGCACGTCCAGTCCATCGCTCGCGTCGGGCTGGTTTAGGCGCAGCGCTTGCTCGATGGTGGCGACCTTGCGCTCGAACTGTTCGTCCGATACGCCCGTCCCGCGGCCGGTCACCTGCCGCGCGGGATGCCCAGTGATGGCCGCCACCACAGCGCTGCTGGCCGTGGTGTTGCCGATGCCCATGTCGCCCGTCGCCAGCAGCGTGGCGCCGGCGTGGATCTCCTCGTTGGCGACGGCTATGCCGCGCTCAACGCAGGCCAGCGCCTGCTCCCGGGACATCGCCGGCCCGCGGGCGATGTTGCCGGTCGGCTGGCCGACACCCATGTCCACCACGCGCACCTCGGCGCCAACGTGCCGCGCCAGGACGTTGATAGCCGCGCCCCCGGCCGCGAAATTGGCGACCATTTGGGGCGTCACCTCGGACGGATAGGCCGACACGCCCTCCGCCGTCACGCCATGGTCGGCGGCGAATACCAGCACCACCTTGCGGCCAATCCGGGGGATGGCCTGCCCGGTCATACCCGCCAGCCGGACCGAGACGTCCTCCAGCCGGCCCAGCGCGCCCTGGGGCTTAGTCAGCGTATCCTGCCGCGCCCGCGCCGCCGCCATGGCGGCCTCGTCCAACGGCTCAACGGCGGCAATAGTGTCGTCCAGCAGGCTCATAAGAGCGCCTCCAGTTGCGTTTTCAGTTTGGGGATGTCCAGTTCCACAATCTGCCACACTCTCGGCATTTCCAGGCCGGGGTAGTTATGGATGACCTGGTTTCGGAAGCCAATCAACTCCCCCCAAGGAATCTCTGGGTGCCGATCGCGCAACTCCCTCGATAGTTTGTTAGCAGCCTCGCCAATCTGGCTCATCTGCTGCACGATCGCGTCCCGATACACCCGCTGAGAATCGAAAACATCCCTGCCCTGCGAGCCGTACTCCAGCACGGCGTCGATGGCATCCTGCATCAGCAGCAGATGAAGCCGGTCGCGGTCCATTGGAGCGTGTGGGCGCTGCGACTCTAACACAGCTCGCTCCCTGAAATCGGGCGCGTCCAGCGGGATGGCTTCGGCAAGTACCCGCTCACGCATGTACGGATGGACCTCGTAGGGAACGACATCGACCTCCACGCCAAGGAGTTGCTTGAGTTCCTGCTGGAGCGGTAACCGGGGCGCCCAAGAACCGTGAACGTCTGCCAGCAGGTCCACGTCGCTGCCTTCGTGCTCCTCACCGCGGGCGACGGAGCCGAACAGGCGGACGTCGCGCGCGCCATGTTTGGCGGCGATGCGCAGGATCTCCGGCCGCTTCTGGTCGACGAGGTCCAGCAGCTTCACGGCCGGAGTCTAGCCGGATTCCCCGGGACACCGGGTTTGCAATGTCCCCACCATTTCAAGGTTGTAGTGACTTCATGCAGATGACCATCGACAGGCAGGTCAAGCTTCATCACGCTTGTTGCTTCCAGGACTCAAGCCACGTCCGGCTGCTTCATTGCGGCAGCAGCGTCTCCAAATGCGTTCTGAGCTCCGGCACCGCGACCTGGATGATGTCGTCCCAAACGTGTTCAAAGGCGAGCGACGGGTAATCGTGCACAGAGATATCGCGAAAGCCGACGATCTTCTTCCAGGGAATTTCGGGGTGAGCTGAACGCACACCGTCAGATATGCGACGGGCGTTTTCTCCAATCAAGATCAGCGTCATCACCATCGCGCGTTGCACCATGGCACTTGTCAGGAAGGCGTCGCGTCCCGACATGCCCATTTCGGCGATCTCACAACAATGGGTCAGCATGAGGCGCAAGTACGTGTTGTCGCGGTCCAAAGGGGGATGAGGGCGTCGTGACTGTAACACAGCCTGGTCCCTGAAGTCCGGCGCTTCAAGGGAGATTGCCTCCTCCAGAACACGATCACGCAGGTAGGGATGTGGTGTGGTAATCACATCTACCTTCACGCCCAGGAGACTCTTCAACTCCTCTTTGAGCTCCGCCTGCTCGTGAAAGCTGCGCATCTCCGCCAGCAAGTCCACGTCGCTGCCCTCATGTTCTTCGCCGCGAGCGACGGAGCCGAACAGCCGGACGTCGCGCGCGCCGTGTTTGGCGGCGATGCGCAGGATCTCCGGCCGCTTCTGGTCGATCAGGTCGAGCAGACTCACGGCCGGAGTCTAGCTACACGCCCGCGGGAGCTTTGGTCCGCAGGTCCTTGCGCGAGGAAACAACTTTGTTAAGGGCATTCACGTAGGCCTGAGCCGAAGCGATCAGGATGTCTGTGTCCGCCCCGCGGCCGATGAAGGACTCGTTCTGGCTTTCTACCCGGATGGTCACGTTGGCCACGGCGTCGATGCCTTCGGTGACGGATTGGACCGTGTACTCCGTCAGCTTGTTGGGCACGCCAACCACCTTGTTGATGGCTTTGTAGGTGGCGTCCACCGGGCCGGTGCCGATGGCCGACTCCGATATCTCGTCGCCCTCGGCGTTGACGAGGCGGACCGATGCTGTCGGCATACCCTGGGGGAAGGCAGTGTTGATGTTGACGGCCTGCAGTTTGATGGCCTCGTGGGCGATGCGCATCTCGTCCGACACGATGGCCTCGAGGTCGAGGTCGGTGACCTCCTTCTTCTTGTCGGCCACCTCCAGGAAGCGCACCCAGGCCTTGGCCAGCTCGTCAGCCGAGAGCACGAAGCCCAGCTTCTCCAGCCGGTGCTGGAAGGCGTGCCGTCCCGAGCGGGCTGTGAGCACGATGTTGCTCTCCACCCAGCCGACCTCTTCGGGCGTCATGATCTCGTAGTTCAAGCGGTCCTTCAGGACGCCGTCCTGGTGGATGCCCGAGGCATGGGCGAAGGCGTTGGCGCCGACGATGGCTTTGTTGGCCTGCACCGGCATAGACATCAGCGCGCTCACCAGGCGACTGGTATGGACCAGCTGCGTGGTGTCGACGCCGGTGTCCAGGCCATACGCGTGGAGGCGCTTCTTGATGGTCATGACGATCTCTTCGAGCGAGGCGTTTCCGGCCCGCTCGCCGATGCCGTTGATGGTGCACTCGATGCGCCGCGCTCCGTTCAGCACGGCCGCGATGGAGTTGGCCACGGCATTGCCGAGATCGTTGTGGCAGTGCACGGAGACGATCGCATCCTTGGCGTTGGGCACGTTCTTGAACACGTTGGCGATGAGCTCGCCCCACTCGCTCGGCAGGACGTAGCCGGTCGTGTCGGGGATGTTGACCACGGTCGCGCCGGCCTTGATGACCTCGTGGATGGTTTCGTACAGGTACTCGGGATCGGCCCGGCCGGCATCCTCTGGCGAGTACTCCACTTGCTCGCAATAGCGCTTGGCGTACTGGACCGCCTTGATGCCCTGCTTCAGCACGTCGGCACGGTTACTGCGCAGCTTGCGATCAATGTGGATGTCCGAGACGGACAGCACGATGTGGATCTGCTTCTTCTCGGCATCCTTGATCGCCTCCCAGACGGCGTCGATGTCCTTCTCCACGGCGCGGCCTAGGCCGGTGATCATCGGCCCGCGTACCTGGCGGGCGATGGTCTGCACCGCCTGGAAGTCGCCGGGCGACGAGATCGGGAAGCCCGCCTCGATCACATCCACCCCCAGCCGGGCAAGCTGATGGGCAATCTCAATTTTCTCGGGGAACGCCAGGGAGCACCCCGGGCTCTGCTCCCCGTCCCGCAAGGTGGTGTCGAAAATCGCGATCTTGTCCATCAGCTGACTCCTTTCTTAGTGGCCGCCGGCCTTGATCCATGGCATCATCGAGCGCAATTCTTTGCCGACGCGCTCCAACTCGGACTCGGCGCCGCGTTTGCGCAGGGCCAGGAAGCCCGGCCGGCCGACCTGGTTCTCGGTGATCCATTCCTTGGCGAAGACGCCCGTCTGGATCTCGTTCAGGATGCGCTTCATTTCCTTTTTGGTCTCTTCCGTGACAATGCGCGGGCCGCGAGTGTAGTCGCCATATTCGGCGGTGTCGGAGATGGAGTAACGCATGCGCTCCATGCCGCCCTCGTAGATCAGGTCCACGATCAGCTTCATCTCGTGGATGCACTCGAAGTAGGCGCTCTCGGGTGCGTAGCCGGCTTCGACCAGCGTCTCGAAGCCGGCCTGCATCAGCGCCGTCACGCCGCCGCACAGCACGGTTTGCTCGCCGAACAGGTCGGTTTCGGTCTCCTCGCGGAAGGTCGTTTCCAGGATGCCGGCGCGGCCGGCGCCGAAAGCCTTGCCGTAGGCCAGCGCGTTCTGCATGGCTCTGCCGGACGCGTCCTGGTGGACGGCCACCAGGCACGGCACGCCCTTGCCGTCCACGAACTCCTCGCGGCAGCGATGGCCCGGCGCCTTGGGCGCGATCATGGCCACGTCCACGTCCTTGGGCGGGACGATCTGGTTGAAGTGGATGGTGAAGCCGTGGGCGAACATGAGCGTCTTGCCCGGTTTCAGGTGGCGCTCGACGTCCTGGCGATAGATGCCGGACTGCAGGTGATCGGGCGCGAGCACCATGATGGTGTCGGCCCACTCGGCCGCCTCGTCGGTGCGCATCACCTTGACGCCGTCCTGCTCGGCGACCTTCCAGCTCTTGGAGTCCGGATACAGGCCGACGCCCACGTCGAGGCCGCTGTCCTTCAAATTGAGCGCATGGGCGTGGCCCTGCGAGCCGTAGCCCAGGATGGCGATCTTCCTGCTTTTCAGCAGGTTGAGGTCGGCGTCTTTGTCGTAATAGACCCTAACTGGCAAATGAAAGCTCCTTAATCGTCGTCGGCGACGCGTGTCGCGCCGCTCACGCCGCGCAGCATCGCTACGCGCCCCGTGCGTGAGATTTCCTTGATTCCAAAACGGCGCAGGAGGGAGATCAACGAGTCGACCTTGTCCTCTTCGCCGGTGCACTCCACGATGACGGAATCTGAAGCCGCGTCCACGATTTTGGCGCGATAGATGTCCGCCATCTGCATGATCTCGGACCGCGTCTGGGCGTTGCAACTGACCTTGATCAGCGCGAGCTCGCGAACGACCACCTTGTCTTCGCTCAGGTCGGAGACCTTGAGGACCTCGACCACTTTGTAGAGCTGCTT
>Ga0307373_10013688_pt1 | contig 11307 bp, 9 predicted proteins | sample OX2MG_FD_202534 | JGI IMG/M metagenome (GOLD analysis project Ga0307373, IMG submission 202534) | Soil microbial communities from Risofladan, Vaasa, Finland - OX-2 | ecosystem: Environmental > Terrestrial > Soil > Coastal area > Acid sulfate soil | place: Finland: Risofladan, Vaasa | collected... | reverse complement strand
CACGAGGAAGCGGTGAGCGCGGCCCGGGCCGGCGAGGAGGGCAATAACGTGGCCGGCCGGGCCAGGCCGGCCGGCCACGCCGAGGTGCGGCACCTGGCCCGGCACATGGTCATGGGCCTGACCGTCCAGTTCCTGCTGGGCATGGCCGTCACTCTCATCGGCCAGCCCTCCCAGACCACGGGGGACGCCCGCGTCGCCAGCACCGTCTTGCTGGCCGCGCACGTGCTCGTCTCTGCGGGCATGCTCATTGGCGCGGCCCAGGCCGTCAGGGCCGCAGCGTACCTGGGCAGCCCGTGGCGCAGCCCGGCGATCTGGGGTGCGGCCGCCATCGCCGCCACCCTGGCCGCCGGCGTCGTCACCACGATCACCAAAAGCAACTGGTGGTCATACGCCATGGCGGCCGGCTTCATCGCCGCACTGCTGATCTACGGCAACCTCCTCCTCCCGGCCAGGGCCCCGGCATCGCACCCGGCGGAGTGACCGAACAGGGGGAACGACCACAGCACGGTAGAACCGCGGTGGACTCGCAGGCGGTGAACGCGTTCGGGAACTGTTCCACACCACGGCGGGCCCCGATCTCGCGTGGCACAGACCGCATCCCGGTGAGCGGGTGACGGCGGCGTCCTCGGTGCAAGGCGGCAGGTCCGCGTGGCGTCAGTGGTGCTCGTCGCTGAGCCGGGTGGCCTCCAGATCGAGGCCGCGCTGCAGCCGCTGGCGGGTCGCCGCGCTGATGGTGCCGTCCTCGTAGAGCCGGGCGAGTTCGGCGTTCTCCGCGCCGATGAGATCCCGGCGCAGTTCCCGCTCGATCAGGCCGCCCGGCTCCGGTGCTGGAGTCCCGTCGATGCGGGCGCGGCTCTGCCCGATGCGGGCCTGCAGGCTGGCGCGGACCCGGTCGATCACGGCGTCCGGGGCGGCCGCACCGTCGGCGACCTCGTCGAGCCGGGCCAGGGCCGCCTCGGCCAGCCGCAGCCGGGCGAGGGTTTCCTCGTGGCGCGCCGTGGCGGGCCGGGCGATCCCGGCGAACCGGGCCAGCGGCTCCAGGGTGAGGCCCTGCACGATGAGCGAGATCACGATGACCGTGGTGGCGAGCACCAGGATGAGGTCACGCTCTGGCAAGGGTGCCCCGCTGGCTGTCGTCAAGGGAATGGACAGGGCGGCGGCCAGTGGCACGACGCCGCGGGTGCCCGCCCAGGACACGACGGCGGGCACCGGCCAGGACGGGCGCCGGGTGCCGGCGCGCCGCTGCAGGACGGCGGAGAGGGGGAAGACCCACAAGATCCGCGTGGCGATCAGCGTGCCTGCGATCGCGAGCGCTTCCGCGGGCCAGGCCTCGCTATGGGACAGGTCCCGGATCAGGGCGGGCAGTTGCAGGCCGATGAGGCTGAACACCACGCTTTCCAGCAGGAAGATGACCGTCTGGTAGACCGAGTGCAGCTGGAGCCGGGTCTGGGCGGTGGTGATCCGCGCGCGCCGCGCGCCGATGGCCAGCCCTGCGATGATCACCGCCATCACTGGCGAGACGTGCAGTGCCGTGCCGAGCACGTACGCCGCATAGGGGGTGATGAGCGCCAGGACGGTTTCCAGCACCGGATCGGTGACGTGGCGGCGGACGGCGATCACCCCGGCCGCGACCACGCCCCCCGCTGCCGCGCCGCCGGCCGCCAGGACCGCGAACTGCCCGGCGCCGTGCAGCAGCATCCCGCCCGCCGTGGTCCCGGCTGTTCCGGCAACCGCGACGGAGACCGCGATCTGGAACAGCACCAGGCTGGTCGCGTCGTTGAACAGGCTCTCGGCCTGCACCAGCGCCTGCACCTTCGGCGGCAGCGACAGCCGCCGCCCGAGCGCGCTGACCGCGACCGGGTCCGTGCTGGCCAGCACCGCGCCGAGCACGAACGCCATGCTCGCCGGAACGGCAGCCACAGCACCTGTCACGGCGGCGACCGCAGCCGCCGACGCGAGCACCAGGCCCGCCGCGAGCACGGCGACCGGCCGCCACACCGCGCGCAGGTCCCGCCACGGCAGTTCCTCGCTGGCCGCGTACAGCAACGGAGGCAGCACAACCAGGCTCACCACATCAGGGGCCACCCGGACCGCCGGCACACCCGGCAGCAGGCCGGCCACCAGCCCCGCGATCACCAGCAGCGAGGGGGCCGGGATCCTCAGCCGCCCGGCGAAAGCCGCGACCACCGTGCCCAGCACGACGAGGAAGAGAACAGTCTCCACGCTGCGCATGCCGCTGACCTCGCCCGCTCGACCCACGGATGGTTGCCGACCAGACTTCCCGGCGCGCCACCACCACCCTACCGGGCACCGGCTCCGGCACCAGGCCGGCCGGGCCCGAGCAGGGAGGCCCCGGACTCTTCCCGCGCCAGGAACATGGCTGACGGAGATTGGCCAGCTACGGAACAATCGTTTAGTATTCTGTACATGCGTTCAGTCCGAGATGACCGGACGGCGCGGGCGATCATCCGCGACGAGGCACTGCGGCTGTTCGCGGAGCGCGGGCCGGATGCGGTGACGGTGCGGCAGATCGCTGCCGCAGCAGGGGTGTCCCCGGCGCTGGTCGTGCATCACTTCGGCTCGAAGGAGGGGCTGCGGGAGGTAGTCGATCAGCATGTGCTGGGCATGTTCGAGGCGATGCTCGGCGAGATGACCGCCGACGGCGCCCCGGACCTGTACGACCCGGCGGCAAGCGGGTCGCTCGCCGAGGCGATGGTGACTCACCTGCCGCCGGGCTCGCCGGTGCCGGCGTACCTGCGCCGGCTGCTGCTCGCCGACGGTGACGCCGGCCGGCAGTTGTTCCGGCGCATGTACGAGATCAGCACCATGCTGGTCGACTCCCTCGTCAAGGCCGGGCTGGCGGCCCCGGGTGCGGATCCTGCGGTGCGGGTGGCCTTCCTGATGGCCAACGACCTGGCCGTGCTGCTGCTGCGCGAGCATCTCGCCGACGTGCTCGGAGTCGACCCGCTGTCCAGGGAGGGCATGGCGCGCTGGGCACGCGAAATGCTGGCGATCTACGCCGCCGGGCTGCCCGCCGCGCCCGGGGGCGGGCAGCCATGAACGCGCTCGGCCCGGCCAGCGCCACGGCGCAATGTGCCCGGTGCACGCGACGGCCGTGGGCGTCCAGACCAGTTTCCCTGATCACAGGCGGGCGATGCGCCCAGCCGGGAAGGAGATGATGCCGGTGTTCGGCCATCATGCGAGTGCTGGCAGGGGCGATGCCGGGGGAGACGTCGTGAGCGCCTCGCCTGACGTGCTGCTGGAAGCCCGGGATGTGCGCAAGGTCTATGGCAGGCATGAGGTGCTCCGCGGCGTGGACCTGGCTGTCGCCCCCGGGCAGCTGATCGCCGTGGTAGGGGAGAACGGGGCCGGGAAGTCCACCCTGCTGAAAATCCTGGCCGGCACCCTGGCCGCCGACGGCGGCAGCGTCCGGCTCGCCGGGACGCTGGGCTACTGCCCGCAGGACCCGGTGGTCAGCGACAATCTCACCGTCGACCAGCATCTGCGCTACTTCGCCGCCGCCTACCGGCTCCCGGCGCTGGACCGGGCTGAGGAGCTGGTAAGCGAGCTGGGGTATGCCCAGCTGCGGCGGGAAGCGGCCGGGACGCTGTCCGGCGGGACCCGGCAGAAGCTGAACCTCACCCTGGCCCTGATGCACGACCCCGATGTGCTCCTGCTCGACGAGCCCTACCAGGGCTTTGACTGGGAAACCTACCTGCGGTTCTGGGATCTGGTCGCGGATCTGCGCGTCCGCCGCAAGGCCATCGTGATCATCACCCACCTGGTCTTCGAACAGGACCGCTTCGACCTGCTCGCCGACCTGTCCGGCGGCCGGCTCACCCGCTACGCGCTGTCGGGGAAGGACGACCATGCCCGCCGCTGACCTCGCTGCCGCCCCTGCCACCCCGCCGGCCGCGCGCCCCGCGCCCGCTTTCGCCCAGTTCCCGACCGCGTGGCGGTTCGCGCTGCGCAACCAGGCCCGCAACCGGCTCGCCGGGCTCCTGCTCGTGGCGTTCGTCCCGGCCTGGTACCTGCTGATGGCGGCGCTGGCCGGGCATCAGCCGCTGACCTTCCGGCTGTTCGCGACCGGCCAGGTCCTGGCTGTGGACGGCCGCCACCTGACCCTGATCAGCGCCGGGCTGAGCTCGCTGACCCTCATCACCGGGTTCGCCGTGTTCGCCGCCATCCGCAGAACGCTGGCCTTCGACCAGCGGCTCGTGTTCACCGGCTACCGGCAGGCCACCCTGATCGCCGCCAAGACAGCGGCCATCGCCGTCGTGGCCGCTGGGGTGGCCGGTTACACCGCCGCCGTGCTGCTGGTGTTCTGGCGCCCGGGGCTGGCGGGCTGGCTGGCCATCGTGGCCGCCTTCGCCGTCATCGCCCTGACCTACGGGGCGTTCGGCCTGCTGCTGGGCGTCCTGGTCAAGGGCGACCTGGAGGGCTTCTTCCTGATCATCATGGGCTCGCTGATGGACACCTTCCTGCAGAACCCGCTCGGCAACCCGATCGCCAACAAGCCCATCCTGGAATGGTTCCCCTCCTTCGGCCCCATGCAGTTCGCGGCCGGCGAAGCCTTCGGCCACGCCGCCCTGTGGGGCCACCTCGCCTTCGGCCTGGCCTGGGCCGCCGCCTTCACCATCGCCGGGCTGGTCATCTTCCGGTTCAGGACCCGCAGCCGCAGGCACCCTGGCTGAGGTGGTCACCGGCGGCGGGTCAGGCGCGCCGCCGGGCCAGCGCCTGGCGCGGGCCGCTCAGTGCTTGTTGCGGTACAGGCGCAGCGCGAGGGGGGCGAAGATGGCGGTGAGCGCGGCGGATGCGGCGAGCGCCCACTCGACCTGGCCTGCCGTGGCCGTGCCGGACATCAGCCCGCGGCTGGCGGTGACGAGGTGGGTGACCGGGTTGAGGCGGGCGGCGGCGCGCAGCCACGGCGGCATGGTCAGCGGGGGAACGAAGATGTTGCTGATGAACGTCAGCGGGAACAGCAGGGTGAAGCCGGCGCTCATGACCGCGCTGGGGGTGCGCAGGATCAGCCCGAGGGCGATCCAGGCCCAGGACAGGCTGGATGCGAACACCACGACGAGGCCCACTGCGGCAAGCACGCCGGCCGTGCCGCCGCGGGGGTGAAAGCCGATGGCCAGGCCCAGCCCGATGACCAGGGCCGAGGCGAGCAGGTAGCGGCCGGCGTCGCCGAGCAGCCCGCCGGCGATCGGGGCGGCCCGGGCGATCGGCAGCGAGCGGAACCGGTCGAAAGTGCCGGCGGCCAGGTCCCTGTTGAGGGTGACCCCGCTGTAGACGGTGAGGAACAGCACCGCCAGCGCGAGGCTGCCCGGCAGCAGGAACTGCAGGTAGGCGTGGGGTGACCCGGCGAGCGCGCCGCCGAACAGGTAGGTGAACATCAGCGTGAACAGCAGCGGGATCCCGATCACGTCGGCGAGCTGCTCCGGGACGTGCCTGATCTTCAGCAGCGCACGCCAGCCGAAGGTGAGCGACGCCGACAGCATGCCCGTGGGTGCCGGCCGGGGCCGCAGGGATACTGCCGCGTGCAGGGCTTCGCCAGCGGGGGCGGTCATCGCACGGTCTCCATCGTGACGGTCCCGGCGTGGGCGGGGTGGCCGGTCAGGGCGAGGAACACCTCATCCAGGCTGGGCTGGCTGAGCGCGAAGCCGGTGACTGTGATGCCGGAGCGCGACAGCTCGGCGAGGGCACGCGCGACGTGCCCGCCCATGTCCGGTTCACCGTTCCTGGCGGGGATTGTGGCTGACAGTGCCTCGGTGCCAGATTCCTGTCGCGCTGGCACGCCGAGTTCCCGCGACAGTAGCCCCTGCGCGTGGGCTTGCTGGGCGGGGTCGGCTAGCTGGACCCGCAGGGAGCCGGTGCCGGCCGAGGCTTTCAGCTGCCCGCTGGTGCCCTCGGCGATCACCGTGCCGTGGTCGATGACGGCGATCCGGTCGGCGAGGCGGTCGGCCTCCTCCAGGTACTGCGTGGTGAGCAGCACCGTCGTGCCGCAGGCGACGACCGCCCGCACGATGTCCCAGACCTGCCTGCGGCTTGCCGGGTCCAGGCCGGTAGTCGGCTCATCGAGGAACAGCAGGTCCGGGGTGACGATGACACTGGCCGCGATATCCAGGCGGCGGCGCATGCCGCCAGACAGCATCAGCACCGGGCGGCTGGCCGCCTCGGCGAGGCCGAACGCCTCCAGCAGCTCACCCGCCCGCCGCCTCGCGTCCCGCCAGGAGTGACCCCACAGGCGGCCCAGCAGCACGAGATTCTCCGCCGCGGTCAGGTCTTCGTCCGCCGAGGCGAACTGGCCGGTCAGGCTCACCTTGCGGCGCACCGCGCCCGCCTCACGCACGACGTCGCGGCCGAACACGCGTGCCGTGCCGCCGTCTGGCCGCAGCAGCGTGGCCAGGATGCGGATGGTCGTGGTCTTGCCCGCCCCGTTCGGCCCCAGGAAGCCTGAGGCCAGCCGGCTGCTGCGGCCCGGTGGCCTGCTGTGCGCGGTCAGCCTGGCACCCGGCACGACGCCCGTCACCAGGCTGGTCTCCCGGGCGTGGGCAGCGGTCTGGCGCCGGGCGCCCGGCCTGGTCGGGGGATGCCGGCCCACCAGCCTCCGCCCGTTTCTCGACGGCTGGCACGTCCAGCACCGCGCCCTGGTCAGCGCCTGGGGACTCACCTCCGAGGTTGTGATCGCCGCCCGCTGACCCGGCGAGGCCCGCTGCCAGATGCTGCTCACTGTCACCGGCCAGGCGCGGCAGGGCCATCGGCGGCCAGCCGGCAACTGGACATCGCTGCCCATCCTCCTGACCAGGCCGGGCACCCTGCGCTGGCCCGCTGTTCGGCGGCTCGTCCCGGTCACCTGGATCTGCCGTGCGGGCGTAAGATGCAGTAGCTGATAGGCGCGCAATGCACTTATTGCAGTAGGCAAGTAAAATGACGGACGTGGGCGTGACAGAGCAGGTAGCAGACCAGGCTGCGGTGGATGCGGTGCTGACCGCGAGCCGCACGCTGATCGCGGTGGCCACCCGGTCGCTGGGCGCCGCGGCGGAGGACACGACGATCGCCCAGTACCGGGCGCTGGTGGTACTTGCCTCCCGCGGGCCGCAGCGGGTGAGCGACCTCGCCGCGGCACTGGGTGTGACGCCGTCCACGGCGGGGCGGATGTGTGACCGGCTGCTGCGCAAGGGACTGATCCGCCGGCACCGCGCCCGGGCGGACCGCCGCGCGGTGCAGGTATCGGTCACTGCCGCCGGCCGGGAGGTGGTGGACCAGGCGACCGCCCGCCGGCGGGCGCTGATCGCCGGCATCCTGGCCAGGCTCCCGGCCGCGGAGCAGGCGGCGGTGGCCGCCGCCCTGGAGTCGTTCGCCGCCGCGGCCGGGGAGATCCCCGACAGCCAGTGGCCGGCGGGTCCGGCCGACCCGCCAGCGGCGCCCGCCAGGATGAAACCGGAGCCAGTGCGCTCCGGCAGCGCCGGGGGAGGCTCATGACTGGCCACGCGGCGGGTGGGCTGCCGGGAACGGCGTGGTGGGCCGGCCGGGTGAGTGGCTGGCTGCGGGGCTCACGGGGCGGGCTGTTCGCGATCGCGCTCGTGGCCGGGGCGGGGTCAGGGCTGGGCGCGGTCGCGTTCCGGGACCTGATCTACTTCTTCACCTGGCTGGCTACTGGTCATGCCCAGTTCGGCCAGCAAGGCCGGGTCGGCAGTGCTCACTTTCCGTGGCTCGGCCTTGGGTTCTTCATCGTGATACCGGTCGTCGGCGGGCTGGTCTACGGCCCGCTGATCTACCGGTACGCGCGGGAGGCCCGCGGGCATGGCGTGCCCGAGGTGATGGTGGCCGTGGCCGAGAGCGGCGGCCGGATCCGGCCTCAGGTCAGCGTGGTCAAGGCGGTCGCCTCCGCGTTGTGCATCGGGGCAGGCGGGTCGGTCGGCCGGGAGGGCCCGATCGTGCAGATCGGATCTGCGCTGGCCTCCAGCCTCGGCCAGCAGGTGCGGATGCCCGAGAACCGGCTGCGGATCCTGGTCGCCTGCGGCGCGGCCGGCGGGATCGCCGCCACGTTCAACGCGCCGATCACCGGGGTGTTCTTCGGCGTGGAGATCATCTTGCGGGCGTTCTCCATCGAGGGGATCTTCACCGTGATGCTGTCGGCGATGGTCGCCGACCTGGTCAGCCGCCAATTCCTGGGCAGCGCGCCGTTCCTGTCCGGATTCCCGTCCGGCATTGCGCTGCACCACGCCCGCACCTACCTGCTCGTCGCGGTCCTCGCGGTGATCGCGGCCCTGCTCGGCATGGCGTTCGCGAAGATCCTCTACGCGACCGAGGACGTCTGCGACCGGGTCTGGGAGAACCGCCCGGAGTGGGCCCGGCCCGCCATCGGCGGGATCGCGCTCGGGGTGCTGCTGCTGGCCCTCCCGCAGATGTACGGCGTCGGCTACCCGGTCATGTACAACGCCGTCGGCGGCAGCTACGCGCTGTGGTTCCTGATCGTGCTCGCCGCAGGGAAGATCATCGCGACCAGCCTGACCATCGGCATCGGCGGATCGGGCGGGGTGTTCGCGCCGTCGCTGTTCATCGGTGCAACCTCCGGCATGGCCTTCGGCGACATCGCAGGCCACCTGCTCGGCCCGGCCGCCGGGCAGCCCGCCCTGTACGCGGTCGTCGGCATGGGAGCGGTGTTCGCCTCCGCGGCCCGGGCACCGCTGACCTCGGTGGCCAGCGTGGTGGAGATGACCGGCGACTTCACCCTCACCCTCCCGGTAATGCTCGCCGTGGCGATCGCCACCGCTACCTCGCGGGCGCTGAGCTACGGCACGATCTACACCACCAAGCTGCTGCGCCGCGGCACCGACATCGACCACCCGCGATCAGCGGACCCTTTCGAGGACCTCACGGCCGCCGACGCCATGCACCCCTTTGCGGTGCCGCTCACCATCGCGTCCGGGCCACCTGGCCCGCCGGGCGGGCCACGTCCGGCCGGGGCGCCGCTGCCCGGCCCGGTTACCCATCAGCGCAATCCACAGGTGCTGTTCGCCGGCGAGTCGCTGGCCCAGGCCCTTCGCCAGCTGGAACTCTACGGCCGCGACGGCCTGCCGGTGCTGTCTGCCGACGGGCAGCACCTGCAAGGCTGGCTCACCAGCCAGAACGTGCTGCAGGCCGTCGCCCGCCACATGCGCACCGTCCGGGCCGCCACCGCGCAGGCACAACGGGCCGTCGGCCCGGCCCTTCCCGGCCCGCGGGCCGCTGCCGCCCGTGAGGCGTCCACCCCGCTGCGCGATTACCAGATCCTGGAAATCACCATCCCCGCGGGCTCGCCTGCAGCCGGCACGGCACTCGGCGACATTACCTGGCCGCCCGGGTGGACCCCGGTCACGGTCATGGGCGACCGCACCCTGCGCGACCCTGACCCCGGCATCACCCTCACCCCCGGCGACCGGGTCAACCTGCTCGCCCGCGAACCACAGAACCCAGAACCATCACATCCGCCCGATGATCCTGCAAGCCAGGCGGGCACCCCCCAGACGGAAGACCCGTCCCATGAGGCACACCGACCGGCGCAGTATGAGAACCGTGACCACGCGCCGGGCGGTTGAAGCCAGTGCGCCGAAGCAATGCCTTCCTGAGCGGGGCGGCTCCTGCCCGTCCTGGCCAGTCCCGGGACCAGCAGCTCCCGGGCTCCGCTGCAGACGGCACAGTACGCGCGTGCGGTCGCCGCGCCGACCCGCTGGTGCCGGCGGGCATGCAGGACCGGGTCGTGAAAGCCGGGCTTGCCCGCAGCAGGTGATCCTGGCGCAGAAGCTGCGGATCGCCGACTCGATCCGCACGAGGATCTATCGAGTCCGGCGAGTACTGGCCGGGCGCGGAACTGCCCGGGTCATCCGCGCCAACATGGCCATCTTTGGCTGCCGGTTCCCCGTCCCGGACTGACCGGTCGTCGCTGCGCCCTGAGAACATTCAGATCCGAGGCGGGCGGTCGATGGCGATGCTGGCCCGGCTCGCGGACGAACCTGCGCTTTGGCGGACAGTCGCGTGCCGAATATGGCCCTGTACGGCAGCCCGCGAGATCTGGTGCCGTCTGGTACGGCCCGTGGCAGGCGGCAGCCTGCCGGAATAGCTCGCGCCGTCCCTGTCGCTCGCAGCTGTCCGGCCGGATGCTGGAGTAACAGGACGATCACTTTCTAGGCGATCTGAGGTCGATGGTCATGGCTAGCGAAGGATGTGTGTACCGGCGGTGCGGGTGCGTCGATCCGGTCACCGGGCGCCAGCTGGGCGGGCGGTGCCCGCAACTGGCGGGTGGCCGGCATGGGAGCTGGTATGTGCGGGTGGAACTGCCCGCCGGGCTTGATGGCGGCCGCCGCCGGATCCGCCGGGGCGGCTACCCGTCGCGCAAGGCCGCGGCGGCGGTGCTGGCCGGGCTGCGGGCACCGCAGCCCGGCGATGCCGGCGGCCGGATGCTGACAGTGGGGGACTGGCTGGCGCACTGGCTGGTCTCCCGGACCTCGCCGGCCGCTTCCACTGTGCGCGGCTACACGGCGCATGTGCGGCTGTACCTCGCCCCGTACCTGGGGCACGTGCTGCTAGCGGAGCTGTCAGCCAGTCAGGTGCAGGCGATGTTCACCGCGATCATCCGCCAGCATCACGCGCTCGGGTCCCCGGTCTCGGCCGCGACGCTGACCCGGATCCGGGCCACCCTGCGGGCTGCGCTGAACGCCGCGATCCGGCGCGGGCTGCTCGCCGACAACCCCGCCAGCCGCGCCGAGCTGCCGCGGGCCCGTCGGCCGCGGGCCGTGGTGTGGACACCTGGCCGCATCGAGCACTGGCAACGCACCGGGGAACGCCCCGCCGTGGCGGTCTGGACCGCCGCGCAGACCGCACAGTTCCTAAACGCCATCGAGGATCACCGGCTGTATGGCGCCTACTACCTGATCGCGCTGCGCGGCCTGCGCCGGGGCGAGGCGGCCGGGCTGCGCTGGTGCGACGTGGACCTGGACGGCAAGACGGCGGTGATCAGCCAGCAGCTGCAGCAATACGACGGGAAGCTGGCCATCTGCCCGCCCAAGACCCGCACAGCATGCGGGTGATCGCCCTGGATGTTAGCCGCCATTCAGGGTGAGCGTCGTTTGGGTGGCGGCGTCGTTGCTGGTGAGCGCGTTTTTCGTGGTGGTTCTGGTTGCGGCGGGGTGGCGTGCGACGGCACCGTGAGCGTGCCGGAAGAGGGATCGGCCCTCTCGTGACCTTTGGCGAAGCTCCGGGAGGGCCGTGAGGGTGCTTGGAGGCACCGGTGCTCACGGCAGGCAATGACGCGGCTGTCGCGGA
>Ga0307373_10013686_pt1 | contig 11308 bp, 10 predicted proteins | sample OX2MG_FD_202534 | JGI IMG/M metagenome (GOLD analysis project Ga0307373, IMG submission 202534) | Soil microbial communities from Risofladan, Vaasa, Finland - OX-2 | ecosystem: Environmental > Terrestrial > Soil > Coastal area > Acid sulfate soil | place: Finland: Risofladan, Vaasa | collected... | reverse complement strand
AACGAGTTCGCCCAGACCCGGGAAATCGAGGACCGGGTGATGGCGCCGTTGCCCACCAACCTGGTGGCCTTCGAGAAGATCCTCTTCGGGGCCATGCAGAGCGCGCTGGGCGCGCTGCTCGTCTTCCCCATGGTTCTGTTCTTCCCCAACAGCAATGTCCACCCCCACGTGAACGCCGTCCTTCTGGTGGCCGAGATCGTGATCGCCTGTCTCTCCTCCGGCGCCCTGGGCCTGGCCATCGGCACGGGCTGGAACCCCCGTCAGGTCCCGCTCATCTTCTCCCTGATCGTCATCCCCATCACGTTCCTGGGTTGCATCTACTACCCCTGGGCCGCGCTGCACCCCATCCGGTGGCTGCAGATCGTGATCCTGGCCAACCCGCTCGTCTATGTGAGCGAAGGGCTCCGCGGCGCCATCACCCCCAGCCTCCAGCACATGGCCTGGCCCGTCAGCCTGGGCGTGCTCACCGCCATCGGGGGATTCCTGACCTGGCTCGGGATGCGGGGCTTCCGCAGGCGCGTGCTCGGCTGAGCCCGTGGTGTCGCCCTAGGCGGACCAACCGTTCTGGCTGGAGACCGGTTCGTGGCCCAGCGGCGGCGGCACCCAGGGATCACCGGTGGCGGGTGGGGGGAGGACTTCCACCTCCGAGGGCGGGACGGGCTGGCCGTTGGTGGCCGACGGCGCTTCGGAACGCGGTGGCACCCAGGAGGCGCCGGGGAAGGCGGTGCCGGTGGCGGTGGCGTTGGCCATTGTGCCGGCGCCGGGCATGTGCTCGGGGGCCGGGGTGAAGGCGACCGTCTCGATCAGGCCGACATCGAGCAATTCGCAGACCAGGCGGAGAGCGACCACATATTGCGATCCCATGGCGTCGAGGACGTCACGCACCCGGCTGCCGGTGGTGCTGATGGTGGTGAGGACGTGCCACTGGTCGGCCCGGATCTGGACCTCGGCTCCGGGAGCGTTCGGAGAGAGGTGGATGATGCCGTCGAGCGACACCCGGGCCACCAGCTCGTTCCACTCGGTCACCTGGGGTTCCACCTCGGCCAGGACGTCGCGGACCTGACGGCGGCTGATAGGTGCGGGGGCTTCGCCGCCGGGGAAGAAGGAGAACCAGCCGTCGGTGACGAGGGCCAGGTCGAAGACGGCCTCGGTCAGGGTGCCGGCGTCCCCGGCCAGGAAACCGGTGAGGTCGCCGTCCTCCATCCACAGGTGACCGTCGACGCCGGTGGCGGTCACGGCCAGCCGTCCCTGGACACCCGAGCCGGCCACCAGGACCAGGACGTCGGGCAGGGAGAAGGCGGCCAAGGATCCGACGAGGACCGCCTCGGCTTCTTGGCCCGAGGTCGTTGTCTGCGTCATGGACCCTCCCCGCCCGGATCGTGCCGGCGCCTTGTCCGCTGGCCTTGGATCAACGATAGATGCAGATAGTGGCTAATACCACACAGCTAGTGAAATTCCGTTGCCCAACTTTTGGGAGGGGGGAAGGTGACCGCCATCGGCCCCTCAGGGCCGGCGGACCCGGCCCCGCAGGGCCAGCAAGGCCAGGGTGATCGAGACCAGGCCGAAGGCCCCCACGGCCAGGACGGCATCGCCCACGGCGGTGGCGGTGGACACACTCCAGGGCTGCGAGACGAGGGCCCGGAGGCCGGCCAGGATGTAGGTCATCGGGTTGTAGGTGGCCACCGTCCGCAGCCAGCCCTCGAGGGCGGCCTTGGGCACGAAGGTGGTGCTCAGGAAGGTGATGGGGAAGAACAGGACGAAGCTGGCGTTCACCGCCCCGGGATTGCCGGTCTTCAAGGCGATGGCGTAGGGCAGGCCGGTGAAGACGAGCCCCCAGATCCCCGACAGCACCACGAAGAGCACCATCCCCGGCAGCCCGGTCCGGAAGTGCACCCCGAGAGCGAGGCCGACGAGCAGCACCGGGATGGCCAGCGCCATCACCAGGGCCAGATCGGCCATCATCAGGCCGAGAAGCAACGGCAGCCGCCGGACCGGTGTGATGGTCAGCCGGTCGAAGTAGCCGTTCTGGATGTCGGTGACCAGAGACGAGGCGCGCGAGACGCCGGTCACGGCGAAGACGACGGCCACCGGCAGCTCGAAGGACTTGAAGTCGATATGGGCGGCCGCCCCCGTCACCTTCGACAGCGCCCCGATGTTCAGAACGTAGAAGAAGATGGGCACGATCAGCGCCGGGATCACCGAGGCCGGCTCCCGGGGTATCTGCCGGACGGCCCGCTGGGCCACGGAGAAGAGATCGACCACGAAGCCGGCCGGACGGGCCTGGACCCGCACGGAGGTCGGGGACACCGCCACCTCGGTCACCGGGCACCTCCCGACGCCGCCGCGCCCGCCGCCGCGGCGTCGCCGCTGGTGCCCCCTTCGGTCTCGGCTGCTTCGTCGGCCTGCAGGTGAGCCCCCGTGAGCTGCAGAAAGACGTCGTCGAGGGTGGGCGTCCGCAGGGTCAGGCTCAAGACCCGAGCCCCCGACCCGTGCAGCGCCAGGGCCACCGGGCTCATGGCGGCGGCGCCGTCGCCGGCGTGGACCATCAACTCGTCGCCCCGGCGGACCACCTCCTCGACCCCGGCCACCGACCGGACGCCGTCCACGGCGGCGGACGGCATCTCGGCCACCTTGGCCACGATCACGTCGTTTCCCACCGTCCGCTTGAGCGCGTCGGGCGTGCCCTCGGCCACCAGATGGCCGCGCGAGATGATCCCCACCCGGTCGGCCAGCTCGTCCGCCTCCTCCAGGTACTGGGTGGTCAGGAAGATGGTCGTCCCCCGCTCGCCCTGCAGGGCGCGGACCTCGCGCCAGACGGCGGCCCGGCTCTCGGGGTCGAGCCCGGTGGTGGGCTCGTCCAGGAAGAGGATCTGGGGGTCGTGGATCAATGCCGCGGCCAGATCGAGACGGCGCTTCATCCCTCCCGAGTAGGTGTGGATCTGCCGGTCGACGGCGTCGCCGATGTCGACCAGGGTGAGCACCTGGGCCACCCGGGCCAGCCGTTCCTCACGGCGTAGGCCGTAGAGCCGGGCCTGAAGGTCGAGCAGTTCACGGCCCGTCTGCCGGTCGTCGAGCGCGGCGTCCTGCAGGGCCACCCCGATCTGCAGCCGGACCAGCTCGGGCTGCCGGGCCACGTCGTAGCCGGCCACCAGGCCCCTGCCCCGCGACGGCCGCAGAAGAGTGCACAGCATCCGCACCAACGTGGACTTGCCCGCCCCGTTCGGTCCCAGGAACCCGTAGATCTCACCCCGGCCGATGGACAGGTTCACCCCGTCCACGGCCCAGTAGTCGTCGAACCGGCGCGCGATGTCCTCGGTGACGATGGCCGGCCCCTCCACGGCGGCCGACGATAGTGGTCGCCGCCCCCCCCTCCCGACGGCGCACCCCGTCGTAGGGTGGGCCCCATGTCGACGACACCGGCCATCTCGCCCCGGGACTACGGGGAGTTCGCCCACCTCACCTTCGATCGCCGGCCGAATGGCGTCGTCGTCGTCACCTTGGACCGCCCCGACGTCCTCAATGCCGCCAATGTCCGGATGCATCACGAGATGGGTGCCGTCTGGGCTGTCGTGGACGCCGATCCCGACGCTCGCGTGGCTGTGGTCACGGGCGCGGGCCGGGCTTTCAGCGCCGGCGGGGACCTCGAGATGATCGAGGAGATGATCGAGGACTACGACGCCCTCCTGGCCCAGTGGCGCGACGCCCGAGCCGTGGTGGAGAAGATGCTGGCGGCCGAGAAACCGATCGTCTCGGCCATCAACGGCGTGGCCGTGGGCGCCGGTCTGGCCGTGGCCCTGCTGGCCGACGTCAGCATCATGGGCCGCACGGCCCGGATTTCCGACGGCCACGCCCGGTTGGGGGTGGCGGCGGGGGACCATGCCGCTCTTCTCTGGCCCCTGCTCTGCGGTATGGCCAAGGCCAAGTACTACCTGATGACGGCCGATTTCGTCGACGGCCCCGAGGCGGAGAGAATCGGCCTGGTGACGCGCTGCGTGGACGACCACGAGGTGTTGCCGCAGGCCCTGGCCGTCGCCGACCGGTTGGCGGCGGGCAGCAGCACCGCCGTCCAGTGGACGAAGCGGGTCATGAACCAGTGGCTCCTCGCCGCCCTGCCCGCCTTCGGGGAATCGGTGGCCCTCGAGATGCTCGGCTTTCTCGGTCCCGACGCCCGCGAGGGCCTCGACGCCCTCCGCCAGCGACGCGATCCGCTGTTCCCGTCGGCCCCGCCAGCATCGTCGGCCCCGCCGCCGTCCTCGGCCCCGCCAGCATCGTCGGCCCCGCCAGCATCGTCGGGATGAAGCTCTTCTGGTCGGCCTTCGTCACCATCCTGGTGGTCATGGACCCGGTGGGAAACGTCCCCGTCTTCCTGTCGCTCACCCGGGACTACAAGCCCGCCCAACAACACCGCGCCAGCCTCCAGGCCACCGTCGTGGCCGCGTCGGTCGTCTATTCTTTCGCTCTCTTCGGTCAGGAGGTCCTCCATCTCCTGGGTATCTCGGTGGCCGCCCTGGAAGTGGCCGGCGGCCTGATCCTGGGCGCCGCCGCCCTCGAGCTCCTGCACCCGCCGCCCTCCGGTCAGGGCCGGCTGCCCGGATCGGCCAACGTGGCCTTCGTACCCTTGGGCACACCCCTGCTGGCCGGGCCCGGGGCCATCGCCGCCACCATGGTCTACGTTCGACGCGCCCACGGCGTGGGTCAGGTCTTCACCGTCCTCGGGGCCCTGGCCGCCGTCCTACTCATCCTCTACCTGGTCCTACGCTTTTCGGGTCTGCTGAGCCGCATGTTGCGCGACAACGGCATCGAGCTGACCTCCCGCATCGTCGGACTGCTGCTGGCCGCCATCGCTGTCCAGTTGATTGCCACCGGGGCCCGGTTCTGGGCCATTCACGGGGTCTGAAGGGCGCCGCCGAGCCGACCGGGCTCAGTCCACGGTGACGAGGGTGCCGATCGGGGTGTAGGGGTAGACGACGGCGGCATGGGCCGGCGGCAACTCCACGCAACCGAGGCTCTGAGGCACGCCGTAGGAGGCACGGATGAAACCGTGCAGGGCATCGCCGCCGTGGAAGTAGCTCACCCAGGGGATACCGGGGTCGTTGTACTTGGAACCATCGGGGTTGGTCCCCCGCATGGTGGTCGAGACGTAGCGGGCGTAGACGGGCCAGGTTCCGACCTCCGTCGGCGCCGCCTCGATACCGGTGTTGGCCAGCGTGGTGTAGACGATCTGCCCGTCACGCCAGACGTCGGCGTGCTCGGGGACCGAGGTGGACACTTCGACGAAGTCGTAGTGTCCCTCACTGTTCGTCTGGCCGGCCGCCGCGGCCAGGATGAGCGAGTCCCACACCCGGGGGCCGGCCACGCCGTCGGTGGTCATACCGTGCTGGGATTCGAACATCATGATGGCGCCCTGGGTGACCACGCTGTTCTGACCCGGCGACCACAAAGCCATGAAGGCGCCGGGCAGGTTGCTCCAACGCCAGGAGAAGGTGCCGAGCTGCGCCATCGCGATCTCGTTCGACGGCGCCGGGGTGGTGTCGGCGGCGGTGAAGGAAACGGGCAGGTAGCCGAGTTGGGCCAGCAGCTGCTGAAGGCGCAAGGTCGACATGGAGGCCGTGGTGAACGCGACGTGCCACGAGTGGGTCAGTCGCTGGCCGTGGGTGCCCTCGACACCGGTCGGCCCGCCGGGGACGGTCAGCGTCTCGGTGGCTCCGGGGGGAAGGGTGCCGGTGGCGTCGAAGGCCAGAGTGCCCGGACGGCTCTGGATCCAGGTCCCCGGGATGAGGGGCATCAGGCTGGGCAGGGGACTGTCGTCGGCCAGGGCCGTGGTGAAGTGGATGCTGATCGGGGCGTCGAGCGCCACCGCCGTCGCTCCCGGCGCCGGGCCGGTCGAGACCACGTTCAGTGCAACTCGGGTGCCGTTGCGGATGACCGGTGCGGCACTGGCCTTGGTCGTGCCCACTTTCGACACCACCAGAGCGGTGGACCCACCGACGAGCAGGACGGCACCCACCACGATGGACACGATGATCCCGGTGTGCCGGGAGTCGTGCCTGCGATGTTGAGGTACGTCCGGCATCAGGTCGATCATTCTCCTCAGCCTGGATGGTACCAGCGCCTTTTGACCGCTCCGGTCACCGAGACAGGAAATCCGAGGAAATTTCGGCACCCTCGACCGGGGCTGGTCGTGCCCGGGTCGGAGCCGCCCTACCGACCGGCGGTGTCGCTCGCGATGGCGCGCCGGGCGTCGTCCTCGAGACGCCGGATCCTCTCGCCGTCGGTGATCTTGCTCCCGCTGGCACGGTCACGGACGTAGAAGGCGTCGACCACCTCGTTGCCGAAGGTCGAGACACGAGCGGCGACGACGTCGAGGTCGAGGGCGAACAGAGCGGAGGTGATCCGGTAGAGCAGGCCCACGGCGTCGGGGGCCCGGATCTCGATCACCGTCGACGTGGTCGATGCCGCCTCCAGTGCCGTCACCTCGGTGGGGATGGGGCGCGGTGACGTCGCCCTGTGCTCGGCGGCATAGGCCTGTGCCTGCTGGGCCAACCGCTGCTCGAGGGGCAGGGTCCCGCGCAGGGTGGCGTCGATCTCGTCGGCCACGAGCTTCCAGTCGGGCCAGCGGCCACGCGACGGCTCGACCAAGAAGAGCTCGACGGCGAAGTCGCCCTCCCCGCTCACATCGGCCGACCGGACGTTCAGCCCGTGGAGGGCGAGGACGCCCGTGACCGTGGCCAACAGGCCCGGACGGTCCCTGGCCACCACCGTGACTTCGGGTCCGGTGGCGGTCACGATCGATCGACCGAGCTTCTGGACCTGTCCCATGAAACCGCGATGGCGGTCGGTGACCACCGAGGCGCGGGCGGGCACGTCGGCCCCGGCCAGGCGCGCCTCGGTGCGCCGGACGAGCTCGGCCACGAGACCGGCCTTCCACGATCCCCACGCCGCCGGACCGGTGGCCCGGCTGTCGGCTTCGGTCAGAGCGGCCAGCAGCTCGAGCCGGGTGCGGTCTCCCACGGCGCTCACCACGGCATCCACCGTCGCCGGGTCATCGAGGTCGCGGCGGGTGGCCAACTCGGACAGAAGCAGATGGTTGCGCACCAGGCTCACCAGGATGGCCACGTCCTCGTCGGGGAAACCGAAGCGCCGACCCATGTCGGCCACCACCACCACACCGACGTCGGTGTGGTCGCCGGGGAAACCCTTGCCGATGTCATGCAGCAGGGCCCCGATCAGCAGAAGGTCGGGCCGGTCGACCCCGTGGGCCAGCGGTGCCGCCTCGGCCGCGGCCTCGAGCAGATGCCGGTCCACCGTGAAGCGGTGGAAGGCATTGCGCTGAGGCTTGTTGCGTACCGCCGCCCATTCGGGGATCAGCCGGCTGAGCAGCCCCCGTTGGTCGAGGGACTCCACGGCGGAAACGGCCGGCGCCCCGGCCGCCAGTATCCGTACCAGGGCCTGGCGGACGTCGTCGGGCCAGGGTGACGGCGGGACGGGTGAGCCGGCGGAAAGGACGTCGAGGGTGCTCCGGGCGATGGGCAGGTCCCGTTCGGCGGCCACGGCGGCGATCCGAAAGGGCAGGCCGGGGTCACCGGTCACGTCGGCGTCCCCACCGAGGACCACCGTCTCCATGTTATCGGTGCTGTCTTTGCCCCCGACCAGGGCCACACCGGGCTCGATCGGGCGGGTCACGGCGCCGGAGCCGAGCGAGCCCGACCCGTCGCCTCGTGCCCGTTTGCCCACCCGCCAGCGCCGACCGGCCCCCGAGGACTGGCTCCAAAGCGCATGTCGACGCCAGACGTCGTCGGCCACCCAGACCACGGTCCGCCCGGCCTCGGAGATGGAAGCCATCAGAGCGTCGGCGCTGTCGACGCCCAGGGCGCGGGCCACCTGGTCCTGCTCCTGGAGCAGCAAACGGTCGCTCGCCCGGCCCGTGGTCCGGTGCAGCTCCACCCGCGCCGCCGTCAGGGTCCGGCGCGGACCCTCCAAGCTCGAGATATCCACTTCCTCGGCCAGGGCGGCGATGGCCCGGGCGGCGGCGCCGACCACGTGGATGTCGCGCAAGCCGCCGTGGGATTCCTTCAGATCGGGCTCGAGCAGAAAGGCGACGTCGCCGTGGGAGCGGTGCCGTTCATCGACCTGGTCGGCCAGTACGGGCAACCAGAGCGAGGCCCGCGAGCGCCAGAGTTCGAGGGCCCGGGTCAGCAGAGGTGTCACCACCTCGGCGTCGCCGGCCACCAGCCGGCCGTCGAGCCAGCCGAGCTGGGCCCTCAGGTCTTCGGCGGCCACCGCCAGAACCTCGGCCGGCCGTCGCACGGAATGGTCGAGCCGGACGCCTTCGTCCCACACGGGATACCAGACGGCGTCGGCGATGACCTTGATGTCCCGGCGCCGTTCGTAGACGAGGACGACGTCGAGATCGCTCCCCGGGGCGAGCTCCCCCCGCCCGTAGCCCCCGACGGCCACCAAACCGATTCCCTGATTGTCACCATCGGTGGCATGGTCGAGAAGGTCGGAGAGCCAGCTGTCGGTGGCGTCGGCCAGGGCACGGCAAAAGTCGTCACCGTGCAGGTCGGTTCGTTCGAGCAGCTCTTGGCGTACGACCCGGAGAGACACGGGCGACGGTATCACCGGTCCCCGCGCACTCGGTAGGGGCGGTCAGGCCTAACCTGGGTGGTGCCGATCACGACGGTGGATCACCGTCCCGCCCGGCATGGAGGGACCCATGAGCACCGTAGAGAAGGGCAAGGGATCCGGCTTCCGCCTGATCGACACCGTGATCGTGGCCGCCGCCGTCGTCGGCGGCATCTTCGTCTTGCTCTGGGCGCTGCGCATCGCCGCCGGACTCTTTCTCTTCGCCTTCAAGCTGGCCATCCTGGTGGTGATCGTGGTCGTCGTCATCCGGCTCGTCCACCTCTTCACCCGCAACGGCGACTGATTCACCGGCAACGGCGACTGACGACTCCAGCCCCGCCATCGGCCCCCGGCCCGGATCGAGCGGGCTCAGGTGGCACGGCTCAGGTCTTGGCCATCTCCTCGTACAGCTCCACGTGTTCGGCCACCATGCGCTCGGTGGAGAAATAGCCCTCCACCGCGGCACGGCAGTCTTCCCGGCGGAGATCGCCGAGCCGTCCGAGGGCCTCGACCATGGCGTCGTCGTCGTCACAGAGGAAGCCGGTGGTCCCATCGTCCACCACCTCGGGTGCCGCCCCCTCACGAAAGGCGAGGACGGGTGTCCCGCAGGCCATGGCCTCGAGCATCACCATGCCGAACGGCTCGTTCCAGCGGATGGGGAACAGCAGGGCCCGGGCGTTGGCCAGGAGCTCGACCTTGCGTTCGTGCGGCACCTCGCCCAGATAGACGGCGTCGGGGCCCAGGAGAGGGGCGACGTGCTGGTCGAAGTAGGCGCGCTCCCAGGGCTCGCGCATCTTGGCCGCCATGAGCAACCGGAACCCGGCGGCCCGGGCGATGGCGATGGCCCGGTGCGCTCCCTTGTCGGCGGCCATCCGCCCGAGGAAGACCAAGTATTCGCCGTCGGCGTCGCCGCCGCCGTTTCCGAAGGGGAAGGCCGATGCGTCGAGACCGTGGTGGATGACCCGGGCGATGGGAACGTCGGGCGCGGCCCGATGCTGGGCGTGGGAGATGGCGATGATGGGCACCCGGGGACCGAGGGCCGAGTAGAGGTCGGTCAGCTCGGCGTTGAACGGGCCGTGAATGGTGGTGACCACGGGTAGGCCCGGGAAGCGCTCGGAGTAGAAGGGGCCCATGACGGTGTGGTCGTGGACCACGTCGTGGTCGGCCACGGCGCCGTAGGCGTGGATGACGTGGCGGAGCTCGGGCACGGCCATGCCGATCCGCATCCCCTCGGCGTGCTCCAGAGCCCATTTCTTGGGCACCGGGCAGGTGGAATCGCCGGTGGTGAAGAGGGTGACGTCATGGCCGGCGGTCACCAGGCCCCGGGCCATCTGGTCCACGACCAGCTCGATCCCCCCGTACAGCGGCGGTGGGATCGGTGTCCACGGTGGGGCGATGAGGGCGATCCGCATGGCCTGATTCAACCACCCATGGGCCCCGGGTCTGTGCCCCGGGGAGGCTGGCGCCCGGACAAGGGCCCCCGGGCGGCGAGACGCAGGCTACGAGATGGCCTGACCCATCCAAGAAGCCGGGTCCCATTCGATAGGCTCGCTATCTTGCGGCGGCGTGGCCGAGTGGTTTAGGCAGGGGCCTGCAAAGCCCCGTACGGCGGTTCGATTCCGCCCGCCGCCTCGAAATGTTCCTCCCGATAGGCGACGGTCGGCGTCAGTTCGTCGGCGCCTTGGCGTAGTCCCACACCAGGTCGGCGTTTCCTTCGGCACCGAGGAGCAGCTTGCCCGGATGCTCCTTGTCGATGTGCCCGATGAGCCCCCGATAGATCGAGTAGCCCACCAGCTCCTGCAGGCGTCGCGGAAAGCGCTTGACGGTGGCGGCGGGAATGCCGAGTTGCTGATTCTCCTGCTGCCGGAGGAAGCCGGCGCAGTAATTCATGGCCAGGCCGACCCTGCGTCGCTCCGTCTGATTCGCCCCGCCACCGTGCCACAGGCTCCCGACCCAGACGAGGACACTGCCTTTGGACATCTCGGCCGGGATCGAGTCGTAATGCTGGAAAGCAACGGGGGAGTGGTCGGCCGTGTGGGTCCCCGGACAAAGACGGGTGGCGCCGTTCTCCTCGGTGAAGTCGGTGATGGCCCACATCGTGTTGCAGATGATGGGGGGGTGTGGCTTCGGGAGACCGATGACCTGGTCGTCGGCATGGATCATCTGGGCCGCCTCGTCGGGACCGATGGCGATGGAGGAGAGCGAGGAGACCAAGAGGCCCGGATCAAGAACCTTCTCCACGATGGGCAGGACGTTCGGATGGACGGGGATCCGCTCATAGAGCGCTCCGTGCACGAGGAGGTTATAGATCCGAGTCGTCCGGACCCCTTCGAAGAGGTTGTCGGCGGGGACGATGCCGAGCGCTCGCTCCAGCCGGAGCAGGTCATCGTTCAGCTCGTCGACAAGATCGGGAGCGATGGCGTTGTCGACGACGGACCATCCGTCGGCCCGCACACGCTCGGCGTGGGATTCGATGACGGCATCATCGAGCGTCCGGGTGTCGGTGGCACAAGCGGAGCTTGAAGGTTCCACAGCTTCCTCTCGAAACGGCTCTCACATCGTCCATCAATCGTGCCACGACCAGGGCGAAGGGGGAAGGGCCCCGCCGCTCGCCCCTCCGGTCCGGTGATACGCTGGACCCCGCTGGGGGCCGTTGGCGCAGTTGGTAGCGCACTTGCATGAC
>Ga0307373_10013685_pt1 | contig 11310 bp, 12 predicted proteins | sample OX2MG_FD_202534 | JGI IMG/M metagenome (GOLD analysis project Ga0307373, IMG submission 202534) | Soil microbial communities from Risofladan, Vaasa, Finland - OX-2 | ecosystem: Environmental > Terrestrial > Soil > Coastal area > Acid sulfate soil | place: Finland: Risofladan, Vaasa | collected... | reverse complement strand
GCATCTCCGTCAGCTCCCAGCGCAGTTGCTGCATCTGCCCCTGCGTCATCCAACAGCGGAACACCGAATACTGCATCCGTTGGCCGTATCCCTCCAGGTGCTTTGCCGCGCGCCGCAGCCGCTTGGGATCGCGGACATCATAACATACCAGCCACCAACGAGAGCCGTTCATCGCTCGCCTTCTTTCAAGACAACGCTACCGAAATCGACGAATTCCACGGTCTCCGTCGCGGGCTAGCGCCGCACGTGACACCAACGGAATGAATTCCGTTCTACTTAACGCAGCCGCGACCGGGCGAACAGGCCCGGCTCGCCGGTCCATTCCTTCTCCAAGAGCCGCGCTTCCAACTCGATCGTCCGCGCGTAGGAAAGCGAGTACTTCACCACCGGGTGTTTCCACGTCTCGTCGAGCCGGACTTCGAACAAACCGATCGCCTTCTTCCGCCCCGCCTCCGACAGCCAGACCTTTGCCCTCGTCACGGTGAAATCGGCGTCGACGTCCCACTGCCCGCGGTTCAACGAGCCGATCACGACCAGGTCCCAAAGCGGCACGCGAAACAGCTCCATCAGGTCGAGCACCAGAGGGTAGGCTGCGCTGCGCGGCGTGTGGAAGAAGCCCAGGGCCGGCTCCAGGCCCGCCGACAGCACGCCACGCATCACCGCCGCGTGCAAAAGGCCGTATCCGTAACTCAACAGCGCATTGAACCGGTCCAACGGCGGCCGGCGGTTGCGCGTCGTCCAGCGCAGCTCGGCGGGCACGTGCTCGGCCAGAAGCGACCGAAGGCCCTGGAAATACTGCACCGCGGCCGTCCCCTCCATCCCGCGCAAGGCATCGCGGTCGGTGACGTTCGCCACGCCCTTCAAGGCATCCTGGATCGCCGTCAACTGTGGGAGCAGCGGCTGCCGCGCCGTCGATTCGCCGCGAGTCGCGCGCAACAAGTAGCGGTGTTGCCCTTCGACCTTGGCCTGGACCAGCGCACGGGCAAGGCGCAGGCAGGTGCCCTCATCGGTCAGGCCGCGGTACTGGCGGATGCGCCGCTGCACGCGACCGGCGCCGGCCACGAGGCTGGCCGTGTGGTAGCCCGCCGTCGTCAGCCAGTGGACGCCGATGCCGTGCTCGGTGCAGCAGCGAAGCGCCTGGGTCGAAACCTGGGAGAAGCCGTGCAACACCAGCGTATCGACGCCGCGGATCGGGTGCTTCGTCTCCGGCTCATCGCGCGGGCGGACGACGAGTGAATCGCCGCTGCGGCCCACGTAGGCCCCCTGCGAAACGACGTGGAGCGTGGCGCCATCGCGATCGGCGGGAAACAGCCGCACCGGTTCACGATCGGGCTCGTGCTGCTGGCGCACCTCCTCGGGCAGGCAGACCGGGGCCAGCGAGCAGCGCTGGCAGAGCCGTTCGTTCTCGGCGATCGGCGGCCGTTCGACCGAGGCGCGCAAGCGGCGCGCCTCGGCGATGGCCGCGTCGAGATCGCCCAGCGCCGCTTCGTCGATCGGCACGCGAACGGCGACGTTCGAGGCGTGGTAGCGCACCCGCCCCTCGGGCACGGGTTGGCCGAACGCCTCGGCCAGCATGGCGGCGTATGCGACGACCTGCAAGCGGTCGGAGTCCCAGGCTTCGTAACCGCCCTCGTCGGCCTGGCGGGCACGGCCGCGCTTGTGTTCGTAGGGGATGAGGCTGCCGTCGCGGCGGCGGACGCAATCGATCTTGCCCGTCAGGCCGAGCGTTTCGCTGGTCAATTCGAGGCTGGTCCATTCGCCGTCGTCGTCGGCCGCCAGGCCGGCGTGCAATTCGCGGCCTGCGTAAACGGCCGCGTCGGCGACACGGAGCTCTTCGACTTCTTCAAGATAGAACAGTCGCGGGCAATAGGCCAAGGCATGGAGGGCCATCACGCGCAGCGGGGGCGCGTCGGCCGACAAAGTAGCGTCGATCATGGGTGCAACTCCAGGGGCGGTCCGAGTTCGGGCGAATCGGGGCACGGGGCGTCGCGCGAGCCCGGCGGCATCCGCCGCCACGCCCTGCGCGGTTCGCGCCCCAACGCAACCGGTTATGAAAAGCGTCGTCCATCTCGCTGGCTACGTGGTGGTGAATGGTGAAATGGTGAGTGGTGTGCTGTAAGTGGTTTGGACGCTTCCACCGCGAGCGGCGCCGAAGTAGAATTAGGTGGAGCAAGGGATGCGGCATCGAAGGAATGTCCCGCTTGGCAAGCCGCGGCGAACTGCAACGCACGGTGGATTCCATGACGACGGTCGTTGAAGGATTTTATCGAGATGGAAATATCGAGCTTTCGGAACCACCACGCGGTTTGCAAGAAGGCCCTGTGCGTGTGATCCTGATTGCTGAAGACCAGCCAAAGCCGCCACCGTTGTACCTGACGTTCGGCAAATACCCGACCGGCAGGATGTCGACGATTGAAGATTTCAAGGAGGCCGAGTGGCGCCGGGAAGAGCCATAATTTCATGATTGCTTCGTCCGTCGCTGCGCGGCGGCAGCATCCCAATTACTCTCCTCCGCGTCCGCTCTTCAGTTTTTCCACGACGACCGGCGCGGGCGGCGCAATTTCGGTCCACGCTCGTGGGGGTGGCTCGGCGCTAAGTTCATCGGACGGCGCGTACAGCGCGGACCGTGTGCGCGACATGTCAGCGCGGTCGATCCAGATTGTAAGACGACTCGTGCGCGGCAGAGGCCCGGTCCCAGCGGATTGTTCTACACGTTCGTACCATCGGGCCATCGGCACGTTGCGCGCCTCTTCCAAACGGTCAAGCAGAAACTGGTTGTCGCCAAGGAACGGTAATCCGTAGCGCCCCTCGTTTAGGTCCCCGCGAAGGCCGGACCTCACTCGGTCCTCAAGGTACTCGTTTCCGTCGAGACAGACGATCGCTTGCACTCGCGAAAGCAACTCACGTCGCACGGGAGTGATGTTGTTCTTGTTTCCCTTGGCAAGTTCGGCAGAAATTCCCGCGTCTTTACCCACCGGGTAATTGTGCAACTGCTGGTAGACGGTCTGAACGTCTGGGAATGCGGGCTCTCCCCCTTCCGAACTGGGCACGCCCAGGGCAAGCTTGACCCGTGGAAGGTCGGAGCGCATGAGGCTGGCCGGCGTTTTGCCATCGTGTTTTTCGTCTTCCTCCCGCAGCCGCGACTCAATACCGGCGACGTTTAGAAGCAGCCCATACACCGCGGAGGGCGTCAGAAATGTCGCAACGGGCCGATACCAGCCGGCGGTGAACGTTCGGCAAGCTGCGAAGGGCGCCTGAAGGTAAAGGGAAAACATGGCATCACGCTCCAAGTGCCGTTGTCGCGATGGTCTCGATCAGCGTGCGTGGATCGCGTTCAAGCGTGACACCACTCTCCGCGAGCTTGTTGGCTTGTTCCTGCGGCATATCCTTGACTAGCTTCCCGCCCAGATAGAACTCGTCGCCTGGGTAGTCCGGTGGATCATGCAGGATGCCGTTGATGACTTCGGGAAACCCGTAGCCGCCAGTCTTCACGTCCGGCTTGAAGCCGTACGTCTCGTAGCCCGCGACCAGCAGCTTGCTGAGCCGGACCACGACGCTCGCCGGGGCCATCTCGAAGTAGCTGCGCGCGTGGTTACCCGCCACACCGTTCAGCTCGCCGATCGCCTGGAGCAGCTTCTTTGTCCAGTCCCGTTTCTCTCGACAGTCGTTCAGGTTCAGCGCGAACGGGTATTGGAACGCGGTGACCGCGGTCTCCCGATGCAGCAACGCCGATGTCGTCGCGTTTTGATACGCGCTCCCTTCGACGCTCTTCGGCGATTGCGTGAACACCGCGTTGTGTCGATACGGCTCCAACCCTTTCGCGAGGTTCATGCGCAGGATGGAGTCTCGTTTAAACGTGAAGTCCTTGCGGCCAACCGCCTTGCGAATCTTCTCGCGATCCTTCGTCCCGGCGGCGACGAGGTACCCGAAGAAGAAGTCGTCGGCGTATTTGTCCGGGTTCGGATACTCGTCGAACTTGACGGCCAATTGGTCCTCGTCGTGCAAGCGTGACCTGTTGCACGGCAAACCGTAGCATGCCAGGATTTCGCGCAAGGCGTTACGCATCGCCTCCGGCGAAACGATGGGATAATCGAAGCGGCCGTCCGTGACCTTTTGGATCACGCTCCGGTTGAGCTCACTTTCTCCACGATAATTGGCCGACGGGGCAGGATAAGTCAAGACGGTGGCAAACAGGTTCATTTTGAACAACTCCTTGTTTCGCGATAGAAGAATCAGGACGCGGCGGAAAGAGCAAGCATGGCGAGGGTCTTGACGTCGTCACGATTCTGCGGGCCCTCACTCCGGAGCAACGCCGCGGCGAGTACGCGATAATCTTCCGCGGACAGGCGCTGGCCAACGGAACCGATCGTTGCAGTGAAATAGTCCACGAAGTCGCTTTCACGTCGCGACCGAAATGCGAGGAACGCGTCGGAACAGATCTTTCGCTGCGCCTTCGTGTAGTCCTCTGGAACATCGATCCGCGCTCGGCCCGTTTTTTCGTCGGTGAACGTTTTTTCTTTAATTTTGTCCCACTTCATGCCAGTCTTTTCGTCGGCCTTCGATCGCACAAAGGTCTGCACGACCCTGTAGACTATGACTTCAAGCGATGTGGGTGAATTTGTCGCCACCGGCTTCACGTCGCCCGATTCGTTCATGGGAACTTCCTCCAAAATGGATTGTTGATCTTGCAAAATGATCCTGAACCTGGCCGTGGCGTCGGCCGCAAACCACGGCAAGCTATATGGCGTATCATCTGATCGAACAAAGAATGACCACGGACGGTCGGCGAACAGCCTCGCCATGGGTCGATACCAGCTTTCATCACGTAGAAGCGCAAGTAAAGCCGCCGAACGAAATAGCGGATTGCGGTATTCATTCCGGATACCCTGGTATTCGGCTAGCAGATTCTCGCGCAACGAAATCCTTCCCGCGGCCATCGTCTTGACGTTGTTCCCTAGCTTAACCATGTGGAAGAACTCGACGGCGCGCACGACGAACCGGAGTTCCGTTGCGAAGACGCGTTGTTCCGACAAACGCGCCAGGTTGTACATGAACTCCAATGCACCCTGCTCTGGCAGGTCGATCACTGCGCCGGCGGGACGATAGCCGTGGGTCGTTCCCTTCAATTCGTGTAGCATCCGCGGGAATAAACGCACAAACTCCTTGAGTTCCGAAACCTCTGGAATCGCAAGCACGTAGCCTGCGAAGTCAGCCTTGCCGTCGTGGTCTACGATCTGAGGTACGAATGTGAGCACCGTCAGCTGCCAAAAGTGCAACAGCAGGTTCTGATCGGGCCGCCCTTGGAAGGGAATTCCTTCCGCATTGACCGCCTGCGCTCCAAGCAGGATGGCGCCTGCGACTTCGCAGGTGCGTAGCATGTTTTTCTCTTTTGCCTTCTCAAAAGCAACTAGCTCCTTCCAGACGCGTGCGGCGTCCGAACAAGGATTTCCGCCCGCGCGCTCGTTGAATGGCGTCCGCGTGGTTGGCTTGCCACGGGGAACGGCCCAGAGCATCTCGCGCCACAGTTTGTGCCACGCACCCTTCTCGTCGACGAGGCATTCTCGCAGTAACCGCCCTTTGGGCTGGACGACGTCGTAGTAGAAACGCTTGACCTTTTTCGCCCGGCCGCTGGTTGGATCGGTCTCTTCGATCGTTTCCTCGCGCTTCGGCGCCGCGCCCTGCCACTTTGATGCTACGGCAACTTCGACCATTTCGGCGTCGTACAGATCGTCGAACAGTGATTGCAAGCTTTGCTCCGTAAAGCGAATTCGCAAGGTCGTCGCCGTAAGTTCCTCGATATCCAGCCGCTCCGAGTCGGCGGGCAACGAACGGGCCAGCAGCAGAAGTCCTGCAAGACCCGCCTTGTGTTGCGCCGTCGGCAGCTCGAACAGGTCATACGATAGTGAAATCGCTTGAGCCGATTCGGGACATGATTTCGACTTCTTCACCATTACCATTACCGCACCGTTAGAAAATCGTCGAGTCGCAAAAACCAACTGTCGAATGATAATTTGAGTCTGGAGCGGTGCGAAGATGCGGCGGCAACCGTGGGTCTTTGCCGCGCGCGTGGCGCTTCGGAACGGGCACCACAAACGCCGCTTTCTCGACCGCGCCACTTGAGAGGAAGTCCTCGATGTCCCGTTCAAGTACCGCATCGATGGTGTAGTCGTCTCCCTCGCGAAACGTAGCCTCGTTGGCCATCGCGTAGGGTCCACTTTCCAGGAAACTGCACGCTTTTGGGGGTTCACTGAGCTTCGGCCCCCAACGTTCGAGCGCCGCTTCCAGGTCAACCTGACTGACCGCAGTACGTCCGGACAGCTCGGCGACGAAGGTTTCTGATCCCGCCATCATGGCTTCGTCGTACGGAAGCGAGTTGGGAGGCGAATAGATCAGTACCTTACCCGTTCGTCCAGGCGTCGGAAGCGTCTCTCGGATGCATCGGCCCATTCGCTGAATCAGCGCCGTGATCGGCGCGATCTCCGTCACCAGCACATCGGCATCCAGGTCGAGACTCATTTCGCACACTTGGGTCGTGACGCCCAGCACAGCGCCGCCCTGGCCCTGGAACGCCGCGACGACCTCGCGGTGGCGTTGCCGTCGATCAGATAGCTTGAACCGGCTATGGTAACATTGCACGGGCACGCCATCGGCCAACACCATTTTGCCGAACGGGCCCAGTTGCCGGAGCACGCCCAGCGGCAGTGCCTGAGCTCGCCGCACATTATTTACCACCCAGAGCACCCTTTTCCCATCTCGCAGCGCCGATTCGACGAGGGGACTTGCCTGGTCCGCTTCCACTCGTTGCACGACGTATCGGGGGCGCTCTGCAACCGTCCGCAAATCGTCGGGCTTCTCGTCGTACACGGTCAACCCACATTCCTCATGCAATTGCTGTCGTCGCGTTTTCGGGAGCGTTGCGGTCATGCAAAGCACTGGCACCGTCGGGAAGTTGCGCAGAAACTGCTTTAGCGCCGAGAACATCGACGGATCAAAGCTGTGGACTTCATCAACGACAAGCACGGAGTCGGCCAATAAGGGCAGGAGGCAAACCGGGCCGTATTGGTATTGAAGGAATGCGAGGAATTGATCGACGGTCGCTGCGAATATGCGGCGACTCCAGAGGCCAACAGAAAACAGCCGGCGCTCGATTTCAAAATGCTTTTCGTCCCTGCCGTCGCCCTCATCGTCAGGGTTTTCGAACATGCCACCGAGATCGTAAGCGGCTGTGCCATGTACCAAGGCAGCGTCGGCTTCCGGCGCCCATGACACGTAATCGCGAAATCCCTCCGTCGCCGTCGCCCGCGTCGGATAAAGAAAAATCACCCGCGCAGCGGGGCGAATCGCAAGTTGTGCCGCGATCCACCGCCAGGCGGCTAGTGTCTTGCCGCTTCCGCAAGGAGCCAACAACAACGTCCGCGCACTCTGCTCGGCGCATTGCACTTGAAACGTGTTCCAACCGCCGGCGCCGTTTTCGTCATGCCACTTGGATTTTGAACGCAATTCTTCGATCCGAGGGTTGATCACATTATTCCAAATCTTATCGCTCGTGCAGATACTCCGAGGGTTAAAGGCATCGGCAATCCAATCCGCTGGCATTTTCCCAAGGCGATCAAACGCGGACCCGACGGCATCGGCTGCAATCAAGCCCGCACGCACCGCCCAAAGCAGACGGCGGCGCGCTGGGTCGGCCGCCAGCGATTTGTCGAGCATGTAGAGGCGATCCTGAACAATGCGTACGTGTTTCGGAATACTCTGTCGCCGCGATTCAACGAAGCTCCACAAGCGTGGGACGAACGGCAATTCGCTGCTGGGGAGCCGTAGTCGATCAGCGATTACCAATAGAAGTTCGCGGAACACCGCGTCGTCTGATGGCAAGGTGATCACTGATGCATCATTTTGCTTCTGCCCAAAATCACTATGGCGCGCCTTGAGGTGGTGGGAAACGACAGCGGCGAGCACCACCTCCCAGTCTATGTCCGCCCGTCGCCTTACCCACGCCCTCACGGAGTCGATTTCAAGGATCAACCCGCTCAGGTGTTCGTGACGGATTGGCTGGGCTCGTCCGTGAAGTAATGCCGCTTGGAATCCGTCGTTGGCTTTCCCAATGTCGTGAAACGCCGCTCCCGCAAGCATCGCGTCAAATGCCGCGCGCTCGTCGTCAAGCTGGAAAAAGCGGCGCCACTCGCATCCCAATCGGGTCGATCGATCCGCAGTGCCGAATAACTGTTCGACAGCGTCCATGACATCAAGCGTGTGTTGGCAGAGCGACTTGTCCGGAAGTCCCGAACGTCGTGATTTCGCAAGCAGCACCGTCATGACGACCTCGCCTGCAACGGCACAAAAAATCCGCAGCCCATCTTCCGCCGGCCGCCGATTCCATGGTCCTGCAGGCGGAGCGATTCGTCGGCCGTAAGTTCCGTGACCTGCAAAGCAAACCCGACGACCTTTTTGTCCTTGATCCGTAGCACCCGTCGGCGCGGCTCCCCCGCGTGCGTGCCTGACGCGATCAGCGGGATGCCGGCCTCGCCTTTGATCTCCAAAGCGTCCAGTTGCCTTTGGGCCGCCTGCAAGAACGTGCCGGGTTCCGTGAACCCTTTGATCGTGACCAGCCGCGCAATTAGGGCGGGCGCGGGTGTGAGGGCCTGAACCATCGGGACGCCCAAACGTATTCTATGGCCGCCGACATCCAAGGCCTTGCCAGCCAGCGGCAGTAGCGACGCGATCCGATCATCGGGAAGTCGAAACCTAAGCCGCGAGCGGCGAACGTCGAGGGCAAATTGGTTGTTGCCAGAGTATTGGCCATTGATCGGCGCGATCGCAAGCCCGTTTTCGTCGGTGTGCAACGCGGCCACGTGATGGGCTAATGCTCCGTAGAGCGCGTAGCCGTGGTCGGCGGCGATGCTCGGGCCGAGAACGGGAAATTGGAGTTCAAGGATTGTCATTGGGCGTTCGAAACGAATTCTTCTGGTGGTTCGTGGTCGGTTCTTCTCATCCGGGCAACATCATACCAGGGGCATGGTCAGATCCTGTCTAAGCACGGATGTACATCATATATGGAATCCGTTTTACACTCGTTTCATTTTCGCTGCGCCCCAAACGGATTTCGGTCAACAACGATGAACAATGCGATTTGGCGCCGTCACCGGTGGTCAGAAGAAGGAATCCTCGCCAAACCCCTGTTCTACGAGGGCAGTCCTAATTTTGCGGAGCGCTACCTTCTTCAGCGCGTGCCTGGCCTGCCGCGTCGTTCTCTCGTTGGAGCGAGGCGTCGCTTGCATCGGGCTTTCGAGTTCGACGACGGCGCGCTGCTTTGGCGTCAGGCATGCCATCGCCGCAACTAGGATGCGATGAAGTTCTTTCTGGGCGGCTTTTCGTCTGGCCGATCGACCAATCGCCGTGGTTTGAATTCGTATCGGCCATTGGCAGATCGATGCGAACTCGGACACGTGCTTTGCCGATCGTCGCCAACGTCAAAGCCGGATAGTGACCAGATATTCATTCAAATTGCTCCTTGGGAAACTGACGAATTTGCTTGCCGAATTCCTCTCGCGCAGCGTAACGTCGGATCAAGCGGCGCACTTCCGCCGCAATGCGCACGTCGGTCGGTGGGGAATCGTGCCGGCGCGAGACGTACCACGCAACGATTTTCTCGAACGCATAGCCTATCACCATCTCCGGCTGCAGGTGGTATCTCCATGCGTTAAAGGAAGACTGTTTGACGACGACCTTGGCGAGTTGATCGAGTTCTGTTTTGTTTGGTTTGGGTGGGTTGACATGGCAAGATTACCACGGTAAGTTGGGATCAAGAGTGGTATACTTCAATCTCGCAAGGCAGTCATCGCACTTATACTAGCCACCGATCCAACGAATTGTCAAGTAGGTCGCGGAGATCTGCGGAATTCAGTGCCGACAAACTCCCACGATCTTGGCCAGATTGTATGAAACCCTCAGATGCCGAGTGGCGTTGAGCACACTGCGTCGCGTGCTTGGAGTGGCGTCGCGGTAGGATTTCATCCCTTCGATGCCGAAAGGCGTTTGGCTACATAACTTGACGAAAGTCATTTTCCGCCTAGAATCGGGGTGGTGTCGAACCATCCCCGTTGGGAAGGAGCGACACCTTGGCGACAATTCCGGACGATGAACGGCAGAGATATCTGGAAGTCTTGGCCGATTGGAAGATCCGCAACATCGTCTTTTGGGGCAAGGATGCTCGGCGAAAGCTCGAAGAGCATTTGCCTGGACAAACGGAAGATTCGGTGGGCGAAATACTCTATCGTCACGCTCTTGCTGGTGGAAAAATCTCAAAGGTCGAGGAAAATCGCCACTGGAAGGAGTTCTGGGATTTTCACTACGACATCATCGTAAACATTGATGGTCAAGACATCTACGTTGAAACGCGATTCGACGAGCGTATCCGCGATTGGCCCAAAATCCACATTGTGCATCTCCATCCGCCGGGCCGGCACTCCAAACAGAAATCGCCGTGACTAAATCCGAAAGAACGCCCGAACCCTTCCCTTGGCTCTGCCCAAACTGTGGACAGGCCGAGGTCTGGCCGACGATCATTACCTATCAGGCCAAGATGAATTACGAGGGCCGCTCGTATGAATTTGAGGTTCCTGATCTGGAAGTCTTCGAGTGCCGCAAGTGCGGCGAACAGCTCTTCAACATCGAGGCCGACCACAAAATCAGCGGCGCTTTTCGTGGCGAATTGGGGCTGCTGCAGCCCGAACAGGTCCGCGCGGGACGCAAAGCCCTGGGCCTAAGCCAGAAAGAGCTTGCGGCGCACCTGGGCGTGGCCGAGGAGTCGATCTCCCGCTGGGAGACCGGCGCATTGATCCAATCGAGAGTCGTCGATCGGCAGATTCGCCTGTACTTTCAGCTTCCCGCCGTCCGCACGTTGCTGGGCGCGGGCGACATGCCCAACTTTGGCACGGCCGTGCAGTTTTCCGCCGGCGATCCTTCGCCGACGAGTTGAGCGTTGCCGCGGGCGGATTTTTCCCGCCCGTTTCCTGTCAAGGTTTCCGACGTGCCCGCCACCGCCCGGGCTTGTCTCGATGGGGCGATGATGGCTGCTACTTGGCCGCCTGTCGAAACCCTTGCTCGCCGATCACCCGCCCCTCTGTTAGCTGCCTGCGGCGGCTAACAGCGGGCTGCGAAAGCACGGTCCAGGGCGTGCGCTTTCGAGATCTCAATCATCGCTCGACGGGGGTAAGCCGTCCTTGTTCTCCACATCTTTTTGAGGCCAGGGGCTTGTCCCCGACCCACTACGTGGGTGCCCCGGATTCACGCTCGTTTCTACAAAATCAC
>Ga0307373_10013683_pt1 | contig 11310 bp, 12 predicted proteins | sample OX2MG_FD_202534 | JGI IMG/M metagenome (GOLD analysis project Ga0307373, IMG submission 202534) | Soil microbial communities from Risofladan, Vaasa, Finland - OX-2 | ecosystem: Environmental > Terrestrial > Soil > Coastal area > Acid sulfate soil | place: Finland: Risofladan, Vaasa | collected... | reverse complement strand
CAGTTGCCTTTCGGCGGCTTCGGGCGATTCGCACTGCGCGCGCATAGCGGCATCACCAACGGCGTGGTGTCCTTGTCCAGCGTCAACGTCGAACTCGACGGCAACGTCGCCGAAGGAGTCATCACACTCTCGACCGATCACCACTCCGTGCAGGGCACGCTCGCGGCCGATGCGCTCGATCTAACGCCTTACGTATCGGGCGTGCATATCCTGGCGGCAAACGACCACAACTGGGATCAATTGCCGATTTCGCTCGACGGACTGGCGAACTTCGACCTCGACCTTCGGCTCTCGGCCGCCAACGTCAAAGTGGGCGGCGCGAAACTCGGCCGCACCGCCGTCGCCACCACCATGCGCAACGGCAAGCTCGACGTCACGATCGGGGAATCGCAAGCCTTCGGCGGCACCGCCCGCGGTTCGCTCAGCCTCGCCAGTGTCAACGGCGGCGCTGCAGTCACTTCGCATCTGCAATTCGCCGATGTCGATCTGGCAAGCTGCCTCGGCCAATTGTTCGGCATCCGCCGGCTCGAAGGCCGCGGCACGCTGTCGGTCAATTTGGAGGGCTCGGGTGCTTCCGTGCTGGCGGTGACCGATACGCTCGCCGGAACCGCGAACCTGACCGCCCATAACGGCGCGCTCGCCGGCCTCGACGTCGAGCAGTTACTGCGCCGGCTCGAACGCCGTCCATTGTCGGGCAACGGCGACTTCCGGTCCGGCCGCACGCCGTTCGATCAGGTGGCGCTCGCCGTCAAGATCGACCACGGCGAGGTGTCGGTTGAAGACATGCATATGACCGGACCGGCGGTGCGCGTCGCGATCGGCGGCCAGGTCTCGGTGCCGACGCGTGACCTCGATCTCAAAGGGGTCGCGACGCTCGTCTCCAGCGAAACCGCCAACGAGTTCGACCTGCCGTTCGTGGTGCAGGGCCAATGGGACGATCCGATCATGTTGCCGGACGCCCAGAGCCTGATCCGCCGCTCGGGCGCAGCAGCACCGCTGCTTGAGTCGATCAAGTCCCGCTCCGCCGGAGCGGCGGTGCGCTCGGTGATCGACAAGCTGTTGGCATCCCCGCAGCCTGCGGCCACCAGCACCACGGCGACGCCGGCGCCAGCGCCGAACACACCGCAATAGCCGGCGAGCGAGCGGGCGCGTCTCACAACACGCTGTCGATATCGGTCTTGGAAAAATCCGCGCCGACGAAAAGCAATGGACAGGACCGCTCCTTGGCGAGTGCGTAAGCAAAACAATCGCCGAAGTTCAGGCTGGCCTTGTGCATGCCCTTGCCCCATTGCCGGTAAGCTTCGCCAACCAGGCGCGCCGACGCGACCGTGACCGACTCAATCTCAAAATCGAAGTTGTTGAACAGTTTATTCAACGCCTCGGCGAAACCTCGCCGCGCCGACACGACCAATACTTCAGCAAGTGTCCCGGCTGAAATCAGAATGTCCGGCTCAGCTTCGATGGCTTGAATGCAGGCAGCGGATTTCTCTTCGTTCAGAGCAATCGCTAGAAGTGCGGACGTGTCGACGACAATCACGTCGAACAATCAACGTTCGTGTTACGTCGTGCGGCAACGACGGTCATTTTGGCAAACCGTCTTCGTCGTAGAGAAAATCCTGGCTTCGCGCCGCATTCGGACCCGGACTGGCGCTCGCCGAGGCGCCAGCGCGAAATTCTTCCAGCAACTCGCGGCGAACTTTCGCGTCGAGACGGGCTTTTCCAACCGGCGTCAACCGCACAATCTCCCGGCCGTGCCGGGTCAAAATCACCTCTTCGCCGCCCTCGGCTTGGCGGACGAGGTCGGTCAGTTGGCCCTTTGCGTCGGTTACGGAAATGCGCATGTTGCGACCTTTATGGTCCATAAGTATGGTCCATTTATATGGACCATAAACTGGTCCATTTCAAGATCAAACCTGCGCCGGCGTACCGCGCGCGCCGGTAATCTTGGCGAGCAGCGAGGCGATAATGACCGCTCCGCCCACCACCGCGACCATGATCGCGCATACCGCATTCATCTCCGGCTTCACGCCAAGCCGCACCTCCGAATAAATGCGGATCGGCAACGTGGTCGCGCCCGGCCCGGTGGTGAAGCTTGCGATCACCAGATCGTCGACGGAAAGCGCGAAAGCGAGCATCCACGCCGCCGCAATCGCCGGCAAGATCAGCGGCAAAGTCACCGACGCAAACGTCCGCAACGGTGAGGCGCCAAGATCCATCGCCGCCTCTTCGAGGCTCATGTCGAAGTCGACCAGCCGCGACTGCACGATGACGGTGACAAAGCATATCGCCATGGTGGTGTGCGCGATCGCAACCGTCCAGAAGCCGCGATCGGCGGCGACGGCAACGAACAGCAGCAGCAAGGACAGGCCGGTAATGACTTCCGGCATCACCAACGGCGCGTAGACCATCGCCGCGAACGCAAGCCGGCCGCGGAAGCGACCGAAGCGAACCAGCGCCAGCGCCGCCATCGTGCCCAGGGTCGTCGCCAGCGTCGCCGAGGTCAAAGCCAGACGGATACTGATGGAGGCCGCATCCAGCAACGGCCGGTCGTTGAGCAGCTCGGCATACCATCGCATCGACCAGCCGCCCCACACCGCCACCAGACGCGACGCGTTGAATGAATAGATCACCAGCACCGCGATCGGCAGATAGAGGAAAGCGATGCCGACGAAAATGGCGGCAAGATTGAATGTGGAGACCTTGCGCATGATCAGTCGCGCACCAACGCCCGCATCGCCCGGTTCTGATAGATGACGATCGGCGTCACCAACAGAACCACCAGCAAAACCGCGACCGCCGACGCCACCGGCCAGTCTTTGTTGGCAAAAAATTCCAACCAGATCGTCTGCCCGATCATCGGCGATTGTGAGCCGCCGAGCAGGTCGGGAATGACAAACTCGCCGATGATCGGGATGAAGCACAGCAACACGCCGGCAATGATGCCGGACGACGACAGCGGCAGCGTCACCAGCCAGAAGATTTTCCAGCGCGGGCAGCCGAGATCGGCCGCCGCCTCCAACAGCTGCTCGTCGAGCTTTTGCAAGGTCGCGTACAACGGCAGCACCATGAACGGCAGGTAGGAATAGACGATACCGATGTAGATGGCGGTGTCGGTCGCGAGCCAGGCCGGCGGTTCCTTCACCAGCCCCAGCGCCATCAGCACGTCGTTCAACGGGCCGTCGCGTTGCAGGATATTCATCCAGGCGTAAATGCGGATGAGTTGCGAGGTCCAGAATGGCAGCACCGTCAGCAACACCAGCACGGCCTGGATGCGCCGCGGCGTCCGCGCGATCGCGTAGGCGATCGGATAACCGATAAGGAGCAGCAGGAGCGTCGAAAAGGCGGCGATCTCCACGCTCTTGACGTAGGACAGGACGTAGATCGGGTCGGAGCCGAGCAGCCGGTAATTGTCGAGCGAAAGTCCATTGATGAACGCGACCGCGCCGTGCCAGCCCGCGGCGAGGTCGAATATCGGCGAGTAGGGCGGCTGCGCGATCGCCGTCTGCGACAGGCTGATTTTCAGCACGATCAGAAATGGCAGCAGAAAAAACGCGCATAGCCACACAAGGGGGATGCGCAAGACGAGCTTTTGCAGGGTGGAACTGTTTCGCTGCACCGCGCTCATCGCGTCAGCACCCGCGCGGCCTCGGGCGGCCACGTCAGCCATACTTGCTCGTTGACTGCGATGATGCCGTCACCCGCCGCGCCCAGGTTGGCGATTGCGGCCTTGAGCAGCGAGCCGTCGCGGATGCGCAGCTTGTAGACCGAACTGTCGCCGAAATACCCGATGTCGACGACGGTCGCGGCGACACAATTGTCGAGCCCCGGCAACGGCGGCTGGCGGTTGATGCGAAGGCGTTCCGGCCGCACCGCCACCCACACCATGGCGCCGGGCGCCGCGGCGGGCTTGGCAGCCACGCGCAGGCGGCCCGCGGCGGTACCTTCGATGCTCACCCCGTCGTCACCGAGCCTGCCTTCGAGCAAATTGACGTCGCCCACGAAGTCCGCGACCCAGCGCGAGTCCGGCCGCTCGTAGATGTCGGCCGGCGGGGCGACCTGCATCAACCGGCCGCGATCCATCACGCCGATGCGATGGGCGAGCGTCATCGCCTCGCTTTGATCGTGCGTGACAATGACGAACGTCAAGCCGACCTGGCGCTGCAACTCCATCAGCTCGAACTGGGTCTCGCCGCGCAATTTCTTGTCGAGCGCCGCCATCGGCTCGTCAAGCAAGAGCACGCGCGGGCGCTTGACCAGCGAGCGCGCGAGCGCGACGCGCTGGCGCTGGCCGCCGGAGAGTTCATGCGGCTTGCGGGCGCCGTAACCTTCGAGCTTGACCAGCGCGAGCATGTCGGCGACGCGCCGGCCGATTTCCCGCTTTGCCAATCCTTCCTGCTTGAGGCCGAAACCGACATTGGCCTCGACGTTGAGATGCGGGAACAGCGCATAGCTCTGAAACATCAGGTTGACCGGGCGCCGATAAGGCGGCACCGGCGTCACATCGACACCGTCGAGCAGGATGCGGCCGGCGTTCGGCCGCTCGAGGCCGGCGATCAGCCGCAACAACGTCGTCTTGCCGCAGCCGGACGGTCCGAGCAGGGCGAAGAACTCGCCTTCATAAATGTCGAGGGACAGTTGATCGACGACGGCGGTGGCGCCGAAACGCTTGGTAAGAGCCTCGATGCGCAGCAGCGGACGAGAGTTCTGATCGGCCCAAGGCGCGAAGTCTTGTTTCGATGCGGCGATCGTACGCTCCGCAGCAAGAAGATGATGCTGCCCGCTTCTCTAACGCAAATCGTGAAAGCCGACAAATGCCGGGCCGAGGGGAGCGCGGCGTCAGACGACGATCGCGGTCGCGGCGAGCGAGGCGGCGCGATCGACGCTCTCGACCGTCTCGTTGGCGAGCTTGCGCGGCTCCGGACCGTAGTAATCGCCCAGTTGCACCGCCGGACGCGGCGCCATGGTGATCGACACCAGCCGGTCGTAAAGCGCCTTCGCCGAGACCGGCTTGACCAGGTATTCGTTGACACCGAGCCGCATTGCCTCGACCACACGCCAGCGCTCGCCATAGCCGCTGAGCATGATGATCGGCACGTCGGGCATTGGAAACACGCCGGGCGACCGCACGATCCGCACCAGCTCCGCGCCGCTCAACAGCGGCATTTCCCAATCGAGGATCACCACGTCGGGCCCGACCGTGCGGATGGTATCGAGCGCGGCGATGCCGTCGGCCGCTTCATAAATATCCTTGACGCCGCAATTGACTAGCAGGTTGCGGACCATCTTGCGCATGTACTGATTGTCGTCGACCACCAGCACGCAAAGCGACTGGATGCGGTCGGTCACGTCTTGCTTTGGCAACTTCGACGACATGTCGATCCGGTGATTTTCAATCGGTGGTGGCATCAGACCATGACCGCCTTGCGGGTTGGTAAAAAGACTTGCCGTGCGTTCGGTAATGCGGCGGCAGACGCGGCCGCGCCGGCGACGTGGTGAGCGTTTCGTTAACCGGTCAGAGGCACATGATCTCCGACTCCGGCTTGTAGCTCGACAGCTGCCGGGGTTCGGGCCCGTAATAATCGCCCTTCTTGACCATCTTGCGCGGCTTGGCGATCAGCGAAACCAGCCGGCCCATCAACGCCTCGGTCAAGACCGGCTTGAGCAGAAAATCGTTGACGCCAAGGTTGACCGCTTCCTCTACCCGCGAGCGCTCGCCGTAGCCGGTGAGCATAATGATCGGCACGTCGGGACGCGCAAACGTCTCCGGCGAGCGCACGGTCCGCACGAATTCGGGGCCGTTAGGGCTTGGCATTTCCCAATCGAGTATCACCACGTCCGGTCCGAAGCTGCATATCGTTTCAAGCCCCGCGTGGCCGTCACTGGCCTCGTCAATCGTCCGCACGCCGATGGCTTGCAGGAGGGAGCGCGTGACCTTGCGCATGGTGGGCTCGTCATCGACGATCAGCACCCGCAGCGCCATCAGACGCTGTGCGATCGCGTGTGTCGCCGGTTCCATCTGTTCGGACATCGCCCGGTTAGCTCACCACAAATGGCTAAAATCCGCATGAAACGGATCGCTAAAATTCGAGCGACTTCGCGCTCATTTTGCCTGCATGAACGCTTCCAAAGCGGCGGTCTGGGCGGCGGAAAACCGCAAGCCGAGCTTGGAACGGCGCCACAGCACGTCGTCGGCGGTCAGCGCCCATTCCTTGCGCATCAGATAGCGCACCTCGGTCGCGGTGAGATCCTCGCCGAAACATTCGCCAAGGGCCTGCGCCCGCTCAGGCGCGCCCAACACCTGCTCGACGCGCGTGCCGTAGGCGCCGACCAGCCGGCGCGCGTGGTCCTGGCTCAGGAACGGCCACCGCCGCCGCGTGCGCGCAACCAGCGCCGGCCCGCCGTCAAAAACGAAATCGCCGCCCGGTAACGGCGCGTCTGCAGTCCACGCCCGCGGCAGCGAAAAGAAATGCGCCAGCCGCGCCAGCACGTCTTCGGCGAGGCGGCGAAACGTCGTCAGCTTGCCGCCATAGACACTGAGCAGCGGCGCCAGCCCAATGTTCTTATCGAGAACCAGCGCATAGTCGCGGTCGATATCCTGCATCTTGCGCGCGCCGTCGTCATAGAGCGCACGCACGCCGGCGAATGCCCAAACCACATCGGCCGCGGTGATACTGGCGCGAAAATATTGGTTGATGATCCCGCACAAATAGTCGATTTCGCCCATGGCTGGCGCCGCCGCACCGGGATCGCCGATAAAGCCGTGATCGGTCGTGCCGATCAAAGTGAAGTCGCGCTGGAACGGAATCGCAAACACCACCCGCGCGTCCGGTGCCTGCAAGATATAAGCACGGTCGTGGTCGTAGAGCCGCGGCACGACGATGTGGCTGCCCTTGTCGAGACGAAGCCGGTTCAGCGGCTCCTGACGCAGCACCGTCGTGGCGACGGTTTCCACCCAGGCGCCGGAAGCGTTGATCAGCACGCGCGCGGTCAGCTCCGTGCGTTCGCCGCGCGCGTTAAGGATCAACCGCCACACCTCGCCGCGCTCGGCGCGAACGCAGCGCGTGCGGGTGCGGATCGAGGCGCCGCGCTCCGCCGCATCGACCGCGTTGAGGACAACAAGCCGCGCATCGTCGGCGAAACAATCGGAATATTCGTAGCCGTGGTGAAAATGCCGCTTGAGCGGCAGCCCCAGCACATCGGTGGTCAGATCGAGTGCGCGGGTGCGGGGCAGGATTTCGCGCCGGCCGATCAGGTCGTAAGCCAACAAGCCAAGGCGCAGCAGCAATGGCGAGCGGCCGGCCGGGTCGAGCGGCAACACAAAGCGGAGCGGCCGGATCAGATGCGGCGCCATGCGCAGCAAAATCTCGCGCTCGCGGAGCGCTGAGCGCACCAGCCGCAGCGCGCCGTGTTCGAGATAGCGCAAGCCGCCGTGGATGAGCTTGGACGATGCCGACGACGTGCCGGAGGCAAGGTCGTTTTGCTCGACCAGCACGACTTTCAGTCCGCGCCCGGCCGCATCGCGGGCGATGCCCACGCCGTTGATGCCGCCGCCGATGATGGCGAGGTCGAAATCAGCCACTGATTCTCCCCCTTCGCGCGGAGGATACTGTTTCTTTCATATCGGCGTATGGGCCCCCCTCCCCGCCCGGCGGGGAGAGGTGATAAACTTGCGGCATGGATTATCGCGATCGTCACATGGTGATCACCGGCGGCGCCGGCGCGCTCGGCAGCGCCGTGGTCGAGGCGCTGATCGGGGCCGGCGCTATGTGCCACGTGCCTTGTTTCAACGAGGCGGAAGCGCAACGCTTCCGGCTGCGCGACCACAAGCAAGTGGTCCTCAGCGTCACCGGCAACCTCGCCGACGAAGGCAATATCAACCGGCTCTACGGCGGCATCGGCCCGCTGTGGGGATCGATCCATATCGCCGGCGGCTTTGCCGCGGGCCTGCTGCGAGAGGCGAAAGTCGAGACGCTGCGCCAGCAGATCGACATGAACTTCCTCAGTTGCCTGTTGTGCTGCCGCGCGGCGGTCGCGGCGATGGCCGCCAACGGCGGCCGCATTGTCAACATCGCGGCCCGCCCCGGCCTGGAATGGCGCAGCGGCGCCGGCATGGCGGCTTATGCCGCAAGCAAGGCGGCGGTCGCCGCACTGACCGTCGCGCTCGCCGAAGAAGTCGCCAAGGACGGTATTCTGGTCAACGCGGTAGCGCCCTCGATCATGGATACGCCGGCCAACCGCAGCGCCATGCCAAAAGCGAATTACGATCTCTGGCCCAAGGTCGAGGACGTGGCGGCGACGATTTTGTTCCTGGCCTCGCCGGAAAACCGTGTCACCCGCGGCGGCGTCGTGCCGGTGTACGGAAAATCATAAATATTCCCTCTCCCCTTTTGGGGGCTTTGCCCAATAACCCCGTCCTGCCCAAAAATCCGTGAAGTTGCCCAAAAACTCGTCGCGCCAAGAACTTTGACACGGGTCCTATCATCATTGCTTCTATTGACAGTCTCAATTGATAAAGCCTCCGCTAAATGGGTCTGGCGCGAAGAAAATTTGGTCGATTGGTATATCTCCTATGGAAGGGAGAAATCCCATCAGGTGCCCGGAGCCATCTGTAGCTTTTCTCGAAATGATATAAGCAAAACCCGTTTGGCCGCGGCGTCTACTTTCTTTGGAGAACAAATAATCAAAACATCCTATGAGTTTGAAAACGAGACTCTTGGGAGCAGGCCATCCCTTAGAAAATTCAGCGGTGCTGACGTAAGCGCGACCAGCTCCCCTTCCTCCTATAAGTTCCGGTGCCTCTTCTCCGGGAAAGAGAAAAATACCGGGCATGATGCCTTCGACAGAGGCAGAATCTTTAGCGGCCAATCTGCACTGTTCCATTTCCTCATTGACAGATTGGATAGCAGTTTTTTTGGTCATCACGGTGACCACGATTCGGCTTTTAATATTTTGAGCGGGAGATTTTCCTACATTTTTGAAGTTGCTCAAGTAAGTAATCTCGGCGTCACCCGAATCGGTGAATTTCAATCCGATTATTTGGAAGACAGGCTTAATCCAAGGTCGCTGATCGGCGGCCATAGTATCCAACTGGCCTTGCATCGCGATCAATTGACGATTGCCAACAATGGCCTGAGAAACTCCTACTATCGCAGCAACAACAGCGAATATCGCGATCCAGACAGTCGCCGTGGCCGTTCGTCTGGACGAGCGATCTTGGGAGGATTCATTTTCCTTTTTGGTGCGACGCTCATGAAACGTGCGTTTTATTTTGGCGACACACCAAGACCAAAGCCAGACGATCGGTGGCTTACTTGGGGGACTGGCGTGAGCGCTGCTGCGCTGATCGCTCAAGGTACAATCCTAGCCTTATCAGGAAATTGGCTTCCTTAGATGTCTTGCAAACTTAATTGGTCGCGCTCAATCGCCTTAAGCGAAGCGAGGTAAGAACGTCGCGGAGAATGTTCCCCGGCTGATCTTATTCGCAATGCTCGCTTCGGTCTCTTTCAGGCCGTGCTTTTTGAGCCGTTCCGCCGATTCCCGGTATCCGACATCGGCACGTGCAAATTCGGCTTTAAGGAACCGTTTGGCTCGGTCCTCCCATGAGGGGGTTTTTTGCCGCCATAGCCATTCTCCCGCATTTGCGACTCGATCACTTTTCGTCCCACAGGCGGGCGGGGCGGCGCAGCAGTTCCTCAATGATTTGCTCGCGCAGTCGCCGGGCGGCGCTCTTGTCGCGCACCGCCTGATCTTCGAGTCGCATCGTGTGCTCGACCGCGCCCGACTGGCGTTCGGCCATGGCTTCAGCGCGTTCGCGCAGGATCGCTGCCAGCGGCTTTTCGGGGACGAGTGCGTAGACCACGCGACAGCCGAGAGCTCCGGCGGCGTTTTGGAGCGTCTGAAGTGTAATACTCCCGTCCGCCTCGGCTTTTTCGAGCCTGATAATGCGTGGCTGGGAAACCGCGAGCCTTCTTGCAAACTGGGTGGTCGTCATGCCCAGGGCGTTGCGGATCGCTCTCAGCCAGCCCTTCGGCGGCCGCTGGGTACGGGTCAAAGCGCGTAGCGTCAAGAAACGTTGATCGAGATGGCGAATAGCGTCGTTCATCCTATAATATATAGGACATAATCTATGAAGAGTTCAATAACCTATATATTATTGAACTACAGATAAATTATGCCGTATATATTATAGAAACTGCCCGCCAATTGCCAGTTCGAGCAGATGCCCGTCCGGTCCGTCATGCGGCGGCCGCCGGGCAGATGCCCGGTCGCCAACGAATGCCCGCGCAGGAAGAGCAGCAGCACGCCCCGGCCGCCGGCATCGTAGGCGCACAACCGCGCATCGCGATACATGCTGTTGAGCCCAAGCACCTGCTCGTAGAACGGACACGCGCGCTCAAACGCGTCGACGTAGAGCGCAGTTTCCAGGATTCCGAGGAGAGAGGGCGTGGCAAACTCAGAGGCTCGTTTCCCTCCCCCCTTGTGGGGGAGGGTTGGGAGGGAGGTGGCGCAGCGATCACATGCATCGAGTTAATACCGTTCGACCCCCACCCCTGACCCCTCCCCACAAGGTGAGGGGAACACACGGCAGCCGTTACGCGGCAATCCGGATGATGGGAACTTACCCCGAAACCGGCACGATCTCGCGGGCGGGCGCGTGCACCAGCCGGCTCACCGCGCTAGATGCGACCACGGTTTGCTGTTGCGCATAGGCTTCGTGGTTCCGCTCGATGTGATCGAGTTCGTAGAGATAGTTCACCATCAGGCCGTGCGATTGCGCCAGCGCGCGCTCCGAGGTGTCGCCAAGCCAGTCGAGCCGCTCGAGGCGGGCGCCGTTGCCGAGATGAAAGCGCGCGACCGCATCGACCGGCAGATTGCGGCTGTTGCGCCCGCGCAGGAAATACCAGGCGGCCGCCGACAGCAGCGGCTCGCGCACCGCCGCGGCGATCGCCGGATCGCGCCACCAATCGGCGTTGTCGAGCGCGGCAAGCGCTTGCCGATCCTCATCGGTCAGCGCCAGCGAAGCCTGGCTTTTGCGCTCGCGCGCCAGCCAACCGGCGAAATTCGGCGCCGGCGAAAGCGTCACGAAGGCGGCGATGTGCGACATCGCGTGCGAGATATCCTCGGCCACCTGCTTGATCAGGAAATGGCCGAACGAAACACCGGCCAAGCCGCGCTGGCAGGAAGTGATCGAATAGAACACCGCGGTTGAGGCGCGGGCCGGATCGACCACCTCGCGCTTGTCGGCGAGGATCGGCGCGATGGCGCCGGGAATTTCGCGGGTGAGCGCGACTTCGACGAAGATCAGCGGCT
>Ga0307373_10013682_pt1 | contig 11310 bp, 8 predicted proteins | sample OX2MG_FD_202534 | JGI IMG/M metagenome (GOLD analysis project Ga0307373, IMG submission 202534) | Soil microbial communities from Risofladan, Vaasa, Finland - OX-2 | ecosystem: Environmental > Terrestrial > Soil > Coastal area > Acid sulfate soil | place: Finland: Risofladan, Vaasa | collected... | reverse complement strand
CCGGTCAGGGCTGGTCTGGGCCGGTCAGGGCTGGGCCGACCCGCTTGAGCTGCGCCGACAGGTGCGGCTGCAGCGGCTGGCCGACCGCCGCCATGTCAAACGCGTACGCCAGGTCGGCGCCCACCAGCCCGTAGAGCCGGTGCCCGGCGGTCACCGTCTTGGCCGAGGAGGTGCGGGCGACCACGTCGGTGGCCATCTCGACCTTGGTTCCGGTCACCTCGCCGAGGTAGATCTCGGCGAACCCGGTCGGGTGGGCCAGCAGCACCTCGACCGTCCCACCGGGTTGTGGCCGCCAGAACCCGGTCTCCATCGCCAGCGGCCGGCCCGGCACGCCGTCGGCGTCCAGCAGCCAGCTCCGGCTGACGTAGATGAGGTACGGCTTGCCGTTATGGCTGAACGAGATCTCCTGGCCGAACTGGAAGCTCTCGATCGTCGGGTAGCCGCCGACTCCGGCTCCCTCCCAGCGACCCAGCAGGAACCGCAGCGGCTCGAGGTCAGGATGTGGCTCCGGCGTGCCCTCAGCCATCGGGCGGCTCCGCGATCCTGCCCGGGCGGCTCGCCCGGTACAGCCGCTTGGCGGCCAGGCCGCACGCCGCCGCGACAGCCGCGAATGCGGCCACCAGCAGCACCCCACTGACCATCCCTGGCATGCCCCGAAGTGTACGCACCAGCTGCCCTCCCTGACCCGGCCACGCCGGCCGTCCGGGGCGGATCTGTCCACCCGAGGCTTTCCCGGCCGTGGTCAATCTGGGTCGTGATGGCAGCCCAAATCAGCCACACTGCCGCTCGCGTGGAGTGGGCTTTCCCGGCTGGGGCCGGTGCGCAGCGGCGGGGCTGGCCAGATGCGCGGGTGTTCGCGGGAATGGCAGAGCCGTTAGGGTGCGGGCATGGCTGCGCACACGCTCGTCATCAAGCTCACCGCCGGCAAGGACGACCCGGAGCGCTGCGGCCAGGCGCTGAGCGTGGCCGCGACCGCGCTCGCCAGTGGCCTCACGGTGTCGCTGTGGCTGGCTGCCGAAGCCGCCTGGCTGGCGCTGCCCGGCCGGGCCGCCGACATCGTGCTGCCGCACTCCCCGCCACTGACGGACCTGCTGGACAGCATCGTGGCAGGCGGCACGGTGACGTTGTGCACCCAGTGCGCCGCCCGCCGGGACATCGGCCCGCAGGACGTCATCGAGGGGATCCGGATCGGCGGGGCGCCGACCTTCGTCTCGGAGATCATCGCCGACGGAACGCAGGCCCTGGTCTACTGAGCCACCGGGCGCCGGGCAGCCAGCCGGGGCAGTCAGCCGGGGACCGTCAGCCGGGGACGTTCAGCGGGGCACCGTCAGCTGGGGACGGCTGCGAGCCGCTGCTCACGCAGCCGCAGCGTCCACTGCTCATCAGCCGCCTGCAGCGGCGGCAGCTGGCCGGCCGCCCAGGTCAGCAGCAGATCGGCCAGCCCGGGGTTGCGCACGAGCGCGGGGCCGTGCAGGTAGGTGCCGAGCACCCGGCCGGCGTAAGCGCCCTCCGTGCCGTCGCCGTTGCCTACCCCGACGGCGACCGTGGCGAGCGGCTTCACCCCCGGTCCCAGCCGGGTGACGCCCTGATGATTCTCGAACCCGGTCAGGCGCGGGACGCCCAGCGACGGGTCCACGTCGGCGAGGATCTCCCCCACCCCGCGGCGCTGGCCGCGGCCGCTGCGCATGTTGAGGATCTCCAGGCCGGGCAGAGGCTGGCCGTTCTCGCCGCCGAACTCCGCTCCGAGCAGCTGATAGCCGGCACACACGGCGAAGACCACGGCGCCGTTCCGGGCGGCTGCCGCGAGCCCGCCGTCAGCCCGCAGCCTGCGCGCGGCCAGGATCTGCGGCAGGTCCTCACCGCCGCCCATCAGGTAGATGTCCCCCTGCGTGGGCACCGGCTGGTCGGCGTTGACCATTATCGATTCGACCGCCAGGCCGCGCAGCCGGGCGCGGCGCTCCAGCACCAGCAGGTTCCCCCGGTCCCCATAGGTGCTCAGCAGGTCGGGGTAGACCCAGACCAGCCGCAGGCCGCTGGGCCCGCGTGCGTGTGTGCCCCGGGTCGGGGGCATGCCCGCCGCCACGGTCAGGCCGCCCGGCCGAGCGCGACCCGGATGTGCTGGAACGCCGTGTAGTTGGCGATCACGTCCAGCCTGTCCCCGGCGACCCGGTCCACCGCGTCGTCGACCCCGTCCGCGAGCTCGAACGGGACCAGGTCCGCTTCCAGCCGCACGGCGAGGTCAAGGCTGCGCTCCCCGGCGACGTACACCGGCCGGCCACGCAGCACCCGGTAGTCCACGTCCCAGAGCCAGGACGTGTCCTTGCCGTCGGGCTCCCTGGCATTGACCGACAGCAGCACCGGGACCGGCGGCGCACCGAGCACGTCGAAGGCCTCCAGCCAGCCAGCGGGGTTCTTGGCCAGCAGCAGCCGCACCTGGCGGCCCCGGCGCTTCACCTGCGTGTACCGGCCCGCCACCGACGCCACCTCACGCAGCCTGGGCAGGGCCTGCCGGGGGTCCACCCCGAAGACATCGCTCACCGCCAGCGCGACGACCGCGTTGGCCCGGTTGGCCCGGCCGGGCAGGGACAGCGACAGGTCGTGCAGCCGCCCGCTGGAGTCGATCACCGAGCTGCCCTCCAGCACCCACCGGGCCGGCGGCCGGGCGAACTCGCACTCACCGCAGCGCCAGCCCAGCTCGTCCCGGGACAGGTGGGAGCCGCACTGCGGGCAGCACCATGAGTCCTCGTGCCAGCGCTGGCCTGCCGCCACCCAGATGACGTCCGGGGCCGCCCCGGCCGCCCACGCGATCAGCGGGTCGTCGGCGTTGGCGACCACCCGGCAGTCCGGAGCGGATGCGAGCGCCTCCCGCCACCGTCTGGCCACCAGCCAGATCTCCGCCGCCCGGTCCATCTGGTCGCGGCTGAGGTTCAGCAGGGTGACCACCCGGGCGCGGGTCGCGGCCAGCACCGCCGGCAGGTACTTCTCGTCCACCTCCAGGACGGCCATGGAGGCGTCGGGCGCCTGCCCGAGCGCGGCCGTCAGGCCCGCTTCCATGTTCGCGCCGAACGCGTTGGAGGCGACCTCCTGGCCCAGTGCCCCGAGCCCGGCCGTGATCAGCCGGGTGGTCGTGGTCTTGCCGTTGGTCCCGGTGACCAGCACCACCCGCCGGCCGGCCGCCAGCAGCGCCAGCAGGTCCGGCTCGACCCGCAGGCCGATGACGCCGCCGATCACCGATCCGTCGCCGCGGCCGGCCAGGCGCGACATCCTGCCGGCAGCACCACCGATAGTGGTAGCCACCCGCGCACGCAACGGAAGCTTGCCCATGGGCGATGATGCTATCCGGCCACGGGAACCGGCTCACACGCTTCCTGCCCGCTTGCCCGCTGGTCCTGCCCGGCCACGAGCCGGCGCGGCCAGGACAGCACCACCTCCAGCCAGGCACCGGCCCTCATCTCGTCGGCGACCTGCCGGAGCTGGATCTCCGGGGCCAGGCCCACGCCAACGGTGGCCAGATCCTGCCCGAAACCGCGCTGGTCGTCGTCACCGAGCAGAGCGGTCCAGGCGGGCAGCCGGTTGGGCGGCAGGGCGGGCGACAGCGGGTGCCGGCGCAGTGCCCGCAGCCGGTGCCCCATCCGCATACCAGGCCAGTCCGCCAGTCCCGGCAGGTCGAAGTCGAGCGGCGGCGCCCGGTCGGCTGGATCGGGCGGGCAGCCACCGAGCGGGCAGACCCGCTCCATCTCGTGCAGCCAGCGCACCTGCGGGATGACCCAGCTCGGCCCGGGCCGGGTGCCCACACCGCCGCCCCGGGCGAGCATCCGGGCCGCGGCGGCGGCCGCCGTGGCGGCCAGGACCGCCGGGTCAAAGCTGGCCCGGACCACCAGCGCCCTGGCCCCGACGGCCCGGTCGATCACGCTGGCGAGCAGGCACTCGCGCAGCCGGCCGTCAAGCTCGGGCCACCGGCTCCGCACCGGGCCCGGCACCGCAGGCAGTCCCCGGTTGGTGAGGAAGGCGAGCAGCAGCGTCTCCGCCCACAGCCGCAGCCACGCATCCGCTGACGTGCCAGGGCAGTCCAGCAGCTCGGCCCGGCGCACCTCCAGCAAGGTGCAGGCACGCTCCCCGGTGCAGGCACGCCCGCAGGCCGGGCTGCGGCGGCCCGCCAGCGGCGGCGGCGGGCCGGGCAGGACCTGCTCGCGTCCCCCGCCGAACGGCACCTTGACCCGGACCGGCCGGTCCATCCCGTCCGCGAACACCGCCGCCACCCCCGGCGGCAGCGACACCACGTGCCGGGACTGGCCGGCGTCCAGGTTCATGGCCGCACCGACCAGCTCCCGGTCGTCGCGTGCCGGAAGCCGGTGCACCACCTTGAGCGCGGTGTTCTTGACCGCGTCCGGGACCAGCTTCGCCGGTATCTGCTCGGCGATCACCAGCCCCTCGCCGTAGGCGCGGATCTCCGCCAGCATGCCCGCGAACAGCTCCACCGCATGCCCGCTGGCCCGGCCCTCCCGGCCGGCCCGCAGCAGCCGGTGCGCCTCCTCGATCACGATCACATGGCGCAGCCCGCCGCGCTGGCCGGAGCGGGCCCGCAGCCGCAGGTGCTCAACCAGCCTGATGATCAGCGTGCCCATCAGGAACGCCTTGTCCTCGTCGTTGGCCACGTCCTCGATCGCGAGCACCACGTTGCGCCCCAGCAGGGCCGCGACGTCGCCGGGATGGCCGCCCTCGAAGAACCGGCCAGCCGAGCCGACCCGCAGCGAGCGCAGCCGCACGTCCACGAACCCGCGCACGTCCGCCTGCAGCTGGGCGCCGTACCCGACGTCCTCGATGACCGCCAGGGCGGCCCGCTGCAAGTGGGCCAGGGTGGGCACGATGGGGCCAGCCACCGCCCCGGGGACGCGCCCCCCGGTCACCACGTCCCAGCCGCATTCGGCGTAGACCCGCTGCAGGGCCTGCGCCATGATCTGCGGGAACGGCTCGTCGGCGTCGAAGGCGGCCAGGAACAGCGCGCGCACCATGTCGATGTGCGCCTGCACCGGGTAGCCCGGCTCGGGTGCGAGCGGGTTGACCGAGAACGGGACCGCGGCCGGGTCGGCCGGGTTGATCACGGTGACGGGAACGCCGGCCCCAGCGAGCCGCCCCGCCATCGCCGGGTACTCGGACTTGACCGGCTCGATCACCAGCCAGGGCAGCCCGGCCCGGGTCAGCTGCTCCAGCAGGTGCCGCACCGTCTGCGACTTCCCCGCGCCGGTCGCGCCGGTCACCAGCGCATGCCGGTTGAGCGTCGCCAGCGGCACCGTGAACTCGCCCACGGGCCGGTCCAGGCCGTCCAGGATCGCGCCCAGGCTGAGCCCGGCTGGTTCAGGTCCCGGCGCGTCCGGTGTACCGGCCCTCTCGGCGCCGAACGCAGCAGCGGGGCCGGTCTCGCTGGTCAGGTCGAACTGGCCGGCCTCGATCACCCGCAGCCCTGGCACCTCCAGGCCGGGCAGGCCGGTCAGCGCCGCCAGCACCCCGGCGGTAGCAGGGAACGGTGCCAGTGCCTCGGTCCGTGGATCCGCCACCTTGTCCCGCAGCGCCTCCGCCAGCAGGGCCGGCGACTGGCCGCTCACCAGCCGGTAGGGATGCCGGCTGAGATCAGCCGAGCCCACCAGCACCGGCGCCAGCAGGGCCACCTCCGCCGGGGTCGCGGCGCCGGCCAGCACCCGCACGTCCCACAGGCCCGCCTCGCGGAAGGCGTCCAGTTCGGCCAGGCGGCGCTCGGCACGGTCGGCGCCGAACCTGGACCGCTCCTCGTCATGACGGCGCAGCACGTTCACCTGGGTCCGCAGTCCGGCCACCTCGGCGTCGAGCAGATCGGTCGGCTCGGCCACCACAAGCCAGCCGAAGGGCCTGCCCATGAGGGCGGTGAGCGATGAGGCGAACAGCGACGGCTGGGGAAGCTCCCGTTCGGCGGCGGGACCCTGCGCACCGGCCACCGGCCGGGCCTGGCGGCCAGGGCAGAGCACCCACACCAGGGCCTCCCACGCCTCCAGCCAGCCCAGGCCCGGCGCGACACCGCGCGCCCCCGGGGGATAGAGCAGAGCCGCGGGCCCAGTGCCGGATCGCCCAGTGCCGGATCGCCCAGTGCCGGATCGCCCAGTGCCAGACCGCCCGGTGCCGGCCTGGCCCGGCTCCGCCGGGGCGGCGTTGGTGATCAGCTCCAGCGGCGAGCCCGCGCCCCGGCACAGCCAGCCGGTCACCAGCGGCCGGCCGCGGGTGGCGGCAGCCAGAGCGGCGGGCAGGATGCAGGCGAACTCCTGCTCGGCCGAACCCGGCCGCCACGGGGCGGAGATGGACGCGACCCGGAACCAGGGGCCAGCCATCTCGTCACCCAGGACTGGCATCGTGGTCACGATGCGTGCATACCAGGCCCGCCGGGCGGGCGCCACCGGCCCGGGCAGGTTGGCACGGGCCGGCTGCAAACAGTCACCGCCGGGCGAGCCCCGCGGGCCCGGCGCGGTCAGGCGTCACACAGGGCGAGCAGCAGCGAGGCCACCACCTCACGCAGGTCCGCCATCGCGGCCTTGTTGTTGCCGCCGACGCTGATGCCGCGCAACAGGGCGATGTGTGTGGGCATACCAGCATCCTGCCGCATCCGGCCCCCGGGGACGGGTCAGGAGCGGGTCAGGGGCGGCGGCGCTTGCGCCAGTCCAGCGGCTCCGGCGGCGGGCCGAGATTGGGCGGCGGCCGGCCCTGCTTGGACCGCCAGCTGACCGGGGCCGGCGGGCCAGGCCGTGCGGGCTGCCCGGCCCCGGCGGCCTGCTCCTCGTCCGCTGGCCCGGCCTCGCCGGCCTGGCCGTCACCGGGCGGCGGCCGGGGGTGACCACGCCCCGCGACGTCGGCCGGCGGCTGCCACCGGCCCGCGCCCTCCCTCGCCGCCGCCTGGTCCCACCACACCCAGCCCGCTGCCGGTCCCGCCGGTCCCGGCCCCGCTGGCGTTTCCTCCTCCCGGGCGCGCCACGCCCAGGTCTGCGCCCGCGCGTCCGCCTGCGCGCTCGCCCGTGCCTGCGCCTGCGCATTGGCCTGCGCTGCCTCGGCACGGCTCGCCGTGCTCACGGTGGGCAGCCCGAGGATGGCCGGGTTCGCGTCGGCGAGCACGACGTCACGCCCGGCCGGGGAGGCGTAGCTGACGATCAGCGCGCTCGGCGGCAGCTGCTGCAGCTGATGCGGCTCCACCAGGAGCTCACGGGAGCGCTGCGCCGTCCGGGCCAGCGACTCGTTCGCGCCGATCGCGGTGGAGGTGCTCAGCCCCCAGGAGGTGCTCGCGTTGATCCCCTCGGTGATCGACTCCGAGTCACTGGTGCCGGTTGACCGGCTCACCTCCTGGCTGCCCGACCCGGTCCGCGCCCCGAACGGCGCCAGATCGGCCCTGGTGTGGCCCCGGCCGTGGCTGCGGCCCGTGCTCTGGCTGGTGGACTGCGACACCGACAGCGAGCCGGCCGTCCCGACCGTGCTGGTGTAGGACCAGCCGGAGGTGTCGGTGAGCGAGGCGCCGACGGTGTCGGTGAGCTGGCTGAGCACAAAACGGTGCTGCGTCCCGATCTGCTCGCTGGCGACCTTGGCGTCCTCGGCGTTGCCGAGCCGCATGAACGCGAGCGCCGCGTTTCCCCGGCCCAGCCTCTCCTTGACCTGGGCCGGAATCGACCGGTAGGCGAGCACGAGCCCGGTCCTGGTGGTTTCGCACGCGTCGCACAGCCGGTCGAGCAGGTCACCCCGGAGCCGTTCGGCGCCGGCCAGGCAGAGGGTGTGCCGCCAGGGCTGCCCCGGCGGGGCCTGACGCAGCAGGTGGGTGAGGGACACGGTCAGATAGGTCGCCAGCGTCGTGCTGCCGAACGTGGCTCCGCTGCGGTCCAGGGCGATGACGCGCAGCGGGCTGCGGGGCAGGGGAGCCGCGTCGCTGCCGAGCTCGTCCAGTGCCCGCAGCCGTGCCTCCAGCGCCAGCGCCCGCTCGATCACCACCCGGTCACTCGCGCCGCGGCCGAACAGGCCCGTGATCCTGTCCAGCTGCCCGGCGGTGAGCAGGCCACGCCCGATGTCGTCAAGCGGGTCGCCGACCTGGGCGAGGGCGCGCAGGCCCGCGGTGACGTTGGCGATGCCGGCTCCCTCCCCGAGCGCGCCGAGCACCCGCTCGATGATCGCGTGATCGCGCGCCAGGTCAGCCGCCCCGGCCGGGCCGGGCAGGCCGGGCGGGTCGGCGGACGCGGTGGCGGCCAGCACGTCGGCCAGCGGCCCGGCAGGCATGCCCACCCCCAGATCCAGCCGGGGCAGGTCGCCGGGCAGGACCCAGACCAGCGGGCTGGCCCCGGTGCCGGTGGCAAGCTCCGCCAGGTCCCGGGCGACCGCGCCTTCGGACAGGTCCAGGACGGTGACCTCACCGCCGCTGGCCAGCCGGGCCGCCGCGATCATGGTGAGCAGCGCGGACCAGCCGGCCATCGTGCCGCCTGCCACGTCCACCCGGTCGATCCGGTCCGGCAGCGCGACCGGGAACCACAGCGGCTGCCGCGCGAACGTCTGCTGCCGTGACTGCCAGTCCCGGAACCGCCGGGCATGCTCCTCCTGCCAGGCGAACAGCTGGCTCTCCTGGACCGCGCGGGCGGCGGCGACCCGGCCGGCCTCGGCCGCGATGGTGGCCCGCAGCACCCGTTCACCGCGCCAGATGGCGCGTATGGCCAGGCCGGCCAGGACGGCGAAGACGAGAGCGCCGAGCGTGGTGAGCGCCGGGTTCAGCAGCCCGGTGACACCGAGCACGAGCACCAGCGCCAGGCCGGCCAGGCAGGCGCCGGCGGACAGCTGCCAGGGCCGGCCGAGCAGCCGTTCCTCCCGGCGCTGGGCCGCCACCCAGCCCGGATTGAGCTGCTCGGGTTCGGGCGGGACCGGGCGCCGGGGCGAGGGCCCGGGATCGGGTTCCAGCGGCGCGTACTGCCAGCCCAGGTAGACCCGGCCCGGCTGGAACGCCGGCTGGCCCGTCATCAGGGCTGCCCCTGGCGGCCAGGGGTGCTCGCCGGGATGGGAGCGCGGACGGCCGCCGGGATGCGGGCCGGGACGCGCACCGCCAGCGGCACCACCTGCCCGGCCGCCCCGCGCGGGACCAGTGTGAACTCGCCGTCCCCCAGCGCGCACAGCGCCTCACCGCTCACCACCGGCGCCCAGGCCGCCCCGGGCGGCGCGGGCGGGCTGGGTGGCCCGGGCGGCGCGGCGCCGGCAACCGCGGCGGGGCCGCCATCCCACGCTCCGGCCCCGGCGGCAGCGGTGCCGGGAGCAGCGGCGGGCACCAGGTGGCTGCCGGTCAGGACGGCCAGCTGGGCTGCCAGCGCCGGGTCGTCCAGCCGGTGCAGAACGAGGACCCCGGCCTGGCTGGCCAGCCTGCCCGCGGCGGCCGGGGAGGTGGTGGCCAGCAGGGTCACCAGGCCGGCGCCGGCACCAAGGCCCGCGAGGCCCGCCAGCGCCGGCGGGCCGAGCGTCTCGCAGCGGCCGAACCAGGCTAGGCCGTCACCCCCGATCGAGGCCCGGCGCAGCCCGGTGTAGACACCGGCGACGTCCAGGGCCACCAGGTTCGCGATGATGTCGGCGGCCCGGCCGCCCGCCGCCCGGTCGAGGCTGAACAGGGCGACCCCCCGCTGCCGCACCACCTCGGTGAGGCTGATCCGCTGGGCTGGCGCTGACGCGGGCGCGGGGCAGAGCCAGCGGCCCAGCGGCGAGGCCCGCAGGCTGGCCAGCTGCCCGGCTACGAATGCCGCCTCGGCCTGGCCGGCCGCCAGCCGGGCGCCGGTCGCCGCCGCCCGCTCGGCCAGCGCCGCCCGGCGCGGATGGTAGCTGGGCACCCGCTCCATCCGGGCGCCGAGCGCCCCCGGCCGCAGCAGCGTGGCCACGTCGTCGAGCACGGCCTGTGCTGGGTCGCCCGGAGCGGCTCCGGCCACGGCGAACACGTCGGCCAGGCAGGACTGCCAGCCGAGCCGGGCCTGGCCGGGTGCCTGCGGCCAGTCGATCATGCCCATGACCAGGGCCGCGTTGCGCGCCGGGTCGCCCCAGCGCAACGGCTCGTAACACCCTGGCCCGGCCGCGCCGAACGTCTGCATGGGTGCAGCTGTGGCCGCGCACACGCCGGCCAGCGAGTGGGCGAGTCCCGGGCTGGCCGCCAGATCCACCACGATCACCGGCTTGCGGAGCCGGATCGCCGCATGGGCCAGCTGGAAGCACGAGGCGGACACCTCCGCCCACGCCGAGCCCGCGATCAGCACTCCCTGCTCCGCCTCCCGCCAGGGCACCGCGGCAGGGCGGCCGGTTGCGCGCGCGACACCGAGGCACGCCCCCGTCCTGGTGAGAACACCCCCCGACTGAACGAAAGCAGCTGTCAACTGCCGCCGGCACACGCCGGCGAGCCCGGGGCGGGGGGCGGGAACGAGCCATTCGTCGGTGTGCAGCCAGTCCAGCCACCACATCACGGCCGCCACCCCGGCGGCCAGGATCAGTGCCACCGGGAACTGGCCGGGGAACACCGGGACCGGGCCGGGCACCGCCGCGTGGGCCAGCCGGGCCGGGTCGGCGGCGGCCCCGGCAAGCATGCCGGCCGCCGCACGTGGGGCGGCGGTCAGGCCGGCCAGGGCGGCGGCCGGGCCGATCGCGAGCACCCAGGCCAGCCCGCAGGTGGCCGGGACATACAGCCATACCGGCCGCCACCTGGTGATCTTGCTGGTGGTGTGGAACGCCACCGCCAGCCCCAGTGTGACCTGCGCGAACAATAAGCTGGCGAGCACCGCCAGCAGGGTCATGGCGGCGAGGATCTCACGGCGGTGGGGTGTGCCCTGCGGGATGAGGTAGCGCGCTCGCCGCGGGGCGCGCTGCGGGGCAGCTAAGACGGCGGCAGGCATGGTGGGTCAAGGTTCCCAGCCCGCCACCGTGTGTGTCCAGGTTGTCGCGAAACCATCCGTGCCCTCCGCCGGCTGGGCCGCTGACGCCTGGATGACGATCCGGAACAGGTCGGGGCGCAGCATCGCGGTGGTGAGCGCGACCGGTGAATGCACGGCGGGATCCTCGAAGCTGACGGTCACCGTGGCGACCAGCTCACCCGCGCCCAGCCGCAGGCTCCTGGCGACCGAGGGCGGCGGCGGGGCCAGCTCGATCTGCAGTGCCCTGGCCCGGCCGGCTTCGGCCGCGCCGGAAGCCGTCCCGTAGGGGCCGGGTGCCGCGGTCCCGCCCGGACCCAGCGGGACCTGCCGATCTGGCAGTCCGCCGGCAGCCGCGCCGGCAACAGCGTCATCGGTCATGGCTGCCGCCGCC
>Ga0307373_10013679_pt1 | contig 11312 bp, 10 predicted proteins | sample OX2MG_FD_202534 | JGI IMG/M metagenome (GOLD analysis project Ga0307373, IMG submission 202534) | Soil microbial communities from Risofladan, Vaasa, Finland - OX-2 | ecosystem: Environmental > Terrestrial > Soil > Coastal area > Acid sulfate soil | place: Finland: Risofladan, Vaasa | collected... | reverse complement strand
CCTAGGAGCCTGTCTGGGAAAGGGGTGAAGGCTGCTGGTATGCTGTAGGGACGAAACGGCGGAGCAGGCAGAGGAGCAGGAGTGGTGGCCAAGAAGAGGTTTCGTCCGTATGACCCGCAGGCACGGGTGGAGTTACCGGGAGACCTGCGGCAGTATCTGCCGCGCGATCACCAGGTGTTCCTGATCGAGGATCTGGTGGAGAGCCTGGACCTGAGGCCGATCACCCGCGTGTACGAGCAGGGGGATGGGCGCGGGCAACCACCGTATCATCCGGTATTGTTGACCAAGTTGCTGCTCCATGCGTACTGCGAGGGCGAGACCAGTGCGCGGGTGATCATGCGCAAGACCTATGAGGATATCGGCTACCGGGTGCTCTGTGTGGACCAGCATCCAGACTTTCGCACGATCAGCGACTTTCGGGAGCGGCACCTGCCGGCGTTCCTGGCGGTGTTCAAGGACACGGTGCGCCTGGCCAAGGAGTTGGGGCAGGTACGGCTGGAGCATGTGGCGCAGGATGGGAGCAAGATCCTGGCCAACGCCAGCAAGCACAAGGCGATGAGCTACGAACGGATGGGGCAGACGGAGGCCCGGCTGGGGCAGGAGATCGCGGCCCTCCTGGAGAGTGCGCGGGCGACCGATGCGGCGGAGGATACCCGCTACGGGCGGGATGGGAGCGGGGACGAGGTGCCCGTGGCGCTGCAAGCAGAGGTGGACTTTCGCCAGGCGCGGCGGGCGCGGATCCGGGCCGCCCAGGCGGCACTGGAAGCGCGTGCGGCGGCTCAGGCTGCCGCCCCGGCGCCGGCCGACCCGGACCAGCGGCAGCCACCCCATCTGCTGGCCCCGGAGCCGCCCGCCGCGGGGGATCCGCCGTCCAGTGAGCCGCCCCACCTGACGCTGGTGCCCGAGGCGCCCGGCCCGGCGGCGGATCCGGCCAGCCCGCCGCCCGCCGTGGTGCCCCCCCCGACCGCTCAGTATAACTTCACGGACCCAGCGTCGCGGATCATGCCCAGCAAGGACGGGTTCGTGCAAGCCTACAACGGCCAAGTAGGCGTGGATAGCTACCGGCAGATCATCGTGGCCTGCGACGTCACCGACGACTGCACCGACCCCCGCCAATTGCAGCCGCTCCTCGATCAGGTCCGGCAGAACACCGGCGGCCTGCCCGATGCGTATAGTGCGGACAGTGGCTACTGGAGCGAGGACAACCTCGCGGCCCTGGAGCGCCGCGGCGTGGATGCCTACATCCCCCCACCCCGGCCACCCCGCCGCAAGGAGGGCACGAGCACGGCCACCCCGCTCACCCCCAGCAAAGCGCGGATGCAGGCCAAGCTGGCCACGCCGGCGGGCAAACGGACTTACAGCCTGCGCAAGGAGACGGCCGAACCGGTCTTCGGCCAGCTGAAGGACGGGCGGGGCTTGCGGCGCTTCCGCACTCGCGGCTTGGCCAAGGTGCGGGGCGAGTGGGCGCTCTGGTGCTTGACCCATAACCTGCGCAAGCTGGCCCGCGTGGTACGCGACCCGCGGATCGCCGTCCGCGCCGCCCGCGCGGGGCCGGTCGTGGCCCGCTCACCGCTCCGTCGCTGGGCGCCTTCCTTGCGGTTCCTGGAGCTTACCACGGCCCGCTCTCGCCCCGCAGCCACTTTCGCCCATCCCCTGCTGCTTATCCAGACAGGCTCCTAGATAGTGTCGTCATGAGCGAGGCTATTCGATCGAAGGCTGCGAAAGACTTCCGAGCCTAGTTGGACTTGGTCCGTTCGGGCGCCGCCTGGGAGGCGGCCGCCGCGCCGCCGGGGGGATTGGTCAGTGGATCGGCGAGGTATTTGTCGATGATCGGCGCAAGTTCGGGTGCGTTCACGACATTGTAGTGGCTGTAGCCGGGAACGATCGCGAGCCGCGCCTTCGAGAGCTGGGTGTTCTGCCAGCCGGGCTCCTTCACGCCGCCGCCGAGCAGAGCGAAAAACTCCGCAATGTGTTGCTGCGACACCGAGTCGTTGTCGGCGAAGACCAGCATCACCGGCATGGGCAGGTTCTTCACATCGGCGGACCAGTCGTAGGACGCGCCCATCATCTTGCCCATCTTGTCGAGGAACTGCGGGAAGCGCCGCGGCTCGGGCCACTGCTCCGAGAGTTTCCCTGTAGGCGTTCGCATCATGTTTTCGGCCATGGTGGCGCTGACATTTGCCATGCCTTCCCGCGCTTCAGGGTACCAGCCGCGCTTGGCGTACGGGTTGGAGATGACGACGAGCCGGCGCACCTTTTCCGGATGCTGGATGGCGGTGCGCAGGCCGACCGCGGCGCCGAGCGATAAGCCGGCGATGTCGGCCTGCGCAATGTTGAGCTGGTGAAGCAGCGCGGCAATGTCGTCGCCCATGGTCTCGAACGATAGGGGACGGTCGGTGTCCGCCGTGCGGCCGTGACCCTGCAGTTCGACCGCGATCACCTTGTGGGTCTTCGCCAAGGGCTCGAGCAGCGTCAACATTTCGCCGATCGTCATCAGGCCGCCGTGCAGCAGGACCAGCGGTTCACCCTGTCCGTAGATCTCGTGATAGAGCTTGATGCCCTGCACGTCGGCATAGTCAGAGGAGACGGGCGCGAGCCGCGCGCGGGTTGAGGTTTTCGTTGTGGCTTGCGGCATGGCTGGCTACTCCTTGAACAGTCTACGCATCTTCGCGTCAACATCAACGGCTACATGAGCAGTGAGGCTCGTCGACCTCATTTGGTTCCCCTTTTATTGTTACACTCATTGGTCATGCCGTTGGTCGACCGGCTCAGCGACGGACGCGGTAGCGGATGTGCGTGGCCTCCGGCGTGTCGATCACCCGGACGATCTCCAGTTCCACGCGCGAGGGCAACAGCTCGAACAGCCGACGGCCACCACCGAACAGCACCGGGATCTGGTGAATCATCAACTCATCCAGCACCCCAGCCTCCAGCGCCCGCTGCGCCGTGTACGCGCCATGCACCAGCACGTCCCGGTCCCCGGCCGCGGCCTTCGCCTGTGCCATCGCGCTGGCGATCCCGTCGGTCACGTACGTCACCAACGGATAGTTCGCTACCGAGGGGCTGGGCGGGCGGTGACTGGGCACGAAGGTCGGGACACCGTGATGCGCACCGCCCCAGTGGTCTGCCTGCTCCGCGGTCCGCCGACCCGTCAGCACCGCACCGGTCGCGTTTATTTCGTCGATGAACTCCCCGGCCGGCCCGGGCGGGCGGACGAACTCCCCGTCCGCGGTGGCGAACCATTCGTGTAGCCGCATGAAACCGTCGCCGCCGGGGTTGCCCGGTTCGTCGTTCGGACCCGCGATGTACCCGTCGAGTGACATCGACATGTAGAGCACTGATGCAGACATTTCGACCTCCCGTGGTCTCGATCTAAACTGGTTCAACCTATTGGAAACCAGCATGGCATCGGCCAGCCGGACCCCGATGTCAAGCTAAGGCGCCAGCAGATACGGACGGCGCGTGGTCACCCGTCGGGGCCCGGGTTGAATCAACTCGCGCTGGTCGGCATCAAACCGGAACCGCGGCTCGATCATGTACAGGACACGCCCTGACTTACGCGCGCCAGCACTAGCGTCCCCGATGCACCGGATAACGCAAATGGAGCACCCCGTCACCTTGGATGACCACTTCGGGATCCTCGAGCATCAGGTGGCCGTTAGCGAGCGTCCCGAAGTACGGCTTCCCCCGGCCGAAGACGAACGGCACGATGTCGATCGCCACGTGGTCGATGAGCCCCAGCGACAACGCCTGCCCGCCGACCTCACCCGCGCCCACGCTAATCTCCCCCTCGCCAGCCAGTTCCTGTGCTCGCGCGATTCCCTCCTCCACCGAGGTGGCGAAGTGGTACGACGCCTCCGGGCGCCAGCCCGTCGGCCGCGGTCGGTGCGACACGACCACGACGTGGTCGCTCGCCGGCGGGTGGCCCTCCCAGCCGTTGGTCAGGTCGAATTGGCGCCGCCCGATGACCAGGACCTTCTGGCGAGACCACATGCCACGCACGTAGTCAGCCGAGGCCGCTGAGACCCGGAATGGCGCACCGTGAACATCGGCGTGGTCTTCGTTGACGAGGGGGTGGTCGCCCTTGAAATACCAGTCGTGGAGCGGCCCCACGTCGTCGCGCTCATCGGCAATGTAGCCGTCCAGCGAGGCCACTGCGTGCAGGTACGTCCTACCCATGCTTACTCCTCCTTCTGACACGAGTCATCATCAGCCTCCCCCCGAACTGCCCGACCGGCAACCGCATTCCAGGCGCACATCGCTGAACCTCTCGCGTACTGAGTGCGGACTCAGGGGCACCAATTGCCTGGACCTGCTCAAGGCCGACCACACGCGCGGGACTTACGCGCGCCGGCACTAGGCGCCTATCGGCTCGTACGTGAGGATGGAGACGCCGTCTCCGACCGTCCTTGAGTTAGTGAGCCGCAGGCGCTTCTTGTCGCTCGCCTCACCGAAGAGGCGTTTGCCGCTCCCGATGACAACCGGAAAGACCATTAGACGCAACTCATCGACCAGGTCGTGCTCGATCAGCGTCCGCGCCAGTTGGGCGCTGCCGTGGACCACTATGTTCCCATCCAGCCTCTGCCTCAGCTTCGAGACCTCCTCTATCACGTCGCCCCTGAGCACCGTCGAGTTGTTCCATCTAGCCTCCTCGATGGTCGAGGAGACGACATACTTGGGCATGCGGTTGAACTTGTCCGCGAATTCGTTTTTCATCAAGGGCCAGGCGGCGGCAAAGCCCTCATAGGTCACCCGCCCGAGCAGCAGCGCCTCGGAGTTGAAGGTCTCGTCGAGTTTGAACTTGTCTCCCTCTGGTCCGCGATTGATCTCGCGGGTCCAGCCTCCGTGCTTGAAGCCCTCGGCTCCGCCCGGATCCTCCATGACCCCATCGAGCGAGACATACTCGGTTACGATGATCCTTCCCATCTTGATCTTCCTTTCTCTTGGTGAATATGCCGGCGGTATGTGGTTACGGTGATTCCCTCGGTGGGTCAGGATGACCCAGGCCGGATGTTCTGGTTGAGGTGAAAGATGTTGTCGGGATCGTAGCGATCCTTCAGAGCGACGAGCCGGGCCCTCGTGTCCGCGCCATACGCTCTTCGTACCGCCAGCGGCCCCTCGTCGGCTAGATTGTTCACATACACGCCGCTCGCGAACGGCTCCATGGCGGCGCTGAATCGCCGGGCCAGGGCAATCCGCGCCTCGTCCTCGGCAGCATGGGTCCACCTCGCGCTGGCCCCGAATTCGACGAGCGTATCGCGATGACTGAAGGCGGTTTCGTCCCGGCCCACGGCGGCGATCGCGCCGCCATATGCTTGCAGGCTACCGGAGGGCAGGAGGGTGGGATCGCCGGCGCCCTCGCCCGCCGGGACGCCGCGTGACACGAAGGCGTCGATCGCCTCGTCGCCGAATTCGCGGAGATACTGCCCGCTCGAGTAGCGTCGCAGGCGATGGCGCTGGAGGTCGTCATCGACGCGCTGGAGATCGACGTAGGTCAGGGCCTCGACCTGCTCCGCGATCGGCGGCGTCACCTCGCGGAGGGCCGGGAGCACTCCCCGTCCCTGGTCCAGATCGCCAACCCACACGTATCCCACGCTGATCAGAGGTCGGCCGCGCAGATCACGTGGGAGGAACGGCCAGTCACCGGCGGTGCCTACCCAGGCGGTGAACGTCGCCTGGCAGGGTGCGTCCTGTAGGAGATCGCGCCAGCCGCGCATGATCCTCGGCCCATCCTCCGGTCGGTAGAACAGGTTGGCGGCGAGGGCAGCCGTGCCCACGGGGTGGAGGCGGAACTCGAACTCGGTGATTACCCCGAAGTTCCCGCCGCCGCCGCGGAGACCCCAGAATAGGTCCGAGTTCTCCGATTCGCTCGCGCGCAGGATCTCGCCATCGGCGGTTACGATCTCGAAGCGGGCGACGTTGTCGCAGGCCAGCCCAACCCGCCGGGCAAGCCAGCCCATGCCCCCACCGAGGGTCAGGCCACCGACCCCGGTGTGCGAGACGTTGCCGGCCGTGGTGGCCAGCCCGAACGGCTGGGCAGCTCGATCGAGGGCGCCGAGCAGCGCGCCGCCCTGTACCCAGGCGCGACGCCGGTCGGGATCGACCCGAACGGCGCCCATAAGGGAGAGGTCGAGCATCAGCCCGCCGTCGGGGACCGCCAGGCCGAGCACGCCATGACCGCCGCCGCGCACCCCGATCTCCAGATCCCGATCGCGGGCGAAGCGCACCGCCGCGGCGACATCGGACGGGCTCAGGCAGCGGGCGATGATCGCCGGCCGCCGATCAACCATCGCGTTCCAGACTCGCCGGGCCTCGTCGTAAGCATCCTCATCAGGCAGCAGGATCTGTCCCGCGAATCCGCAGCGGAGAGTCGCCAGGTCGGGACGATCGCCACATGCGGTCGCTCGATTTTTCACGAGGTTCTCCTCGCTAGTACGGCCTGGCGTACGATCTGTAGGGGCACCCCTTGTGGGTGCCTTTGGCAACCCAAACCAGGGCACTCACAAGGGGTGCCCCTATCCGGTGCTCCTACGGAACCGCCATGGTAATTGGGCCAGGCTATATTAGCCATCTTGATCTTCCTTCTCGTTGTCGTTTGCCACCGGCGCCATAACGAGCTTCCCCTCCTTCCCTCCGCAGCATAGCAGTATAATGGATAGGCCAGAAGAGCCAATTTCCGCCGTTCGAGCAATACCATTAAGATGGGTAGCGCCTCGGCCGAGATTGCCAGGGAAGAGATACACGGATGTCCAAGCGAGCGCCGCCTATCGAGAAGCCGGAGATCATCCTCGATCAGCACGCGCCGATCCCGATGTACCGGCAGTTGTACGAGCGGCTGCGCGTGGGGATCCTGGCCGGAAATCTGGAGAGTGGGACGCGCCTCCTCTCGACGCGCGCGTTGGCCAGCGTACTGGGCGTCTCGCGCAACACCACGGCCCTCGCCTACGAGCAGTTGCTGCTGGAAGGATATATAGAGAGCAGAGTGGGAGACGGCACGCGGGTTGCCCGTCTGCATCCGGAGCAGTTGATGCAGGGCGCCAGGAGCGCGCCTGATCCGGACACGGAGGCTCCCGCGGTCCCGAGGACGGCGATATTCGGGCGGCGCGGCCAAGTGCTCGCGGAACTGCCCTTTCTCGAGGAACCCTACGCTAAGGAGGGCGATCCCGAAACGAGGCCCTTCCGCATCGCCCAGCCGGATGTGGGGTACTTTCCCTATGAGGTGTGGGCCAGATTGGTGGCGAGATCCGCGCGCCAATCACTGCCCACTCTCGCCCTCTATCAGGACGCGCGCGGCTACGCCCCCCTGCGCGAGGCCATCGCCGCGCACATTGGCATTACGCGCGGCGTCCATTGCTCATCGGAACAGATCATCCTCACCACCGGGGCGCAGGGCGCGCTCGATCTGATCGCCCGTATGCTACTTGATCCTGGCGATCCGGCTTGGGTCGAGGATCCTGGGTATTCCGGGGCCCGTGGAGCGCTCTTGGCCGCCGGAGCAAGACTGCACCCGGTGCCGGTGGACCACGAGGGCCTCGTCGTTGAGGCCGGACGGCGGTCCTGCCCAGACGCGCGATTGGCCATCGTCACACCCTCGCATCAGTTCCCCACCGGAGTCACCATGAGCCTGAGCCGACGGCTCGCGCTGCTGGCCTGGGCCAGAGAGGCGCATGCCTGGCTCATTGAGGATGACTATGATAGCGAGTATCGTTTCAGCGAACGGCCCCTGCAAGCATTGCAGGGCTTGGATAGCGCCGGGCGCGTGATCTATGTTGGCACCTTTAGCAAAGTGCTCTTTCCCTCTTTGCGCCTGGGCTATCTGGTCGCTCCCATGGCATTGCTCAACGGCTTGCTCGCGGCGCGGCGCTATGTTGACATCCATCTTCCGCTCTTGGAACAGATGGCCCTGGCCGATTTTATCACCGAGGGCCATTACGCGCGGTATGTGCGCAAAATGCGCCTGCTCTACCTCGAACGCCGGAATGCCCTCGTCGACGCGCTCAGGCGGGAACTGGGCGATCTCCTGGATGTCGGCGTACCGGAAGCAGGCTTGCATCTGGTCGCCTGGCTCCGCGCGGGCATGGACCCCCAGGCGGCTGTCTCCCAGGCAGCGGCGCATGGTCTGCGGATTCCCCTCCTATCACAATTCAGCCTGCGCCCACTGCAACGCGACGGGTTGATGTTAGGTTTCGCGAGCGCCTCACCGGACGAGCTGCGAGCGGGAGCGCGAACGCTGGGTCGCGCGCTCCGCACCCCATAGTTACCGGCTCCCAGCCAGAGCTGCTGCCAGAGCTTCAAAATGCCCACCAGTAAGGCAATGTTCTCACCTCGACTCAGACGCCCGCCGCTCACGTGAAGATGGGGATGCGCACGTTGAAGGCGGTCACCACGGCGCCAGAGGCCATCCCATGCGCTAGAATGAAGGGAAACACGAGAGAGGGAGTGGCATGACAAGAGCACTCGGGCGCTACATCATTGTCGACAGAGAGATCTGCCATGGGAAGCCTACATTCGCGGGGACACGCATCCTCGTTGCCGATGTTCTGGAGCAGGTAGCCAGTGGCACGGCCTGGGAGGTGATCGTCGACGATTGGCGCGGTGGCGTCAGTAAAGAGGCTATCGCCGAGGCCGTGCGTCTGGCCCGTGATGCCTGGTTGACGCAGGAACCAGCGCTCGTCGCGGGATGAATCTTCTCGACGAGAATATCCCCGAGCACCAGCGGCAGCTCCTGCGCGGATGGCGCGTCCTTGTGCGCCAGATCGGGGTCGGCGTGGGGCAGAAGGGGATCGCTGACGATGCTATCATCGTGATGCTTCATCAGCTGTCGCGGCCCACGTTCTTCACGCGCGACGACGACTTCTATCAGAAGGCTCTTTGTCACTCGGCCTATTGCCTGGTTCATCTGGCGGTGGGTCAGTACGAGGTCGCCAGCTTTGTCCGCCGGTTCCTCAGACACCCACGGTTCGGCACTCACATCCGACGGCGCGGCGCGGTAGTGCGGGTGGGCCATGATGGGTTGCACGTCTGGCGTCTCAATGCGGCAGCGGAGGAGAATATTGCCTGGCCCAATTCGGCCTTGCATGGCGGGCGAGGCGGATGACCAGGTCTCAGTCGCCTCGGGGCGCCGAGCGCCGATACGGGGCAAGACTGCAACCGGTGCCGGTGGACCACGAGGGTCTGGTCGTCAAGGCCGGAAGGTGGTTCCGCCCATGATTTCCACCAGGTCGCTCTGCGCGGCGATCACCTGCTCCACCCTTTTGTATGCTTGCGGGGCCTCGTCCAGTCCTCCTCCCAGGAGGGTAACTCCCCTTTGGCGCAGGTAGCGATCGCGCTCGGTTTTGGTCACGCTTTGTAGAGCGGCGGTCCGGCTCATCGCGCGCCCAGCCCCATGCGAGGCTGAGTCGAGGGCGTCCGCGGCCCCGCGCCCACGGATGAGGTAGCCGGCGTCCGCCATTGAGCCGGGAATGATCCCCAGAACGCCGGCCCCGGCTGGAGTAGCGCCCTTCCGGTGGACGATCACCTCACGCTCCTCCCCCGAAGGACCGCGCACCTGTTCCCGCCAGGCGAAATTATGGTGGTTCTCCACCGCCGCCGCCACCCGATGGTGAATCACCGCGTGGTTGGCGGAGGCGAAGCGCCCCGCCAGTTCCATGGACAACCAGTATTCCTGGCCCTCGTGCGATTCCATATCCAGCCAGGCCAGACGCCGGGCCCGCGCGTCCAGCCCTGGACGCCGCTCCTCGGCTATTTTCGAGTAAGTATTGGCGATCTTGAATCCCACCCCGCGCGATCCGCTGTGCGAGAGGAGAGCCAGGTACGTGCCCACCTCCAGCCCCAGCCTTGGGTCGGGCGCGCCGAGCGTAAAGGCGCCCCATTCGACGAAGTGATTTCCGCTCCCGCTGGCGCCAAGCTGACCGCGCGCCTTGTCGCGGAGTGCGCGAAGGATCGGGGTAGCGGCCCATTCCTCGTCCTCAAGCACGGCCCGCTCGGCCCGCTCGTTTCCTCGCCAGGCAGCGCCGGGGCCGAAGAGCGTCCTCTCCATCAGGGCGCGCCGGTACCGTTCGGGCATCTGGCCCAGAACGATTGGACTGACTGGGTAGAGCGAGAGCCGCATACGGCAGGCGATATCCACCCCCACGGCGAAGGGGATGACCGCGCTCTCGGTGGCCAGCACACCCCCGATAGGCAGCCCATAGCCTACATGCGCGTCGGGCATAAGGGCGCCGGCCACGCTCACCGGCAGACGCATGGCCAGGTCCATCTGGGCGATCGCCTGCTCATCGATCCCCTCGCGGCCCCACATACCATAGCCGACTGGTTGCTCGCGGATAGTATCCTCCACCAAGGACGCCGAGCGGCGAACGCGGCGCTGGAACTCCGTGGCTACCGGACCGAGCACGGGATCGTTCGCCAGCGCCTCGGGCTCGGCGCGGGCGCGATCCAGCGCGTTCAACACCGCTCCGCGGTCCAGCCCCTGGGCCTCCAGGCGCATGGCGGCCTCCTAGGCCAGCCCGATCACCTTCCCCTCGGGCCAACCGTGCTGCTTGAGTATCTTCCCGTAATCATAGTCCGCCTCCTCGCTCGCCGGCTGCTTGCGGCGGGCGGGCAAGGGTGAATGATACTACCCAACCCCCATGGGCGATAGTAAGCGCGATTTCCTGGGAGCGCGGGCGTCTCGCTCCCCGTCGTACGTCAAGTGCCCAGGAGTCTCTACAAGGAGAACACGTAGGCTCGGCCCCCCTGATGCCCATAGGCGCCGGCTACGACGGTCGACCCGGACACACCCGTCGCGGCGCCAAGCCAATCCCCGGATACCCTGTCCTGCCCCTTGAGTTCCGTGGTCTGCGTCCAGCGTCCGCCTGCTTGGGTGAACACATACGCCGCGCCCCCGCCCGGTGTTTTGATGCCACCGGCGACCAACTGGGCGCCACTGATGCTCACATACCAGCCGAACCAGTTGCCGGGCTGGCCGTCCGCTGCCTTGAGTTCCGCCGTCTGCCTCCAGCCGCCTGATACGCGGCTGAATACGTAGACGCGGCCGGCACTCGAGTACATGTACGGTGCGTTGACGACAATGGCGTGGCCCGAGATGGCCAGATTCTGACCGAAATGCGCGCCGGCGACGACATCCGAGCCGACCAGCTCGGCGGTTTGGGTCCATCGTGACTCGGTCAAGTTGAAAATGTAGATCGCCCCGCCGCCGTGCTGGTCGGCGCCAACCACCGCCGTCGTCCCATCGATGTCAACCCAGAAGCCGAACTCGTCGCCCGGCTGTGTATCCGAGCCGGTGAGCTCGGCGGTCTGGATCCAGCGCG
>Ga0307373_10013677_pt1 | contig 11313 bp, 9 predicted proteins | sample OX2MG_FD_202534 | JGI IMG/M metagenome (GOLD analysis project Ga0307373, IMG submission 202534) | Soil microbial communities from Risofladan, Vaasa, Finland - OX-2 | ecosystem: Environmental > Terrestrial > Soil > Coastal area > Acid sulfate soil | place: Finland: Risofladan, Vaasa | collected... | reverse complement strand
GCCACGGCTGACCGACCCGATCGGTCCGCGGGCCGCGACCGAGCCGACCGGATTCTGGCCCGCATCGCGGCGATCCCGGAAGGATTCGTCCAGACCTACGGCGACATCGACCCCGCGGCGCCACGCCTGGTCGGGCGGGTCCTGGCCAACACCACGGCCACTGACATCCCCTGGCAGCGGGTCGTCCGCGCCGACGGAACCGCGGCGCAGGGCGCGCGACAGCTTGATCTCCTGCGTCGCGAGGGGGTGCCGATACGGGGTGGCCGGGTTGACCTGGCCCGGGCCCGCCTACCGCGCGAGTATCTAGACGCTTAGCGCCACCACGGTCGGCGACGGATCTCGGCCACCTGAGCGGCCGGCTCCGCCACCTCGGGCAGATGCTCCCGCAGATGCTCCAGATGCTCACCGAGCCAGATCGCCCCTGAGGATCGGAGCGACATCGTCAGACCATCGTCGGGAAAGCTGGGGGCGGGGAGGACGGCGAGCGACTGACCGCGCGGGCCGTCCAGCTGCGCCGACAGGCGCTCATAGAACCCGACCAGGATCTCGGCTCGATGGCTGAGCATCGCACCCGCGGGATCGGTGTGGTGCAAACGCGGACGCGGGAGCTTGGCGATCGAGTAGGCGGTCAGACGCAGCCGCACCGCGCCTCCCACCACTCGCCAGAGCTCGTCCTGGCGCAGATGCTTGGCCCCCCGTTCCGCGAGAAAGCTACGCAGCGCGGCGTCGAGCCGTAGGCCGGCCGCCACTGCGGACTTGGCTTCATCCGGCGGGTCGGCCCGCAGACCGCTAACCCAGCCCACCGTGTGTGACAGATAGGCCGCGCCGGCGCGGTACCCGTCGGCCAGGTCTTTGGCCACCACCGCCGCCATTCCTCGGGGCCAGAACAAGCCGCCCACCACAATGCTGACCGCACAACCCAGCGCTACGTCCTCAACTCGCAGTAGTCCGACGTGCCAGCCCACGGGAACCAGCAGGTTGAACAGGATTGCCACCGTGACGGTGAACGCGGCCTGCCCGACGGCAAAGGAGAACGCGCCCGGGGCGTATGCAGCCACCAGGACCACCACCGGCAGTACCGCCCAGAGGGCGGCCGTGTCTGTGCCTATCGCGAGCAGCAGGAGCGCCCCCACGACAAAGCCAGCGGTCGTGCCCAGCACGGCTCGGATGGCCGTGGACCCGGTCGACATGGCGTTGGTCCGCAGCACGGACAGCGCCGCCAGCACCACCCAGAAGCCGTGCTGCACGTTGCTCACGTCGGCCACGGCGACCGCCCCGGCCAGGGCGAGCGACCCCCGGGCGCTGTTGATGAACCACGTGGAGCGCAGGCTCGTGTGGCGCCGAGCGATACCCGCATACTTGGACACGCCGGTCAGCTGACCGCTGCCCACGGCTCGAGTCGAGTCCCCAAACCAGCGAGCCCGGGTATGGGCCAGCCAATCGGCGCCGGCCAGCCGCGCCGCCACAACACTGTCGCCGCCGAACGCCAGGGTGGCCGCGGCGAACGCGTGAGCGTGGAACGAGAGCTGAGCCTGCTGCTCGAACTCGGCGCTGTCCGGCGCGATCTCTTCCAGCCGCGTGACCTCGTCCTGGCGGCGCGCTTCCAGCTCCTCAAGGCGGGGCCAGGCACTGCCGCCGGCGAACAGCGCCGCACTGCCGCGCAACACCGCCGCGGCCGCCTGCCATACCGCCCGTACCTGCGGCGGAGCCCGGCTCACGTCGCAGCCCTCGCGCAAGGTGTCCACGACCAGCGACGCGCACCAGCCGGCTAGCTCCACGGCGTTGGCGGTGGCTTGGGCGGCCACGGCCAAGCCGGTCGGCCGGTAGGGCGTGGAGTTGAACTCCGCCAGCAGTGCGTGCTTGGCCTCCACGCAGGCGGCCAGCCGAGCCTGGCTGGGCGGCGAGGATAGGAACCGAGCAATCTCATCGGCCAGCTGCGCTGCGAGCGAAGAAATCGCCGCCCGCAGCCGATCGCCACTCCTCGGCGTGGGGATGGCCAGGACGGCGGTCGTTCCCACCACCGAGGCCAGCCACCAGCCGGCCAGGCGGTCTGGGATCGTGCTGATGGCGCCTGGCGTTGCCGCCGGCAGCACATAGGCCAAAAGCGCCGCTGTGACGCCGCCAGCCGCGTTAGGCCCAGCGACGCCGGCGAAGAAGACCGCGAACGTCACGGGAATCGTCACCGCCACCGCGAGCACCGTCGAATGAGTCACCGCCGTGCCGATGACCAGGAGGACGCTCCCGGCCAGCGCAAGACCGGTATGCGCGCCCAGTTTCTCGCGAGCCGTTCCCTCGAAGTTGGCCAGGACCAGGATGGCGAACGCGCCGAATGCGGCGAACAGCGCCATCTGCAGGTTCCCGATCACCTGATCAGTGAGGGCAAACAGCGCGGGCATAACCACCGCCGCACGCACGGCGCGAATCGCTGCAGCCCGAGACCAGGCTTCTCGCAGCCGCGCCGGCCCGGCGACGTGCGGCGACGGCCATCTCAGCCGTGCGGCCCACGATGTACTGGCGCCGCTGGCCACTGGCGCCGAGTCTAGCTTCAGGATTTCGCAGCCCATCGCGGATGAATTGGCCATGGCCTGTGAGCCAGCGGAGGCGGCGCACGGCCGGGTGCGCACTATGGTTGAGGCATCGCCAAGACCTGGGTCTTACATACAGAAACCAAGGGCACCGGCGCCCAGGTGGTGCCGCTGGAAAGTGTGACCAAGCGCTCGTCCACGGTCGAGCCGGTCCTGGTGCCCCGCGAACCGCGGGCCAAGCCGAAACCACCTGAGCCCCAGACCCGGCCCCCCCGCAAGTTCAAGATCGTGGATCTGATGACGCGGCAGGCGCTGGTGGCAGACGCCGGCATCCGAGAGACCGTCGAGGTGCTGGAGGGCGTCCGCAGCATCGTCGACGTGAACGTCTACGTCTGGCAGGAAGAGCACCAGCGGTGGTGGCTGATGACTTTCGGACAGAAGCGCACCCTGTGGGACCTGTCACGTGAGCGGGCCGCCGAGTCAGCGGGTTAGCCCCTCCAAGGTCTGGACGATCGATTCGTAGCGCCGGCCGGTGTGCTCCTGGAGCGCCAACTCGCAGGTCCGGTTGCTGGACACACAGGCATCAAACCGCTGATCCTGGAGCTCGGCCGCGATGTCACGCAGGGCGGACGCGGGCAGCTCTGGGTGGATCCAACCACGGTCGCCGGCCATGCCACAGCAGCCGCTCGACGCCGGGACCACCGCCTCATGAGCGATCGCCTCCGCCACCTCCAAGAGTTCGTCCACCAGACCTAGGTGCCGAGTGGCACAGGTCGGGTGCACGGCGATCCGGTTCAGCTGGCGTCCGACGTTCAAACTCGGGAGCAGGTGATCGTGGACCCAGGCAATCGAGTCGAGCACCTCGATCTGATCGGTGTCCGCCTCTCGCAGGGCGTGGCTGCACGAGGACGCGTCCACGACCACCGGAAGCCGACCGCCGTCCGACCAGCGCGAAAGCGCCTCAGCCATCCGCTGGGATGCGATCTCGGCCCCAAGCCGGTAGCCCTTGGAGCTCCATGGGGTGCCGCAGCAGTGGCCGGCCACGTCAGCGGGGATCCACACCGGCAGGCCGGCTCGAGCCGACACTGTGACCATCGCCTGGGGCAGCGATATGCCGTTCCGGTCGCCGGCACCGGCGCCGAAGATGCGGTTGATGCAGGCCGGCACGTACACCGCGGAGGCCGCGTCCCGCGAGGTGGGGGGAAGCGCAGCCGCGGGCTGGGGTATCGACGTACGCACCTGCCGGGCCAGCGGCCCGGCGAACCGCAACCCGGCGCGCGCTGCCCGCTCGGCTACCGCGTAGTGGCGGGCCGCGGTCGTGGCCAACCGGTTGCTCGGCCTCGAATGCTCCTGCTGGCGCAGCTGCTTGATCAGCTCGCCGGTATCGATCGCCACCGGACAGGCGTGCCGGCAGGAGCCGTCGACCGCGCAGGTCGCGATGCCGTCGTACTGGTACTGGTCACGCAGCGCGCGCGCCACCGGCGAATCCGGGAGCTGGCGTGCGATTTCCCTCCGGATCACGATGCGTTGACGCGGCGTCAGCGTGACGTTGCGCGATGGGCACACCGGCTCGCAGAACCCACACTCGATGCACTTCGTCACCGTCTCCTCGACCTCTGGTGTCGACTTGAGCGCCGCGAGATGGATCTTCGGGTCGCGGTTGAGCACCACCCCGGGATTGAGGATCCCTTCCGGATCGGCCAGCCGCTTGACCCGCCACATCATCTCGGTCGCCCGGGGCCCCCACTCGCGCTCCACGAACGGCGCCATGTTCACCCCGGTGCCGTGTTCGGCCTTGAGCGATCCGTCGTATTTGCCCACGATCAACTCCACGAGCTCAGCCATGAACGCGTCATAGCGCTGCAGCTCCGATTCTTGGGTGAAGTTGGCGGTGAGCAAGAAATGCAGATTCCCGGCCGAGGCGTGGCCGGCCAGGCCCTGGAGGAAGCCGTACTGGCCCAGCAGCGCCTGGAGATCCTGGGCCGCCTCCGCCACCCGCGCCGGATCGACGCACACGTCCTCAAAGATCAGGGCGATTCCCGGAGGCCGCATGGCCGCGATCAGGCCCTGCATGCCCTCGCGGACCCGCCAGTGCAGCTCGATTTCCTCGGCATCACGGGTGAAGCGGGGCGGTTCGACCAGGTCGGCGTCCTGCAGGATCTCCAGGGCGCGCCGCTCTGGCCCGTCCAGGCCCTGTGGGTCGTCGTCCCGGAACTCCACCATCAGCGCGGCCGACCCGGGCGGTAGTTCCTTCCAGCGTTCCGGAGCTCCGGGAAAGTTGTACCCGGCGGCGATCAGCGTGGCGGCGACCATCAGCTCGGTCGCGGTCGCACCGGCGGCCACCAGCTCGCCGACCTTGGCGCACGCGGCGTCGACACTCTGGAAGAACACCAGCCCCAGTGCAGCGTGACGGCCGAACGGAACGGTCTGAAGTTCCGCCTCGGCCACGAAGGCCAGCGTCCCCTCCGAGCCGATGACCAGCCGCCGGAAGATCTCCAGCGGCGTGTCGGCGTCCAGAAACGCGCACAGGCGATAGCCGGTGGTGTTCTTGATCTGGAACTTGTGCCGGACTCGCTGCGCCAGTTCCGGATCGGCGCGCAGCTCGTCACGCAGCTGCTCAAGGCCGGCCGCCAGCTCAGGCGCGGCGGCGGCGAACTCGGCTTCGGCGTCGGGCGCGGCCGTGTCGATCACCGCGCCATTTGCCAGCACGAGCTTCATCGCCGTGACCGTGCTGTAGGAGTCGGCATGGGTGCCGCACCGCATCCCGCCCGAATTGTTGGCCAGCACCCCACCGATGCAGGCGATCTCGCTGGAAGCCGGGTCGGGCCCCAGCTTGCGCCCGTAGCGCGCGAGCATCCGGTTGACCAGTCCCAGGACCACGCCGGGCTGAACTCTCACCCGCTCACCCTGGTCGAGGATCTGCACCCGGTGCCAGTGCCGGCGGATGTCCACCAGCAGTTCCTCCGTTCCCGCTTGGCCGTTCAACGATGTGCCGCCCGCCCGGAACGTGACGGGCGTCTTACGTTCGCGGGCAAACCTCAGCAGGGCGACAACGTCGTCGATACCCCGCGGGGTCAGGACCGCCTTGGGGATGCGGCGATAGGGCCCTGCGTCGGAGGCGTAGGCGATCAGATCAAGCGCGCGCCCATGAAGCTGGTCCGGCCCCAGCAGACCGACCAGCTGCGAGCGCAGCGGCTCGGGGGTCCCCCCCGCCACCCACTCGGCGGCGCGATCAGCGTATGCGGGACTCGCCGGGTCCACGGGAGGAACCTACTGGTTTGATTCACAGCTGGGCCTCGCCGAGAGCAGGCTCCGGGTGCGCGTCGCGGTACGCAGCGCGGCGATTCAGAACCCGACGAGCGAGCAGCCAGTCGTCACCGGCGCCAGCGGTCTGCGAATCTGAACGTCGTGGTCGTGATCGCAGTCGCGGATATGTTCGGGATCAGCGGGAGGCGCGAGCAGCTCGCAGGGCTGCTCGAGCGCTTTGAGCGCTGGGCCGCCGGGGAGCCTGGGTGCCGGCGCTACGTCTTCGCCGCGACGTTGGCCGATCCCAGCCGCTTCGTGCTGCTGAGCGAGTGGGAAAGCGAGGACGCGCTCGACGCGCACTATCGATCGGAGGCGTTTGCCGACTTTCAGGCTGGGTTAGACGGCCTACTGGCACGCCCGACCGCGTTGACCGTCTACTCGACTGACGGCGGCGCCCGGCCGCTGAACACCCGCCCCATGGATCCTCGCGACGCCGACTGATGGGAGAGCCCGTCGGAGCGGGCATGGAGGAGTCCGCGGACCGGCAGGGCGCATTCCCGAAGCTGAATGTTGAGCAGCGCGGGCGGCTGCGCGCCGTGGGCGAGCTCCGGGCGGTCCAGCCGGGGGGCTGCTGTACGGAGAGGGCAACGTCAACGACGACTTCTTCGTGCTCGAGTCGGGGGTGGTCACGATCGTCCACGGCTACGGGCAGGAGAACCGCGTGGTCGCTGTGTATGGGACGGGCGGGTTCGTCGGCGAGCTGAACCTCTTGACCGGATCGCCGGCTTACCGAAGCGTCGTGGTGCGGCACGCCGGCGAAGTCATCCAGGTGCCGGCCGCGCGCCTGCGTGAGATGCTGGCCAACGACGAGGAGCTGAGCAACCTGATCTTGCGGGCGTTCATCTCGCGCCGGTCCATCCTGATCGAGATCGGTGCCGGCGTGAAGGTCGTCGGCTCCCGCTGCTCCCGTGATGCCCCGCGGATGCGTGAGTTCCTGGCGCGCAAGCGCATGCCCCACCAGTGGATGGACGTTGAGAGCGACGAGGAGGCGGAGCAGCTGCTGCGAGCGCTCGGCGTCATGGCGGCCGAGACGCCGGTCGTGATCGCGAGCCGCGGCGTCCTGGCCGAGCAGCTAGACCCCCAGCACTGACCCGGCCGAGATCAGGCCTGTACCGCGTGGGCGACACGGATCACCAAGATGATCACGTAGGTCAGGCCCAGAAGGCGCCGAAACCAGTTGACACCATCGGTGAGCTCTTCGTACGCCCAGATCGTCATCGCCAGGTAGGAGACCGACTGCGCGAAGCTGTGCCCGCTTCCGCGTACGAACCCACCTACCTGGCTGGCGAGAAACGCCACGATGAGCGGAAGGTTCGGGAACTGGACGATCGGGAAGCGACGCGGGAACCCAAGCGTGGTCAGGTGCTTGAAAGCCTGCCAAGGGTGAAACCGTCGCCGCGCCGGCGGCGTCTGCTCATCAGATCGATCGTGCGTACGGTCATTGTCCTGAGGCAGGACCGGGCTCGCGCGGCGTGCGCCCAGTGACACCGACCGGATCACGAGTGCAACGAGCATCGTCAATCAGGAGGACGACACCCAGCGGTGATTGCTTCCCGAACGCGACGCCCGCCCACACCGAAGCCCCCGGATCACCGGGGCTTCTAACCAAGCGGCTGAAGGGACTCGAACCCTCGACCTTCTGCATGGCAAGCAGACGCTCTAGCCAACTGAGCTACAGCCGCGATGGGGGCGGAGTATAAAGCCGCGGCGCGCACAGTTTCGGCCCGCTGACCGGCGTCGAGTGCCGGGCCGGAAGCGCGCCAGAGTGTCTGCACTCAGAAGGAACCGCTCGCCAAGCGCCGAAACGGGGGCGGCCTCCGCTGAACCGAAGCCTCCTGACGGTCCAGGGCTCGGGATCGCTTCGAAACCAGGCAACGCCTCAACCCTCAAGTGGCCTGGTTTAAAGCCGGCGCGGGTGGCCTAGTTTTCGACCGGCCATGACACGAAAAAACGGACGAACGTTGTACGTACATACAACACCCTCAACCAATGTTCGATAAAGCGGAGCATCAAACCCGACGATGATATTGCTGACCCCTCAGGCGAAAAAGCTTGAGGGGAGGAACCCCCCTCACAAGTCCGTCGTGAAATCTGCAACGTCAAACGCACTGGTCAAGCGCCGTTCGCGTCCGGCCTCCGCGGCTGGCCCGCGGTCCGCGTTCCGAGCGCTGTTCGCGACGGGGAGTCCCCAAACCCTCGATTCCGTCGAGTCGCAGCGCGGTGGTCTGCAACCGCAGGCGACGGAATCGGCGCCCGAAGGAGGAAGGATGTTCAAGAAGGATCACCGCGCTCTCATGCGCGTCGCCGCCGCCACTGCCGCGGTGGTCGGTACTGCGGTGGTCGCCAGTCCGGCGATGGCCGACTGCACGACCAGCGTCGCCGGTGCCGGCTGCGGCACTCTCGTCACGGGTACCGCGCTTGGCCAGCTGTCGCTCGCGGTTGCGACGCCGGCCGCCATGACGCTGGAGCCGGGAGTGACGCCGAGCCCTTCCACTCTTGTCAACGGAAGCACGTCGCTCGTGACCGCCCTCGACACCAGCAGTTCCACCCCGTCGATCTCGGTCAAGGACGCCGCGGCGACTAACCCGGGCTTCATGCAGCTGGTGCCATCAACGGGTTGCAGCTCGAGCACAACCGAATCCAAGCTCAACCACCCGCTCAACCTCGCCAGCATCACCGCTGTGGTCGGCTGGACTGACGCGGCGCAGCTCCCCGCCGATCTCAGCGGCACCGCAGTCACGCTCGCCAATTCCACGCTTCCGGTCCCGTCTGGTTCATTCACGGTGAACTTCAAGCAGCCGGTGGATGCCGGCGAGGGCCTGCTGAACCCCTGCCTGTACGAGCTGACCGCCACCTATACGCTGCAGTAGCTATTGGAGGGCGCCTAAGCAGATCGTGGAGTAGAGCCGTCCTGTTGGTGACCGCGGCGGCCAGTCTGGCCGCTGCGGCGCCGGCAAACGGGACAATCTCGCTCACGGCCACCAGTTCGACGCTCTCCAACCTGGCCACGGGCCAGCGTGCCACCGGAAGCGCCACGATCTTGGCCACCGATACCAGCGGACTCTGGACGCTGCAAGCTGAGGACACCGGCAGCGGCGCTGGGAAGATGGTCGCGTCGTCCACCGGATGTACGGGCAGCGCTTCGCCGTTGGCCAACCCTCTTCGTATTTCGGTCTCGACGTCGCTTTCCGGCGTCACGACTAATACGATCGACCTGAGTTCCTCGAACCAGCCGCTGGCCTCCGCCAGCAACGTGGCGATGCTCACCCCTGCGACGTTTAACGCCAACTACACCCAGGTGGTCCCATCGACTCAGGCGCTTCTCAACGGCTGCATCTACACGATCACCGTCACATACACCCTGCAGTAGCGATGAGATCTCCGGCCAAGGCGGTCATGCTGCTGGCGGGAATTGTTCTGCTTTTCTCGCCGCAGCTCGCGCGGGCCGCGGCGCTTCCCGGCAAGCTCGGCTTGTTCTCGATCAGCCCGGGGCGGCGGGTAGTGATCGCCACGCCGCCGTCTACTCTCACACCGACCGTGGTCGTGAACACCACGGACTCGCCATTCGCGGTGTCGGTCTTCCCTGCGATCCTCACGCAGAACCTCTCCGGCGCCTTCGACTTCGCCAGCACACCGCAGAACCTCTCCGCCTCTAAGCTCGCGCTGAGCGTCCAGCCAACCAGCTTCACGCTGGGATCGCAGCAGAATCAGCAAGTGCAGCTGCGCTGGGACCTCCTGCCGCACAACAGGCCGTGGCTGGCGGTGGGCATCATCTTCCAGGGGATCCCCCAGCAGCAGGGACAGGCGCTGCACGTCATCGACCGACTGCTGAGCGTGAACTTCCTCAGGCTTCCGGGCGCCTACACGGTCACCGGGGATTTCACCAACTTCACCGTTTCGCAGTATGCCCCGCGGGTCCTACGCTTTCTCCCGTTCGTCACGAACACTGGGCAGATGTTCGGGACTCCGTCCAAGGAGACCTTTCTCATCCGCGACAGCCGTGGGCGAGTCGTGTTCTCCAGTCCATGGACCGCGAACATCATCCTGCCGGGCGCGACGGTGCAGTTCCCGATCCTGCTCAGGAAGGTCCTTCCCGCCGGCCGCTACATCGCCACAGTGGGAATGGATTTCGGCGGGCGCCGCACGCGCTCACTTCCGTTCACGCTCGTCGGACCGAACCAGCTGGCCGCACCAGCGATCGCGGTGAAGGGGTTCCGGGCGAGCGGAACCGTGGGATCGCCTGCACACGTGAGGGCCAGCGTTCTCAGCAGCGGCACGGCGCCAGCCAGCGTCACATTCCATCTCTACCTGGGAGGTGCGAACGAGCTTCCGGGGCAGCCCGCGTTGGCCACCGGAACCGTCGTTTACCGCAATCTCGCGCCCGGCTCTACAACGCAGCTATCCCAGTCGCTCGGTGGGTCGCTCAAGAAGGGGACCTACAAAGTCATCCTGACGTGGGTCGACCTCAGCGGGACACAACGGACGCTGGAGGCTGGCTTCACCGCGGTGCCGAAGCGGTCCTTGTGGCAGAAGATCTGGGACTGGATCAAGCACCACTGGTGGCTGTTCCTCATCCTGCTGATCCTGGCCCTGATCGCAGCGGCCGCCTACGCGTACAGCAAGCAGCGCCAGCGCCAGCGCCAACTGGAGGCCGAGCTGGCCGCCACGCGGGCCGGGACTCAGGGGCCCGGAGGCGGAGAGGCTGGGCAACCGCCTGCGCGCGGACCACTCGTCGAGCCGCAGCCGGCTGCTGAGCCGGCCGCTCCGCCACAAGCCTCTCCGCCACCCGCCCAGCCAGCTTCTCCACCCGCGCAGCCGCCGCCTCCCGCACAACCGGATCCACCGGCACAACCGCCGCCGCCCGCTCAGCCGCCCGAAGCCTCCCCATGGGAACCGCCGCCGGCGCAACCCTCACCGTGGGAACCGTCGCCGCCCGCTCAGCCGGCTGAACCGGCGGCTCCGCAGCCCCAGCCTCCTCAGCCCGCCGCGCCACCTCAAGCCTCCCCTCCGCCCGCACAGCAGCCTCCGCCCCCACCGCCGGTCCCTCCACCTCCTCCTCCTGCTGCCCCGACGGCTCGAGACACGTTCAACCAGCTTCGGCGCAGGGCGGGCCGACGGGTTCGAGGGCGACCGCCGCGGCCGCCACAGGGCCCGCCGTCGTAAGCTGGACCGCGGGGTGACACCCGCCCACTGCACTCGCCGGGAGCTACATGGAGGGCGCAGTGCGCAGCGGGCGCCGGGGCGCCCTGGCCATCGCCGCCGGCCGCTAGCAGCTAGCGCTGCGGTCGACGCCTGGCCGGCGCCCGGCCCGGGGGCTGAGTCGGAGGGTCGATCATGGGCATCCGGGGGATCGCCTCGGTGCGCGGTTTGTCGGTGGTCAGCTTCAGCCGCCGGCCGTGGTGAGTGATGTCCAGCGGGTCGCCCTCCTCGAGGGTGTAGACCGCGTGTCTCTGAGTGACCTCCACTCGCAGGGTCCGGAGGC
>Ga0307373_10013676_pt1 | contig 11313 bp, 10 predicted proteins | sample OX2MG_FD_202534 | JGI IMG/M metagenome (GOLD analysis project Ga0307373, IMG submission 202534) | Soil microbial communities from Risofladan, Vaasa, Finland - OX-2 | ecosystem: Environmental > Terrestrial > Soil > Coastal area > Acid sulfate soil | place: Finland: Risofladan, Vaasa | collected... | reverse complement strand
AGCATCTCGAATCGAATCCCGCGACCCGCCGTGGTGGCGCTGCTCGCCATTCTGGTGGCGGCGTGCGGCCACAGCGGGCCGTCGTCGACCCGGCATCACCGCCACCGCTCGCAGACGATCGTGCGGGTGGCGCCGACGGCGACTCCCACCGCGACCGCCAGCCCCACGGCCACCCCCACCCCCACGCGACGGCCGCGGCCGTCGCGATCGCCATCCCCGCCCCCGCGGCCGACCGAGCGGGCTCGCCCCACCCCCACCAGCGGTCCGACCGCCGCCCCCATCGACATCATCCAGCCGCTCTTCACGCCCGGGCCGAGCCCCACCGCCACCCCGAGCGCGCGGCCGTCGGTGAGGGCGACTCCGAGTCCCACCGCGACGCCCCGGGTCACCCCGTCCCCGTCCGCCACCCCGACCCCCAGCGCCACCCCCAGCCCCACCCCGAGCCCCACCCCGACGCCGACGGTGAGCCCCACCCCGACCCCCCCGCCGCCCCCGCCCAGCCACTGAGCCGGAGCCGTGGGGGGCCCCCCCAGCGCCCCCCCACCCGGATCCCCCGCTGGGGCTGGGCGCGACCCTGGCAGCGAGCGTCGACCGAAGTTCTCCGCGCGCGCCCTGCCGGAGAGGGCCGCGGTCTGCCCGGCCGCCGGGTGTCGCGCGAGGGTCGCGAGCTCGGCCTGCCGCGGGGCTGGCGGGCTCCGGCCTCGCCATCCGGGCGAGCGGCCCGAGCCGCATCGGTGTCCGGCCGATCTGCGGCTGCCACCACGGGCCGGTGGCGCGTGCCCGTCTGCTAGGCTGCCGGCGTGGCGGAGGACGGTGAGGCGAGCGCGAGGGCGCTCCGTCCCGAATTCGAGGACCCCGGCCGAGCGATCCGCCTCGCCGCCGCGTACGGCGAGATCGACCGCATCTTCGCCGAGTTTCGCGAGCGCGTCCACGCACCCGGGGTCGCCTACGGGGTGGTGGTCGATGGCGAGCTGGCGCACGCCGGGGCCCACGGCCTTGCCGACGTCGAGGCGGCGCAGGCGGCCGCGCCCACCACCATCTTCCGGATCGCCTCCATGACCAAGAGCGTGACCGCGGTGTGCTGCCTCGCCCTGCGCGACCAGGGCCGTCTGGGGCTCGACGACCCCGTGGTCCGGCATCTCCCCGAGGCCGCCGGACTCCGCCCCCTCACTAAGGACAGTCCCGCGATCACGATCCGCCACCTGCTCACCATGTCGGCCGGTCTGGTCACCGACGATCCCTGGGGTGACCGCCAGCTGGCGATGGCGCCCGAGGAGCTCGACCGTTTCCTGGGCGGCGGGGTACCCCTCAACCGACCCGCGGGAGTCGCCTACGAGTACTCCAACTTGGGCTACGCGATCCTGGGTCGGATCGTGGCGCGCGTGACCGGGATGCCCTTCGCCGACTTCGCCGCGGCTCAGGTGCTGGGGCCGCTCGGGATGGGGGACAGCCACTTCGACCTCGGCCAGGCGCCGGCCGCCCGGCGGGCACGCGGCTACCGCTGGGAGGACGGGGTCTGGAGCCGCGAGGTGGCGCTGGGGGACGGGGCCTTCGGGCCGATGGGCGGCCTGTGGACCACGATCGAGGACTTCGCCCGCTATGTCGCCTTCCACCTGGATGCGTGGCCGCCGCGCGACGACCCCGAGGGTGGGCCGCTGACCCGCAGCTCGAGACGGGAGATGCAGCAGGGGCAGCGGCTCTGCTGGCCCCGCCCGGAGTGGATGCCAGCGGTGCCCTCCGCCTACGGCTACGGGCTGGTGACGTCGATCGACCAGCGTCTCGGCCTCTCGGTGGCGCACAGCGGGGGACTGCCGGGCTTCGGCTCCCGGGTCTGCTTGCTCCCCCACCACGGGGTCGGGGTGATCGGGTTCGCCAACGTCACCTATGCGCCCGCGCACGAGCCGGTCGGGGCCGCCATCCAGGCCCTGGCCGCCACCGGAGCGCTCCAGCCTCGGGTCACCCCCCCCTCGGCCGGCGTGAGCGCGGCGCGGGAGTGGGTCGAGCGGCTCTACTGCGGCTGGGATGCGGCCGAGGCCGAGCGCCTCGCCGCCCCCAACTTGTTCGCCGACCGATCAGGGGAGCATCGGCGCCGTGAGCTGGCGGCGCTGCGCGGGGCGCACGGCGCCCTGGTCGCGGTGGAGGTGCTGGTCGCGCACGGTGCTCTCAGCGCCAGCTGGCGGATGCGGTGCGAGCGTGGCTCGATCGGGGTCAGCGTGTCGCTCGCGCCGACGACTCCCCCCCGGGTCCAGGCGCTGACCCTGACGCCCAGCGACCCCTGACCAGGCACAGCTGCCGCCGCTAGTCGGACGGCGGGTCCGGCGCGACCTCTACCGGGTCAGGATGCGCATGCGCAGGCGACTGGCGCCGGGAACGGCGGGCGCGGGTCAGGGCGAGGACCTCCTGCGTCTCCGCCGACGGCACCCGATGGGGCGGACGCACGGGCACGATCGAGCTCTGCAGCCGGCCGCGGCGGGGACCCGACCAGGGCCCCGGGGGCGCATCCACCCGCCGCGCCAAGGCATATGCCATCGCCTCGTAGTTGACGCGCCAGCCGTGGAAGTGGGGCCAGGCCTCTGCCGGAGTCCGGTCCATCTCCCAGCCCGCCTTGGCTATCCGCTCCACCGCGTCGCCGAACTCCGACTGGGTCAGCTGGATCGGATCCTCGGGGCTGGGGTCCTCGGTGGCGGGCACCCGGGCGGCGCGGCAGAGCGCCCGCAGGCAGACGGTGCCCATGCGCAGGAAGGGGCGGGCGGCGGGCGGCGCCGACAGCGGCGCCAGCGCCAGCTGCAGGGCGGCGGCATCCATCACCGCGAGCAGGGCGAGCACCCAGGACCGGAGCGGATCGGGGGATCGGAAGAAGAGCAGCGGCGGGTAGCTGGTGTGGCTCTCGGCGAGGTCGGCCGCCCACTCCTCCCAGGCGCTGTAGAGCGGCCCCAGGCTGTCGAGGTTGTCGATGAGCGCGTGCCGGGAGAGGATCTCCGGGCCCCAGGGGGGCGAGCTGGCGCGGCTCGCCAGCAGGGTCACCAGCGTCTCGCGCTTGTTGAAAGCCGTGTAGAGCGTGGGCAGGTAGGAGATCTGCAGGGCGATCACCCCCACCCCCGATGCCGTCTCCAAGAAGACCACCGCGGTCTGGATCGCCGTGCGGGCGGTCGCCAGACCGAGGGGGAAGATCGAGGAGGCGCTGAGGGTGAGGGCATCCCCGAAGCTGCCCGACATGAGAGGCCAGAGCAGGAACGCGAATCCGACCACCAGCAGTCCGATCCAGGCCGCCAGGCGCACCACCAAGAAGGCGGGGGCGGCGTAGGCGAGCCGGCGGTCGCGGTCGACATAGGCCCGCCGCGTGTCGGCGATCCGGACCGCCACCCACTGGGTCACCGCCTCCAGCACCGAGGAGATCCGCGATGGGACCGCCCGCGGGATGATCACCGTTCGGATCACGCTGCCCAGCGTGCCCGCGGTGAACAGGATGCCGCCGACAAGGCTCATGGCCCGCAGGACGAGCATGGATGACCCCGGACACGGTGAGCCGGCCGGCGCTCGCCGGGCGGGAGAAGGCGAGGGTACTGTGGGCCTGACCGAGGCGTCAAACCCTCACCCCCTCGGGGAGTGCCGGGGAGGCGGGTAGGGACCGCCCCGGGGACGGGTGGGGGCAGATCATCGGCGGGCCGGCCGGCCCGCCGATGCGCCCCTCACCGCGCTGGCGCGGAGAAGACCAGCGGGATCCGCCCGATCACGGTCCCGTCCGCCCGGACCGTGACCGCGTACGGGCCCACGCGGGCGTACGAGCCGGTGGCGGCGACGGTGAACCAGGCGCCCTCGGTGTCAATCCTCCGGCGCGCGAAGCCGTAGTGGTAGACCGTGGCGCCGGTGGGCGAGGTGACCGTGACCGAGATGCTCTGGGCCACCGAGGCGGTCCCCGGGAAGACGAAGATCACCAGGTTCTGGGTCGTCGGCCGCCCGCTGCTGGTGGCCCAGTAGTCCGTGATCCCGGTGGCGTAGAGGCCGTACCCGAACCCCAACCCGTTCCCGGTTCCGTTGGCGAACGAATTGCCGACGTTGATCGATCCCGCCGGGATGATCTCGGCCGCCTCCGTCGCTCCCGCCCGGGGCCGGACCGTCGTCGCGGCATGGTCGGGGTGGCCTCCGGCAGCGGCCGCGCCGACCACCCCGGCCACCAGCAGCGCCAGCGCGGATCGGACCGGTGGGATCATTGCGGCAAGCTCCTGGGTGGGGCGCGCCGCCCCTGCACGCGGGCGACCGCGGTGGAGCGGAGGGTACCCGTTGTGCCAGGCCCGGCGTGACCGCGCGGGCCCCCCCGCCTGATCTCCGCGCAGGATAGCAGCCGCTCGCGGGCGGAGGCTATTGCTCCAGCCCAGCCGCCCCGGTGTCGCGGTCGGTGCTGTGGTCGCCGCCCTGCGCGGGCGCGGCGGAGCCTTTTGCCGAAACCGGACGATGGGCGGCCACGACGTTGCCCCCATCGGCGAGGGCGGCGGTGGTCACCATGAAGCCGGCCCCGATCACCACCGTCGCCAGCGGGAGGACGAACCTGCATCGTGGCGGAGCCGGGTCGTCGGGGGCGGGGACCATCGCCTTCACCCTAGCTGGTGCGTGTGAGTCGCAGGTGTGAGCGGGATGTACCGCGACCGCCGCGCCCTGGGGCCGTTGCCGTCGCCACCCCGGCGGCACCGGCCGGGGTTGCGCTGCCACGCTGCCAGGGGCCGACCCGGGGTGGTGGCGGCTGCCCGACCATCGTGGAGGGGACCCGCCGCTCTCGGCCCGGCGCCCCGCCGCTGGCGTGTCCTCCCGGGGGCGCGGGGATGCCGGTTCGCCCCGGCCTGGCGGCCCGGCTCGGGGTGGCGGGCTTGGTCGCGGGGCGATGGTCGCCGCCGAGCCGGCTCCTGATCGGCGCCGGGGACCGCGGGCCGCGGGTGCTCGCCGTCCCCCGGCGGCGGGACCGGTCAGCTAGCCGGAGCGGAGCCCCGGGCTGCCGGCGTCGGGAACAGCTCCTGAACCCTGGCGACCGGCCCGGTCGCGCCCTCTCCGCCAACGATCCAGCCGCGGCCTGCCAGAGCGACAGCGCTGGCGTGCGCGACCGGAAGCTGCAGGCGACCGGCGAGCCGCACCGAGCCGGTGGCGGGGTCGAAGGCCCAGATCGACGGATTCGGCGGGGTCCCTCCGGCGACCGTGGTCGAGCCTCCCAGCACAAAGAGAACCCCGGCCACCACCAGGGCGGTGGCCCCGGTCACCGCCTCGGGGAGCCGACCGACGCGCTCTCCCACATGGGTGGCCGGGTTGATCATCTGGATCACCGCGGTGGGGGCGCCGGACGAGGTCTGGCCCCCGAAGACGTAGATCCGGCCGTCCTGGGCGGCGACCGCCGGGTAGCGGACGGGAACGGCGAGGGTGGCGACCCGAGCGAACCCGGTCCCATCGGTGGTGGCCAGGACAGCGGTGTCCAGGCTGGTCCCGTCATATCCGCCGATGACGTAGGCGGTGTGGTGGATGACGACCGCCGCGGCGTCCGAGCGGGGCTGGGGCAGGCTTCCGATCAGCGTCGCTCGGCCGAGGCTGGAGCGGACCGCCTGCACCCCCGCCACGCTGACGTACTCTCCCCCGCCGAGGACGAGGTCCCGTCCCCCGAGAGCGGCGCCGGCGGCGTCGTGGAGCGGACCGGTCAGCCAGCCGACCTGCTGGTGCTGGCCGGTGGCGACCGCCAGCGTGAGGATCTGGGCAGTGGATTGGTCGGAGGCGGTGAGCCCGCCGAGGATGAGGAGCTGATCGGCCCGCGCTCCCGGCAGGGTCACGGCGCGGCTCAGGGGTTCGGGCAGCGACCACGGCACGAGCCGGGACGAGATGTCGGGGAGCGAGGCCGGGGATGTGGTGGGGGTCGGAGCCGGCCGAGTACGAGCGGCCTCCCGGGCCGGGCCACAGCCGGCGAGCACGCCCACCAGGCCGATCAGGACGACCCCGGCGCGGCACCGGGCGGGCGGGCGGCGACCCGGGTGGGGGATGGGGTGGTCTCGGGACGTGAGTCGACCCGCTTCGGCGCCGGCTGCGCCGAGGGCCTGCTCGGTGGTGGATGGTCTGCGGCCGGTGGCGAGGATAGCAGGTGGCCTGGCCCGCGCCCCTCGCGGTGGACCCGGGGGTGCGGCCCCGAGGGCACCCGGAGATCGCAGGGGGCGGGAGCGGGGGAGGGGGCCGCCCTCCGTCACCACCTGTCGCCCAGGCCGGCCGAGCGGGTCGCGCTCACCCACGACCGCCCCGGAGGTGGGCAGCCGGACCGGCGGCGGATCGGGAGGGTGAGCCGCGCGGGCCGACCCTCCCGACGCGAGCCGTCAGCGCGCCGGGCGCGGGCCGGAGGCGCCTCCCCGGGGACCCACCACCGCGGCCACCCCGTCGGCACCCTCGGACGGCACCGGGCCCGCGCTGGGCACCTCGGACAGGACCGACCGCAGCGCCTGGCTGGCCCCGAGCAGTCCGGCGGTCTCGACCGGCACCACCACCTTGGCGTTGTCGCTTGCGACCAGCCGACCGAGGGTGTCGAGCTGGAGCACGGCCAAGAGCTCGGGCGTGGGCCGCTCGCGTTGGATCGCCTGATACACCGACCCGATCGCGGCCGCCCGGCCCTCGCCGTCGAGCGACTGTGCCTGGCGATGACCCTCGGCCTCCAGGATGGTCGCCTGCCGCTGCGCCTCCGCCCGCAGGATCATCGCCTGGCGGTCGCCCTCGGCCTTGAGCACGGTTGACTGCTTCTGTCCCTCCGCGACCTCGACCGCGGCGGTGCGCTGCCCCCGGGCGGTGTTGATCGCCGCCTGCTGTTCGCCCTCCGACTTCAAGATCGCCGCCCGCTTCTGCTGGTCCGCCTCCTTCTGCAGCGCCATGGCATTGAGAATCTGCTGGGGCGGCAAGATGTCCACGATCTCGATCCGGTTGAGGCGCACGCCCCACTTCTCCGCCGCCGGCGACATGTGCCGCTGCAGCTCGGCGTTGATCCGTTCCCGGTCGCTGAGGGCCTCGTCCAGGGTGAGCCCGCCGAAGACGGCGCGCAGCGAGGTGCGCGCGAGCTGGTCGACCGCCACCTGGTAGTTGCTCACGTCATAGAGCGCCAGCTTGACGTCGACCACCTGGCTGAAGATGGTGGCGTTGACCGCCACGCTGACGTTGTCCTTGGTGATGACATCCTGGCGATCCCCGGTGCGGGGCACCTCGCGCATGTCGACCCGCACCATCGCGTCGACGAACGGGATGACCACCGCCAGACCGGGGCTGCGCACGCTGTGGAACTGGCCCAGGCGCTTGATCACGCCGCTGGATCCCTGCTGGATCACGCGCACGGTGCGGGAGAGCACGATGATCACGGCCGCCACGACGACGACGGCGACGATAGCTTCGGTCATGAGGACAACTCCTTGGGCAGGGGGATCAGACGACGGTGACCACGAGGCGGGTCTGGCGCAGCTCCAAGATCAGCACCGTTTGCCCGGTCGCGATCGGCTGACCGTCCTCGGTGATCGCGGGCCAGTCCTCGCCCCGGGCGTGGACCTGGCCGGGTGCCAGCGGGTCACCCACGGTCGTGACCACCACTGCCTCCTCGCCGACCAGACCGGCGGCGCCCGAGATCAGCCCGCCACCCTGGCGCAGCCGCATGGTTCGCATCACCGGCCGGCGCACCAGCCCGACCCCCCCGATCGCCACCGCGGCGAAACCGAGCGCCTGGGCCAGAATCGGCAGCCCCAGCCCGGCAATCACGGCCGCGACCGCGGCTCCGGCCGCGATGAAGATGGCGTAGAAGGCCAACGTCATGGTCTCGCCGACGGCGAAACCGATCGCGAGAATGAGCCAGACGACGGCCATGACCATGGGCGCCACCTCCTGGAGCGCTGCCCCGCTTAGCGTACTCTCACCGTCCCCGCTCCGCCCTCGGATAATTGGCGAAGCGGCGGCCCCCAGCGGCAGCCCCCAGCGGCAGCCGGCGCCACAGGAGAGTTGATGCGCGTTGCGGTGTGCGCCAAGCAGGTCCCGCGCCTGGAGGGGTGGGGGCTGGGGGCGGATGGACGCCTGCTCCGGGCCGGGCTGGCGGTGGAGATGAACGCCTTCTGCCGACGGGCGGTGGCCCAGGGGATCGCGATCGCGCGGGCGTCAGCGGGGTCGTGCACGGTCGTGACCCTGGGTCCGCCGTCGGCCGAGCTGGTGGCGCGCGAGGCGGTCGCCTGCGGCGCCGACCGGGGGGTGGTGGTGAGCGACCCTCAGCTGGCGGGGTCGGACACGCTCGCCACCAGCCGGGCCTTGGCGGCCGCTCTCCGCCGCACCGGGCCCTACGACATCGTGCTGGTCGGGCGGAGTTCGATTGATGCCGATACCGCGCAGGTGGGCCCCTCGATCGCGGAGGCGCTCGGCTGGCCGTTCGCCGGCCCGGCGCGCCAGCTGGAGATCCGGGGGGACCGGCTGCGGCTGCATGCTGAGCTCGACGACGGGGACGCCGAGATGGAGATCGCCCTCCCCTGCGTCGTGAGCGCCGCCGAGCGTCTCATCGGCCCGGCCAAGGCGGATGCCGCGGCGATGGCGGCGGTCGACCCCCGCGCGATCCTGCAGCTCACCGCCGCCGACCTCGGTGCCGGGGCGTTCGGCGCTGCCGGGAGTCCGACAGCGGTGCTGCGGGTCGTCGACCATGCCATGGAGCGGACAGGCATGCGGCTGGCGGGGTCGCCCCCGGGTCAGGTGGCGGAGCTGGTGGCGCGGCTGGCGGCCCGGGGAGCCCTGCCCTGGTCGGCCGCTCCGCCTGACCCGCGGCCGGCCCGGCCGCCCCTGGGCGCGGTGCCGGCGAGCGGAGCGCCACCAGGCGGGGCGGGGGTGGTGGCACTGCTCGAGCCCGGACATGAGCGGGTCGCCCGCGAGCTGCTCGCGGGCGCCGCCCGGCTGGCGGCGGAGCTGGGGGGCCATGTGGTCGCGCTGGAGGTGGTCGCCCCGAACCAGGGCGTCCCCGGGTGGACTCCCGCCCAGCTGGGCAGCTGGGGTGCGGATCGCGTCGTGCGGCTCGCTGGCTCGCTGCTGGCCGACGACCTGGTCGAGTCGGTCGCGGCCCAGCTGGTGCCGCCGACCGGGGTTGCGCTCGCGCCCAGCACGGATTGGGGCCGCGAAGTGGCCGCGCGGGTGGCCGCGCGGCAGGGGTTCGGGCTGACCGGAGACGCCGTGGACGTGAGTGCGACACCGGAGGGCGTGATCGGCTGGAAGCCGGCGTTGGGCGGGCGCTTTCTCGCCGCCATCGGCTCCCGGTCGGAGGTGGTGATGGCCACCGTGCGACCGGGCGCGTGGCGGGTCGGGGGCCTGCGAACCGGGGCGCCACCCCCCACCACTCAGGTGGCTGTCATCCCCCGCGGTCGGGTCGTCCAGGCGAACCGACACTGGGACGATGTCCCCGCCCGGATCCAGGCGGCGTCCACCCTGGTCGGGGTCGGCGCGGGCGTGCCCACCGCCATCTACCCGGAGCTGGATACTCTGTGCGGCCTGCTCGGGGCCGAGCTGGTCGCCACCCGCCGCGTGACCGACCTCGGGTGGCTGCCGCGGTCGCGTCAGGTGGGGCTCACCGGGCACGGGGTCGCTCCCCGCCTCTACCTCGCGCTCGGCATCAGCGGCTCCTCCAACCACCTGGTGGGGGTGGCGGCCGCCGGCTGGGTGGTCGCGGTGAACTGCGATCCGGCGGCGCCGGTGTTCGCGATGGCCGACCTCGGCATCGTCGGCGATGCGGCCGAGGTCGCCCGTCATCTCACCCGGGCGCTGGCGGCCCACCGCGAGGAGTCGGGGAGCGACCCCGCCCCGGCCGCCGGAGTCGGGGGATGAAGCGAGGCGTGGTCGCGAAGGCCGTCCGATAGGCGGGGATCATGAGCAGGCGGCGCTCCTCGCCCCGCACCCTCGGCCACAGCACCAGCAGGTTGCCGGCCGAGAGCCAGGCCGCCTCCCGGGCCGCGCCCAGGAACGCCGGCAGGGCCAAGAATTCAGCGGTCACCGCGAGGTAGTTTGGATGGCGGCAGAACCGGTACGGGCCGCGCTGCACCGGGACCAGCGCGGGGGGGACCCGCGCCTCGACATTCCATGCGCTGCCGAGGCTCGCGATCGACCACGCCCGCAGGGCGGTGGCCGCCCCCAACACCGCCAGGCTGCCGAGACGCAGGGGCACGGGGGGACTCGGGCGGTGCCAGCGCCGGACCAGCGGCACGGTGAAGAGGGCGAGGTGGACGGTGACCATGAGCGGGTAGGAGCGGGGCGCGGCGGGGGGCGCGGCTCCGGCGGCTGACCGCGCCAGATTGCGCCGGGACCGACCCAGCTCCCAGCCGCGCAACGCGCCCAGCGCCAGCACCACGGCGGCGTCCCGGGCTCCCACCTGTGGCCGTGGGGCTCGGATCACGCTGACACCCGGGCTCCCGGCCACCGCAGCTCCACCAGCTCCAAGGTCAGCCCGGGTCCGACCCCGAGCAGGAGGCCGTGGGCGCCGGGACCGGGATGGTGGCGACCGGCGGCCAGCTCATCCAGCACGACGAAGATCGCCGCCGAGGAGGGGTTGCTCGCGCGCCGGAACGCGGCACGGCTGGCCGCCACCGCGCGCGGGGCCGCTCCCAGCGCAGCGGCGGCGGCGCTGATCACCCGGGGACCACCGGGATGGACCGCCACCACCTCCAGCTCGGCGACCGCCCCGGGGGCCAGAAAGCGTGCCACCACCTCGGGCATCAGGGCCGCCAGCTGGCGGGGCAGGTCGCGGGCGAGGCGGACGCGGAAGCCGCGGTCGTCGAGCCCGAAGCCCAGCGCGTCCGCCGTCCCCGGCGCCAGCCACTCGCGGGTGCGGAGCACGACCGGAGCCTGGGCGCCGCCGGCCGGCGGGGGCCCGCCGGGGCCCACCAGCACCGCCGCTCCCGCCGCGTCCCCGAACACCAGGGCGCTGAGGAGGTTGTCGAGCGAGTCGTCCTCGGGCTGCAGGGTCAGCGAGGGCAGCTCCACCGCGGCCACCAGCGCCATCCGCCCCCGCCCGGCCCCGCGCAGCCACTCCGCCGCCCGCGCGAGACCGGCGGCGCCACCGGCGCAGCCGAGCTGGGTGAGGGGCAGGCGGGTCACGTCGGGACGGAGCCCGAGCTGGTCCACCAGCTGCGCGTCCGGTCCCGGCAGGCAGAAGCCGGTGCAGGAGGCGACCACCAGCAGGTCCACCGCGGCGGCGCCCACCCCGGCGGCCGCGAGGGCGGTGCGGCAGGCCGCCGCCGCCAGCGGGGTGGCGAACCGACCGTACGCCGCCGTCTGGTCCGAGAGGGAGAGGCGCTGGTGGAGCTC
>Ga0307373_10013675_pt1 | contig 11313 bp, 8 predicted proteins | sample OX2MG_FD_202534 | JGI IMG/M metagenome (GOLD analysis project Ga0307373, IMG submission 202534) | Soil microbial communities from Risofladan, Vaasa, Finland - OX-2 | ecosystem: Environmental > Terrestrial > Soil > Coastal area > Acid sulfate soil | place: Finland: Risofladan, Vaasa | collected... | reverse complement strand
CTGGATCTCCCGCAAGCTCACTATAGCGGACAGCATGCTGGCAATACGCTTCTCTCTTTCTTAAATTATTTCGGTGAAGTGCCAGTATACCATTGATTCGATACCCCTGAGCAGCGAGATGAGACGCCTGGTTCTGATATTTTGCAGGTTGTTGTGCCAGTGTTTCCAGAGTAGGGAGATAGGCATTCAAGACTTCTTCGACGACGGATAATTGGCTTCCTCTCATCAGATGCCAGCATGCCGTAATACTGGCAGCACACTGAGTGAGGAACTCTTCAGTGAAGGCCATGCTCAATTGTTCGGATGGTGTCTTGACGAGCAGAGACAAAGGCAGCCCTGCAATTATTGCCAGCACATCTCGTCGAGAAAGACGAGACTCATCTCCATTCTCTGACTGCTTCATGAGATCGTATCCGCCTATCTCCTGATCGATGGTTTGTTGCAAGAAATTATAGGGCGATGTTTGATACTGATGTTGGTATAGGACCATCATAACACGCAACAGCAGTGAATTGGTATGGACGTATCGCTCTCTTAGTACAGGTAAAGTGGATTCAGATCGAACCTGTACAGGTAAGGTGAGCGTTTGCGACTAAGAGTAGTCTAGATCAGCCCTGAGACCACCTTCCAATAAGAACTACTCGCGAAAAAGAGATTAAAGGTTCAAAAAGCATATACAAATGCAACTGCTGCATTTCAGTTACACTGCAATCATACCATAGTTTTCTGGCATAATCCAGGCAAAACAGAAAGGAATCCTCTTTATGAGTACGAGTGAAGTCGCGCGCCTCAAACAACAGATCGAACTCGAGTACATAGCCGCCGAGCGTGGCTTGAACGGGTTCGCGGCAGGCGCGGCAAAGCACGAGTTTATCACGGCACGCATGGAAAACATTGGGCGCTGTCACGAGCAATTGAAAACGCTGGTGGGTGAAAACGAGGCCATTAAAGCGCTGGCCCAGGCATTGGAACAGGCGGGAAGCGAGGCGGCACAATGAATGACGAGGCGAACACTGTAGGGACGCGATCAATCTCCTCTCTACAAATTCGCTGTTTCGGCCTCGTTGAGTTGTTCCAGTTCGATAGGCTTTACGGCTTCCTCATCCAGCACGAGCAGGAAAGCCTCGACCACGCGCGGATCAAATTGCTTGCCCGCGCAGCGCAACAATTCCTCGCTGGCATCGCGGACTGAAACTGGCTCGCGGTAGACTCGGCGCCGAGTCATGGCATCATATGCATCGACCACGGTGATGATGCGCGCTCCCAGAGGTATATCCTCACCAGCCAGGCCGCAGGGGTAGCCCTTGCCATCCCACCGTTCGTGATGCGCCTCCACGATAGAGGCTACATGCGAGAAAATACCACCCACCTTTTCCAGAATCTGGCGACCAATGGCAGGGTGTTTGCGCATTTCCACCCACTCTTCAGCGGTGAGGCTGCCGGGCTTGTGCAGAATGGCGTCTGGCACACCGACCTTGCCGATATCGTGTAGCAGCGCGCTCAGTTGTACCATAAACAACTTATCTTCGGATTGCCCTAATTGGCGTGCGGTGGCCTCGGCCAACCAGACCAGGCGATAGGCATGTTCACCTGTGCTGAGATCATGCGCCTCCGCCATGGCCGCGAAAGCCTGAACCGCCTGCATAGGCATAATCAAAGATGTCTGAGATTCGCCGCGCGAGGATGGCTCTTCCTCAATCTCGACTTCGAGGTCGGCGATACGCACACAGTTTCGCCCGGCACGTTTCGCCTGGTACATCCCATTATCGGCCAGCGCGATCAATTGTTCTCGAGTGGTCGCGTGCATGGCGTAGGCTGCCACGCCCAGACTGGCTGTTACATGGATAGATTCAACTGTCTCATCATGCTGCCAGGCGATGGGCTGCTTGCCAATAGCAGCGCATAATTCTTCCGCTACAGCCATTGCCTGCAGGACATCCACCTCTGTCAAAACGACGGCAAACTCTTCGCCGCCGTAGCGCCCTACATAATCCTGCTTGCGTATCGACGATCTGAGACGCTGGCCAACCTCGCGCAGGATGGCATCTCCGGCCAGGTGTCCCCAGGTGTCGTTGATCTGCTTGAAATGGTCAAGGTCTACGAAGAGCACGGCGCAGGCGCGCTGCGTGCGCTGGCTGCGGGCAACCTCTTCGTCTATGCGGCTGATAATGGCGCGATGGTTGGGCAGACCCGTCACAGCATCGGTGATGGCGGCTGCCGCCTGCTCGCGATAGAGTCTATCCACTTCTCCCAACAGCTCTTGCTGCTGCTCCACCAACACCTGCTGCTCGTTATATGCCTCCTGCAACTGCGCGCGCAGTTTCTTCTCGCGGGTATTGAGGCGTTTCTGCTCGCTGACCTGCGCGTAGAGGCGCGGCAGTTCGCTGCCCACCAGCCCAACCAGAAACGAGAAGATCGTTACACCCAGGATAATAATGCTCCAGTTCGTGTTCGGAATCAGATTCGGCAGCCAGGAACTGGAAACGGTGGCCCAGATGCCAATCAGCGAGGATGCAAAGCCCAGCAATGAGCAGCCCAGCAGCAGCCATCGCTGTATGCGTGAGGTGGCTATACGATGTTTGCGATGGTATAAGAGCCAGATGACAAAGACAAACAACTGGATCACTGTGCAAACCCAGATGACCGTTGTACTGGCTTGCAAGACGTTATAGATGGCAAAAGCCAGGTCACCCGGGCGGATCACCGATCCGAACAGGATAGGAATTATGACCAGTGAGAGAATCGTAATTACGGCTGCGAGCGATGACTGCGCGATAATACTGTTCACCGGCACACCCCGTCGAGTAAGATTCGTCAAGGCGAAAGGCAAACGCCTGTCCTGCGCTACCACGACAAGCAAACGCGAAAAGGTGAGGATATAAGCGATCGTCAGGGCAATCTGGCCGATAACCAGCACAATGTCAGCGATTTTCCCAACCGGAGCGCCGAATACCATCTGAATGGCGATGACATTGGCTGACATACCACCCGCCTGCGCGGCAGGCACGATGACCATGACGCCAAAGCTTCCCAGCACATAGGCGAGGAACACAATCGCGGTTCCCCACCATACATAGGTAGTGGCCCGCCGCACTTTAGCTTTTCCACCCCGTATCTCACCACCCATAAACAGGGGAACATCAACTCCCAGGTATGCCAGGATGACGACACCAAAGGCTGCGAAATCGACCTTGTTCGGCATCCACGCGCCGCCATTATTCAGGGCCGTGGCCGCCGCGTGTCCGCTGCTCAACCACCAGATGCCCGCTATGCCCAACAAAACAAAAACACCGACGTAGAACGTCGCCAGCACCAGCAGAATGCGCTTGAGCTGCCGCAGGGGAATACAGGCGACGGCAGTTGGCACAATCAGGATTGCGACAATGGCCAGCCCTTGCTGGGTGGAAGTGGTAAACCAGTTAGGAGCCAGGTATTGCACGAAAATCAGGCTGCTCTGAATAGCCGCCACTATGACCAGGACTCCTGGTAGCCACGCGGAAAACGCGGAGAAGAAGCTCCATCGCGGCCCCAGAATCCTGGTGGCCCAGAGATAGGGCGCGCCCTGACCTGGGAAGCGTAAGGCCAACCAGCGCGTGATATAAGCGCATGGCAACAAGAAGGTCAGTAAGCCAAATGCCCAGTAGAAGAACGCAGCCGGACCGCCTATCTGGACACTATTGTTATTGGCGACGAACAGGACTATCAACACCATCAAGACAATCAAATCGCCTGTGCCGAGTACGGCTGGCAAAGGTACCACGTGGACAAGCGGAGAGGAAGGAGTGATTTCTCCTTGCGTAGCTGGCGTCTCATCCATTTGCTCAGGAGGAAAAGAAGATTGAGGTAAGAAATTAGAGACCATATGCCAACTCCACTTCTCCTTCTGTTTTCAAGGCTGACAACTGGATATCAGACAGGATGACTATCATCGCTATTACCTGTTCTGAAGGAGTGGTAAACTATGAATTGCTCTACCATTGACTCCTCCTTTCACAGTTTTTTATCGGCTTTGAGGAGAAAATCAGTAGGGACGCCCCTTGTGGATGTCCAACAGGCAGTACAGCAGCGATCTCTTACGAGGTTGAGATTGAACTGATTGAAGCATAAATTGGTAGTACAATCAGCCCTGTTGCTTGACACGAAATCATTACCTCATCTACACTCTCACAATGAGGGAAGTTATGCAGGCAATTCAGACGCCGAAGAGGACGCGCACGAAAGAATTTCTGCGCCAGGCGCGTCCAACAAAGGAAGATCAGCATGCAAATTCAGACACGTCATTTGCTACAGGCAATTACGCGTGTTGTCCTGGGTGTTATGGTGGTAGGGTGGCTTTGTTTTGCAGTTCTGACCTTTGTTGAGTTCCACTCCACTACACACGCTGACGTGGCTGGCGCGTCATTAATAGTTATTTCTGGCAGCGCACAAAGCTCACCATCCGCGGGTCCGGCAGGCACAGTCATTACGGTGAGTGGCTCAGGGTGGATGCTGGCCGACGGCATACAGGTGACATTTGGCTACCTGGTAGGCTCGAAGTGTTCAGTCGTGGCGGATTCCCAGAACGGCACCCTCAACGATGGTAATTTTAGAGGCTGGTTCCGCTGGCCGGCGGTAACAACGCTGAATACCTACCAGGTCTGCGCGATGCCTGGGAATAGAACGGCGCTTGCCGGAAGCTTCAGCGTGCAATCAATCACTCCGCCGGGCGTATCGATCTCACCTTCTGCCCTCTCGGCAAACCAGCAGGCGACTATCACGGCAAGCAACTTTTATCCGGCTGGAACACTGGTAAACTTCGCCTGGGTAGCCTCAGACAATACAGTGATTGACACGCTAAATAGCGCGTTGTCCGATGCCAACGGCGTGGCGGTTTTGAGTTTCCCTGTGCCAAATTTTTTGATTGCAGGCGGTTCATACATCATGCAGGCATACGTGGGCAACGGACAACCACCGACGCTCTTTGCATCGACTGGCTTTACCTTTAACGCGCCAGTTGTACCACCGTCGCCAACACCTGCCCCAAAGCTCTCTCCAACGCCTTCACCGGCAGCGACGCAGACTTCAACTGCCACTACAACTCCAACGACGCGGGCAAGCGCGACAGCTACAACGGGCGCAACGCCCACGGCGACAGGTAGTCAGGCACCAACGACGAACGGAACAACTTCCGGGAATAACAGTAGTGGCAACACTGGCACTCCGGCCACCAGTTCATCAAGCGCGCCACTGCTATTTTTGGGTGTCGCCGGCCTGCTCATCCTGCTTTTTGCAGGCACCGGGCTAGCATTCATGCTCAGTCACAGGCGAAAAGCAGCCCGCAAGGTGATGCATGCTATACCGCCCGGAATGCCTGTAAACGCAAGTCAAGTTTCCTGGTCAAACTCCCAGGGGGCCTTTATGAACAATATGCCAGTACTGGCCGCACCGCCCGCGATGCCTGTGCAGGTTGGTACGGCGATGTTCGCGGGCAGCGTAGCGCCGCCTCCCACAACGCAACAGCAGCCAATTACACCACCAGCCTGGCTCACAATGCTACCTGCTGGCGGTACAGCTAACGTCGCATCTCGCGAGACAACCAGCAGGACGCTTGCCGCGGCAAATGATCCCGTATTAGAGGCCATGCGACAGCAGGTCCAGTCAGGTCTGTTTGCCGCACCAGGACCATACAAGGATGAGAGGAATATGTAGAGCCGCGTTTCAACGCGCGCCTGCATGCAGATAGAGAATGCGCACTACGAAAAAAGAGCACAGCACCCGACCAACCATGCTCCAATACATGACAGGCATACTTATGTTCGTCCTCGCTTGTATGTCTTTGTTATGCATAATTTTTTTCACGACACCGGCCCATGCCAGCGTTGCAAATAACAGCGCCGCGAGCAAGAAACTAAACGCACTCTCGCCACTTGATACAACTACTGGCACCAGTACTCCTTCTCCTACCGTAACCAGTACTCCTTCTCCCACCGTAACCAGCACTCCTTCTCCTACCGTAACCAGCACTCCTTCTCCTACCGTAACTAGCACTCCTTCTCCTACCGTAACTAGCACTCCTTCTCCTACCGTAACTAGCACTCCTTCTCCTACCGTAACCAGCACTCCTTCTCCCACCGTGACCAGCACTCCCTCTCCTACCGCGACCAATACTCCTTCTCCTACCGCGACCAATACATCCACGCCAGTGCCTTCGCCCAGCGTAACCGGCACAACCGCTCCAACTCCTACATCAACAGGAGCTACAACTCCTCAGCCATCGCCGGCAAGCACAGGCTCGCAAACGCCAGTACCCGGTAAGACTCCCACCAGTGCCGCGACATCAACCAGCACCCAGGGAACAGGCATAACGCAGACGCCAGCCATATCGCCTGCCAGGGCGAGCAACCAGTTCAAGCAACCAGGTCAGACGACAAACACATCCGGCAACGCGTTCCCATTCACGTCTCTGGCGGTCGGCCTGGGAATAGTCATCCTGCTGGGATGCCTGCTTATACCAGGGTGGTTCATCTTGCGCAAGCGCCTGCTCCCCTCTTCTACGCCAAAATTGCCTCCCAGTGGGGCTGCTCCCTGGATACGCACGCGCGTGAGCGAACAACAGGAACAGGTGGCTATGTGGCAGGCTTCTGCTTTCTCTACGCCGCCCGTCGTCCCTATCACAAATGGATATGTAATGGATGGATATGGTGGGCAGACACAGCTTCCCCCGCCCTTTTCTACGCCGCCCGTTATCCCCACCGTTCACGTGAGAAATGAGCAAAATACCGGTACGGTGGCGAGTATTGACCCCTTCGCGGGTATCAGTCAATCACTTGATTCATCAAACACATCTGCAAGAAAAAGGTTCAGGCGAAACGCGCTGCGTGCCACCGGCGGGCAGCCATCTTACCTGGAGCAGCCAGCCGGTGAGGGTGATTTTTCCACGGACATTGCGGTATTGAGCGATCCGCACTTGCAGGCTATGATACAACAGTATAGCCAGAAAGGGCACGCGAGTTGATAAAGAGGAGATATGGTCGTACATTTGCATGGCTTTGATTGGGTTGCTTATTCCGAGCGCGTAATGCCGGCGTTTGAACAGTGGTTGGTCGAAGGCGATGATACTACCGTCGGGCAGCTTTACGAGCAGACGCGCTGCGCGTACGAGGAGCGCTTTTTGCCCGAAACGGTGCAGCGCTTGCGCGTCTGGCCACGCGCGCGCGCTTTCGCGCAGACGCTGCCGCGCGGCCCCTATAGTCGTCGAGAGTACAACAAGCTCTGCTCCGCCGAACACTATACCGCGCTCAGCGATCGTTACCTGTACAAACATGCTCCGCAACTTTACCAGCAGTCCGACGCGCTGCGCTCGGTCTGGGGCGCGATTGTCGAAACCTACTGCTTGCCCTGGACAACCGATACCTGGAGGGATCGACATCCCACAAACGCCTCGCTGGAAGAAGGTTTGACACGCCAGCACTCAACTGCCGAAGATTCAATCGCGCGTAGCGAACTTGTCTCGCTGCTCCAGGAGGTCGGTATGAGCGAACTGGCACAGGAGATTAGCGCGCAGCCAGCCGAAGTCGAACGCATTGAGTGGGTTGCTGACGAACGCGGTGAGACTGACGAAGCCGCTGCGCAGCCGGATTTTGGGCAAATGGCTCTGCCCGATACTCCTGACACTGATTCTGATAATGAAGAGGAAACAGAGATCATTGTCGCGGCGCGCGGCATGCTCATCGGACATCAACCAAACCTGTTACATTTGCGCGGCTGGCTGGCGGGCATTTCGGTGCGCGCCATGGCTCTATTTGAGTTTCTGGCCTGCGGGCGTCGTTCTATGCCGTTTGGTTTTGAAGCTGGCGAACCCTTCGGAGCATTTTCAGGCTATCTCACCCCGGACGAGGTAGCACAACTGGCGACTTGCCTGGAAGGGGTGATTACTCCCGACCAATCGGAGGCGGAAGAAGACTATATCACCTATCGCTACCAGCATTCGGGCCTCCCATCCTCGTTTCGCCTGGTTGATGAGGTGTTGCCCACTCACGCAGCCGAACTGCTGAAGGCTATAGAGACGGCGGCTTCCCAGGGCTACGGGCTGATTTGCAGTGTAGAGTAGACTACTCCATAAAAATTTCGAATAGCCTAACCCCTAAAGCCCCTTTAATCCTTGCTTTAGCACTCATCTTAGCAAGTGGGCTGTCAAGTGATACTTTCAGAGATTTTTGTTACAAGCCTGCTTATGTCACGTTGCATACAATGAGAATAGGGATTTTTGTCGAAATTCGCAGAAGAGGACAGGAGGATGGGTGATGTACAGCCAGCAGTTGATTCCGCGTACTAATCCTGAAGATGAAGCATTGCGACAGGAGCGACGCGCAGTCAGGTTAAGACGCCGCAAACAACGGCGCCGCGCGCGCATAATCCTGTGGTCTACTATCAGTTTGAGCGTGATCCTGCTGCTGGCTATTGGTTACTTCTACCTGCAAATTCAACAAATATCTACGATCGAAACCAACTATCCACCCATCAATGGCGTTTCATGCTATAGCACGGAGCAAACCAACTTCCATATTCATGCTCACGTCAGCATCTACATCAATGGCAAACAAATACCGATCCCGCAGGGTGTTGGCATTGGTGCCAATAACATTTGCTATTACTGGCTGCACACGAACACATCTGATGGTATCATCCATATTGCGGCTCCCCAACAAGCCTCGAACCTGGCCCTGGACGACTTCCTGACCATCTGGGATGTCGGATTTGCCAAACTCGGCTTTCCCCAGCAGTTGACATTGACAACCGGTTGGAAGATATTCGTGAATGGTAAAGCCATCACTACCACAGTCACCTCACCCCTCACTACAGAAGTACCCATGCATTCGCACGATGCCATCACACTGGAGTATGGCTCGAATAATCCACCGCCCGACCAGTCTTACGCGTTTCCGGCTAATCTGCCTGAATAAGGAGGGGAAGTGTGGGCATAGTAGAACTTGAAACGACTTTATGCCCTTAAACGTGCAAGTGAGTGAACCTCTACAAAAGAGGATGTAGGCGTTGCTTAATGAGTAGCAGGCAAGACGTAAGCTTTCTCTCATACAATGGAGCAACCGAGCAAAGGAAGATCACCAGAGCGCTTATTGGCTGCCTTTTTTCAACAAAATGATTGACAGGCCAACCCGTTTATGTCATAATAATGGCACAGTCATACGGAGAGGTCGCATAGTGGCCTAGTGCGCCCGCCTGCTAAGTGGGTAGGGGTTCTGCCCCTCGCGAGTTCAAATCTCGCCCTCTCCGCCGATATCTGAATAATTGCTCATAATTGGTACCTTTTAGGCCCAATTAAACTCCTAGGGGAGTAGCTCAACTGGCAGAGCAGCGCTCTCCAAAAGCGAAGGTTGCGGGTTCAATTCCTGTCTCCCCTGTTTGATAAAACCTCTGGATTTTAGTATTCAGAGGTTTTTTCTATTCTAAACCATTGAAATCTCTGGAAAGATAGCAAGGGATAGATAAATCGGCTCCTATCACCCTTGCCTCGAACTAAGGTAGTAAGGTTAAGTCCTATCACATTAGATTTCAGTTTTTCTCACATAATTAGTACTTTTTTCCTAATTGCGTGCTGCAAATTCTTCCTTTTTGCGCTGCATTCAATGTTATTGTATGCTAGCAATCAAGCGTAAAAAGCGCGCTTAACCGGTATCTGAGCACGCACCCAGACAACCAGACGGTATATAGACGATATCATGTATAATGAACGCAGTATCGTTTCAGTCTCTTGCAGACGCGCTGCTACAAAAAGGAAAATCCCCGTGAATATTGCCCTGCTGGAAGACAATCCTTCCATCCTCGATTACCTTTCAACCGCATTAGAGATGCTCGGTCACAACGTCTATACTTTTATACACAGCGATGCTTTACTTGAAACACTTTTTAGCGGTGAAAATGCTCGAGCACCTCTTCCCTACGATCTCGCGCTCATCGACCTCCTGTTGCCAGGCCCTATCTCAGGTCTCTATACGGCGCAAATCATCCGGCGCGATATTCCGCCCCAACAACTTCACATTATCGTCATTTCGGCATGTAGCCAGAAAGAGTTGGAGCAAGCAAGTTTGGTACTTCCACAGGTGCCGATTTTACGCAAGCCCTTCAGAATTCACGAGCTATTAGAGGTGATTGAACAGATGCAGTTAGCTGGCTAGTTGCGCACGAATACTGGTTGGATGCAGCGCATAAATTGCTGTTGCGCGGCTCCGTCATGCATGGCAATCAACGCGGTTTCCGGATGCGCCTGCGCGTAATGATGCAGGTGAATGAGCGTATCGCGACCGGTGGCGTCATCGCTGCTGACCGTATTCCAGATAAGCGGGTGCATGGTTGCGGGACGCTGGTAGTTCGCTGCCACCCACGCGGCATCGCCCAGCAAAAACGCCCTCTGCCCGCCCGACGATCTGATACGATTGATGAACATGCCGGTATTGCCTGCTGTATGGCCTGGCAAGGGAACCAGCACGATGGAACCATCTCCAAAGAGATCATGGCTTGAGCGAAAACCTTCGTAAGGTGGACCGGCAAAGTCGAAAAACTCCAGGGGATTATTGCCCATCAGGCGGCGCACCAGCGCTTGAAAGGCGTCGAAGAGGCCCAACTGAGCAGCTTCATACTCAAGGCGATTCACAAGCAATGGCACACCCAGGATATCAGGGACGCCGCTCACGTGATCCCAGTGCAAGTGAGACAACAACGCGAAATCGATGCCGCCGCGCTCCAGACCAAGAGACTTGAGATGACCGCTCAGGGATTGTTCAAGCACGAAATTCCCCAGCGTCTTGCGAAAAAACCATGATTGGTTGGCAAGATAGAGAGAAATATCGTTGCAGAGACCGGTATCGTATAAAAAAGTGGCCCTGGGATGGCGCACCAGCACCGCGCTATGCGCGATATCCACCGGAGAGAATAGCCCACCGCGCACGGCAACCCACTCAGGAACAGTCTGCGTGCCGCAGCGTAAGATCGAGACTTCCACCTCTGGCAGTTCAGCGACTAACCCGTTGTGACTGGCATTTTGCGTGAATTGTTCCGCCGGCTCAGCATACCAGTTATCCAATCGAAAGCGCTGCGGCAAGAAACTCCTCACAATAAGCCCAACACCCAGCGCGCCGACAGCGGTTCCTGCGACAAAAGGCCAGGGCGACCGCGAGGCCCTTGTACCAAAAGGCCAGGGCGACCGCGAGGCCCTTGTATCAAAAGGCCAGGGCGACCGCGAGGCCCTTGTATCAAAAGGCCAGGGCGACCGCGAGGGTACGCCCCTACCATACTCCGAAACTGATCGTTTCATAG
>Ga0307373_10013674_pt1 | contig 11314 bp, 8 predicted proteins | sample OX2MG_FD_202534 | JGI IMG/M metagenome (GOLD analysis project Ga0307373, IMG submission 202534) | Soil microbial communities from Risofladan, Vaasa, Finland - OX-2 | ecosystem: Environmental > Terrestrial > Soil > Coastal area > Acid sulfate soil | place: Finland: Risofladan, Vaasa | collected... | reverse complement strand
GACACGCGCACGCCCGGCGGGGCGACCGCCTCGACATGGGCGCGGAAGCGCTCGAAGATCGCGTCAGGATCCTGGTTGGCGACGAGACGGCAGCTCACTTTGGCGTGGGCCCGACCCGGGATGATGGTCTTGCTCCCTTCACCCTGGAACCCGCCCCAGATCCCGTTGACGTCGAGGGTCGGGCGACCGGCCCGCCGTTCGAGCGTCGTGTAACCGGACTCGCCGACGAGCTCGGTCACGCCGAGCGCCGCCCGGGCGGCGTCCTCGTCGAACGGCAGCGCGGCGAACGCCGCACGATCTGCCGGGCCGAGCGGCAGGACCTCGTCGTAGAACCCCGGGATGAGGATCCGACCGTCCGGGCCCTTCAGTGCCGCGACGATCGCTGCCAGGGCATTCGCGGGGTTCGCCACCATGCCGCCATAGACACCCGAATGGACGTCCTGGAACGGGCCCGTCACGTCGATCTGGGCGTACATGATGCCGCGCAGCGCGACCGTGACGGCGGGCACGTTGCCGGCGAAGAATCCGGAGTCACAGATGAGCGCGACGTCGCCGCCGAGACGGTCCCGGTTCGCCGCGAGCCACGGCTCGAGGCTGGCGGAGCTCGACTCCTCTTCTCCCTCGAAGACGAACCGCAGGTTGATCGGCAGGTGGCCGCGCGTCGCCAGCAGCGCCTCCGCGGCCTGCAGGATGATCGCGATGTTGCCCTTGTCGTCGCTCGCTCCGCGAGCCAGGACGCGGTCCCCGACGATGACCGGCGAGAACGGGGGCGAGGCCCACTCGTCGAGTGGATCGACCGGCTGGACATCGTAGTGCCCGTACACGACGGCGGTCGGGGCGCCCTCGGCGTGGAGCCAGTCGGCATAGACGATCGGATAGCCGGCCGTCTCGGAGACCTCGACGTTCTCGAGGCCGATCGCCCGGAGGCGGTCGCCGACCCACGCGGCGGCCGCCCGACAGTCGACCTCATGCTCGGGGAGCGCCGAGATGCTCGGGATCCGCAGGAACTCGACGTACTCGTCGAGTCGGCGGGCGTGGGTCGATGCGAGGAAGCTGTCGATCGCCGGATCGACGACGGTGCCGTTCAAGCCGGGCTTGGGGCGGGAGCCGTGGCCGGTCCCGCCGAGGTGCCGGGCGCGTCGGCGGGCCCGGCCGCCTTCGGCGCGATCGGTGGCGGGGCGATCGCCGGAGCGCCACCGCGTGGATCGATCTTCGGCGGCAGGTCCGCGAAGAGCTTGTTGAACTCCTCGGTGTCGACCGTCTCCTCGGCGACGAGCTTCTCGGCGAGCGCCTGGAGTCGGTCGCGGTGGGTGACGAGGACCTCCATCGCCCGGTCGTACGCCCGATCGATGATCGCCCGGACTTCGTCGTCGATCGTCTTCGCGACGTCGTCGCTGTAGTTCCGCTGCTCGCCGATCTCGCGACCGAGGAAGACGAGCTCGTCCCGCTTGCCGAAGCTCAACGGACCGAGCTTGTCGCTCATGCCGAACTCGGTGACCATCCGTCGGGCGAGATCCGTGGCTTTCTCGATGTCGTTGCTCGCGCCGGTCGTCGTGTCGCCGAAGATCATCTTCTCGGCCGCATTGCCTCCCAGCAGGCCCGCGATCTTGTCCTCGAACTCCGACTTGCTCTGCAGATAGCGGTCTTCCATCGGCAGGGCCATCGTGTAACCGAGCGCCATGCCGCGGCTGATGATCGTGACCTTGGCGACCGGGTCGCACTTGGGGAGGATGCGCTGGACGACGGCGTGGCCGCCCTCGTGGAAGGCGATGATCGCCTTCTCCTGATCGCTGATGACGCGGCTCTTCCGCTCGGGCCCGGCGACGATGCGCTCGAGCGCCTCCTGGAACTCGGGCATCGCGATCGTCTTCTTGTTCCGCCGCGCGGCGAGGATCGCCGCCTCGTTGACGAGGTTGGCAAGGTCCGCGCCGGAGAAGCCCGGGGACTGCCGCGCGACGGCCTCGACGTCGATCGTCTTGTCGAGCGGCTTGCCCTTCGTGTGGACCTTGAGGATCGCCGTCCGGCCACGCATATCCGGCCGATCGAGGATGACCTGGCGGTCGAAGCGACCCGGCCGAAGGAGCGCCGGATCGAGGACGTCCGGGCGGTTCGTCGCCGCGACGACGATGACGTTGGTGTTCGTGTCGAAGCCATCCATCTCGACGAGGATCTGGTTGAGGGTCTGCTCGCGCTCGTCGTGGCTGCCGCCAAGGCCCGCTCCCCGTTGGCGGCCGACGGCGTCGATCTCGTCGACGAAGACGATGCAGGGGCTGTTCCGCTTCGCCTGGTCGAACAGGTCGCGGACGCGCGAGGCGCCCACGCCGACGAACATCTCGACGAACTCCGAGCCGGAGATGCTGAAGAACGGAACGCCGGCCTCGCCGGCCACGGCTCGCGCCATGAGGGTCTTGCCGGTGCCGGGAGGTCCGACGAGGAGGACGCCGCGCGGGATCCGAGCGCCGAGCGAGTTGAACTTCTCGGGGTACTTGAGGAACTCCACGACCTCCTGCAGCTCGGTCTTGGCCTCGTCGACGCCCGCCACGTCGGCGAATGTGACCACCGTCTTGTTACCGAGGAACATCCGGGCCCGGCTCTTGCCGAAGCTGAGCGCCTGGTTATTCGTCCCCTGGGCCTGCCGCATCATGAAGATGATGAAACCGACGATGACCACGACGGGCAGGAGGATCCCGAGCAGCGAGAGGAACCACGAGGTATCCGGCGGAACCTCGGCCGTCAGGTCCGGGACCACTTTGCCGCCGGCCTTCGCGGCGGCCTGGATGTCCGGGTACGCGTCGGCGAGGAGACCGGGGACGATGACGGTGTACTGGCCCGTCCCTTCCTTGACGGTCAGCGTCGTGTTCTGCTGCACCACGGAGGTGACGCTGCCGTTCTGGACGTCCTGCAGGAAGGCCGTGTATGACTTGGTCGTACCGGTGCTGCTCGGGCTGATCAGCACGGCGGCGAGGAGCGCAACGGTGCCCACCACGAGCACGAGCATGACGATGCCGTTGCGGAGGAACTTGGCGTTCAAGAAAGGGAGCCTCCGGATGCGCGAGGACCCGCCGATCGTGCGGCGGGGTCGTGGCCGAGTATAGCGCTGGACTCCGGGACCGCCCTGAGGAGCGATCCGCCTCGTTCAGGCGTGCATCGATGGATACGCCAGAACGGCACCGATCGGATGGGCCGGTGCAGAGCGAGGGTCGGAGCTGGCCGGGCCGCCGACCGAGCGTCGCGCAGCCACTCATGCTCACCCGCATCGATCTCAGGCCGACCGTGCGTGGTCCGATCCCCGATCGGCATCTCCGAACGCACAGCACGCCTGCTCGCGGCCGATCCGATCCCCTCCAGCATCATCGCTGGCAACACCTGACGGGGATCACGGCTCAGGGATCGGGGAGGCAGGTCTGGTAGCGGAGGGCGGATTTGAACCACCGACCAAGGGCTTATGAGTCCCCTGCTCTACCACTGAGCTACTCCGCCACTGATGTCAAGCTTATCGAGCGTTGCCATGTGCGGCAACCGAGGTCGCTAGAACACATGACTATCGAACAGCACATAAGTGTTGAGAGGGCAGGCCAGGACGGCCAGGCGGCGGACATTCGCTCGCGAGCCGCACCAAAATGTCGGCGTCGGTTCAGTTATGACTACACTATATTGACCGACCTCATCATTATCACGTAGTCTTACCGCGTGAATACAACGCGCACGGGCGCCAAGCTCATCGAGTTCCTCCAACTGGCGCTCCTCCAGGTCCTGCCGACTCACCTACCCATCGCGGACTATGTCGTGAAGGGCGGCGCGAACATGAGGCTGTTCTACGACAGCCGGCGCCGGTCGCAGGGTATCGACCTGGACTACCTGGGTTCCGCGTTCTGGAAGGTCGAGGACAAGGTCGACGAGACGCTCAACTCTCGAGCGTTCCGCGACCTGCTGCGCCTTGCCGGGGTCGAGATGGTGGACCTGACGAAGCCGAATCAGACCACCACGACCCGCCGCTGGAAGTTCGCCGTCGTCGCGAGTAGGGCGAGGCTCAACTCCAAGATCGAGTTCTCCTCCCGGAGCGCGGCCGATCCGGAGTACGCCCTCGAGGCTGCCCGATCGGACATCGGACGGGCAACCGGATTACGTGTCGTCAAGGCCAACCATTACCTGGCTACGGCCGCTATTCGGCAGAAGATCCAGGCGCTCGCCGAACGCTCAGACAGCGAGCCGCGCGACGTCTTCGACCTCGACCTCCTGTTCGCCGGCCACCCGGATGCGGTCAAAGCCGGCGATGTCGACGGAGCCCTAGCGGTCAAGGCCATCGACGCGGCGTTTGCGATCCCCTTCGAGGCATTCGCGGACCTTGTCGTCGACTACCTTGAGGAGGACTTCGTCGAGATCTACAACCGACCAGAGGTGTGGGACGAGATGGTGACGACGGTCGCCGGCCACCTGGAGCGGCTGCGATGACGCTGGCCTCCTACGCCACACTCGCTGGACTCGGGCCGACACTGACGACGGGCGAGGCCGCCGCAGCGCTTCGGATCTCGACGAGTTCGGCGAGCCGTCTCATGAGCGATCTCGCGACCCACGGCCTCGCCCGTCGGGTTCGGCACGGGCTGTGGGTCCTCGGGACCGAGCCGGTCGACCCGCGACGCATCGCGGAGGAAGTCACGCGACCGTACCCCGCGTACATCTCCTTCGCTTCGGCGCTCAACTTCCACCACCTGATCGACCAGCTCCCGCGGGATATCTCTGTCGCCTCGCTCGATCGTTCGAAACAGGTCCGGACCTCCGTGGCCACGTTCGTTGTCCATCACCTGCCACCGGACCTGTTCGGCGGATGGGTGGAAGAGGACGGGATCAAGGTGGCGAGTCCGGCGAAAGCGCTCTTCGACCTCTGCTACGTGTCTGCGGCGCATGGCGCACGGCAGCGTCGGATTCCCGAGCTTGAGCTCCCGACGGACTTCGACGGCAAGGTGATCGCTCATTGGCTGGAGCGGATCGAGTCGCCACGGCTGCGCACGCTTACGTCGCGCGGGCTCGAATACGCCCTTCGCCGAGCTCTCCGGTAGCGCGCCGTCGGTCCCATGACAACATACGAAGACTGACTCTTGCGCCTCGCCAGATTGACTCTGTCGGTCGACGCCTAGTCGCCCAAAAGGCGGAGTGGCAACTTACGCTCTTTCGGAGTTAATTGATCTTGGCGAAGTCGGCCAACGATCACTTGAGTGAGCCGATTCCTGCTCAGTCCCCACGCTCGGGGACCATAGCGGATGGATCCGGAGGCTCATGAGTCCCCTGCTCTACCACTGAGCTACTCCGCCGCCGAGGCACGCAGTGCGCTCGATTCCATAGCCGAGCCGGACGTGTCCGCGAACTTGGCCACGTGTGTCCGCGACGCGCGGGTCGGTGGTCGCTACATGCCTGGCGTGCTTGGCATGAATCCGGGCGCGAGCTCGGGAATCCGGATCGTCGCGATGGCCAGGCACAGGCAGGCAACCCCCACAAATCGCGCGAAGGCTTCACCCCGCGACCACAGCTTCTCCGTGAGGACCACCGTCGCGAGGAGGAGCATCGGGACGACGCTCATCGCCCCAAGAGCGAGCAGGACCACCATGAGCGCCCAGCAGCAGGCCAGGCAGTAGGCGCCATGGTGCACCCCCACACGCACGTCGCGCAGTACGCCCTGATAGGAGCTGTACATGAGGAAGAGCGACAGCGGAGAGCGGCAATGCGCCAGGCAGCGGTACTTGAGCGGAGATAACTGGTACAGGCCGCAGCCCAGGTAAGCGGCGACCCCCGCCGCGGTCCCGAGTTGCGCATCCCCCTCGGCCAGCCGGGAGATGAGCCCGCCGAGCGCGAACGCGAGAACGCCCACAGACGCCCAGACGACCAGATAGCCGCCCGTGAACAGGGTCAGGCGCAGGGCGCGGCGCCCGGAGATCGACCGGGCATAGAGGGAAGCCACCGGCGCGACGGACGGCAGCATCATCGCGGCCATCATCACGGTCCAGGCGACGAGAAATGCCGGCAGCGCGAGGCCCACGGTGCCGGACATCGCCCCATCCTGGGACGACCACGCGATGATGGCGATCCATGCGATGGCGGCCGCGATGAGGAGGACGGCCGCCTGCGGCGTCAGACGCCAGATGGTTCGAGGGCCGGCTACCCCGCCCACGAGAATGGCGCCGAGAACCCGCTCTTGCCAACGAGGGCGATGTCGTAGCCGAAGGCAGAGATGCGGGAGGCGGTCGACCGCGCGACTGTCAGCGATGCGCCGGCGGGGTGGTGCACGCCGGTCACCTTTGGCGCATCGCCGCCCGGATCGAGCGGCGAGCTCACGTCATCGACGTCGATCGCCACGGCATCGCCGATCTTCACGCTGTGGTGGCGCCCTTCGCCGTGGTACTCGATCGATGCCGATTCCATCCCCAGCATCTCGGTGATCAATGGTGCGAGGCCGGCCATGGGCCCACCCATCTGTCCAGAGAACACGCCGGCCAGCTTGGCTCCCTGCTGTGCCGATGCGTTGGCATCCATGAACAGGCCGACCTTCCAGTTGCCTTCGACCATCATGGCGGGCGTATCGCCGAAGACGCCAACGGTCAGCCCGCTGACGTCCACGTCGTCGACCTTGCCCGAGTCGACGTGAAAGGCCATGAGGAACCGGCATCGCTCGTGGTCCGCCGGGACCGAGAAGTCAGCCACGGTGCAGGGACAGCCGACCTCGCAGCTGCAGTTCTCGAAGTAGGTGCCGTCCAGCTTCCAGGCCATCACAAGTCCTCCACAATTGGGCGATTACGGAGCCTTGCTATCGTGGTCCCGCGCCCGCGCAAACGTCAAGGATTTCTTGGGGTCGCCGCCGATCAGCCGCCGGGTGTGGGCCCGAAGAGGAGGTCGAGCCAGGATTCGAGCGGCGACGGGTTCGAGGCAGGAGCACCGAGACGAAGGGCTGCTGATCCGGGGGCGTTCGACGGCAGTGGCGCTGCGTTCGGCGCGAGCTCGAAGGCATGCTCCTTCGCCGTCCCGAGTCCGAGCCCATGCGCCTGCTGGAGGATGTAGTCCGGGCGCTGGACGAGGGCGAGCTCCTGCTGCAGCGAGGCGACGTTCGCGGCCACGGCGGCGTTGGCGATGCGGGCCTGGTCGGCCTGGGCGGCCACGGCGGCGGCGTCTCCGACCTGCCGGGCGAAGACGAGGACGATCCAGACGGTCGCGAAGGCGCCGACGATCCAGGCCGCTCGGCGTTTCGTGAACCCACCGACGGTGAGGCCCTCGAGGGAGAGACGCGGCCGCGGCTCCGCTCCACCGGGCGGTCCCCCGTCGGCGGCGTCGTCTGAGGCGCTGAACGCATCGACGTCGTCATCGACTTCGGCCAGCGTCGGATCCTGGACGGCGTTCGGGTCCATCGCGGCGATCGTAGCTACGCTCGACTGGCGTGTCAACGACGACGGTGCGTGCCAGACGACCTGTCACGCACGACGGTCATCGTGGTCGTACACTGCGAACCGGACATCCGTTCTAATCCACCTGGAGGAGGCGATGCGAACCTACGCCGCGCTGGACACAGCGACCGTGCTCGCCCGACTCCTCGAGGATCCCGCGCTTGCCGCCACGGTCGTCCATCACGAGACGATCCCGGCTCGGTCGGCGGACTTCGTCGACCTCCCGTCGTGGCTCGATCCGCGCATCGCGCGCGGCCTTCGGGCTCGCGGGATCAACCGCCTTTACACCCATCAGGCCGATGCGATCGAGGCCACCCGGGCAGGCAGGGACACCGTCGTCGTCACCGCCACCGCGTCGGGCAAGACGCTCTGCTACGCGCTCCCGACGCTTCAGGCGATCGCCGATGATCCATCCGCCCGAGCGCTCTGGCTCTTCCCGACGAAGGCCCTCGGGCAGGACCAGGTCGCCGAGTTCTCCGCCCTTGCGAAGGCCGCCGGGCTCACCGTGTCCACGGCCACGTACGACGGCGACACACCGGGGCCGATCCGCTCGACGATCCGCAGCGCCGGCCAGGTGGTGGTCACGAACGCGGACATGCTCCACGCCGCGATCCTGCCCCATCACACGAAGTGGTTCGAGCTGTTCGAGCACCTGCGCTATATCGTCATCGACGAGCTGCACACGTACCGCGGCGTATTCGGCAGCCACGTCGCGAACGTCCTGCGGCGCCTCCTGCGGCTGTGCGCCCACTACGGCTCGCACCCGCAGATCGTGTGCTCCTCCGCGACGATCGGGAACCCGGTCGAATTGGCGAGGCTGCTGACCGGACGGAGCGTCGAGCTCATCGAGCGCAGCGGCGCGCCGTCCGGCGAGCGCCACCTGCTCCTGGTCGAGCCTCCGCTCCTCGATCCGGCCACGGGATCCCGCGGCTCCGCCCTCACCCTGGCCCAGCGATGGGCATTGCCGTTCCTGCGGGCCGATCGGCAGACGGTCGTCTTCGGTCGCTCCCGGACCGCCGTCGAGCTGCTCCTCACCGGGATCCGCGAGGCGCTCCGCGAGCACGGCGGCCCGCGGTCGCGGATCCGCGGCTATCGCGGCGGCTACCTGCCGACCGAGCGACGATCGATCGAGCGTGGCCTGCGCGACGGGGAGGTCCTCGGCGTCGTGAGCACCAACGCCCTCGAGCTCGGCGTCGATATCGGTCGCCTCGATGCCGCGGTCCTCGCCGGGTACCCGGGTTCGGTCGCCGCGACGTGGCAGCAGTTCGGGCGGGCCGGTCGGCGCTCGGGCGTCAGCGTGGCTGTGCTGGTCGCCGGCGGCTCTCCGGTCGATCGGTACGTCGTCCATCACCCGGAGTTCCTGCTCGCGGGCTCGCCGGAGGAGGCCCGCGCGGACCCTGACAACCTCCACGTCCTCCTCGCCCACCTCAAGGCCGCCACCTTCGAGCTGCCGTTCGAACCGGGCGAGTCATTCGGCGCAGGCGATGCCACCGACCTCCTCTCGTTCCTCGCCGAGGAGGGCCACGTCCGCCAGGCGGCCGACGGTCGCTGGTACTGGTCGTCCGAGAACTTCCCCGCGGCATCCATCTCCCTCCGCACTGCGGCTTCGGAAAACGTCGTCATCGTCGATACGACGCCGGATCGCCCTCGCGTCATCGGCGAGGTCGATCTCTTCTCCGCACCGACGCTCGTCCACGAGGACGCGATCTACCTCCACGAGTCTGCCCAGTTCCACGTCGATCGCCTCGACTGGGACGAGCGCAAGGCGTACATCCGGCGAGTCGACGCGGAGCACTACACGCAAGCCGACGCAGCGGTGACCCTCAAACCGCTCGATACGTTCGCCAGCGGTCCCATCCCGGGTGGCATGCGCTGCCATGGTGAGGTGATGGTGGCGAGCCTCGCCACGGTCTACAAGAAGCTCCGCTTCACCACGAACGAAAACATCGGCTGGGGCCGCATCCACCTGCCCGAGATCGAGCTGCAGACCACCGCGTACTGGATCACCCTCGATCGACCCGCGGGAACGTGGTCGCGCCGCGATCTCGACATCGCCCTGCTCGGCGTGGGCCGAGCGATCCAGGCCGTGGCCGCGGTGCTGCTCATGGTGGATCCTCGCGACCTCGGGCTCGTGACCCAGGTGCGGTCGCCACACCATGACGCGCCGACGATCTACCTCTACGAGGGGGTCCCCGGCGGAGTCGGCCTCGCCGAGCGCCTGTACGAGCGCCATGCCGAGCTCGTGCATGGTGCGGTGAGCCTGGTCGAGACCTGTCCCTGCGACGCGGGATGCCCAGCCTGCACGGGACCGCGCCTCGAACCGGACATCGATGCGAAGGCACTCGCCGTCCGGCTTCTCAGGGAGCTCGCCGGTCACCTGGCTGCGGCGTCGCAGTGACCGCCGCGATATCACTCGAACGGCGTCTCGCGAGCCTCCGTTCGGCACGATCGGTCGCGCGCGAGGACCGCACTGCCGTCGCGCCCGGTCGGCCTCGAGGGCGCGACCGGACCGTCGAGCTCGCGATGGCGATCGACGCGGTGGTGATCGAGACACCGCGCGGAAGGTATGTCCGGCGCGACGTGCCGCCGACGGTCGCCCCGCTCGACCGGATCCGCCTCGCGACCCTGCCGGGGCTGCCGCCGCCCGACGCGCCGCTCGTCTGCCTCGATACCGAGACGACCGGCCTCGCGACCGCGGCCGGGACGATCGCCTTCCTCGTGGGCGTCGGGTGGTGGGAACGCGATCTCTTCCACTGCGTCCAGCTCGTGGTCCCGGACCAACCGGATGAACCGGCGATGCTCGAGGCCCTCGCCGAGCTCCTGCCGCAGGACGCCTGGCTCGTCACGTACAACGGGCGCGGCTTCGACTGGCCGCTGCTCGAGGCCCGCTTTCGGATGGATGGCCGGCCGGCACCTCGCCATCTCGGCCACCTCGACCTGCTGCCGTTCGTCAGGCGCGTCTTCCGCCATCGCCTGTCCGACGCCCGACTGAGGACGGTCGAACGCGAGCTCCTCGGCATCGGCCGCACCGGCGACGTCGAGGGGGCGGAGATCCCCGGCCGGTACCTCGACTTCCTGCAGGGCGGATCCGCGCGGCCGCTTCAGGAGGTCGCGCGACATAACGTCCGCGATATCCATTCGCTCGCCGCGCTCCTCGAGCACATCGATACCGCCCTCGCCGACCCGGCCCGCCGGTCGGCGGCGAACGAGGGCGACCTCGTCGCCCTCGCCCACCTGTACCGCCGCGAGCGGCGCCATGAGGAGGCCCTCGGTTGTCTCGATGCGGCACTCGAGATGGGATCTCACCCACCGATCGTCGCCGAGCGGGGGCGGACGCTCCGCCGGCTCGGTCGGCATGCGGAGGCGCTCGTCGCCTGGCGCTCGATCGTGACAAGCGGCGGTTCACTGACTGCCGTCGCCCTCGTCGAGATCGCCAAGGCGCTCGAGCACACGTGGTCCGATCCGGCCTCGGCACTCGATGTCGTCGACCGTGGCCGCCTCCTCGCGGAGCGCGGACGGGCGCTCGGACGGCCGATGCCCGTCCTCGAGGCCGACCTCGCCCGTCGCCGACGTCGGCTCGTCGATCGCCTTCGCAGGCGTTCAGGCGGGACCGATCGGGCGGGACGGCGGCGCGTCGGCGATCCGGTGCCGAACGGCATCCCGTGACGGAACGCCGAGGAGGCCCGGGGCCTCGATGACGAGCGATGCGGCCGCGGCGGCGAGCAGGAAGTCGAGATGAGGGCCAGGTCTGCCGCCGGTAAGGCGCGGCTCGACGCGCGCCGCCAGGAGGGCAGCGAGGAAAACATCGCCAGCTCCGGTCGGGTCGACGATGGTCGCAGCCGCGATACCCGGCCATCGGCGCATCCCCATCGGGCCACCGGGCCCGC
>Ga0307373_10013673_pt1 | contig 11314 bp, 8 predicted proteins | sample OX2MG_FD_202534 | JGI IMG/M metagenome (GOLD analysis project Ga0307373, IMG submission 202534) | Soil microbial communities from Risofladan, Vaasa, Finland - OX-2 | ecosystem: Environmental > Terrestrial > Soil > Coastal area > Acid sulfate soil | place: Finland: Risofladan, Vaasa | collected... | reverse complement strand
GCGGAAGTGGCTCGCGACGCTGCTGAGCGTTGGTCGATCCTCTCTTCTCGGCCGTCGGCGGCGTCGAGTCCCAGGGCACAGCCGTGCTTCGCTCGCTTGCGGAAACGGGCTCAGCCGGCCCGGGTCGAGCCATTCGGGGAGGCTGCGGTGGTTGCGGACGATTCATTGAGGATCGCGAGGGGGCGTCCATCCGTACCGCCCGTTGGCAAGCTCGATGTTCTTACCGGACATTCGCACGTAGTTCACGAGCTTCTCGTGGCGGGCGGCCCCCACTTCCTCCGGGCTGACAACGACCTCCCCGTGATGAATTGCCCCAAGCGCCTCGAGGCGTGTAAGGAAGACATGGGCCTGTGCAGCGAAACACTCGTTTCGTTCTTGGCTCCTTGGTGCATGCCGCCGCTCACACGATCGGAAGGCACGTTCGCTCTCCTCCATCGCGAGCTCTATGGTCATTTCCGTCTCCGCAACGCGGGCCTTGTCCTCCGGGATTGAGAACCCGAACCGATCGCGAATCGGCTCCCACAACGCCATTGGGAGGAACGTGGTGATAACGACGGTCACGGCCTCGGACAGGAGGCTCCTGTCAAGGACTACGGCGTCGTAGTAGGGCTTCGATAGACCGCCGCGCACCTTATGGTCACGCAGACGGGTGGCCGGCGGCGGGCTGGCACTCTCTGTCAGCTCATCAAGGTTCTCCCCCTCGAGAACCCACAGACTCCCGTCGTACTGGAGTCGCCAAAAGGGCTCGGAGGCTGACGACCCGGGCGGGTCGTACAAGCGGAGTAGCTCGGTGAGCTCTTCCTCGATCTCTACGAACCGGACCATTCGCCCCTCCTGGTGCGCACACCTCCCGAAGCAGACCAGCAGAAGGAGAGGTTTGTGCAGCCACCGCTGCCTCCCGGGCCGCGCCGGACCCTCTGTCGCGAGAAACGCCCTGAAGCGGCGCTCCGCCTCGGCCATCGCGGCCTTTCGGCCGCTGGGCAGGGCCTTCAGCACCGGCAGCCCGAGGGCCGTGAGGCCCTCATCCCAGAGAGCGTGGCCCTCCTTGAACGCGAGGTTGCGCTCCGGACCGGGCTCGGGGTGGTCGACCCGCGCCTGCGCACTGGCGTCCCACCAGGTGTTTACGAGGGCGACTCCCGCGGCGATGGTGTCGTCGATGCCCTTCCCGCTTATCGCAACCGCGTCCTCCGGCCCCTCGGCGGCCGTTTCGGGCTCGACCGCCTCGGTGCTGCCTTCTGCCGTTCGCCAGCCGGTCTGAACAGATCGTAGGTCGGCGAGGAACTGCTCTCGCACGGACAGCGCAGGGGCCGCCGTTGGTTCGAATGTCTGCATGGCCTTGTCACGATCGGAAAAGTAGAGATGTGAGGCACCATTCGCGGACACCCCGTCGATGAGTCGGTGGACGAGTGCAAAAGAGTAGTAATAGGACGTGCGGACATCGTCGGTGTGACCATTCCGCACCAGCGAATCCCATATCTTCACGACGTCCGACTTTGGGGTTCTGCTGTTCTCCCGTACGGCTCTGCGCGAGGTTGAGTGTCGCTCAATCCAACTATCGCCAACGCCGGTGATGAAATTCTCGACATCCTCGTAGGTCAAGATGGGCTTGGGCGGCTGTGCCTCCATATGTTGGCGGCATTTGCTCTGTATCTCTCGCCACACATCGTCGGCGGTTCGGACCCCCTCAGTCACGAGTGGAGTGCCTCGGCGACGATGCCCCGGGCGAGCCGATCGCACTCAGCAGTGAGATGATCCACGTCGCCACTCAGATCGATTGTCAAGGTTGCCAGATGGATCGGACTGTTGCGGACCGTGAGCTCCTGCGTAGCTTCCACTTCATGCAACGGGTAGATGAGCACTCCACGATTGATGTCGAGAGCGGTGCAGTATGCCAACAGTTGGTAGTGGTCGTGGTTCTTGAACTCGTCTTCCCCAAGACGCTTGAACTTGCAGTCGCCCACGAGGAGTGCCTCCTCCCCTCGAGAGATCACCAAATCCGGCTGGATGGAGACCGCGACACCCGTATCCAACCACGCGCGGAGCTGGGCAGCCAGCTGGAACGGCGGCTTGAGACGATCCTCGAGTGCCTGGGTCACGAACGTTTCGAAGAGCCTATTCATATCCAGGAGAAACGTCTGGAACGCAACCTGGCCGGCGTGCTCGCTGACCGACGCGGCTGTAAGAAAAAGGCGACACAGAGCATGCGACCGGCGATAGTGCTCATTCTGCCGGTGGTAGCTGAAACGGTCGACGTCTTCGGCTCTCAGCGATGACGGGGATAGCTCCGCCAATTCGGCCGCGATACTCGCCATTCGGGCTCGTACCCCGGGGCGGCGGAACGGCCAATTCGAGAGTCTTTGCGCGACCTGACGGAGCACCTGGTTCTCGGGTATGTCCCAAGTGAGCTCGCTATAGCGGCACATGGTCCTGTGCCTGAGTGCGAAGTTGAGTCGGGCATCCTCAGCGAACATGATTCGGCCGCGAACGGTCGACAGATTCTCCTCCCTCTCCATGTACGAACGGTAGAGACCGCGCGACACCAGCTCAGAGACCGTGTCAGCAAAGTACGAGGCCACAGCATCGATCACCTCGTCGAATGGCGCGAACGTCGAGATTTCACGGCGAAAGGTTGCTGGCATGCGGTAGGCGACCGCGAGCATGTAGAGGATGTTGCCAACTCCGACGCGGGGACGGCAATCGATACGCCTGCCGGACGGCAGCGTGATGACCCCTACGTACTGATTTGGGTTGAGCCGGTACGCCTCGGACTCAATGTCCTTGGCGATGGTGACCTGCTGCGGAGCCTGCATTCGCAGAAAGGACACATCCTCTTGCGCGACGGTAGTGGGTTCGCACCACTGGTACGTCGTTAATTCGATGGGCGTCTGTGAGTCTGCCATATACCTCAGCGTCAGGCGCCTAACAGCGCGTCGATCGTGAACGTATCGAGGATGGCCTTACTGGGTCTGTTGTAGAAATACTCCGCTAGGAGAGGGAGAACAGAATGCTTCCAGATGGCGCGCCGTCCAGCATCAGTTTCCACGGTTCCACGCATCAGGTAACTGTGTCCCACCAGGTAGTCGTCCCCCAGCTCCTTCGCCAGACGTTCATTCAATCCAAGAAAAAGCTTCAACACCAGGTGACGCACGTCCGCTGGGTACCGCTGGGCGGTCAGCCACGCCTCAAGGACGGGCGCCGCGTCCCGACTCACTGGGCTCAGACGATAGAAGTAGAAACGCCGCCGCAGTGCGTAGTCGAGTTGTGCGAGCGAACGATCGGCGGTGTTCATCGTGGCGATGATGTAGACGTTGTCCGGGATCGAGAACTCGCCGGGTGCGCCCGTCGGCGTGGCCTCTTCATCGTCGGAGCTTGGTAGCGTCACCGTCTTGTCCCGGTACTCGAGAAGATACAGAAGCTCTCCGAAGATGCGCGACATGTTTCCGCGGTTTATCTCGTCGATCAGCATCACGTACTTGTTCTCGCGATCCTTGGCGGCCCGCTGCACGAAATCCTTGAACACACCGTCCCGGACGTGATACTCGATACGGCCATCCCGCGTCTCGGGGCGGATACCCTGAATGAAGTCTTCGTATCCGTATGATTGATGGAACTGCACCACTCTCAAGCGGTCGTTATGGGGCCCCTTCAATGCGTTGCCGGTGAGGTGCCGCGCGATGTGCTCCGCGACGTATGTCTTACCGGTACCCGGAGGCCCTTCGAGGATCACCTGCTGCTTGTCCTCAAGAAGGTCGATCAGATCCTGAAGGTCAGCGCGGGGGAGAAATGTTGCCTCCACGAGATCCTGGAGGACGTCAGGAGGCGGGCCGACGACGATGAGGCTCGTCAGCGTGTGCCCGCTGAGCGCCTGATACGCATCGTCCAGTACGTCAACGAGCTCTGGCGGTGCTGGGGTGAGGTAGGTATCTTGGTCGAGCGCCAAGTCTCGGTTGTAGAAGAGAGTCTTCGTGCCGGCTTCCAGGAGGTCGACCAGACGCTCCGCGAACTCTGAAGAGAAGATCGCCTGCCGAGGGAGCGCTGGATCAAGCTTCGTGAAGTCCTTCAGTCGCGTCATGAATCCGGGCCGCCCCGCCCACTCGGTATTGGGAGGGCAGACGAAGTCGCCAGTCGCAGCTGATGCGACCCTCGAGAAGGCGGTGATCGCCTCGCGGTCCTGAAGATGCAGCACAACGTCACCGTCGGCGACGTCTCGCATGAACCGGTAGATATCACCCCCTCGGTTGTCCTCCTGAGGCGACCACAACGCCTGGCCGAAGGCCAGACTTCCCTGTACGCGGTCGGGCCGACCCGTCACCTGCGTCTTCTCGACCCAGTAGCGCATGGGTCGCTGTACGTCTGGGTCCCATTCGCTTCGCACGTCCTGCCTGTAGAAGTTGAATCCCGGGCCGAATCGAGGGGTCAGGCTGGAACGTATCCGCGCAAGGGCGGCGTCGGCACCGGTGACTCCGGGCGCAAGGGTGGAATAGTGCTGCAGGATGTCGTTGCGGTGGGTCTCGCTTGCTATCGCCTCAAAGTCATCGGGAAAGAGGAGATGAAGGAGAACGTTCCGAGCGGCTTCCCCTTCGTGCATCTGATAGTGGGGATTCTTGGCCGTCTTCTGCTTGAGGGCACGAACCTCGTCCTTGGCGGTGTCCGCCTGCAGACGGACGGCTTCCGGATCGTGCATGTCGGTGTGCGCGGCAATCGCGGCCCTGACGAAAATGAGGAAGTAGGCGATCTGCCACGGGCGACCCGTCATGTAATGCAGCCCAGGCAGGCCTATGCCCGCGAACGCATCGGGCAGGAGGGCTCTGTCCTGAATCGCACCGAGCTTCCACGAAGCAACGGTATCAATCTGGGTGAGCTTAGTATCAGCGCCGATGTTATCGGGAAAGAGAAAGTAGAACGTCAGCACGTCTGCGGCGACGCAGTGCACATCTTCCGATCTGGATGCGAGCTGCGCGTGCCACTTCTCAAGGAAAGTCCCGGAGCCCTCGTCAGGATTGGTGATGAATGCATCGAGCAATTCATCAATGTTCTCAACCGTCCATGCATTCCGGTCCGGCCATAAGAGTGATGTGCCGCTCTCGACCGCGCGCTCGCTAAAGAGCGAAGCCGTCCGGTATATCGCATGGCCGCCAAATTCAGGCATTCGGCCTACTCCCTACGTGGCTGTCGGCAAGTGCTCGAGCCGGCGCGGCCCTCTTCACGCTGACCCGACACCCTGTCCTGTCACGACGCCAAACTCTCCCGGTGCAACTACGGCATTCTGGTGGGTGTCGGCCCTATGTGGCGGCCCCGAGCCCACCTCACTCTAGTACCAGGCCGACGGGTTGTGTTTCCGGTTGGAGTCCCCCTTCAACAGCAGGCAAGTGATCACCCTCTTGCTGAAGAGGTGGCAGGATTCGATCCTCAACCTGGGGCTCGATCCTCGCCCGGTTGATCAGGGTGGTGGTCTCCGGGGTCTCGGTCGGCGGCACTAGCCCCGGTTGCGAGTCGCCCATCGTCCAGTACTTCCAGCCGTCGAGCAGCAGGTACTGGTTGCGGTACAGGGGCATCGCCGGAGGTTCCGGCCAGTCCATCCTGATCCCCGCGGACCGGATGTGGCGCACGAAGGCGACGAATGCGCCATCCAACTCGGGCCGCCATTTCCGGATCGTGTACCAGTGGGGTATGCGGGGCATCGTGGACGCAAACTGCCACCGTACGGAAGCGACATATGCGCGGGCATCGTCGGACGTGTAGCTCATGCAGAGAACCTTGCCTGGAGCACGCGACAACAGGGTGTCGGAGACGACCACCATCCGAGCCTTGTGCTCGCCACGGAACGCGCCTGCGCGAGGCGTGCCCTCGACGTGGCTACCTCTCGCCGACCATCGCGTGCAATCTGCGCGGCAGTGGCCAGCCAGGTCACAAGCAAAGCTGACAACGACGTCGGCGAGTACCGCCGCCGGCGAGGGTGAATACCCGGACAGGCGCCTGTCGCCAGGCTCTGGCAGGATGGTCTTCATGAAAGGGTGCGATCGGAGCGCATGGCGTCCCGCCGGTCTGGGGGTGCTGCACCCGCATCCCCAGCACCGGTGAAGATCACGGATGGCCGTTTACGGTTCTCGGCAAGCGATCTCTCCAACTTCCTCGCCTGCCGTCATGTCACCCGCCTCGACGCGCGCGCGGCCAGTGGCCGTCTGAAGCCCTCGCGCTCATACGACGCCGGGTTCGACAAGCTAATCGAACGCGGCGAGAAGCACGAACAGAACGTCCTGGCGCGGTTCCGCGCCGAAGGTCACCAGGTCGTCGAGATTCCGAAGGTGTTCGGTGAGGAGGCCGAGGGAGCGCAGGCCACCCGGGACGCAGTCCGAAATGGCGTCCCAGTTATCTACCAGGGCGCATTGTGGAGGGCTCCGACCGATGGTGCGCCCGCCTTGCTCGGATACCCCGACTTTCTCGTACGCGCCGACATCCTGCCCCGCAGGGATGGCGCGCTAGTCGCCAACCCCGGCACGTACGAGGTGGTCGACGCCAAGCTGGCGCGCTCCGCCAAGGCACGCGCCGTGCTGCAGACCGCGTTCTACAGTGCCCTCCTCGCGGACGGGCAGGGCGCAGCACCCGAGTTCATGCACCTCGCCCTGGGCGGTGGCACGTTCTCGTCTTTCCGGTTGGCCGACTACGCAGCGTATGAACGTCGAATCCGGCACGAGCTCGAGGTCTTCGTGGCCGCGGACACGGGCGAGCTGCCGCCACTCTCCCCATATCCCGAACCGGTCGAACATTGCGCCATCTGCCGGTGGAGCTCGGACTGCGACAGTCGCCGCCGCCGCGACGACGACCTGTCGCTCATTGCGGGCATGCCCACCAGCCAGCGCATGGCCCTCAAAGCCGTCGACGTCAGCACTCGACGGGGATTCGCTGGCCTCACCGAGCTTCCCCTGATCGTCCGGGGTAACGTGGCCTCGCTCGCAAAGGCGCAGCTGCAGGCGCGGCTGCAGGTCCGCAGCGAGGACGCGGGACGCATCCACTACGAGCTGCTCAATCCCGAGCGCGACGCCGACGGCGCACTTGTGGCCAACCTCGGCCTGCTGGCACTCCCGGAGCCGTGCATTGGCGACCTCTTCTTCGACATCGAGGGTGCCCGCTACTACACCGAGGACGATCGCGAGTTCGGCCTGCAATACCTCTTCGGTATCGTCGACACGGCCGATATCGACGCCTGTGGTGCACCGCGCTACACCGAGATCTGGGCGTACGACCGTTCCGGTGAGAAGCGGGCGTTCGAGGAGCTGATCGACTTCATCACGGATCGTCGCAAGGTCAATCCTGGGCTCCACGTCTACCACTACAACCACTACGAGCCCACCTCGATCGAACAACTCACGTCACTACACGAGACGCGCCAGGAGGCCGTCGGTCGCCTGATGGGCCGTTTCGCCACCCACGAGGAAGCGGTCGACGACCTCTTCCGCCGAGGCGTATTCGTCGACCTCTACCGCATTGTGCGCCAGGGCCTTCGGGCCGGGGTCGAGGGTTACTCCCTCAAGCGCCTGGAGCCCCTGGTGGGCTACGGCCGCGCGGTCGACTTGCGCGACGCGACGACCCACCTCATCGCGTTCGAGCAGGCGTTGGACGAAGGGACGGCCGCAGACGCTGCGGCTGACTCGCGCGGTGTCGCCGGCTACAACGAAGACGACTGCCGCTCGACGCTGGCACTGCGCGACTGGCTGGAGGCGCGCCGACCCGAGCTGGCGAGGAAGCTCGGTTGCGACGTTCCACGGCCTGTCGTGGAGGTCGAGGCGGAGTCCACCGAGGATCCGGAGATCGTGGAGCTGCGGGCGCAGCTGCAGGACGGTCTGCCCGAGGACGAGGCGACGCGGACGCCAGAGCAGCGGGCGCGGGCTCTGCTGGCGGATTTGCTGGATTACTTCCGCCGGGACAACAAGCCGGCATGGTGGAGGTACTTCCACGTGAGGAATGACCTGAACGACGACGAGCGCCTCTTCGAACGCGAGGCGATTTCCGGGCTGGCGTTCATTGGAACCGCCGGATTGGAGAACACGTCGACGCTCTTCGAATACAGCTTTCCGCCACAGGAGCACGGCTCGCCCAACAGGGTCGAGGACCCCGCCACGGGGAACACGTGGCCCGTACGAGGGATTGATGACGCCCGAGGCGTGCTGACCCTCAAGCGCGGCCCGAGGCGATTCGGCGATCCGCAGCCCTCTGCGGTGATCAACGTTCGCCCTCAGTACTCCAAAGCCATCCATACCGGGCAACTGAAGGAGTTGGCGCGCCAGCTCCTCGTGGCTTCGGACGCCAACTGGCCCCGCAGCCCTGCCGTCGATCTGCTCCTGCGCCGTCCGCCGCGCGTCGGCGGAGAGGAAGCGGCACCCTTGATGCAGCCTGGGGAGACCGGAACCAACGCCGCGCGAAGACTGGTGATGGCGCTGGACGCCTCCGTCCTGCCGATTCAGGGACCGCCGGGGACGGGCAAGACCTACACAGGTGCGCATCAAATCCTGGACTTGGTGCGTGCGGGTCGCAAGGTCGGCGTGACAGCGAACTCACACGCGGTGATCTGTCATCTCCTCGACGAACTCGCCATCGCAGCGAGAGAACGTCGCCAGACAGTGCGCATCGGTCAAAGGACAGACAAGGATTCAACCTCGCTGTGCCAGGCCGCCGCCGATGCCGAGCTCGTCTTCGCGAACAATGACCAGGTCCGCGCGGCCCTCACGGACGACGTGGTCGACGTCGTCGGTGGAACGACCTGGGTGTGGGCCGCTCCGACGATGACGGAATGCGTGGACGTGCTGTTCGTCGACGAGGCCGGGCAGATGTGCCTTGCCGACGCGCTGGCGGTGTCGCCGGCCGCAAGAAACGTGGTCTTCCTTGGAGACCCGATGCAGCTCGCCCAGCCGAGTCAGGGGTCGCATCCGCCAGGCTCCGATGTCTCCGCGCTAGAACACGTTCTTGCCGGCGCATCCACCATGCCGACGGAAGCAGGTCTGTTCATCCCACAGACCCGGCGCATGCATCCTACGATCTGCGAATTCACGTCCAATACGTTCTATGAGGGCCGCTTGACGGGGATCGCTGAGTTGGAACACCAGGCGATCGTCGGCGAGGGCAAGTGGTCGGGGGCCGGGATCCGCATCGCCGAGGTCGTGCATCAGGGCAACAGCAACGCGTCGCCAGAGGAGGCCACGCGGGTCGCGACGATTGTGACGGCACTGCTGAGCATGCAGTGGCGCAATCACGAGCGGAAAGAGCGGCGAATGACCGTCGATGATGTCTTGATCGTCACGCCCTTCAACGCCCAGATTCGCGAAATCGAGCAGGCGCTGATAAAGGCCGCCATCCGTGGGGTGAAGGTGGGGACGGTGGACAAGTTCCAAGGCCGCCAGGCGCCAGCGGTGATCTACTCCATGGCCAGTTCGTCGGCAGTCGATGCGCCCCGCGGCTTGGAGTTCCTCTTCGACCTCCACCGTCTCAACGTCGCCACATCCCGCGCCCAGGCCCTGGCCATCATCGTGGCGAGCCCCGATCTGGTGCGCGTCTTCTGCGGAACAGCGAGTCAGATGGTGCTAGCCAATGCGCTCTGCAGGGCCTGGGAGGCTGGATAACAGACGAAGGGTGTCGGCGCTGAGCGCCTACCAACCGGCGCGCTCACACGCCTGCGCGCGGGGCTCGCCGGTCCGCGAGGCAATGCGGCTCTGCGTTCCCGCGACAGACAGCTGTCGCCCGCCCACGGCACCCTTCTCCATATGCACCGAATCAGTGAAGTCCTGCTGGCGGAGCGGGATCTGGCCGCGAGGTCGAATCGATGAGCCGCCAGACATGGGTGACGCGCGACGCTCAGGGCAACGTGACTGGCAGCACCGAGGTGCACTCGTCATCCGGTTGTGGCGGCTGTCTCTGGTTCCTGCTTGGGGCCTTCCTTCTCGCCGCCCCAGCTGCATGGGCTAGCGACGGCCAGGTCCCCGTGGTCGTCGCCGGGTTCATGTACGTGGTCGAGGCGCTCGTGGCTATCGCCGCCCTGAGCCAGTACAGCAAGCGGAAGTGAGCGGCAACAGTGGATCACTCCAGAGGTCATGAGCCGGACCTGCTCAACTGAAGTACACGAGACCGCCGCCGCCGGCGAGGGTGAAGGCACGCGACCAGTCGTCGTAGAGTGACTGGTCGGCCTCGTCCAGCCGCGCACGTACTCCTGTGTCGCGACCGTGGGCAAAGTCGGCGGCCAAGTCTGCGGCTGCAAGGGGCCCGATGCATCCTTGTGTGTCCGCGAAGTAGATGAGCTCGAAGAAGGGCTTGTCACGGAACGGGCCAGGATCAGCGTATATGTCTTTGGCGTCGACGTTGAGAGCGGCGCGGGCGAGCATCTGACGGAATTCCGCGTGTCCGCTGTAGCGGACACTGAAATAGAAGTCCTCCCCCCGGCACTCGTAGCATCGATCCCAGAGGAGTCCTCGGAAGCTCTGCTCGAACCCGAGATGGAACGCGGGAACATGCTCCAAGTCCTCGCAAGCCTCGGTGTTTGGGTGCGGTTCGGTCAAGACAGCGGAGCGGTACGCAACCACGTCAAGTCCCACGTGTCATCCCTCCGGTCCACGTCGCGCCGACAATGGTGTTCCGTTTCAGTACATGCCAAGGCTACGATCGGGCGACGACAGGTGCATGTCGCGCTGTCTGGCCAATGCACGGACGCTGAGGTGGGCAAGGCACGTATCTTCCGCCCGACCATCGACGGGTCCTCTCAAAGTGTAAGCGACACGTAAGCGCCAGGGCTGTAACCTGAGTCCTATCAGCGCTCCAATGCCAGCCTCTGTCGAAAGTTCGAGTCCCTCGCAAGAGCGAGAGCCGCGACGCATCTGGGACGGGGTCGGTCAGTCGTTCAACACCAGGCACCTTCGTGCAGCAATGCTCGCCCGAGGGCTGACCGCCGAAGCCCTAGCCGACGCAGCCGGCGTCAGTCGTGGAACGTCGTACAACGCCCTGCACGGCAAGCCGGTGCGGCTACGCACCGCTCGACTCCTCCTCGAGGCGCTCGCGAGCGTGCAGCCCACCCTAGATGTCGGGTTTACGTTGACCGACGGATAACGGTCGGCGAACCCAACGCGCAATCAGCTTTCGACGCGCAGACCCGCGACCCGCTCGATCGCGCGCTCCTCAGACCCGGCGTAGTAAACGGTCACCATTTCGATGCTGCTCCACCCAGCCTGCTGCATGAGGTCCGTTACCGTGGCGCCGGCGTCGGCGAGGCGCGTCGCCCACGTGCGCCGAAGGAGATGTGGATGGATGGGTCGAAGTCCGGCACGCAGGGAAG
>Ga0307373_10013672_pt1 | contig 11314 bp, 6 predicted proteins | sample OX2MG_FD_202534 | JGI IMG/M metagenome (GOLD analysis project Ga0307373, IMG submission 202534) | Soil microbial communities from Risofladan, Vaasa, Finland - OX-2 | ecosystem: Environmental > Terrestrial > Soil > Coastal area > Acid sulfate soil | place: Finland: Risofladan, Vaasa | collected... | reverse complement strand
GTCGGCAGCAGCCACAGATGCAGCCTTCCTCGGCGCAGGAAGTCGAATTCGATCAGGCGCTCGGGCGGATATTCCCGCCACACCAGGGCGAGCGAGCCCAAGAGGATCACCGCCTGGCCGACTACGAAACCGAGCATCAGGCCCTCGATGCCGAAACCTGCGCGGTCCAGGATGAACCCCAGCGTGTCCGAGCCGCCGTAGCCCAGGAAGTACAGGACCAGCAGCCAACGGTATTGCTTGAGCCCCGAGAGCAGCACCGTGAGAACCCACACCATGTTGAGGAGGTTCAGGCTCACGACCATCAGCAGTCGGTAGGCTGGGCTCGTGTCCGGCAGCAGCCACAGCGAAAGCGGGATCGAGGCGAGCAGCAGCGGCAGTCCCGTGACCAGCAGGATGCCGAACAGATTCGGTAGCACGCGTCCGCCTTCGCGTTCGAACAGGCGATCGGCCACATAGCGGGTGTAGGCGAGCTGCGCACCGCCGGAGTAGATGAGACTGAGCGCGATCAACCAGGTGACGCTGGTTTGGAAATCGCCGATGTTACTCGCGGGCGCGATTGCGCCGAGACTCAGGACCCCGAGGAGCAAGATCGCAAGGATCGACAGTACCCATGGTCCGGAGCCGATGACGCCGGCATAGAGATAGGCGCGCAGCAAACCGAAGTAGGTTTCGCTGCGGCTCAAGCGGCGCAGTTCGAAGCCGATGCCGGCCATCAGCGCGGCTCCTCGGCGCCGACCCGCTCGGTGAACAGGCGATCGAAGGCCTCGATCATCCGCCGCTGGTCGTAATAGCGTTCTACCCGTTGGATCGCGGTCTGCGCTGCGCGCGCGTACACCGTCGGGAATGCGAGCAGCGCGCCGCAGCGGTCCGCCAACGCATCGTAGTCGGCCAAACCGACTACCGCGCCGGCCGCCCCGAGAGCGCGATCCTCGTCGCCGCGCCCATACACGAGTTCCCTGCAGGCCCCCACGTTGGTGGTGACGCAGGGCAGCCCCGCCGCGAATCCTTCCAGTACCGACAAGGGCAGCCCCTCGCTGATGGAGCTGAGAACCAACACACCGACGCCGGGCAGGATTTCATCGATACGCCGGAAGCCGAAGAAGCGCAGCGCCTGGCCGAGTCCCAGGGCCTGCGCGAGCTCACGGCATTCGCGGCTGTATGCGGGGTCTTCGTCCTCGGGACCGACGATCCAGGCCTCGACGTCGGCCAGACGCTGTCGCAGGGTATGGGCGGCGCGAATGAAGGTCTTGATGTCCTTGATCGGCACCACGCGACCGAGCAGGCAGATAACCGGCGGTGGCGGCGCATCGGCGGCGCGGCGCAGGTGGGCGAGGCGCTCGACATCGACGCCGTTGGGAATGATGCGGGTGCGCTCGGGATCGGCTCCGTCGCGGATCTGCTGCCGGCGCGCTGCTTCGAACAGGCTGACGATGGGGTCGGCGTGGCGGTAGGCCAACCTGCCGAGGATTTCGAAGAAATGGATCCACAGCTCGCGCAGATGGCTGACTTGGGTCACGTCGTGTTCGAGTTGGTTGCGTCCGTCGTTGATCCAAGCGGCGTTCATCAGATCGATGCGCCGCTCCTTGGTGTACATTCCGTGCTCCATGAGCACGAGTGGTCGCCGTTGGGCCTGTGCGCCCAGCACACCGAGGAGGCCGGCGAAGCCGGTCGAGGGGCTGAGGAACAAGCGTGCGCGCGGCAGCTGCCGGCTGGCCCGGGAAAGCGCCCAAATCGGGGAATGGAGGTTGCGAACCGTCCAAAAGTAGTCGACGAAGGAGGGCTCCGTGGCATTGGCCTCGTAAGCGTCGGTGATGTAGCGCCAGGCGGGCTCGCCGTGAAGGAACGCCTCTTCGCTCAGTGGGTCACCGGCTTTGAGATGCGCGCTGAAGTCGAGCACTTCGGCCTTTCCCGCGCGTAGCGACTCGTGCAGCCGGCGATAGAGTTCCGTGGTGTCGGCCGGGAGCTGCGGTGCTTTGACCGGCGGGCGTTCGGTTTCGTCGAACAGGTACAGCGTCTGCAAGGCCACGACATTGTCGGGCAGCGTGTACTGCAGAGCGCCGTAGTCCTGCGCCCGCGAGCCGAGGAACACGGCGGCGAACCGCCACTGCGGCAAATGGCTGACGAGCTGATGCACCCAGCTCGACACGCCGCCCTTGATGTAAGGGTAGGTGCCCTCGAGCAGCAAGGCGACGTCGCACTCGATCGTTCGCGATTCAGGCATCGAGCGAATGTCCCCAAAGCGCTGCCGCAGGACCGATGAGCGGAACGTGACGGTACACGTGGTGCTGCTCGACAAGGCTCCGCAGGCGCGAGTAGTCCCGCGCGCGCCACGCGCTCTCGAGCAGCCAGGGTAGCACGCGCGCCGGCGCAGCTCCGGCGGCGCTCCCCAGCTCGTAGTCCCGGGTAACTTCCGCCTCGGGCGCCGCGGGCAACCGCTGTTGGTTCAGCCGCGCACGCGCGAGCAGCCAACGAGTCCGCCAAGGCGCGTCCGCCGCGGGTTCGCCGACCGCCTCGATGAGCCGGTGCGCCGCCTTGAGGTGCATTTGTCGGAGACTCCCGCCGACGATACCGAGATAGAGGTATTCGAGATGCAGTTCCGCGAGATCGAGAGTGGTCGGGGCAGAGCCCAAACCGTGCGTGCGACGGCGTTCTTCCAGGCGGCTCATGAGCGCGACGAGCGAGTCCTCGCGGCGCGCCAGCAGGTTGTGAGCGAGCAGACGCAGGGTTTCATCGCGATGGCTCAGCACTTCGCTGAGAAGCTCGGTGGTTTCACGACCGCGACGGGCTGCGATCGCGAGCAGGGCGCGCGAGCCCTGCTCGCCGCCCGGCGCCGCGGCGCGCAGCCGGGCCAGCGCGCCACCGACGCCAAAGCGGCTGAAGTGCCCGCGTACTTCGGCTGAGTAGGTCGCTTGCGGCACCACATTCGGCTGCGGCCGCTGTCGCTCTTTTTCGAGATGCGGATACGCGAGACCGACGGCGAGCACCAGCAGCGGCCCGACCAGCGGGATGAGGCTTCCCAGGGCGGCGAGCGCGAGAACGTTGAGCAAAGCGTGCCCGCGCAAACGACGCGGCAGCAGGCGTTGCGCGAGCGCCGCGACCAGCCCGCAGAGTACGACGTTGGCGAGCAGCAGAGTGAAAACCATGGAAGCCGCAGCCGGCGTCGAGGTCGGCTGCAACCAGTGACCGAGCGGGGTGAGTAGATCGAGCCTCATAGCGCGACCTTGACGTCGCGTTCGCGTGAGAGCGCGAGATTCAGCGGGTGGTCGACCTCGATCCCGCATTCGCTCAACAGCGAAAGCGGCGGCCGGCGGTCGACCGGTACCTGCACGACGCTGAAGCCGGCCGCTACGAGCCCACCTTCCATGCCGTGTGCGCGCAGCACGGTGTCAATGCGCTCCAAGAAGCCGTGCGTGGTGGCGGGGCCGGCGAGCGGCAGCAGAATGAGCATGCCGGACACCAGCGGGCCGAAGGCCTCGCGCCAATAAAGATCGAGACTGCGGCGAGCGGCATAAAGCGCATCGAGCGCCGACACTTCGACGACATCCTTGCCGGCACGCAGCACGACCAGTGTGGAGCGTACGCCGCTACGAACGTGCAGGCGCTGCAGCTTGATGAGTTCGTGGGCAAATGCGTCGGGGCAGTGCGGGAGCGATTGCCGCAGATCCGCTGTCTGCGACGCCGCCCAGCTCTCGTCGGCGAAGTATTGCAGCATGGCAGCGGCGGCGGAGAGGTTTTCCTCGGTGAGCGCGAGCAGGGGCAGGTCGCGCACCACGAGCACGCCCAACTCTTCGCCGGCGGAGTCGATCAATGGGAAGACCGCGCGATAGCAGCCGCCCCGTTCGAGCTCGGCAAGTTGGTCGACACTGTGGTAGGCGGTCTGTTCGTGCTCCAGGGCATACGTGAGTAGGGGATCGGTGCGCGCGAGTTCGGTGCGCCAACCGAAGGCGGCGAGCGGCTCGTCATCGAGCCGGCCGCCGCGATACAGATGCAGCGCGACGGCCTCGAAGCGGCAGTACTGCGCCAGTAGCTGCAGCAGTGCGTCGGCAGCCGCCGCGGAGACACCGGCGTGGCCTTCGGCGCCAAGTCCGCGCAGCGCTTCCAGGGCCCCGCGCAGCGTGACAGGCTGAGTGATGAAGGCCTCTTCCATGCGATCGTGCGACAGGCGGGTGATGAAAAACGCCCGAGTCAGCGATTCGAGGCGCTGCTCCGTGTAATCCGTGCGCGCCCTTGCGGCTTTCACGCGTTCGCGCCAACGCGAGCTGTATTGCCCGGCGCTCAAGGCGGCGAACGCCCCGCCCGCCAGTTGGATGAGCGGCACGGATTCGCCGCTGATGCCGAGCAGATGTGCGGCAACGCCGCCGACGGCCAGCATGAGGGTCGCGAGCACCGCGGGGGCCAAGCCGTAGCGCAATCCGAGCAAACAGGGGATCAGCCACAGCCAGGGATAGGGCGAGGCCGTGAACGGCCTGGCGCGAAAGAGCAACACGGCCAGCGCCAGGCCGGCGAGTGGCAGCAGTACCACTTCCGCCCAAACGATTATGATGTCGCGCTTTTCGGTGCTGTGGTCCATGTTCGACGATGGCCTTGATATCAGGATAGCAGGCGTTTGAGGAGCCCGGAGAGGGTCCGCTCGGAAAGAACCGCAAGCCCTTCGCGGCTGCCGCCGCTCGCCGAAGCCGCGCCGCTCCAGATGATCTCGCCGGACTGAAGGTCGAGCAGGCGCAAGGTGATGCCGACTGCCGGCTGACCATCGAGGCCGACCTTGTAGTCCCACTCGTCGACGCTGCCCTCCAGGACGTAACGCGCCGCGTGCTGGCGTGCCCAGGCGAGCGCCTGGCGCTCGCCCGCGGTGCCGTTGCCGATCGGCAGCGGTCCATTATCGCCCGGAGCGGGCGCGAGCAGGACGTGCCTCAGACCCTGTGTCCCGAGCAAGGCGGCGAGTTGTTGCTGGACGCGTTCGCCGGCGTAGGGCGTGGAGGTGCTGTTGATCGGCGGCAGCACGCACCACAGCGCCTGCCGATCCGCATGCGGCGAGGGCGCGCTGTTGAATTGGGTGGTGACGCAACCGGACAGACCGAGTGCGACGAGTATGATGCAGATCCAGGTGTTCGCTTTCAATACGGGTTTCATGGCCAGCCTCGTTCAGTGCGTTGGAGTGAAGTAATGGCGATAGCGCAGCAGCACCTCTGTCGTGCGACCGCTGTGCGTACCGACGTTGTCCTCGAGATTGAGGCTCAGCGACAGGTGGTCGGCACCGGACACGGGGGTGGCGATGCCGGCGGTCAGACCGTAACCGCGGCCGGTCGCGTTGTTGGCGCACAAGTTCGCGCCGGCGTAGGGACGGAACTGCGGGGTATAGGCGAGTTGGTACTGCAGGTCGAAGTGGCCACCCCCACAGGCTTGCACGAAGCTGTCGGGAACGAAGAAAGCCACAGTCTGCCTCTGGCCCGCCGGCACGAGGTGCCGCAACTGGGCAGGCAGGTCGCCGGCGCGCTCGTAATGAGCGCCGCTCAACGAGGCATCCAAGGTGAACTCGGGGGGCGAGAGCCACAGCTGATAGTCCCCCTCGAGCGAGAATCGCTGAACCGTCGCGAGAGTGCCGCCATCCTGCGCCCGCAGCCGTCCCGCGTCTAGCTTGAGCTGTACACCGGCGCGAGCCGTCAACCGGGCGCTCGCGCCGGCGTCGAAGTGGTCCTCGAGTCCCGCGATGCTGAGTGCCGCAGTGTCGAGCGGCCGATCGCCCGCGGTGGCGCTCAATGTGGTCTCGAGATTGCCGGTCCAGCGTCTTTGCCAACCGATACCCTCGCGGGACCAGGCCGCGAGATTTCTGCCGGCGCCGAGATCGAATGTCAGGCTGCCGAGCTCGGTCGCGTGTCGCCACGCGAGCACCGCCGAGCGGCTGAGCGACGGCGCGAGCGCGAGTTGGGTCCGATCGACGACACGCTGTCGGTCAGTGTCGAGCCGCAGATCGAGCCGGTCCCGTGGTGACACCCACCCGACTGCCTTCAGGGTCGCGTCTTCTGACAGGAGTCCGCTCCACTGCATGACCCTGGCCGCAGCGCCGAGAGTGTCGGCGCGAGGTAGGGCCAGCCCCTCGAACTGCTGTTGCAGGTGCGCATCGTGCGGCGCGCCCTTGAGCCCCAGGTACGCCAGGGTGACGGCCCGTGAATTCCAGCCCAGTTCCGTGGCTGCAGCCACCCGTTCGCGGTCTGACAGACGCGCGCCTCGGCGCTCGAGCAAACGGGCGATGGCGGGACCGTCGTGTGTCGCCTCGGCTTGCGCGAGTTGCGCCCAGTCAGGCGGCGGATGGTGCAGAAAGACGCGAAGATTCCACCAACGCGCCAAGGGGTAGGCCCGCTCACTCTGCATCCAGGCTAACACCGTCAAACGGGCCTCACTCGAATCGGGCTGTCGGGCCAGCCTCTTGATTATGTCTTGCGCCGGATCGCCGGGCGCGAGCGAAGTGGCGAGCCGAGCCAGGGCGAGCAGACTTCGCTCTGTCTTCTCGCCGCTTGGCGCCGCGTTGCGAAAGAGTAGATCGTAGGCCCGCCGGCGTAGTTGCCACGCCATCTCGGGGCGATCCGTCTGCTCCAAGGTGTCGGCATAGTCGATGAGCCAAAGTGGGTCGTTCTTGCGGGTGGACCACTGCGCCTGCATCCACACGAGGGCGCGCTCGGGCCGGCCGAGGGCTTCGTAGGCGGCGGCGAGCGGCGCCCACAACTCCGGTGCCTCGCCTGCACGGCCGGCCAGCCAGACCAGTCGTGAGGCGATCGGTGTCAAGTCGTCATTGTCGATGAGCAGCCATAGATAACCGGCGAGCAGGCCGTTGTCGCTCGGGCGCAGGCGCAGAGCGTGGCGATACGCGGCGAGCGCCGCATTACCATGCCGCTCAGCGGCGCGCAGCTCGGCGAGGCTCGTCCAATAGAAAGGCTCATTGGCGAAAGTTACCGCGTCCGCCGGCGTCAGCAGGGCGAAGGCGCGGGTGAGCCAAAGCCTCGCGGGCTTCTGCGACGACGCGATGCCGAGCATGGACATGAACAGCGCGGGCTCGTGCGTCTGCGTCCAGCCTCGTTCGGCGATCGCGAAGGCCGTGTCGGGATGGCGGTATTGTTCCGCATACACCACCCGTTGATAAATCGGCGCATCGGCCTTGTTGGTGTCGATCAACACCTGCGCGGCGCGCGCAGCCAGTCGGTAGCGCTCGAGGAGCCACGCCAGGCCGCTCAGCGTTTGCCAGTAGGCGGTGTTGGTCGGGCGGGCGCGAGAGTAGGCAGCGAGCAGGGCGTCGAGGGCCTTCGGCGGGCTTCCGTGGACGTACTCGATCGTGGCGATCGCGAGCATGACCTGGGGGCCCGGGCCGAAATGCTTACGGTAGCTTTGCAGGGTCGCGAGCGCGCGCTTGGGATCACCCATCGTGCGATAGATCACGGCCTGCTCCCACAAAAGCTGCGGCGCGGGATGGCGCGCGAACTCACGTTGCAGCTCGCGAATGGCTTCGGCGGGCTCGTCGCTGTCCTCATACAGACCGCTCAACATTTGCCGTTGCGCGGGTGTGGCGCGGCCCAGGCGGATGAGCTCGCGCAGCAACTCGATGGATCGGTCGTCGTCCCCGAGTCCGATGGCCAGATCCAGGGCGGGTTGCAGTTTGCTCATCTCGTGCAGGTCGAGCGCCAGGCGGCAGAGCGCCGCAAGCGCGACCTGCGGATGGTTGCTCCAGCGGGCGACCTCGGCCAGACGAGCGAGCCATCGGCGCGAGTGCGGGCGTGCCTTGACCGCCTTTCGTGCCAGCGCATAGGCATCCTCGATCTTCCCGGCACCGGTGAAGGCCCGCCAGCCGAGATCCCAATCCTGTGCGCGCAACGACTCGGCGGGCGCGGCGGCGGCAGAGGCCGGGCGTTGAAATCGCCCGAACGTCAACAGCATCAGAGTCGCGTACAGAAGGATTTGTCGGCATGGTAGCCCGCGTGGCGCGCTCACGGCGCTTCGAGTCCAGTGAGCCGGCGCGCATAGCGGGCGGCCAGTTCCGGTGCGTCCGCCTCCAGCGCGAGTCGGATCATTTCTCGCCAGAGCGCGGCGGAGCGCGGCACGAGAGCCAACTCCTGCTGCGCGAAAGCGAGTGCGTCGGGAGGCTGACCTGCGGCCAGCAGCGCTTCGATGCCGCGGTGGAACGCCTCGAGACGCATCGCCGCATCCGGGCTCTTCGCGATGATGCGCCGAAAGAGATCGGCGGCGATCCGGTACTGTCCCTGCGCGGTGATGAAGCTGGCGGTCCGCAGTAGCTCGGATGAGTCCATACGCGGCGCCAACAGGAGGGCGTCACGGAGGTACATCTCGGCAGCCTCAGCATGGCGCAGGGTGGACGGTCGCGTTGCATTGAGTTCGGCTGACAACAAGCGAAGCCGCAGAAGGGCGACCTTCAGCGGCAGCGGCGAGCTCTCCCGCTGTAGCCAGGGCGCAAGCGCATCTCGCGCCAGGGAGAGATCGCCGGCGGTCAGTGCCTGCTCCGCCAGCAGGACGCGGGCGTCGAGGGCCGAGGGCTTTGCCAACACCATGAGGCGCAGATAGGCGAGCGTCGTCGCACTCGGTTGTGACTCTCGGCGGAGGCTGCTTTCGATGTAGGGCCTGGGATAAAGCAGCGCCATCGTGACGAAGGTCGCGAGAATCAGGCTTACCCGCAGCCACGGTGGCGCGAACCGTTCGCGCGGCGGCGCCTCGTGCGTGCGCGTACGCCGCTCCGGAGCGGCGTGTGCCGCGAGGTGAGCCGTCAGTTCGGGCGGGGTGATCGATCCCATCGCTCAGTCCCGACAGGTGACGTTGATCTGCGCCCGATGTTCCGCGAGCTGAAATCGCACATCGCCTTGGTAGTCCGCATTTCCGTGTCGGTCTCGGCCGTCGATCCGGGTACGGCAGCGAGTCGCGTTGCCGAGCGTCAACGCCAGGGGCACGTCTGCCTCGAGGGTCAGATCGAGCGTTTCGGGCTCGCGCGCCAGCGCCTCGATCAGGCCATTCGCGCTTTTCAGATAGGGTTGGCGCGGGGGAGCGGCCTGCAGAACCAGTTGCGCCTCGCCGCCCGGACCCAAGTGAATGTAGCGCCTGCCGTCGAAGTCATCGTAACCGGCCACATTGCGCGAGCGCTCGAGGTCGGGATAGCCCAGCGCGGCCGGAATACGCAACTCTCGATCCAGGCCATAGCCGCGGGCGAGAAAGCCGTTGCCGGCGCGCGCCAGGCCCGCGGACTCGAACGCCACCGCAATACGGCTGTAGGTGGAGGCGAACACCGGCGCCGACGGTTGTCGTTCCGCCCAGCCGTAGACCTGCAGGAGCTCTTTGAGGGCGCAGGGGCGTGAGCCAGAATAGTAGTGGTAATAGATCTCCATGGCCGCCAGCCGACGCGGCCGATCGGTCATCTGCATTGTCTGAATGGCCTGGCTGAAGCCGCAGTAGGGCGGCTGCCAGAGGTGGGTGTATTCGTCCTCGTCGGCGATGGGCGAGTAGACCTGAAAATAAGATCCCTGCCAGAGACCGAGCGGCACGACGTTGGTGAGCGAGGGGTGCGCCCGGGTGATGGTGCTGTTGATGCCGTTGATGTTCTCGAGCCCGTCCCGGTAGGCGATCCCGAGCACCTCGGCGCCGGGAGCAGTGTCGCCCGACCACTGGATGACGCGTACCCGTTTGCCGGGTGGGGCAAGCATGCGGTTGATGATGTCCGCCGAGCCGATGACTTCCATCTCGGGGCTGAAGCGATAGCCCGGCACCGGCAGGTTGTAGCCGTACTTGAGCCCAGGAGCGGGGCTATAGCGGACTACGCGGGCGGCACCCGCAGCCGGCCGGCCCGCGATGTGCAGCCCCGCGGACAACCCGGGATCGCGCTCGAGCGCCGGCCAGTCGAACGGATGGGAGTAGGTGTGCGTGCCGATCTGAACCCAAGGCAGACTGAAGATGCGGCGGGCGAGCGGCCGCAGCTCGGCGACTTCAGTCGGCGAATTCAGACCGTGCGCGACGAATTCCGAGGCGATTACCGAAGCGGTCACCGGCAAACGGAAGCGCTCGAGCACTTGATGGAGGATCACCTCGGCCGCGGGCTGACCGCGAAAGGGGCTAATCCAGGAACCGGAGGAAAAACCGTCGCCATCGATAAGAGTGAACAGCAGTCGGCGGCCACTGGTGGTCGTGTAGTCGTAGACCGGAGCGTCCGGAAGATGCAAAGCCACGCGAAAGAACCGGAAGGGATCGAGAATCCATGCAGCCTGATCCGCTCCCTGGGACAGATCGCCCTGGGGTATGCTCCGCAGTACGTAGGGATCGAGTACATAGCCGCCCCACGGCGTGATTGCGGCAGCGACCTCCGTGCCGCCCGCGACGTCAACATCGAGAAGCGCATTGCCCTGACCCGCGAGTTGAATCGGGGTGAAGTCCGGCGCGCTGGGCAGCGCCGGATTTTCCAATCCGAAGTAATCTCGATCGAGATGCGCGATGCGCGCGATCTTGAGGCCGGCGGGCGGCTGCTTGCCGAGACGCAGACCGAGCGGAGCGAGGTCGCTCGCGCTCAAGGGCAGCCCGAATGTGCCCAGGACCGCGACCGGCACACCGGCCTTGATCTGCGTACGCAGCCAGCGCCACGTTTGCGCGGATTGGGGGAAATGATCCGAATGAAACCAGGTGACGATCCCGGCTACCTGGCCGGTGAGCGGACCTGCGGGAAGCTCATCGCGGTTGACATCGATTCCGTGCGTAGCATACCCGAGGTGGTTGAGCGGCATGGCCGCATACCGATTGACGTCGCTGATCAGGGCGCTGGTCGAGTCGTCGTAGAGCACGAGCACTCGCCGCGGCAGCGGCGCGATGGTACTCACGCCGACGATGCCGAGCGCAGCACTGCTCACGTAGGGCACGAGTCCGTGCCTCGCGATGCGTTCGGCGAGGCGCTCGGCTCGGGAGCGTTCGGTGGACGGCAGGTAGTCGATGGCGATGGCCGTCAGCCCCATCTGTCGCGCGCGCTGGAGCTGCGCGAGCAGCTGTTGTGTGGTGGCGTGGTCGACGGCGACGTAGCGCCGGGTCCGTGGATCCCAACCCCGATATAGTGATTCGGCGGCCACCCCGATGATGCTTTGGCCCTTGAGCGCATCGAGCAGCTCGAAGCCGCGGTTGAGCAGGAAGCTTCCGCCGGGGTTGTCCCGGTGCATGGTCTCGATCAGCGCGATGAGGCCGTTGCGGTAGGCCTCGCGTTCGGCGGACGTCTCGAGGACGAGGCGGTAGCTGTCCAGAGTATCGAGGAAGAAGTTGCGGTAGCCTTGCGCGCGCAGCGGCCTGAACA
>Ga0307373_10013669_pt1 | contig 11316 bp, 5 predicted proteins | sample OX2MG_FD_202534 | JGI IMG/M metagenome (GOLD analysis project Ga0307373, IMG submission 202534) | Soil microbial communities from Risofladan, Vaasa, Finland - OX-2 | ecosystem: Environmental > Terrestrial > Soil > Coastal area > Acid sulfate soil | place: Finland: Risofladan, Vaasa | collected... | reverse complement strand
GGATCGGCGCTCAGCTCGCGGTTGATGATGGCGAAGTTGTGCGTGACCAGCGGGCAGAAATTGGGCAGCGGACACCGCGTGTAGATGAAGGTGATGAGCAGGTCTTTGCCGTGAAACTGGTTCAGGGCGATGGTGCGGCCGTCCTGGTTGCGCAAATGGAAATCTGGAACCGAGTCACCGGGAGAAGGCACGTGATAGCTGACTTTAGGCCGGTAGTCGGGCTTGCCCTGGGCAATCACAACGATGTTGTCAAGGTACACATCTGCATCCGCAGCCTGCGAGACGAACAGGTCCGCGGTAATGGTGTCGCCGGGATGCAGGTCGCTCATGATGCCAGGGTTCTTCAGCTTGTAGGGCATGGTCATGGCTTCCATGAAACCGGGAATGGCCTGGTGGCTCACGGTGATTTCGCCCGTGGCGGGATTGGTGGCGACAATCTTGCCCCGCAATTTGTAGGTCTTGTAAGAGGAATTGCCTGCCGCTTGTGCATCCGGCCTGGGGCCGCTGTGGCATCCGGTTGCAAACAAAACAGCGAGGAAGGTGCAACTGAGGAATCGGCGAATCACACTCCAGTGTACAACCGCACGCGCTCCGGGGCTGTGGATGCATTGCGGCGCGGGATGAGCGTATAACGCTGGAATGGGGACAATTTCGGCCTCTGAGCTGGACTCCTGGCTGAGCGCGGGCGGGCTGGTGGTGACCTCGAGCGAGCGCGCCAGCCGGGCGATGCTGCGCGTCTATCACCGCGCACGGCAGCGCGAGGGCCGGAGCGCCTGGCCTGCCCCCGAGGTGATGCATTGGCAGGCTTTTATTCACAGAGCATGGGAGAAAAGCACGCGCGATGCCAGGCTGGTATTGAACCCACATCAGGAACTCATGCTTTGGAAGCGAATGGTCGCGGCGAGCGGGCAGCCGGCAGCGGTCCTGGATGGGCCGCGGCGAAAACTGGCCGCATTGGCAATGGATGCCCATGCCATGCTCTGTTCCTATGCGCCGCAATACCTGGATCCGCAACGCCGCGCTGCCTGGGACCAGGATGCCGCGGTTTGGAGCGGTTGGCTGGCGGAATTCGAGGCGCTATGCCGGGATTGCGACGCGATCAGCGCGGACCGCGTGGCGGTGGAAATACCCGGTCTCCTGGACGAACGCGAGCAGCGCCCGCCCCTGCTGCTGATCGGCTTCGATCGCCTGACTCTAACCCAGTGCAGAGTTCTCGATGGATGGGGCCAGTGGCGTCAGGCTGGGCTCGATGAGCCGGCGGAAAACGTATTTTTCTTGCGCGCTGCCGATGCGCGCGCGGAGATCGCGGCCTGCGCGGCTTTCTGTCGGCAGATTGTGGCCGCCGGGCCGGATCGACGCGTGCTGGTGGTTGCGCAGAACCTGGCGGAGCGGCGCGGTGACATGGAGCGCGCCCTGCTGCGCGAGAACGAGCGCGGGGCAAATCTGCGATTTGAGTTTTCCCTCGGCGTTCCGCTGGGCCAGGTTGCGGTTGCGCGGAGCGCGGAGATGCTGTTGCGCTGGCTGGACGGGGCACTGGAAGAACGGGAGTTGGACTGGCTTATTGCCGGCGGCCACACTGCCGCGGACGAACGCGAGGCATCGGAGCTGGCCTTTGCTATGCACGCACTCCGCCGGCGCGGCCGGCAGCGGGCACAGTGGAGCTTGCGTACATTTGCCTCGGAAACGGCGCCCTTGGCTCGACCCTGGGCCGCTCGCATGATTTCCGCGCAGGAACGCCTTGCTGCTGCATCCACGCACGAGCGCAGCCCACTCGAGTGGGCGCAACTCGCGACCCATCTTCTCGAAGCAACCGGCTGGGCGGGCGCGCGGCCGCAATCGAGCGGAGATTTTCAGGCGGCTCGACGATGGAGCCAAGTTGTGGAAACGTGCGGATCGCTCGGCTTCGACGGACAACGCATGAGCTGGAGCGATTTTGCCGGCGAGTTGCGCGCGGCCCTTGCCGAAACGCTGTTTGCGCCGGAGTCAGAAGACGCGCCCATCGTGATTGCAGGGCCGGCGGAGTCGGCAGGTCTGGAGGCGGATGCGCTCTGGTTCCTGGGGGCGGATGAAAATGCCTGGCCCGCCGGTGGCACGATGAACCCGCTGCTGCCCGCCGCGGTGCAGCGCGATTCCGGCATGCCGCATGGTTCAGCGGCGCTCGATTGGGATTTGGCGCAGGCAGTCACTGCCCGCCTGTTCAAGTCCGCGCCGGAGGTTCGCTTCAGCTATGCCGCCCAGATCGAGGGAGCGGATGCGCGGCCGTCCCGGCTGGTGAAGCAGTTGGCAGGCCCGCCGGAGGACATGCCGGGCGACCTTGCTGCCGCGCCTGCTGCCGCGCCGATTGCAATTGCTTGCGAAGAAAGCGGCCCAATACCGTGCGAATTCGGTGCAGCGGATGAGACTCCGGAGGGCGAAGCCTCGCCGGCAAGAGTGTTCGGCGGTGCGAGCGTCATAACGGCGCAGTCGCAGTGCCCTTTCAAAGCATTTGCCACCACCCGGCTACGGGCGGAAACATGGGAGCCGGCCGAGCCCGCTCTTACACCGGCCGAGCGCGGCAATCTGGTGCACATCGTGCTGCACGCCGTGTGGGCAGGGCCGCCCCAAGGGCTGCGATCGCTGGCCGATTTGCGCGCCCTGGGGAATTTGCCCGAGTTCGTTGAAAAGCATGTTGGCCGGACCATGGAACAGATTCCCCACCGCATCCGCGATCAGATGCCGGCGCGCTATCGGGCCCTCGAAGCAGCGCGCCTGAAACGGCTGGTTACGGCATGGCTCGAGTACGAACGCGCGCGCGCCGCGTTTTCTGTGGAAGCCACGGAGTTGGAGAAACAGGTAATCGTCGCAGGGCTGCCGCTCAAGCTGCGCCTGGACCGGCTCGATCGCCTGAACGACGGCACGTTCCTGGTAATCGACTACAAGACTGGGCTGGTCACGGACCAGGCGTGGGATCTGCCACGGCCGGAAGATCCGCAACTCCCGTTGTACGCAGGTTTCGGGCTGGAGAAGGATCAACTGCTGGGCGGGCTGGTGTTCGCGAAGCTGCGCTCCGGGACTGAGATGGGATTTGCCGGGCGTGTCGGCGATGCGGCCGTCACTTTGCTGCCGGACGCTGGCCGAACCTCGGCTCTGGTCAAACGGCCATTCGAAGCAGATCAACTGATGGATTGGCGCGACGAAATTGAAAGGCTGGCGCGCGATTTTCTCGCCGGCCGCGCCGACGTGGACCCACGCGACGCGGCGGAGTGCGAGCGTTGCGGCCTGCATGCGCTGTGCCGGATCCAGGAACTCCAGCCGGCGTTCGCAGAGGACGAGGAAGATGCCGATGCCTGAGCGCACCCTCGCCGCGCCGCCCGACCAGGATCAACGCGAGCTGGCGCTCGATCCCGCTTGCTCCGCGATGGTGCAGGCGCCGGCCGGCTCGGGCAAGACCGATCTGCTGACGCGCCGCTTTCTGCGCCTGCTTGGCGAGGTTAACGATCCATCCGAGATCGTCGCCATCACCTTCACGCGAGCATCTGCCGCGGAAATGCGCAATCGCATTCTGGCTGAACTGGAAAAGGCGGCAGCCGAGCCCCCTGTCAACGCCGGCGAGTTCTCAATGGAGGCGCTTGCCGGGCGCGCGCTGGAGCGCTCGCGCCGGCTCGACTGGAAGCTTCTGGAGCTCTCCTCGCAGCTGCGCATTTCCACTATCGACTCATTTTGCGCCGAGATCGCCGCGCGCCAGCCGCTTCTCTCTCGTCTCGGCAGCGGCTTGCGGATCAGCGACAGCGCTGACGAGATCTATCGCCGCGCCGCCCGAGCCACCCTGATGCAGCTTGGCGCCGACACGCGCCCCGCCAACGAGGATCTCATCGGCGCAATTGAGAGGCTGCTCGAGTGGCGCGACAACAACTGGAGCGAGATTGAATCGCATCTTGTCGCCATGCTGGCCGAACGCGATCGCTGGATGCACGATTTCGTTCTGGACCGCAATCCGGATTGGGAAGACCTGCGCGAGCGCCTGGAGCGGCCGTTCGCGCGCGCAATACGCGAAGCGCTGGCCAAGGTCGATCGGCTGCTTGCCACCGTGCCCGGAGCATACGAGCAGGCTATGGTCCTGGCGCGATTCGCTTGTGCGAACCACGGAAATGGACTGCACCGTGAACTCGCCGAGATGGCCGATTTCCCTTCCGGCCCATGGCAATCAAACGATGAGTTGGAGGACGCGCGCCAGGGATTCGAGTGCCTCGCCAATCTTGTGATGAAGGATAAGGGCGAAATCCGTGAGTCTGTTGACAAGCGTCACGGATTCCCCGCAAGCGCACGATCGGAAAAGACCCGGCTACTCGCATTCGCCCACAATCTTTTCGCTGTCCTTGGCCTCCCGTCTGCACTCCATGCCATTCGCAGTCTCCCTCCCGCCCGCTATACCGACGACGAGTGGTGCATCGTCCGCGCGGCTTTCACCCTGCTTCACCATGCCGCCGGCCATCTCCAGGTCGCCTTTGCTGAAGCCGGTGTTGCCGATTTTGTGGAAGTGGCACAGGCCGCGCGCCGCGTCCTTCAGGACGAACATCGGCAGCCCACCGAAGCCGCGTGGCAAATTTCCGACGGCATCCGCCACCTGCTGGTGGATGAATTCCAGGACACCAGCCGTCGCCAACACCAGCTTCTCTCCGCCCTGGTTTCCGCATGGCCCGATCCCTCCGGCCGCACCCTCTTCGTCGTCGGCGATCCCATGCAATCCATCTACTTCTTCCGCCAGGCCGATCCCGAGCTGTTTGCGCGCGTGCAGTCTATCGGACTGGAGCTTGCGGATGGCGAGCGGCACATGCTTCGCGGCGTGCGCCTCACCGCCAATTTCCGCACTGCGCCCGAGCTTGTGGCCGCGCTGAACGACACCTTCGGTGCATCGTTCGCGAGCGACGATGGCAGTGGAATTCGCTTCGGCTCCGCTGAGCCTGCGCGGCGGCCTGCGTCTTCGACGGGCGTGCCGCTTGAACTGCACATTGATTTCGCTGCCGAGCTCCCTCGCAAACGGCGGGACGACCCCGATTTCGAACAGGATCGGCAGGACGCGGCAGAAGAGCGCGAGCAATCCACTGCGGCGCAACTGGACAAAATGGTATCGCTCATACAGCTTCACCTTGCCCGCGCCGCCGGAGAGCGTGCGCGCGGCGGCAGATACCGCATCGCCGTGCTCGGACGCACTCGGGCGTCGCTCACCCCCATCGCGCAGGCGCTTCGCCAGGCCTCGGTTCCCTTCCGCGCGGTTGAGCTCGAACCGCTGGCTATGCGCCCGGAAATCCTGGACGCACTGGCCCTGGTGCGCGCTCTCCACTTCGCTCAGGATCGGGCCGCGTGGCTGGGCGTGCTGCGCGCCCCGTGGTGCGGCCTGTCGCTCCAGGATCTGAACACATTGTGCGGCGCCGATGCCCGCCGCCCTGTTCCCGAGCTGTTGCGCGAACGTCTGCATCTTCTCAGCAGTGACGGCCAGGCGGCAGCCGCGCGCTTGATCCAGGCTCTGGACGCTTTGCCGGCGCTGCGTTCCGCGCTGCCCCTATCCTCGCTCGGCACATCGACCGAGCAGGTCTGGGTGAGCCTGGGCGGGCCCGCATGCGTCGATGCGCAGGCGCGCGGCAATCTCGACCTGCTATGGCAATGCCTCGATCGTCTCCCCGCCGGCGAACCCGATCTGCTCGGCCGCCAGCTTCACACCGCTCTGCAAAAGCTGAGCGCGCAGCCGGATCCCAATGCAGACGGCGATTGCGGCGTGCAGTTGATGACCATTCACAAATCCAAGGGCCTCGAATTCGAGATCGTTATCGTGCCCGATCTTCACGCCGGTTCCCGGAAGACAAACAGCACCATGCTCTCCTGGCTGGAACGCGGCCTGGCTGAAGCCGACGATACCAACGAAATTACCGAGTTCCTGATCGCTCCGTTTCAGCCGAAAGGAGTCGAACGCAGCGCCGCAAAGAAGTGGGTCGATGACGAGCGCAGAAAGCGCGAGCGTCAGGAAATGCGACGCGTCTTTTACGTGGCTGCCACCCGCGCCCGTGAAGAGCTGCACCTCTTCACTCGCGCCGAGTACAAGAGCGACGGCGAACTGTGCCAGCCTCCGGAGAGCCTGCTGGAAGTCGCGTGGCCCGCATTCGAGACCGAGATTCGCCGCCGCTTCGCCGAATGGCAATCCAATCGCCAGGAGGCTGAGATCGAGAAGATCGCGGCTAGCGGCAACAACGTAGTGGAAATGCCGCGGTCCGCCAGGCCCGCCATCGTTCGGCGGCTTCCGTCCGGCTACCAGCCGACCCTGCGGGTTCATGCACCCACGAGCGTCTCCGGAAATCGAGCCTCACCCCTGTTCGTGCGGCACCTGGGCGGCATGGAGTCGCGCGCTCTCGGAACCGCGGTCCATGCGCTCCTTGAAGAGGCGGCCCACAGGCGCGCATCTTCTTCATGGGAGGATACACGCGCTGCTCTGCCGGAATTGCTTCCGCGCCTCGTCTCCCATGCGCGCGCATCCGGCATGGACCAGCACTCAGCAGAACAGATCGTCGGGCGAGCCCTCGATATAGCTTTGTCTGCTACTCGGGAGCGGGCCGGCGCCTGGATCCTTTCCCCGCATCCCGACGCCGCCAGCGAATCCCGCTGGACCGGGGTGGTCGATGGGGCCATCCATACCGTCCAGGTCGATCGCATTTTCCGCGCCGGCCCCGCTCCGCAAAGTGAAGGAGACAGCGTATGGTGGATCATCGATTACAAGTCGGCGCAGTCGGATGTGCGCGACCTCGGCGAAGCGCTTCCCCGCCTGCGCACGCTCTTCGGACCGCAATTGGAAATCTACGTCGAAGTCCTCCGCGGCCTCCACGGGCGCGATATCGAAATCCGCGCCGGGCTTTACTATCCGCGCCTGCCCGCGTTCGACTGGTGGGAGCTCTGATACGACCTTGCCACTGCGCGCCCGGGGTTCCCGTCACGGAACCGGCGATGCCTGGCCCTCGCCGCGCGCCGGCACATTCAACCCGATTCCTCGCATCAGTTTGAGCGCATTGCTCGTCTCCACCGGGCCGGGCCGCAGCTTGAAATCGAAAACCAGCGCATCCCCGGCCAGCCGGTCTTCAAAATGAGCATTGAATGCCCGCCCGCCCATCATGTCGGGAATCTGCGCCAGCGCCAGATCGTGCGTGCTCACCACCCCGATCGCTCCACGCTCCGCCAGCGTGCGCACCACGAACTCGGTTCCTTCGAAGCGATCATGCGAGTTGGTTCCGGAAAGCAACTCGTCCAGCAGGAACAGCACCGGCTCCTGCCCGTCTGCCATATCCGCAATCTTTTTCACTCGCCGAATCTCCGCATAAAACCGCGAAACGCCCCCACTCAGCGAATCCAGCACGCAGATCGAAGCGGCCACCCGCAGCGGCGAAATCCGCAACCTCCGCGCGCAAGCCGGCGCGCCGCATTGTGCCAGCACCGCATTCACGCCGATGCTGCGAATAAACGTGCTCTTCCCCGCCATATTTGGCCCGCTCAGGATCATCACCTGCCGCCCGCCATCCAGCCTCACGTCGTTGCCCACCGCCTTGCCCGACGGCAGCAGCGGGTGCGCCAGTTCTTCCGCCTGGAACATCGGTGCCTCGGCGGCAAACTCCGCGAATGCGTACTCCGGATGCTCGTACGCGAACGCCCCCAGGGACGCCAGGGCTTCCAGTTCGCCGGCTGTCTCCAGCCACGCCCGGATCGCCGGCCCATGCCGTCTTTGCCATCTCTCTGCCAGAAATACAAACTGCGCGCTCCAGAACAGCAGCGGATCGAACGCCCGCCCGATCATGTTATGCCGCCCTGCAACCGTGTCCGCCAGCCGTGCCAGCCGCCGAATCAATCGGGATGTTGCCGCGCCTTCGCGCCGCACCTTCGCCTGCAGCTCCATAAGTCTGGTCGCTGCGCACGATTCGCGCTCAAGCAACTCCAGCACCGTCGCCAACAGTCGCAATTCCGCCGAGGCCTTCTCAATCGCCTCCGCGGCGCGCTCCCAGCGCAGGTGAATCCGGTGCGCGTAGGCCACATTCATCACCGATACCAGCACCAGCGGCATCCACGTTCCATACAGCGGCCATACCACTAAGGCCGCCAGCCCCGCCAACCCCAGCACCGTCGTCATGACTCGGGTTCCTAGGGTGTTCAGCACCGGCCTGCTCTCACCCCACGCCGCCAGTCTCTCCGGATCGATGCCCGCGCGCACGTCTTCGCCGTATGTGGCCAGCCGCTCCCTGAACTTCACCTTCGGACCCAGTTCGCGCACCGCCTCCTGGCGCACCAGAACTTCGCCTACCGGCGCCGGCTCCAAAAGCCAGTGCGTCAGTCGAGCCTCGCCCGCCCGCGTTCGAGCCGCACATAGGTACTGAAACAGCGACTGTTCTCCGAAAATGTCCAGATCTCGCGCGTAGGGATGCGCCGCCTCCAGAAAGCGCTCGCCCCGTGCGCCCTCGCCGGCCCATCGTCCCTCCAGCCGCGCCAGTCCCCGCCCATAAAAGCGAATGGCGCGATCCCGCAATCGGATCGCGCCCAGCAACTTGCTATGTACCACCGCCAGCACTGTAAAAGCTGCGCACGGCAGCAGCAGCCAAACCAGCCTTTCCTTGTCATGAATCAGAAGCGCTGCGACGAAAAGTGTCCCCGCCGCAACCAGCAAGTTCGCGATCCCCAGCGCACGCTCCTGCCGCTGCGCTTTCGCTTGTGCAGCCTCCGCAGCGGCTAGCTCGGCAGCATACACCTCCGCCGCACTCCGCCCCGCCTCGCTGTCCGCTGTCTCCGCGCCAGCATCCATTGCTGCACCAAGACTACCGCACAGAGGTCTATCAGTTTTGCTTGTCGGGATTCTGGCCGTCACTGCCCGCCTTCGCTGCCGCGGCCGCCGCCTGCTTCGCCATCACGCTCTTGTGGTGCCGCACATCCGCGCCCTGCACCCAGAAGATCACATCCTCTGCGATATTCGTCGCGTGGTCCGCCACCCGCTCCAGGTTCCGGCAGATCATCAGCGCGCTCAGCGCCTGCGGCGCAATATGGCTCTGCTCTTCCATCAACTTGGTCAACATCTTGTAGGCCGAGCGGTTCATCGCGTCCACCGCGTCGTCCATCGTCAACACGCTGCGCGCAAGCTCCGCGTCGCGTTCGATGAACGCCTGCAGGCTCTTCCGCACCATGTCCGCCGCCAGCGTCGCCATCCGCGGAATGTCCACCGGCATCTCCGACGCCGGCAATTGATCGATCGTCCGCACCCGTTCGCTGATGCTCTTGGCCGCGTCTCCCACACGCTCCAGGTCCGCATTGATCTTGATCACGCTCAGGATGAACCTCAGATCGCTCGCCATGGGTTGTTCCATCGCCAGCAGGTCCAGCGCCGCCTGGTCGATGTCCCGCTCCATCCGGTTGATCGCCACCTCGCTCCGGTTCACCAGGTCGCAAATCGACAGGTCTCGAACCCGGTACGCCTCAATGGCCCGCTGAATCGACTGCTCCGCCAGACCCGCCATTACCAGCAGGTTTTCCTTCAGGTCTTCCAGGCTCTGTTGAAACCGTATCCGCGTCATCCGAACCTTCCCGTGATGTAATCTTCCGTCCGCTTATCACTGGGATTGGTAAAAATCTTGTGAGTGGTGTCGAACTCCACCAGGCGCCCGTTCAGAAAGAACCCAGTCTTCTCCGCCACCCGTGCGGCTTGCTGCATGTTATGCGTGACAATCACAATAGTGTACTGCGATTTCAGCTCGAAGATCAGGTCCTCTATTTTCGAGGTAGATACCGGATCCAGCGCCGATGCCGGCTCGTCCATCAGCAGCACCTCCGGGTCTACCGCCAGGGCCCGCGCAATGCACAGCCGCTGCTGCTGCCCGCCGGAAAGGCTTGCTCCCGATTTCTTCTTCAGATCGTCCTTCACCTCGTCCCACAACGCCGCTTTCTTGAGTGACTGCTCCACCGTCTCGTCCAGGACTCGCCGGTTCCGATACCCGTTGAGCTTCAGCCCCGACGCCACATTGTCGTAAATCGACATGGTCGGAAACGGATTCGGCCGCTGGAACACCATGCCCACCCTTCGCCGGATCTGCACCGGCTTGGCGTCGGCGTAAATGTCCACGTCGCCTATCTTCACCGACCCCGTCACCCGCGCAATCGGATTGGTCTCGTGCATCCGGTTCAGGCAGCGCACGAACGTGCTCTTGCCGCACCCCGAAGGCCCGATCAGCGCCGTGGCATGGTTTGCCGGAATGTGCAGGTTGATCTCCTGCAGCGTGTGGTTTGTCCCGTACCACGCATTCAGATTCGTCACTTCAATCCCGACGCCCACGTGCGCCTCTCTCCTTCTTCCCTGCAGAACCCAAAAACCAATTCGCCGTCATCCTAAACCGCGGAGTCGAAGGACCCGCATTTGCCTCCCTGACTCGCCGGCACGCTTCCGTACTAGCTTGCTCCCTTCAACACTCCCCTGCTGGTCACATACCGCACCAGCGAAACCGCCGCCACAATCAGCCCGATCAGCACCAGCGACCCCGCCCATGCCAGCCGGTGCCAGTCATCGTACGGCGAAAGCGCATCCACGTAAATCTGCAGTGGCAGGGCAGCAATCGGCCGGTTTACGTCCACACTCCAGAACGCATTGCCCAGCACCGTGAAAATCAGCGGCGCCGTCTCCCCCGCCACTCGCGCAAACGCCAGCATGCACCCCGTAATAATTCCGGGTGAGGCCGTCCGCACCGTGATCGACAGCGTCGATCGCCAGTTCGGCACTCCCAGCCCCAGCGCCGCTTCCCGCACCGAGTTTGGCACCATCAAAAGCATCTCTTCCGAGGTTCGCGCAATCGTGGGAATCATCATGATACCCAGTGCTACCCCTCCGGACAGCGCCGAAAAATGACCCAGAAACGGCAGCCAGCTTACGTGCGGGCTCACAATCAGCGCGTAGGCGGCCACCCCCATCACGATCGACGGCACTCCGTTCAGCACGTCCGCCGTAAACCGGATTGCGTTCGCCAGCTTGGTTCCCCGGCCGTACTCCGCCAGGTAAATGCCCGCGCCAATCCCTATTGGAACTCCCATCACGCTCGCCAGCGCCAGCAGCACTCCTGAGCCCACAATCGCGTTGGCCATGCCGCCGCCCGCCTCCCCCGGCGGCTTCTGCACCTGGGTGAAAAACGCAAGATTCAGCGAGGCCGCGCCCTTATACAGCAGGTATCCGAAGATAGCCAGCAACGGCAGCAGCACCAGCAGGGTGGCCAGGATCGCCAGCGCGGTCACGCCGTGATCCACCACCGCCCGCCACACCGTTTGCGCCGTCCTCTC
>Ga0307373_10013668_pt1 | contig 11317 bp, 6 predicted proteins | sample OX2MG_FD_202534 | JGI IMG/M metagenome (GOLD analysis project Ga0307373, IMG submission 202534) | Soil microbial communities from Risofladan, Vaasa, Finland - OX-2 | ecosystem: Environmental > Terrestrial > Soil > Coastal area > Acid sulfate soil | place: Finland: Risofladan, Vaasa | collected... | reverse complement strand
GACCAGGTCCCTGCCGACCGTGCCGGGATAGCCCAGGAAGTGGATCTGGAGCGGCGCCGGCCGGAGAGCGAGCGCGGGTAGCGAGCTACCCATCGTATGGCCATGGAGGTCAACCAAGATACCTACTCCGTCCGTGTGGATCCGCTGGGCTATCTGGTACGGGGACCAGCCCTGCATGTCGACGAAGCACTCCGCCTCTTGCTCGAAGCGCTTGCGATAGGCGCTGCCATCGTTCTGGCCGGTGGAGTAGACGATCACCTCGAAACGCGCGCGATTGTGAAGAGCGAACAGATGCCCTACAAGGTGCGCGGTCGCATGGCTCCGGAAGTCCGAGGAAAGGTAGCCGATTCGGAGGCGCGGTGAACCGCCAGGGCTTCGCGGGGCCGGCGCGCCACCGCGTAAGGATTGCAGCGGTTGGGAGATTCGCGCGGCCAGCGCCTCGACCAGCGCTCTTTGTTGTAATGGCGCTAAAGGCAGATTCAGGGCGTTGAACGGACTGGTGTTCGTGGGAGTATCGTGGTCAAGCGCGTCATGCAACGCGCTCTCGTAGCGTGCGCCCAATTCCCCAATTCCTGCCCAATCACAGTGCAGCCGTGAAAGCTGGAAAAGTCCCTCGATTCCAGGCAGATAGGCGGGATCGATCTCGAAGGCTGCCGCATAGACGGAGAGCGCCTCGTCAAAGCGGCCCTGTGTTACATACTGATGGCCGAGATTTGTATAGGTCGTGGCGATAGTCGGATCGGCGCTCAGCGCCTGCTTGTAGAAGGCTTCCGCCTCGGAAAAGCGAGATAGCTGCTGCAAACCGTTGCCCAGACTGTTCAGGATCTTCACATCCAGCAGTCGCAACCTTGCCGCGTGCTCATAGGCCGGGATTGCCTGGTCGACTTGCGTCCGCGCCACGTACGCATCTCCCAGCGCAACGCATGGCTCGACCAGGGCGCCATCCAGCCGCATTGCTTGTTTGCACGCCTCGATCGCCATTCCTTGCTCGCCAATGGCGTTATAGGCTACCCCCAAATTGCTGAATGCCTGTGCGTACTCGGGTTGGAGGGCGATTGCCTTCCGAAAATGCGGGATCGCCTCGGCATGCCGCTTCATCACGACCAGCACATTGCCGATCCCATTGTGCGGATCGGCGTAGGTTCCCTTCAATCGGATCGCTTCCTCGAAGGCCCTGATTGCCTCACCATGCCGACCCAATTCCAACAGCGCGTTGCCACGGTTGTTGTGCAATTCCGGTGACGTAGGAACCTGCTTGATCGCGGCGTCCAGGAGGTGACACGCCTTGGCGAACTCGTCCTGGGCCATGGCGATCATGCCCAGAAGGTTAAGCGCCTGCGTGGCGTGGGAGTCCTGGGCCAGAGCGTGCTCGCACTCGGTCCTGGCCCCTTCCAGATCGGCCGCCTGATAGCGGGCGATGGCGCTATTGATGAGATGCGCGGCACTCGGGCCAACCGCTACCCGGCCCACCCCCGGCTGTCCGGAATTGGGCGTTCGGGCAACCGTCATGCAGCACATTTTGAACTTTTTTCCGCTGCCGCACGGGCAGGGCGTGTTACGGGATGGCTCTGTCATTAGGCACGTATCCTCAGGCTAAAGTCGATTGGTGCGGGCCAGGCGTACTCGCTCCCAGATGGCGGGTCCACAGTTCCTCGTAGGCGGTCTCCAGATTCCGTACGAAGCGGGGCGTATCAAAGAGGGGGGTGGTGAGCCGGTTGGCGGCCAGCTTGGCCGTGAGCGCCGCCAATTCCTCCGGGCTCGTCGCCAACCGGACAGCTGTGGCCTCGTAGGCGGCCAGGTCGGGCATGATCAGTTCCGGCAGACCGATGGCGGTGAGGAGACTGGCCCCCACCCGGTCCGGGAAGCTCTGGCCCAGGATGCTGAGCACTGGCACGCCAGCCCACAGGGCGTCACTGGCGGTCGTGTGTCCGTTGATCACCGGCGTATCCAGCATCAGATCGGCGTGCCGGAGTCTCGCCAGGTGCCCGGCCTTGGGCAGGGTGCCGCCAAAGATGATTCGTTCCTGGGGGCAGCCCAGGCGGCCGGCCTCGGCCCGTAGATTCCGCTCCGCCTGCTCGTTGGAGCGATAGAGCCAGAGGACGCTGTGCGGTACGCGGTCCAGGAGCCGGAGCCAGAGGGCGAAGATCGTCGGCGTGAGTTTATAGGTGGCGTTGAAGCTACAAAAGATGAAGCCGCGCTCGGGGAGTCCGTAGGCGGCGCGTGAGAAGGTCTCGTCGATCGGTTGGCGGTCATTGATTTGGTAGCAATTTGGCAGACGGTAGACCGGTTCGGAGAAGGTAGGTTCGTGCTCGGGGGGGCAGGTCACCGCGTCGACCAGTGTGTAGTCCACGAAATCTTTGCCCACGGTGCCGGGGTATCCGAGAAAGTGAACCTGTAACGGCGCGGGATGAAGTGCCAGGACCCCAAGGCTGCTCCCCAATGTATGCCCATGAAGGTCTACCAGAACGTCCACCCCGTCAAGGCGGATGCGGCTGGCTGCCTGGAGCGGCGTCCAGCGGTGCATGTCGACGAAACGGTCGGCTTCCTGCTCGATGCGCTGTCGATAGTCGCTTCCATCATTCGGTCCGGTGGAGTAGGCGATCACCTCGAAGCGCTCGCGATCATGGCGGGCGAAGAGATGGCCGAGCAGATGCGCGGTGGCATGGTTTCTATAGTCCGCGCTGAGATAGCCGATCCGGAGCCGCTGGCCCACTTGCCGGGGCGGCGCCGGAGGCAATGTCCCGCGCAGGGGAAGCAGTGGCGCCGCGGTTTGCGCGCTCACTCTCTCGACCAGTGCTCGCTGCTCCGCTGGGGACAGCGGCAGGTTAAAGGCATTGAATGGATTGGCGGCGATCGCTTCCTGGCCGCTTAATGACTCCTGAATCAGGGATCGATATCTTTCGCTTACCTCCTCCAGGTGCTCCCAGGCACACTGCGCCCGCATGGTCTGAAAAAGCCCCTCAACCGCCGTGAGGTACCCCGGGTTGAGCGCCACCGCGCGTGAGAACGAGGTGAGCGCTTCTTCCTCTCTCTCCAGGAGAAGCTGGAGGCGCCCCATATTATTATGTACTTCCGCGCGAGACGGCTCCAGGTCACGGGCGCGCTCGTAGACCCTGGCGGCTTCGGTGTTGTCTCCAATCGCCTGCAAGGCATTACCCAGATTGTTCAGCGCCCTCGGATGACTCGGTTGAATGCAAATGGCTGCCCTGAATGCCTCACATGCCTCCAGGCTCAAACCCAGTGCCTGATAGGCATCACCGAGCGAGCAATAAAACTCGGCTTCTTGCGGGTTTTGGCGTAGCGCTTCCAGATATACCCCCACCGCCTCCTCGTGCTGTCCCAAAGCCAGACAGGAGATGCCTAGGCTGCCCAGGGCTTCAACATACCCCGGTCGGAGGTCCAGCGCTCTCACATACAGAGGAACGGCGTCTTCATGGCGCCCCAGTTCGGCCAGTGCGTTGCCCAAATTCTTGTGGGCCTCGGGATAGTCAGGATGAAGGCGTATCGCCTCCCGGAGCACGGGAACCGCCTCGGTCGCCTGTCCTTGAGCCAACAGTAGATTCCCCAGATTGTTGTGCGCCTCGACCATGGTTGGGTGCAGACGGATCGCGTACTCGAAACTGATCCGCGCCGTGTTGGCATCCCCCAGGGCTTGCAGCGCGTTCCCACGGTTGTTGTGGAACTCCGGAGTGTCGGGGGCCAGGGCTATCGCTGCGTCACAAAGGTGTAGCGCGTCCCCATATCGACGCTCGGTGTGGGCGATCATGGCTTGGAGGTTCAGGGCATGTATCGCCTGAGGCGCATCTCCAGGAATATGCGCGCATGCCTGGTTGGCTGCTTGTAGGTCGCCTGCTTGAAAGACGGCTATCGCGGTCGAATAGAGCGCGGCATAGTCGAAGTCGGCAGGGGAACCGCTGTCCGGCACGGGAGGGGCCAGACAACACAGCTTGTATTTTTTTCCGCTGCCGCAGGGGCAGGGAGTATTGCGCGCAATCGTAGGCATGGAAGTCACAACCCTCCACCCGTGGGCTGGGAAGGGGAAGCGTGAGTCAGGGTATCCAGGCGCCGCGCCCAGAGATCCTCGTAGGCCGCCTCCAACTTTCGCGCGAACCGATCAGGATCGAAAAGCGGATAGGTAAGACGGTTGGCGGCGAGCCTGAGCCGGAGCGCTTCTAACTCTTCTGGGCTAGTGGCGAGTCGTATGGCGGTGGCCTCATATGCCGCGAGGTCCGGCATGATGAGCTCCGGGAGGCCGATCGCGGTCAGGAGACTGGCGCCGACCCGTTCGGGAAAACTCTCCCCAAGCACGCTCAGCACTGGCGCTCCCGCCCATAGGGCATCGCTGGCGGTAGTCATGGCGTTATACATCGGCGTATCCAGCACCAGGCCGGCATGCCGGAGCCGGGCAAGGTGCTGCTCCTTTGGCAGTGCGCCTCCGAACACAAGCCGTTCCTGGGGGAAGGCCCGAACCCGCGCCTCCTGGCGCAAGTTCTCCTCCATCCTCTCGTTGGATCGATAGAGCCAGAGAACACTCTCGGGCACCTGGGCCACCAGGCGCAGCCACGCATCGAGGATGGAAGGGGTCAGTTTGTATCCCTGGTTGAAGCAGCAGAAGATGAAGCCCTGCTCGGGTAAGCCGTACGCGGCGCGCGGCAAGGTATCTCCAATGGGCTGTCGGTCGTTGATCTGATAACAGTCCGGTAGGCGATACACGCTTTCGGAGAAGTAGGATTCGTGCCCAGGTGGGCAAATCACCTCGTCGACAAAGATATAGTCCACCAGGTCCTTGCCGACGGTGCTCGGATAGCCGAGAAAGTGGACCTGAATTGGGGCGGGACGTAGAGCCAGCGCGGGAAGACACATCCCGCCTGTGTGTCCGCTCAAATCCACCAAGATATCCACTCCATCAAGGCGGATCCGGCCGGCGGCCTGGAGCGGGGTTAGCCCTTGCAGATCCACGAAGCGCTCGGCTTCGGCTTCAATGCGCGCCCGATACTCGCTGTGGTCATTAGGACCAGTTGAATAGGCAATTGCCTCCAGCCGCGCGCGGTCATGGCGGGCGAACAAATGGCCCATGAGGTGTGCCACGGCGTGATTTCTAAAGTCCCAGGACAGGTAGCCCACGCGGAGCCGCTGATCGGGATGGCGTAGGGGCGCGGGTGGAAGCGATGGGCGCAGTTTAAGAAAGGGCGCCACGACGTGCGCGCCGACCCTGTCCACGAGGGCCCGCTGCTCTTCCGGCGCGAGCGGAAGGTAGATCGCATGGAATGGCCCGCACATCACCGGTCCTGTTCCTCTGATCGCCTCGCGCAAGGCTCCTCGGTAGCGCTCGCTCAAGGATTCCAGATCCTGCCAGAGGCAGCGGGTGCGCGCGACCAGAAAGAGGCTCTCAATAGCCGCGGGAGAGAGATGGTCGCCTGCCGCCAGGGCTCGCGTATAGGCGGCGAATGCATCTTCCTCCCGATCCAGGGCGAGGTAGATACGGGCCGCGTTGGCGTACAAATCCCCCCGGCCCGGCTCCAGGGCAATGGCCGTTTCGTAGGCATTCGCGGCTTCGCCATACCGGCCAACAGTGAGAAAGGCGTTTCCTAGATTACACCACGCTTCCAGAAACGTGGGCCGTAAGCGAATGGCCTCCCGGTAGGCAGATATCGCGTCATCGGTCAGGTTCAGCGTGCTGAAGATATCGCCTAGCGCCCCATGGGGCTCAGACAGGGTCGGATCATGGCGGATCGCCTCCAGGCAGGCGCTGATTGCTTCCTCATTCCGTCCCAAGGCATGGAGGGCGACGCCGAGATTGGCGGCGGCCGCCGCGTACCCTGGGCACAATGCGAGGGCGCGTTCATACTGCTCAACCGCTTCCGCCTGCCTCCCAAGCGTGGTCAATGCGTTGCCGAAATTATTGTGCGCCTCGGGATAGTGGGGCGGCTGCTCTACCGCTTGTTGAAACCAGGCAACTGCCTCCTCAGGGTTTCCCTGACGGACCAAGGCGTCAGCCAGACCAAGCAAGGCCGCCTGATGATCAGGCGCCAGGCGCAAAGCCTCTTTATAGCCGGCAATGGCTTCCTGGTCGCGTGAGAGGTCGCTAAGCAGATGCCCTTGGAGAGTATGGGCATCGACCCAGTCCGGCCTGAGGCGCAGTGCCTCTCGCGCCGCCGCGAGCGCCTCATCGATTTTACCCAGGCCACCTAGAGCGCGGCTCCGCGCCAGTTGGGTCGCGGCGTTCGCCTGATTCCCTACTCCCGTACCCGCCCCGCCCCGAGACTGGTTCCCCAGGGACGCCGCCCGCTCATGAGAATGGGCAGCACAGCAACTCTTGGATTTCTTCCCGCTTCCGCATGGGCATGGGGCATTGCGCGCGGGCATCACTGCCATGATCGGGGGCGCTCCTTGACTACTCTTCACTCTCCGGCAGTGTAGTCACGGGCGCGCTTGGTAGCCCAAGCTTGAGCGTGCCTCACATTGTGGAGGAGGGCTCGTGCTCCTATAGGGGGTCGCCACATACGGTGCGTACGCTCCCAAGCTTGGCGGCGTACCCCCCATTTGGCGGCTATGATAGCCAATTTTGGCTATCGCGCCCACTTTACCCTAAAGAACCGCCAGCCCTGACCGAAGTATTCTGTAGACCCCGAGGAGGATGACCAAGCCGACCAGGTAACGGCCGACCTGTAGGGCAAGGCAGACTCGAAGGCGGTCGAGGATGAACGCGGGGAGCTCGGATGCACCTCGCAAGACGGAAACAGGGAGAAAACGGCAATGTCTCTACGAGTGAACAACAACATCGACGCGATGGCTACCCTCAACGCTTTGACCAGCGCCAGCGCTAGCTACAGCCTGTCGATGAGTCGCCTTTCCACCGGCAAGCGTATCAACAGCGCCGCCGACGATGCCGCCGGCTACGCGATCTCCAACAAGCTGCTGGCCCAGAGCAATGGCTTGATGCAGGCCCAATCCAACGCCCAGGACGGCATCTCCCTGGTCCAGACCGCCAATGGTGGTCTCCAGACCATCCAGAACCTCCTTCAGCGCTACCGGCAGTTGGCCGTGCAATCGGCCAATGATACGAACACTACCTCTGACCGCCAGGCGCTACAGGCCGAAGGCACCCAGATCACGTCTGAAATTACCCAGATTGCCACCACCACCCAGTTCAATACGAAGAATCTGCTCGATGGTAGCCTGGGGTCGCAAGGCCAACTCACCGGGACCAACGGGGTTGGCGGCACCGCCAGCATATACAACGGCAGCACCTACGGCGACGGCAATTCTCCCGTGGTCAATACGGGCTCCCTGGCTGCCAACAATGTCGCCGGTGGGCAGAACACTTATACCTTCACCTTGACCACGCAAGGCGCGGTTGGTACAGTGGGGAACGCCGGAACCGCGAGCGGCGCCGTCACGGCCGCCACGACGATCAATAGCTCCGCTAACTACTATAAGGGGTACTCCGGCACGATGTCCGGCGGCGCTGTCGCGCCGACTGGCGTCCCCTCGGGCTCCTACAACCTTACCCTCACGGGCGCCACCGGATCCGCCACGATCTCGTTCGACACCTCGGCGAGCTTCCAGAACGTCGTGGACGACATTAACGGCGCATCGTCCAAGACCGGCGTCTCCGCCTCCTTCGGCGCCACGGGCGGCATTACCCTCACCAATAGCGTGGCCGGTTCGGCCCAGGTCGCCTCCGCTACCGGGCAGGCCGGGTTGCTCCGCGGTCTCGGCCTGATGGCCACCGACGCCACCGCGTACACCAGCCAGGCGGCGCTCACCACGGCCGAGCAGACGGTCGTCACCGCCTCCGGGGCCGGCACGGATGGGAAGGCTACCCTCGCCAGCACGGATACGGCCTTCGGCGCTACGCGCACCCTGACCGCCAACGGCAATTCCTTTAATGATGCCTCCAGTGGTTTTAGCTACAACCTGAACGCGGTTAGCGGGCTAGTGAACACCGGTACGGTTAACTTTAATGTGGTGAACAGCGGCAACCTCACCCTCCAGGTGGGCGCCAACGCCAATCAGAACCTGACCGTTTCGGTGGGGAACATGCAGTCGTCCGCCCTGGGAGTCTCTGGCGTCGATATCACCACCCAGGCTGGGGCCAACTCGGCGATCACCACCATCGACGCGGCCATCCAGACCGTCTCGAACCAGGCGTCTAACCTGGGCGCCGTGCAGAACCGGCTGACCGCGGCCACCGGCAACCTGGCGATTGGCCAGGAGAACATGACCTCCGCCTACAGCGCGATCACCAACGTCAACATGGCGCAGGAGTCCACGAACCTGGCCACCGCCCAGATCCTGCAGCAGTCCGCCACCTCGATGTTGGCTCAGGCGAACCAGTCCTCGCAGCTGGTCCTCAAGCTGCTCGGCTAAACGCAAACTCTCACGAACATCCGTGGGCGGCGCCCCCGTCGACGCCGCCCACCGGCCTCCAAAGCGGATGTATTTCCGCCGCGGGGGCCATCGTGGTTACGCTATAGGCGAGTGGGGAAAGGAAACCTCCGATGTCCAGCCCAGTTTCTTCCACTGGTAGTAGTGGGTCAAGTTCCAGCACGGCGCCGATCGACTACCTCAGCTATCTGGGTAGCCTGTCCTCGGCGCCCTTTGACCCCAATGTGATTATCAGCGCGCTGCTCAACGTGCAGCAGCAGCCGATCACGCAGATTCAGACCCAAATCAAGAATGTTCAGACGGACCAGAGTATCTATAGTTCGATTGGCGCCGATGCCACCGCGTTGCAGAACGCGGCCTTCTCCCTCAGTTTGCAGAGCACGGTGCAGGCGAACGCCGTGACCTCGACCAATAGCGCCTCCGTCACCGCTACCGCCAACCCCAACGTGGCCGCTGGGAACTATACCGTGGCGGTCAGCCATCTTGCTACTTCCACCACCGCGACTTCCACCGCGCAGCTGGGCCTGGCGATCAACGGCACGACCCCGCTGAGCGGGCTGAACCTCAGCAGTCCGGTCACGGCCGGCAGCTTCAGCGTGGTGATCGACGGCAAGGTACAACAAGTCAACGTTGACCCTACGAAGTCGCTCACCGACCCCAATGGCGCCCTTACCTTGTTGCAGCAGACGCTGACCGCCGGCTTGCAAGCAAGTGACCCAGGGATCAGCGCCACGGCCACGGTCAGTGGGAATAAGATTCAGATCCAGGTGAGCGGCGGCAGCGCGGCTCATACTATCTCATTCGGCGCTTCCGGCGATAGCTCGAACTTCCTACAGGCGATGAACCTCTCCACCGCCAACGCCACGGTCACCGGTGGTGGTTCGGCCACCATGAGCAGCAGCGCCGTGGTCGGGGTGGCCCAGACCGGGGCCATCCTCACCCAGGCGAACCTGGCTACGGGGTTGAATAATACAACCGGCAGCTTCACCGTGAACGGGGTCTCGATCGGGTGGGACGCCAGCCAGGATTCAATCAGCAGCGTGATCGGCAAGATCAATAGCTCCAGCGCCGGCGTTACCGCCACCTACAACGCCAACACCGACCAGTTGCAATTGAGCAATACGGCGACCGGACAGGGAGCGATGGCCTTGCAAGACGTGCAGGGCAACTTCCTGGCGGCCATGAATCTGGCCCCAGGCACCACCAACGCGGAGATCCTGGGTCAAAACGCCAGCCTCTCGATCAATGGTGGGCCAACCATCTATTCGGCCAGCAATACCATTACGAACGCCATCCCCGGCCTGTCGATCAACGCCCTCGCGCTCACCACGGGCGCCCCGGCCACCTTGACCGTGGGGCCGGACGTGAGCGGGATCACCAAGAACGTTCAGACCTTCGTCACCGCCGCCAACAAGCTGATCACCGATATCAACACCACCCAGCAGAAGGACCCGACGACCGGCACCTACAGCTTCTTGCTGGGCGACTCGACTCTGACCGGTCTGTCCAATTCAGTGCTGAACATGATTACCGGCCAACTGACCAGTTCGGGCGCCTACCAATCGCTGCAGGATCTCGGCATCACCACGGGAGCGGTGGGCAGCCAACCCGGCACCACCAACGGCCTGACCCTGGACACCACGAAGCTGGCGGCGGCCCTGGCCGCCAACCCCTCTCAGGTGGCGGCGTTGTTCGCCGGCACCGTCGCGAACAATGGCTTCCAGGGAGTGGGTCAGCAGCTCAATACCTATCTCAACCAGCAGACCAATCCAATCAATGGGCCGTTCGCTCAGGAGCAGAGCACTGGCAATACGCAGATCACCCAATACCAGGCCCGTATCACGGAGATCCAATACCAAATCACCCAACAGCGGGCCATTTTGACCAGTGAATTCGCCGCCATGACCACGGCGCTTGGATCAATCAACGCCCAGAGCGCGGCGCTGGCGAGCTTGGGGATTAGCGTGACTTCGGCTAACCTGTCTGGGGGTACGTCGTCCAATTCCAGCAGTACCGGGGGCTGATTCCAGCCGCCTTCCGTCGCCCAATAGCTCATCCTGACCGGGAAGAGAGGCAGAGATCGATGCAGCAAGAGCTTGATGTGAGTGTTTCAGCTATGCAACGCTCCCTGCTTGAGCGCCTGCTCGCCATTACCGACGAGCAAGCGCGTGCCCTGGCGGCTGATGACATTCCCGTATTCGAGCGCTTGTCGGAACTGCGGTCGGCCGCGGTCAAGGAGGCCGCCGCGAATCTGCCGCCCTGTCATGCCTGGGACGCGGCGCTGGCCGATCAGGTGGAGACGGTGCGCCAACGGTCCGAGGAATTGCAGCGCGCGATTCGCCTGCGGATGGCCGACGTGCGGAAGGCATTGGTGGAACTCTCGCGCCGGCAACATGTGACCCAGTATCTGGAACGCGAGTCCGGTCAACAAAGCGCTTCTTGGAAGGGGTAAGGGGTGAGTGAGAACCCCCCTCGGGGACAGCCTCACTCTTGGACGAAGACAACCAGGCGGCATTCCCTCATTTCTCATTTTTAGTGGTCTGAAGGAGACGCATGATGTCTGATGCGCGCCCAGTCGGGCTGCCGGTCGGCGCCGGCCTGACGGAATCCAGTTCCCAGACCGCCAAGGCGGCTCAGGGCGGTACGGCCACCGTAAGCGCCGTTGACCAGGATGCTCCCAGCGGCTTCTCGCTCGTGGATGCCTCGGCGTCCCTTGCCGGACGGAACAGTGTGGTGACCGACGTGGTGCTCGGAGCCAATAACCAGGTCTCCGGTATTCGGGTCATTGATAGCGTGACCCACGAAGTGATTGCCGAGAGCCCGCCAGATACTATCGCGCGGATGCGCGAAGAGGTTCTGGCCTACCAGGACGTGGTCCGCGGAAACAAAACCTCCTGAGAGAACCGGCGCCGATTCTCCTGTGATG
>Ga0307373_10013666_pt1 | contig 11317 bp, 10 predicted proteins | sample OX2MG_FD_202534 | JGI IMG/M metagenome (GOLD analysis project Ga0307373, IMG submission 202534) | Soil microbial communities from Risofladan, Vaasa, Finland - OX-2 | ecosystem: Environmental > Terrestrial > Soil > Coastal area > Acid sulfate soil | place: Finland: Risofladan, Vaasa | collected... | reverse complement strand
CGAGCCCTGCAAGGTCCCGCCCCAGGGGCGCGCCGACGTCGACCCTGGGCGGATCCGCCGGCTGTCGGCGGCCGACCTGGGCCCCGGCCCGTGGGGCGCGGCGGGGAGCCCGACGGTGGTGGGCGAGGTGCGCGCCATGGACGTGGTGCGCCGTCGTGTGGTGCTGTCCGGTGACGTCGCCGCCCAGGTGGCGCAGGCCGTGGACCTGCTGGACCGGTGGGGTGCGCTCGACGCCGTCCGTCACCACCACGCCCCCGGGAGCGCGGCGACCGACGCCGACGGCAGCGCCGAGCCCGGTGTCGACGCCGTGGGCCCCGTCCCCGCCGCCGCACCGCCGACGGGGACGCCGACGGGGACGCCGACGGGGACGCCGGGGCCGGTGTCGACGCCGGTGGTCGCCGTGGTGGTGGAGCCCGGCCGGCCGCGCCTGGCGCGCGAGCTGCTGGCCGCGGCCGTCCACCTCGCCCGGCGCCTCGACGGCCAGGTCGTCGCCGTCGGGCCCGAGCTCCCGGGTCCCGGCGAGCTGGCCGCCTGGGGCGCGGACCGGGCGCTGGCCCTGACGGGCACGGCGGTGGAGGAGGACGTGGCCGAGGTCCTCGCCCGGTGGTGCGCCGAGACCGCGCCGTGGGCGGTGCTCGCCCCCGGGACGCTGTGGGGACGCGAGGTGGCGGCCCGGACCGCCGCCCGCACGCGGTCGGGCCTGACCGGCGACGCCGTGGGCTTCGGGGTCGAGGACGGCCGCCTGGTGGCCTGGAAGCCGGCCTTCGGCGGGAGCCTGGTGGCGGCCATCTCGTGCACGTCGCCCGTGCAGATGGCGACGGTGCGCCCCGGCGTCCTGCCCCTGCGCGCCGCACGGTCCGCCGCACCCCCGGTGCCGGTGGAGCACCTGGCGGGGACGAGCCGAGGCCGCGTCGAGGTCACCGACGCCGGCCGCGACGACGAGGTCGAGGCGCTGCTGGCGGCGCGCACGGTCGTGGCCGTGGGCCAGGGGGTCCCCCCCGAGGAGTACGGCAGCCTCGAGCCCCTGCTGAAGGTCCTGGGGGCGCAGCTCGGGGCCTCGCGCAAGGTGACCGACAAGGGGTGGCTGCCCCGGGCCCGGCAGATCGGCATCACCGGGCACAGCGTGGCCCCGGCCCTCTACGTGGCCGTGGGGGTGTCGGGGAAGTTCAACCACATCGTGGGGGCGCGTGGGGCGGGCACCATCGTCGTCGTCAACACCGACCCCGAGGCCAGGATCATGGAATGGGCCGATGTGGCCATCGTCGGTGACTGGCGCGAGGTGGTGCCGCTGCTCGCCGGCGCCCTGGGCTGAGGCTGCCGGTCCCGGGCTCGCCCCCGCGCCGGCGTCGTGCCCGTAGTGTCTCCTCCGTGGCGGCGTCGGGTGCAGGGTGGCGCGAACGGGTCGGCCTCGACGACGTCCGGGCCGCCGCCGAGCGCCTCCGGCCCGTCGGCGTCACCACGCCGCTGCAGCGCAGCGACCGGCTGTCGCAGCGCACCGGCGCCGAGGTGTACCTGAAGCGCGAGGACCTCCAGGCCGTCCGCTCGTACAAGATCCGGGGCGCCTACAACTTCATCGCCGGCCTGTCGGCCGACGCCCTGGCGGCCGGGGTGGTGTGCGCCAGTGCCGGCAACCACGGCCAGGGCGTGGCCTGGAGCTGCCGCCACCTCGGCGTGCGTGGGGCCGTCTTCCTGCCCGACCGCACCCCGCGCCAGAAGGTGGCCCGCATCCGGGCCCTGGCCGGCGCCCTGGTGGACGTGCGCTTCGCCGGGGAGAGCTTCGACGACGCCAACGCCGCCGCCTTCGCCTTCGCCGGGGAGACGGGGGCCACGGTGGTGCCCACCTTCGACCACCCCGCCACGATCGCGGGCCAGGGGACCATCGCCCTCGAGGTGCTCGACCAGCTCGGCGCGGCGCCGGACGTCATGACCGTCCCCATCGGCGGGGGCGGGCTCGTGTCGGGCATCGCCGTCGCCCTCGACGGGCTCGGGGCGCCCACCACGATCGTCGGCGTGCAGCCCGCCGGGGCGCCGGCCATGGCGCGCTCGGTCGAGGCCGGCCGGCGCCTGACCATCGACATCACCGACGACTTCGTCGACGGCGCCGTGGTGCGCACGCCGGGCGAGCTCACCTTCGCCGTCGTGTGCGACCTCGTCCCCCGCATGGTGGTGGTGGCCGAGGGCCGGGTGTGCACCGAGCAGCTCGACCTCTACCAGACCGACGGCATCGTGGCCGAGCCCGCCGGGGCGCTCGCCCTGGCCGCGCTCGACGACATCGCCCCCGAGATCGCCGGCCGTACCGTGGTGTGCATCTTGAGCGGCGGCAACAACGACGTGGCCCGCTACGACGAGATCATCGAGCGCAGCCTGGTGCACCAGGGCCTGAAGCACTACTTCGTCGTGGCCTTCCCGCAGCGCCCCGGCGCCCTGCGCCGGTTTCTCGACGAGTGCCTGGGCGACACCGACGACATCGTGCTCTTCGAGTACATCAAGAAGAACGATCGGGAGTTCGGCCCTGCGCTCGTCGGGATCCAGCTCGGCGACAGAGACGACCTCCGGCCCCTCCTCGACCGCATCGCCCGGTCCGGCCTCGACGCCCAGCTGGTGCCGCCCGACAGCCCGCTGTTCCGCCTGCTGGTGTGAGCCGGGCCCGGTCCGGCCGGGTGCTCAGCGGGCGACGTCCGGCTGCAGGGCGGGGTGGAAGACGATCTCGGGCATGGCGTCGAGCGGCGGGCGCTCGGTCGCCAGGAGGGTGGCGGCCTCCGCCGCGTCGGCCTCGGTGAGCCCGCCCGTGGTGCAGCAGAACTCGACGAGGATCCCGTTGGGGTCGGTGGCGTAGATCGAGCGGCAGAAGCCGTGGTCGATGTCCACCACGGTGATGCCGTGCTCCTGCCACCGGCGCTGGCGCCGCTCGAGGTCGTCGAGGTCGGGGGCGTCGAAGGCCACGTGGTTGACCCACTCGGGCAGACCCAGCCCGGTGGAGATGGCGGGGTCGAAGGTGCTCGGCAGGGTGTCGTCGTGCAGGTCCCAGAAGGCCAGCAGCTCGCCGCCACCGGTGTCGTAGAAGACGTGCTTGGCCCAGCCGCCCCCCGGCGACCCGGTGGGGGCGACCACCGTCTTCGCCAGGGTGAAGCCCATCACCTCGGTGTAGAAGCGGTGCGTCGCGTCGATGTCGGTGGTGGCCAGGGCCACGTGGTGGAACGCCATGGCGACCAGACTAGAGCGACAGGTCCTTCTTCGGCCGCACGACGACCTCGGCCAGGTGCACCCCGGCGGGGCGGGTGATCGCCCACAGCACCGCCTCGGCCACGTCCTCGGGCGTGCACAGGTGGTCGGCCATGGCCTGCTGCGCGGCCGACAGGACGTCGTCGGGCAGGCGCTCGCCCTGGGAGAACGTCGCCGGGTCGCTGTCGCCGCCCATGGAGCTGACCATGAGCTCGAGCACGGCGGGGTCGAAGTTGCGGGCGAAGCTGGTGGCGATGGCCCCCGGCATGATGGTGACGACCTTGATGGGGTCGTCGAACAGCTCGCGCCGCAGGGACTCGTTGATGCAGTTGACGGCGTGCTTGGTGGCGCCGTAGACGCCCGACGCCGGCTGGAGCGCGGCCACCGAGGAGATGTTCACGATGTGGCCCTCAGCCCCGCACCCCCGCATGGCGTGCACCGCCGCCTGCGACCCGACGAGCAGCGCAAGCACGTTGGTCTCGAGCATGGTGCGCCAGTGCTCGGGGTCGGCGTCGACGATGGGCTCGGGGAAGCTCACCCCGGCGTTGTTGACCATGACGTCGAGCCGCCCGGTGTCGGTCACCGCCCGCTCGACCAGGGCGCGGGCCTGCACCACGTCGCGCACGTCGTGCACGTACGCGTCGGCCTTCCCGCCCGACGCCGTGATGCGCGCCACGGACTCGTCCATGGCCTCGATGGTGCGACCGCCCAGCACCACGTGGGCGCCCGCCGCCCCGAGAGCCTCGGCGATGGCGCGGCCGATGCCGCTCGACGCGCCGGTGACGACTGCGGTGCGCCCCGTCAGGGCCTTGTCGGGTGCCATGTGGTGTCGCCTTCCTGTCCGATCCGGCCGGTCTGCCCCGGCCGGTCTGCCCCGGCCCGGCTGACCGGGCGGGTGCCTCACCCTACGGCGGGTCGGGGACGGCCGCCGACTCGTCGGGCCGGCGCGCGGGTCGGTACCATGCCCAGGTGAGCGACGTGCTGCCGCAGCCCGAGGCCCCCGCCCCCGCATCCGCCCCGTCCCCCGGTCGGGCTGCCGTTCCGGCGCCCAAGGGCACGGCGCCCAACGGCACGGCGCCCAACGGCACGGCACCCAAGGGCACGGCACCCAACGTGCAGGGCCGGCTGTCCGCCTGGGTCGAGGTGCTGCGCACCACCAACCCGCCGACGGGTCGTCCCCTCGACCCCGTGGCGCGCTGGCTCGTGCTGACCCGGGCGGCCGTGCTGCCCATGACCCTCGTGTCCGGCGCGGTGGCGACGCTGCTGGCCGTGCACCGCCACGGGCTGCGGCCGGGCCTGCTGGTCCTCGCCTTCGCCGGCCTCGTCCTGGCGCACATGGCCAACAACCTCATGAACGACCTGTTCGACGCCGAGGTGGGCTCGGACACCGACTCCTACCCGCGGGCGCTGTACGCCCCGCACCCGGTGCTGTCGGGGATGATCAGCCGGGGCCGCCTGGCGCGCGCCTCGCTGGTGGTGAACGTCCTCGACCTCGCCATCCTGGTCGTGCTGGCCTCCTACCGTGGCTGGCCGGTGGTGGCCTTCGCCCTCGGCGGGTTCCTGCTGTCGGTGGCGTACACGGCGCCGCCGCTGCGCCTGAAGAAGCGCGGCCTGGGCGAGCCCGACGTCTTTGTGGTGTGGGGCCCGCTCATGGTGTGCGGCACCTACTACGCGGCGGTGGGGCACCTGCCGTGGGAGATCTGGGCGGCGTCGGTCCCCTACGGCCTGCTGTGCACGGCTGTGCTCATGGGCAAGCACATCGACAAGGCGCCCTTCGACGAGCCCCTCGGCATCCGCACGCTGCCGGTGCTCCTGGGCGAGCGCCGGGCCCGGGCCGCCACCGTCGGCATGATGGTGGCCTTCTACGTGGCCGTCGTGGTGTGCGTGGCCGTGCGGGCCCTGCCGTGGCCGGCCCTCGTGAGCCTCGGCGCCGTCCCCAAGCTCGTCCAGGCGGGGAAGTACTTCGGCCAGCCCAAGCCGGACGAGCCTCCGGAGAACTTCCCGGTGTGGCCCCTGTGGTTCGCGGCCATCGCCTTCGTGCACACGCGCCGGGCCGGGTCGTTCCTCGTCCTGGGCCTGGTCATCGCGGCCATCTTCAACATCCGCTGATCCCGCGGGCACAGTCGGGCGCCGCCGTACCCCTCAGCGGAGGGCCGGCTCGCCGCCCACCGACCGGCGCAGCGCGGCGTGCAGCGCGTCGGGTGTGAGCACGCCGACGTAGCGGTCGCGGTCGAGCACGGCCACCCACCCGGCGTCGTGCTGGAGCATCTCGGCGAAGGCCGCCTTGAGCGACTCGTCGACGGTGACGCGGGCGTCGAAGGTGTGGACGTGGCGGGCGACGGCGTCCGCCCCGTCCGCCGACGCGCTGGCCGGCTCGTCGGGGTCGACCCAGCCCATCAGCCGGCCGCCCCCGTCGACCACCACGGCCCAGCGGTCGTCGCCGGCCGCCACGGCGGCGCGGGCGTCGGCCATGGACGCGTCGGGGTGCAGCACGGGTGGCTGCTGCAGGTCGGTGCTCTCGATGGGGGTGACCGCCAAGCGGCGCAGGCCCCGGTCCGCCCCCACGAAGTCGGCGACGAAGGCGGTGGCGGGGCGGCCCAGGACCTCGGCCGGGGTGTCGACCTGCTCGAGCACACCGCCCTGGCGCAGCACGGCGATGCGGTCGCCGAGCGTCACCGCCTCCTCGATGTCGTGCGTCACGAAGATCACCGTCTTGTCGAGGTGCGCCTGCAGGCGGAGGAACTCGGACTGGAGCCGTTCCCGGGCGATGGGGTCCACGGCGCCGAAGGGCTCGTCCATGAGGAGCACCGGCGGGTCGCCGCCCAAGGCCCGGGCCACGCCCACCCGCTGCTGCTGGCCGCCGGACAGCTCGTGGGGGTAGCGCCGGGCGTACTGGTCGGGGTCGAGCCCGACGAGCTCGAGCAGGTCGTGCACCCGGGCGCGGGTGCGGGCCTTGTCCCACCCGAGGAGACGGGGGACCGCGGCGACGTTCTCGGCCACGCGCAGGTGGGGGAACAGCCCCGCCTGCTGGATGACGTAGCCGATGCGCCGCCGCAGGGCCACGGGGTCGACGGTGGCGACGTCCTCCCCGTCGAACAGGACGCGGCCCGAGGTCGGCTCCACCAGGCGGTTGACCATCCTCAGGGTGGTGGTCTTGCCGCACCCCGACGGGCCCACCAGCACGCACAGCTCACCGTCTCCGACTTCGAGGTCGAGGTGGTCGACGGCCACGCCGCCGTCGCCGTAGCGCTTGGTCACCTGCTCGAAGCGAAGCATCCCCGCCCACGCTACCGACCCGGGTCGCGGGCCGAGGTCCCCGGTAGCGTCGCGGCGTGGCCGCCGTGACCGCCCCGACCGATCCGCTCCTGCGGTGGGACTGGGTGTCGAGCCACGCCGGTTCGATCGTGTCCGCCCTCGCCCAGCACGTCGAGCTGACGCTCATCGCCGTGGCCGCCGGGTTCGTCATCGCCCTGCCGCTGGCGGTGGCGGCCTGGAAGATCCGGGCGTTGCGCCCACCGCTCGTCACCATCAGCGGCCTGCTGTACGTCATCCCGTCGGTGGCGCTGTTCGTGCTCGTCCAGCCGATCACGGGGTTCTTCTCCATCACGACCGCCGAGATCGCCCTGACGAGCTACACGCTGCTCATCCTGGTGCGCAACATCCTCGCCGGGCTCGACGCCGTGCCCGACGAGGTGCGCGAGGCGGCGCGGGGCATGGGCTACGGGCCGGTGGCAGAGTTCGTGCGCGTCGACCTCCCGCTGGCGCTGCCGTCGATCTTCGCCGGGCTGCGCGTGGCCACGGTCACCACCGTCGGCCTGGTGAACGTGACCGCGTTCATCGGCCAGGGCGGCCTGGGCCAGCTGATCATCCAGGGGTTCAACGAGAACTTCCACTCGCCCATCGTCGTGGGCCTCGTCCTGTCGGTGCTGCTGGCCGGTGTGGCCGACGGGCTCATCGTGCTGACCGAGCGCGTGGCCCTGCCCTGGGCCCGGTTGCGGCGGGCGACCTGAGATGCACTTCCTGTCACAGGTGGGGCACTGGCTGTCGGCCAACTGGGGAGGGCCCGACGGCATCTGGGTGCGCAGCGTCAACCAGCTCGAGCTGTCCGCCGTGGTCATCGTGGCCGCCGTGGTGGTGGGGGTGGGCCTGGGCCTCGTCCTCGGGCACAGCGGCCGCGGTGGCTTCGTGGCCGTCAACGCCGCCAACGCGGCGCGCGCCGTGCCCTCGTTGGCGCTGCTGACCCTGCTCGCCATCCAGCCCGCCATCGCCCTGAAGGGCCACGGCTTCCTGGCGTCCTTCCTGGCGCTGTTCGCGCTGGCGGTGCCGCCCATCCTCACCAACGCCTACGTCGGGGTGCGCGATGTCGACGCCGACGTGCGCTCGGCGGCCCGGGCCGTGGGCATGACGGCGTCGCAGGTGCTGCGGCGGGTGGAGGCCCCCCTGGCCCTGCCGCTCGTCATGGCGGGCGTGCGCACCGCGGCGGTGGAGGTGGTGGCGACCTCCACCCTGGCCGCCTACGTGAGCTTCAACGACCTCGGGTCGATCATCTTCGCCGGGCTCAACACCCAGAACCACGTGCAGACGTTCGCGGGCGGGTTGCTGGTGGCGGTGCTCGCCCTCGCCACCGACCTCGTGCTGGCCGCCGCCCAGCGGGCGCTCACGCCGGCCGGCCTCCGCCGCAGCGGCAAGGTGGCGAGGACGCGTGGCGTCGGCGCCGACGCCACCACGGTGCGGGCGCGCGCCGCCTGAGACCGGTCACAGCAGGCCCAGGCTCATGAGCTGCGCGGCGGCCCCGAGGTCCCCGTCGACCACGAGCTGCTGCGAGACGAAGGCATCGGCGCCCGAGAGCTCGCCGTTCACGAGGCGCACGAAGTCGGCGGCGCTGGCCCGGATGGTGGCGGTGGCGGCAGGATCGGGGGCGTCGAGGGTGGTGACGGCGGCCGTGCCGTCGTGCACCGTGAGCCGCCAGGTTCCCCCATCCGGACCGTCGAGGACGAACTGCACCGTGACCTCGATGACCGCGGCGGCGTCGGGGTCGACGCGCCCGGGCACCACGTCGTCGAAGAACTCGGCCGGCGACCGCACCGCCAGCTGCGCCCGGGCGGGCCGGGCCCGCTCCCGGGCGAGCACGTCGCGCTCCATGGCGTCGATGGAGTCGGCCAGGATCTCGACCATGCGGTCGGCGGTGTCGGTGTCGATGGTGAGCGGGGGGGCCAGGCCGACGACCTCGATGCCCATGGCCCGGCAGTACAGGCCGCGCTCCCACGCCTCGTGCTCCACGCGCTCGCAGGCGCGGTGGGGGTCGGAGAAGCCGCGCCGCGTCCCGCGGTCGGCCACGAACTCGATGCCGGCCATGAGGCCGAGGCCGCGCACCTCACCCACGGACTCGAAGTGCTCGAGCTCGCGCATCTGCTCGAGCAGGTGCGCGCCCACCCGTTCGGCGTTGTCGACGAGGCCCTCGCGCTCGATGATCTCGATGTTGGCCAGCGCCGCCGCGCAGCACGCGGGGTGCCCCGAGTAGGTGAACCCGTGGCTGAGCGGCATCCGGTCGGGGAGGCGCTCGGCGATCGTGGTCCACACCTCGTCGCAGACCATGGACGCGCCGAGCGGGAGGTAGCCGCTCGTGAGCCCCTTGGCCAGCGTGACGATGTCGGGGCGCACCCCCCACTGCTGCGCGCCGAAGAGCGTGCCGGTGCGCCCGAAGCCGCACACCACCTCGTCGACGATGAGGAGGATGCCGTAGCGGTCGCAGATCTCGCGGATCTTGGGGAAGTACTCCGGCGGCGGCGGGATGATGCCGCCGGCACCGATCACCGGCTCGGCGATGAAGGCGGCGATCGTCTCGGGCCCCTGCTCCTCGACGAGGGCCGTCAGGGTGTCGGCACAGGCGATCTCGCACTCGGGGTACGTCTTGCCCAGCTCGCAGCGGTAGCAGTAGGGGGCGGCGACATGGGCGAAGCCCGGCGCTTCGGGCCCGAAGTTCCAGTGCATCGGCATGATGCCGGTGGCGGTCATGGTGGCGATGGTGAGCCCGTGGTAGCCGTGGTTGCGGGCGACGATCGTCTTGCGGCGGTCCTCGCCCCGCAGGGCCCAGTACATGCGGGCCAGCTTGAAGTTCGTCTCGTTGGCCTCCGATCCGCCCGAGGAGAACATCACGTGGTTGAGCCCGTAGGCGGGCGGGAACAGCGACGCCAGCTTCTCGGCGAGCTCGATGGCGCGCGGATGGGACTGGCCGTGGAAGGTGGTGGCGTACTCGAGCACCTCCATCTGGGACCGGACGGCCTCGATGATCTCGGGACGGCCGTGGCCGACCGCCACGCACCACAGCCCGGCGAACCCGTCGATGAGCCGGCGCCCGCGCTCGTCGGTGATCCACCAGCCGTCGCCCGACACGACGATCCGGGGACCCGCCGCCGCCAGCTCGCGGGGCGCGGTGACGGGGTGGATGAGATGCGCCTCGTCGCGCTGGCTCAGGGACTCGGTCGGCACGGGTCAGCCCTCCCGTCGCCCGCCGCGTCCCGTGGCGCCGACGGCGGCGGAAGCGGCGGCGGAGGCGGCCGCGGGGGTGGTCTCCGGGTTGCGCAGCGATTCCACGAGGTGCTCCACGACGGCGAACACCGGTGCCCGCTCGCCCGTCGTCAGTACGTGCAGCGTCCCCTCGGCCCATGCCCCGAGGAGCACGCGGGCCAGCGCGTCGGGATCGAGGGCGACGATCTCGTCGTTCTCGATGGCCGCGCTGAGCACGCCGCGCACCATGGCCACGGCGTCCTCGTGGTCGCGTCGCCCGCCGGCGTCGAGCGCAGGGATCGTCCACGCGTCGCGCAGGAAGAAGCGCGCCTCGCCCAGCGAGCCGAGCGCGTCGAGGTACACCTCGAAGGCGCGCCGCATGTTGCTCACGGCGTCACCGGCGGGGTCGAGCGCCGCCAGGGCCTGGGTGGCCAGCCGTTCGTAGAGCTCGTGCTGCAGGTCGCGCCCGAGGTCGTCCTTGTCGGCGAACCAGTAGTAGACCGCGCCCTTGGTGACCCCGGCCGCCTCGGCGATGTCCTCGATGGACACCGCCGCGTAGCCCCTCCCGGCGAACCGGGCGAGGGCGGCCGCGAGGATGCGGTCCCGCGTCTCCATGCCCCGCGGTTGGCGACGGCCCATCTACGCGCTCGGCCGGTGCTCGCGCACGTACTGGGCGGCCCCTTCCAAGAAGCCCTCCAGGTTGGCGGCCTTGCCCGATGTCAGCCCGCCGAACCACGCCGGGACGTAGACCTGCAGGGCATCGTCTGCCAGGGCCGCCATGATGGCGGCCACGGCCTCGTCGACGGTGATGGCCTCCACATCCGCGGTGAAGGGGTCGTTGTCCGGCAGCGTGAAGAGCTCGGTGTCGACGACGCCCGGGTACACGACCATGGACCTGACCCCGGTCTCCCACAGGTCGACGGCCATCGTCTCCGAGAACACCGCCAGGGCGGCCTTCGACGCGCTGTAGGCGGCCTCGCCCGGCGAGCTGAGCGTGGCGGCCACCGATGACACGTTGACGATCCGGCCCCCGCCGCGCTCGAGCATCTGGGGGAGCAGCGCCAGGGTGAGGCGCACCGGGCTCGAGTAGTTGATCCGCATCACGGCGTCGACGGTGGCGGCGTCGAGGCGGCTGACGTGGCGGCGCTTGGGGATGCCGGCGTTGTTCACGAGCACGTCCACCCTGCCCAGCCCGTCGAGGGCGGACACCGCCAAGGCGTCGACGGCCGCAGGGTCGGCGAGGTCGGCCACCCACATCTGCGACGCGGGCGAGTGGGCCCGGCACCGCTCGAGGACCTGGGCGAGTCGATCCTGGCGCCGCGCGCACAGGCCCACCGTGGCGCCCGCCCGGGCGAAGGCCTCAGCCAGCCCGGCGCCGATACCCGACGAGGCCCCCGTCACCAGGACCTTCTTGCCGGCCACGTCGTATCCCACCGCCCCACCTCCACCGTCTCGACCGCCCGACCCGATCTTCCGTGCTGACCCGATCTTCCGTGCTGACCCGATCTTCCGTACGGGCCGTATGATAGCCAGACGTGGAGAAGGCATCCGGGTGCGCTCGGCCCCGGCACGCTGAGGCCCCGATGCC
>Ga0307373_10013664_pt1 | contig 11318 bp, 9 predicted proteins | sample OX2MG_FD_202534 | JGI IMG/M metagenome (GOLD analysis project Ga0307373, IMG submission 202534) | Soil microbial communities from Risofladan, Vaasa, Finland - OX-2 | ecosystem: Environmental > Terrestrial > Soil > Coastal area > Acid sulfate soil | place: Finland: Risofladan, Vaasa | collected... | reverse complement strand
CGATGAAACGCTACCGCGAAGACGATACGAGGCGCGTGCTCGGCGTCGTGCCAGTGGACACGGTGTACGTGCTGGGTGAGGGGTGCGAGCACTGCCGCGGCTCGGGAACCGCTGGGCGAACCGTGGTTTCCGAGGCGGTCGTTGCCGAGGGGCAGGTCATGGGGTGCTTAAGGCGTAACGAGCGCGAGGACGCCATTGCGGCCTGGCGCCGCAACCAGGCCGGCGTGACGATGATCGAGGACGCGATCGACAAAGTGCGCGCAGGCCTGGTCGATCCATTCCAGGCCGAAGACATCGTGGGGCCGCTCGATCTGGCAGGGGGACGCCATGCCTAAGCGCGCCGGGGGCACCCTCGCGCGGGTCGAATTCGCCTGGTTGGACCTCGAGCAGCGCTTGGGGCAGTGCCTTTTCAGGCTCGATCGCGCGGGCCGGCGCCGACTCTGGGTCAAGCTCGCCAAGATGATTTCGAACGGAATTCAACTCCTCCAGGCGCTCGAGGCCTTGCGTGAACGCAAAATCGCCGCGGGCGCAAGCGCTCATCCACAAACCGCCGCGTTGACGGCATGGGCTGCCGCCATGCGAAACGGGGCGAGCCTCGCGCGCGCGATCGAGGGCTGGACGAGTACCGAAGAAGCCATGCTCATTGCGGCGGGAGAGCAATCGGGAACGCTTGAGCGGGCGCTTCATTCCTGTGCGCAAGTCATGGCTGCGCGCGCCCGGATCGCGGCAGCCGTGGCGAGCGGCCTTGCATATCCCTTCGTCCTCCTCGCAATGGCTTTCGCTCTGATGTACCTGTTCGGTTTCAAGATCGTGCCCGCGTTCCAGAACGCCATCCCGCCGGGGTCCACGGCGTCCTGGCATGGGCTTGCCGCGGCCATGATCGAGGCCTCGGACTTTGTGCGGCACTGGATCCTGGAGATCGTGCTTGCGGTTGTGGGCGTGGTCACGGCGTTCTTCGTGAGCCTGCCGCGCTTCGATGGCCCGGTGCGAGTCGTCCTCGACCGATACACGCCGTACAACGTCTACCGAATTTTGCAGGGTTCAACCTGGCTCATCGCGATTGCCTCGCTCGTCGAGGCGGGGCTACGCATCGAGACGGCCCTGGAGAGCCTGGCGGCGAAGGCCTCGCCCTGGCTGCGACGCAGGCTTCGCACCTGCCTCGCCGCCATGCGATCCGGGCAAAACCTGGGTGAGGCGCTCGGCTCCTCGGGCGACGGCTTCCCGGATCAGGAAATCATCGACGACATGAGCGTGTACGCCTCGCTATCGGGGTTCGATGCCGCGCTCGCGCTCCTCGGGCGAGAGTGGCTCGACGAATCCGTCGAGCGAATCGCCGGAAAGATGAAGGTCGTATTCGGCGTGGCGATGCTCGGGGTGGGATCGCTCATCGCCTTCATGGTCGGCGGGATGATGAACATGGAGCTGCAAATGTCGCAAATCCTGCAGCACATGACTCGTTAAGGTCCTCGCTCTACGCCGAGGTACACGCCCGCACACGCCATTCCATCTCAATGAAGGGAGACACACCGTGAAAGCAGACATCCGAAATTTCCGCCGTGCGGCTGGCATGACCTTGATCGAAATCATCGCCGCGCTCGCCATCATCGCCGTGGTGGTGGTCGTGGCGCTGAAGCTTTTCCAGTCGGCCTCCTCCAGCAACAACGCCACGCAGATGCTGGAGGACCTGACCGCTTTGCGCTCGGCCACGCAGCAGCTCTACCTCGGCCAGGGCGGCTATGGCACGGTTTCGCTCAACGCGGTGCTCAGCACCGCCAACAAGATCCCGACCGACCTGACGTATTCGGGTGGGACGATCTCAACGCCGCTCGGAGGAACGCTGACGGTGACAGGCGCCACCAGCTACTTCACCATCGCCCTCACGAACGTGCCTGCGGATGTGTGCACCGATCTGCTCACCAATGCGGCGAATGGCTGGCAGAGCCTGAAAGTGGGCTCGAGCACCATCACCACGTTCCCGATTTCACCCGCGATTGCCACCGCGTCGGCCAACTGCGGCGGAACGGCTCCGTTTGCGCTTACGTGGGCGACGCTCAACTGAGGCGAGCGGGCTACCCAGGTCCTCAAACCACACGAAGGGCGGATCGATGACCCAATCGCTTCGCGAGCTTGAGTTCTCCGACATCTACCTCGGGCGCGAGGCGAGCTGGCTCGCAGGTGTTCCGGGTAAGCTCGACCCGGTGCAGGCACCGAGCGAATGTCAGCCTGAGCTGGCCGAGCTTCGCACGCAGTGCGAGCACTACACGGAGGGCTCCAAGAAGGAGGAGTTCACCGTGCGCGCGCTCGAAGTGACGTACCGCGTCTCGGTGCTTCGAAGCCTCAGCGAGACGGTGTACGTGCTCAGGCGATTCCCGAGCGAGGTGCCGGAGTTCTCGACGCTCGGCATCCATGGGGGCTACTTGAGGCGCCTGATGGGCCCGCATCTGACCGGGCTCGTGGTGATCGCGGGCGCCTACGGGCAGGGCAAAACGACGACCGCATCGAGCCTGATCGCCGCGCGGCTCGCGCAGTTCGGCGGCGTGGCGATCACGATCGAAGACCCGCCCGAGATGCCGCTCGAGGGGCGGCACGGGGAGGGCGTGTGTTACCAGACCTGGGCCGAGCAGCACGGCTTCGGTCAGGCCTGCCGCCAGGCGGCCCGCTGGGCGCCATCCATCATCTTCCTGGGAGAGGTTCGGGACGCCGAGACGGCCGCCGAGGCGCTTCGCGCCTCCATCAACGGTCGGCTGGTGGTGTGTACTACGCATGCCGATAGCGTGGCGCTCGCCGTCGAGCGGCTCTACGCGCTCGCCAACGGTGCAGCCGGCAGCGCCGAGGACGTCGCGAGCCTGCTCGCCGCCGGGCTGCTCGCGGTCTTGCACCAGAAGCTCGAAGGCGACGCGAAAGGCCAGCGCCGCCCAAAGGTGAGTTTCCTGTGGCTGGGCGAAGAAGCGGCCAAGGGGATGCGCAACACCATCCGCCAGAGGCGCTTCGATCAGCTCGAGAACGAGGTGATGCTGCAGCTGAACCGCTTGCTTCTCGGGGGCGGGGCGAGGAGCGCCTAGCGCCATGGTTGCGCTCGTGTTCGCCATGCTGGGTGCGATGCTCCTCGCGTGGCAGTCTGCGCTGATCGACCCCGCGCAAATCGATCGACGCACGAGCGCCGCGGCCGATGTGTTCGCCGCCAACTTCTGGGCCTACGAGGAGGCCGCGGCCACGTACGCGGCAACGCACCCGGGTACGAGCGGCACCATCGGGGACGCGAGCCTCACGTTCGCGCCGGGCTACATCAGAAATCCGGCCTGGACCAACGTGGTTTCGGGCGGCACGCTCTACACCTATTCGACGCAAGCGCTCGCGCCGCAGACCAAGAATGCGATCGCCGAACGCGGCGGTCGCTCCCTCGTGATCGGCATCGCGCAACCGGGTGGAACAATGACGAGCTTCACCGGCGGGGCGGCGGGTTTTGTGCTTCCCGCATCCATTCCCGTCGGTGCACTCGTGGTCATCGGAGACTGAGATGAACGATTCCCAGCAGGGCTTGAGCGCAGAACTGCTCAATTTCACCGAGCAGAACATCGTCTCGAAGTTAATGGATTTGGTGCACTACGAGCGTGTTTTCACGGACCTTCTCATCGAGGAGGACCAGCCCGTGATGGCAAGGGGGCCGCGCGGTTGGGAGCCGATAGAATCCATGAAACCGGTCGAGCGCGAGCAGATGAAGGAGATTCTCGTCAAGCTCGACAGCGACTGGGAGGCCACGATCGTCGAGCGTTCGATCAACAGGCCGGTCGATCTCACGGCGTGGCGCCTGCGCGTGAACGCGTATCTGACGCGCAACGGCAAGATCACGCTCGCCATCCGCAAGATTCCCGCGCGCGCGCTTTCGCTGAAGGAGACGGGGCTCTCGCAGAGCGTGCGCCTGATGATCGAGAATCCGCGCGGGCTCCTCCTCATTGTGGGTGCCACCGGAAGCGGCAAATCGACGACGCTCGCCGCGTTGCTCGAAGCGATCAACGAGGCGCGCGCCGCGCACATCGTCACGATCGAAGACCCGATCGAGTACGTCTTCCAGCGCAGGAAATCCATCTTCTCTCAGCGGGAAGTGGGCGTCGATGTGAAAAGCTTCTTCGACGGGGTGCGAGACGCCATGCGCCAAAGCCCGGACGTGATCGCGATCGGGGAGATCCGCGATCGCGATACCGCGGACACGGCGCTCCTTGCTGCGGAATCGGGGCACCTGGTGATCGGCACGTTGCATGCGAACAGCGCCCCCGGTGCGGTTCAGAAGATGCTCGGGTTCTTCAACTCCGCGGAGCGCGAGGCGCGCCTCGGGACACTGGAGTCCACGCTCGTCGGCGTCATTTGCCAAGTGCTGCTGCCCTCAGCCGACAACAAGGGATATGCGCTCGCCGCGGAGCTCCTGTTCAATCACAAGCGGCAATTCTCGCGGGTGCTGGGAGACCCCGAGAAGCTCGCCTCGCTCCTTGAGCGCAAGGAAGACAAGGTGTCTCGGCCGATGTCGGACGCGCTGGTCGAGCTGGTCAGCGCTCAGCGCGTCACCAAGTCCGAGGCGCTGCGCGCAACCGCCGTCGGAAATACAGCCTTGTACGAGCGTCTCAAGAGCGCGGCCTGAAAGGGCGCCATGGCGCGAAAACGGCTCCAGGGCGATACGTGATCGAGTCCTCCCCCCGCGTTGCCGTGGCAGCAGCATGCGGGGTGAACGCACGCGCAATAGGGGTTGACGCCGTCGGCTCGAGCACGGAGTCGCGGTGAGTACCGCCCAGAGGCGCGCCGGAGGACAACGGATGTCCAAGCTTCAACGTGGTCTCACGCTAATCGAAGTCATCGCGTCGCTCGCGATCATGTCCGGGATCCTTCTTGGGGCGAGCAGGCTGATCGACATCTATGCGCAAAGCACGCGACAGAGTGTGCTGGCCGAGCAGCTCGCTACTTTCGGCAAGGCGGCAACTGCGTACATCAGGGACAACTACAGCGCCGTCGAGTCAGTAGCGAGCCCAACCAGGCCTGCGTTGATTCGCGTTTCGACGCTGACGGCGACAGGATATCTCCAAAGCGGCTTTGCCACCGCGAACAGCTACAACCAGAACATCTGCGCGCTCGTACTCCAGCCTACTGCGGGGCAGCTCACAGCCGTGGTTCTCACCGAGGCGGGAACCGCGATCGACGATCTCGACCTTGGTCAGATCGCCGGGCTGGTCGGTGGAGCGGGCGGTGGCGTTTACTCGAGTTCGCCCACCAACTTCACGGGGACGATGGGCGGATGGATTCTGCCGATCGGCAACTTCGCCAATGCCAATGCATCCGGCCAGCATTGCAACGGTTCGGCCGGCGCGGTTGCGATCACCGCCGGGCACCCGGTCGAAGCGCTGTGGTTCGTAGGCGGCGATCAGACCGCGGGAGTGCTGTATCGAGACGCCATCCCGGGACAGCCGAGCCGCAATACCATGAACACCCCGATCGTGATGAGCGCTTCGACCGTCGAGACGGCGGGCGCGGCGTGCGCGAGCACGGGAGCGATTGCGCGCGACGCGGCGGGCGCGGTGCTTTCCTGCCAGAGCGGCACGTGGAAGGCACAAGGCTCGCTCTACTGGCTCGATCCGGTCGCCAACTACACGAGCCTGCCTGGCACCGATCAGGTTGGCGCGGTCAGGATGACGCTCGACACGGGGCACGCGTTCATGTGGACGGGCGGTGCCTGGGCGGCGCTCGGGATCGACCAGAACGGCGACCTCACGGTGCCCAATTGGGTCACCGCGGCGGCTGGCAACATCACGCTCAATAACCTCTCTGGCCAGGGCGGCTACATCAGGCTTGGGGGCGCGAACGGCCTGAATGTCTACCTCGAGAACAACAACGGCGTGCTTCGGATCTTGAACAATCCGTGGTCCGCGGGGATCACGGTCGATCAGAGCGGCAATCTCACGGCCGATCATCGGTTGACCGCGGGGGAATATGTGCAGATCAACGGCACGGCGAGCGTCGGCTCCGGGTGCTCACCGAACGGGCTGCTCGCACAGGACGGGAGCGGCGTACTGCTGAACTGCTACGGCGGCGTTTGGAGCCCAGCCGGCCAATACGTATACGGCGCATACAGCATCTACGGAGCGCCCGGAGGAGTGCAAGGGGACTGGGATATTGGATGGCACCGGTATTGCACCCTGGGCGAATACGATAGTGCCCAGCAGGTCGTCGGACTCGTGTATGCGACGACGGGGCCCAACGCGGCCGGCTACCGCGATTTCCATCTAAAGGTCTGGTACAACGGATCGTGGGGCACCTACGCCTCGTGCATCAATTTCTGAATGAGCTCACGTTTTCCGCACGGTACGGAAACAAGAAAGGCCCGGCCTGGAAGCTAAAGCGTTCTAATACGGTGGCTTCCCGATCCCGGCAAGACTGAGAACTCTTGGTTGCTCAGGGGCCCGGCTGAGCTGACGGCTCCGCGACCAGGGAAAATCTACTGGTCGGTGCTGGAACGTCAGCCTTTTGCCTGAACGGCGGGAGACGCTGTGCGGTCCTTAGCTAAGACGTGGCGGATGCCTGCTGCTCGGCCTTATGTAGAGATCCACATAAGGCCGATTATGTTGAGCGTTGGATTATGTAGAGGATCCGACGCATTGTTTGGTGGAAGCCGGGCAGCAAGCGTCTTTCCGGCGGTTTAGGCGATGTTGTTCTCAACATAATTTCAGCGTTCTCCTGAAGTGGCGGTTTCACTTCAGGAGACGCTCATGAACCGAACCTCACGGTCTCGAAGCGCGCGGTCTGCGCGCCTGGCTACCGAAGCTCCGAAGCACGTCGCCGACGAACTGCGTCGGTACGACGATCACCTGCGAAACGTGCGCGGCCTTGCAGGGGGAACGTGCCGCGACCGCTGCCGCATCGTCGCCCAGCTGCTGGGAAAGAAGTTCGCGAAGAACCCCATCGACATGGCCAGGCTTCGTCCGGCCGATGTCCGAGGGTTTCTCGCCCAGGAGCTGGAGAGAAACCTCTCGCATTCCCACGCTGCGAAACTGGCCTCGGCCTTGCGAAGCTACCTCCGCTACCGGAGGATCTGCGGCGACCCGGTTGCTGGGCTTATCGCGGTCATCTCCTCTCCGGTGCAATGGAAGCTTGCATCGCTGCCGCGCGCACTCAAGCCGGACGAAGTTCGGCGGCTGTTAGGCGCACTGCCCACCGGGCGCTGGCCCAGACGGGGTTACGCCATCGTCCGCTGCGCACTGGACATGGGTCTGCGCGCCGGCGAGATCGCGAAGCTGTCGATCGGCGACATCGACTGGCGAGACGGCACGCTCACGCTGAAAGGGACGAAGTCACGACGGCAGGACATCCTGCCGCTGCCGATGGCGACCGGACAGGCGCTGGCGGACTATCTGCAGTACGAGCGTCCGGCGTGCGCAAGTCCGAGCCTCTTCGTTCGCCGACGCGATTCGCGTGACATCCCGATCACGACGGAAGCAGTTCAGAAGGTGATCCGCCGCGCCTGCCGACGAGCCGGCCTGCCTCAGGCCGGAGCGCATGCATTGCGCCACACACTGGCCTGCCGAATGCTCGAGAACGGTAGCTCGCTCAAGGAAGTCGCAGATGTCCTGCGTCACCGTTCCCTGGAAACCACCCGAATCTACGCCAAGCTCGACACGCCAAACCTCGCTGGCGTCGCGTTGCCCTGGCCGGGGAGCGAATCATGAGCCGGCGCCTCAGTCTGCAGGCCAGAGTCGAGGACTATCTGGCTGAACGGCGTCGCCAGGGTTTCCATCTGCGCTCGCGTGACGCCTTCCTGTCCGGCTTTGCCCGCTTCGTCGCGGCCAGGCACCACCGGGGTCCGCTGACGGCTGAACTCATGGCCGAATGGGTGCGTGCCGGCAAGAGCGGCAATGGCGATGCGGGTACCTGGGCGCGCCGCTGGGCAAGGCTGCGGCACTTCATCTGCTACCTGCAACAGTTCGCGCCGGACGTCGAGGTTCCGGAGACGTCGCTCTTCGGTCCAGAACCCGGTCGCGTCGCGCCACACATCTACCGTGAGGACGAGGTCATCGACTTGCTCGCGGCAGCACGCGTGCTCGGTCCCTGCGGCAGTCTTCGTCCGTTCACCTTCGAAACCCTGTTTGGCCTGATGGCCTCAACAGGGTTGCGCGTCTCCGAAGCGATTCACCTGCGTGATGCGGATGTTGACCTCAAGCGCGGGATGCTGACGATACGGCAGACCAAGTTCGCCAAGTCTCGGCAGCTGCCGATCCACCCAAGCACGGTCAAGGCGCTGGCGCGCTACCGCAAACAACGCCAACGGCACGTTCCCACGACGCCCGACATGCCCTTTCTGATCGGCAGTTGCGGCCGACGACTAGGGTTGCCGCTTAGCGATCGACAGGTGCACCGCGTCTTCACCGGTCTGCGCAAGGCCCTCGGCTGGGTCAATCGTGGCGGACACGATGCCCCGCGCCTGCACGAGCTGCGCCACGCCTTCGCCGTGCGGCGGCTGATGCGCTGGTACGCCGACGGCACTGACGTGGACCGGATGATGCTGGCGCTGTCGACCTACCTGGGCCACGCCGAGATCTCCTACACGTACTGGTATCTCACCGCTGTTCCTGAGCTGATGGGGATCGCCGCCGGCAGGTTTGAGCGGTTCGCCGACCTCGCGGGAGGCGACGATGCATAGGCAACCCAAACCGACGCCATCGTTCGCCGAGCTCGTGCAAGTCTACTTCGTCGAACACCTGATGCAGCACCGGGCGTTGAGTCCGCAAACAATCGCCGCCTACCGGGACGCCTTCACGCTGTTTCTTGGCTTTGCCGAGGCGCGCCTTCGCCGCTCGCCAGAGAGGATCACGCTGGCCGACATCACGCCGGATCTGATCATGGCCTTCCTCGATCATCTGGAAGGCGAGCGACACAACAGCGTGCGCAGCCGCAATGCCCGCCTGGCAGCGCTGCGCTCGTTCCTGAAGTTCGCCGCGCACCGGGACGTGTCCTCGCTGCAGGTGATCGAGCGCGCGCTTGGCGTTCCGGCCAAGCGCTTCGAACGCCCGATGCTCAGCTATCTGTCCCGCCAGCAAATGCTGGCGGTGATCGGCACGCCGGATGGAACGTGGATCGGTCAACGGGATCATGTGTTGTTGCTGCTGCTCTACAACACGGGCGCGCGGGTCTCCGAGATCACCGGCGTGAAGGCGGGCGACGTGGTGCTCGATGACGGGTCCGCCTGCGTTCATCTGCACGGAAAGGGACGCAAGCAGCGCGGCGTTCCGCTGTGGCGCTCGACGGTCAGGGCGATCCGCGCCTGGCTCAGAAGGAATCCGCAACTTGATGCGGACTCACCGTTGCTGCCCAATCGCGGTGGTCAGCCGATGTCGCGATGGAACGTGATCGAGCGTCTGGATCGAGCCGTTCAGGCCGCCGCGCAAACCTATCCCGACTTGGCAAAACGCCAGATCTCGCCGCACACGATTCGACACTCGACGGCAATGCATCTGCTTCAGGCCGGCGTCGACATCAGCGTGATCGCGCTGTGGCTCGGCCACGAGAGCCCGGCGACCACCCACCAATACGTCGAAGCCGATCTGGCCATGAAGGAGCGGGCGCTGGCCAGGCTCCACGAACCAGAGGCCAAGCTCCGGCGCTATCGGGCGCCCGACTCCCTCATCAACTTCCTGAGAACGCTCTGATTATGTGGAGCGCGAAGTCTGCGCCGGCCGCGCCAGACAGGCGGCTGGCGCACGTCGCCGGTCATGACTCCACATAATTGAGAACTCTACATAATCGGCCATTGCTGCCGCTAACATCGGAAACATCGAGTGGCCGGTATCGAGCTGCTTGCTGACGTTGGTTGAGATTTCAATGCGAATAACCGCTTCTACGGAGCCGGAGGAGGGGATCCCGACCCACTCCAGCCGGTCGACCAATTGAGTCTGCTCGGACAGTGTTGGCAGAAGGTCATTTCTCGTGACGCTTCCCAGCGAAACATGACACCCGCAAACCATGCGTACGAATCAACACGGCCAAGTTACAGGTCGTGCAGTCCGCCGTCTTCCGCGCTGCGACTGCGGAGGTTTACGCACACGAGTGACGCCGGCCAGTTGACGAAGGGAAATTGCGAGCGTAACGTCATCCCGCCGGGGCCAGCAGACTCCCGGCTTACCCAAGACGGCCATCCGTCCAAGTTCTGCCTGATCGCACGAGTCGCGAGAGGGGCACACGGATGGATACTCGACACTCCCAGGCAGGTCACGCGGGCCAGGCGTATTCGCTCTGGCAGATGGTCGCTTACGCGCTGCGGCTCGGCACGTTCGGCTTCGGCGGGCCGGTCGCGCTCGTCGGCTTCATGCACCGCGACCTCGTAGAGCGGCGCCAGTGGATCTCGGAGGCCGACTACAAGGAGGGCCTGACGCTCGCGCAGCTCATGCCCGGCCCGCTCGCCGCGCAGCTCGCGATCTACCTCGGTTTCGTACACTACGGGATCGCCGGCGCGACGCTGGTCGGCGTCGCGTTCGTCCTGCCTTCCTTCGTCATGGTCGTCGCGCTCGGCGCGGCCTATGTCGCCTACGGCGGGCTCGCCTGGATGCAAGCGGTGTTCTACGGCGTGGGCGCCGCGGTGATCGGGATCATCGCGATGAGCGCCTACAAACTGACCACGCGCAGCATCGGCAAAGACCGCCTGCTGTGGGCGATCTACCTCGTCGCGGCCGGGGTCACGATCGTCACGGAATCCGAGACGGTCTGGCTCTTTCTCGCCGCGGGCGTCCTGGTGTGGCTCGTGAGGGCGCCGCCCCGGACCCGCTTCACCGGAGGTGCGGCGCTCGCGCTCGCGGCGCAGCTTCCCACCGCCGCAGGCGCCGCCTCGGTCGCCGGCTGGCCGCTGCTCCTCCAGATCGGCAGCTTCTTCGCCGCGGCGGGCGCGTTCGTCTTCGGAAGCGGCCTCGCGATCGTGCCCTTCCTCTACGGAGGCGTGGTCACCGGGCATCATTGGTTGACCGATCGGCAATTCGTCGACGCCGTCGCGGTCGCGATGATCACGCCGGGCCCGGTGGTGATCACCGTGGGCTTCATCGGCTACCTGATCGCCGGGCTGCCCGGGGCGACGGTCGCGGCGCTCGGCACCTTCCTGCCGTGCTACCTGTTGACGATCATCCCGGCGCCATATTTTAGGAAGCATGGCAAGCGCCCCGGCATCGTTGCCTTCGTCGACGGCGTCACGGCCGCGGCGATCGGGGCGATCACGGGCGCGGTGGTCGTCCTCGGCAAACGCTCGATCACCGACTTGCCGACGCTCGCGATCCTGGCGGTCGCGCTGCTCCTGCTGT
>Ga0307373_10013663_pt1 | contig 11318 bp, 10 predicted proteins | sample OX2MG_FD_202534 | JGI IMG/M metagenome (GOLD analysis project Ga0307373, IMG submission 202534) | Soil microbial communities from Risofladan, Vaasa, Finland - OX-2 | ecosystem: Environmental > Terrestrial > Soil > Coastal area > Acid sulfate soil | place: Finland: Risofladan, Vaasa | collected... | reverse complement strand
GCCCGCAACCTGGGCACCGAGGCAAACATCGACAGCCACACCGTGGCCTCCCTGACCCGATCCCTGGAGAGCGGGCGGATCAGACTGGGCCCGACCGACTTGATCGTGCTCGATGAAGCGGGCATGACCACCGACCGCGACCTGCTCAAGCTGTTGAACGCGGCCGGGGCGGCCCGGGCGCATGTGGTCATGGTCGGTGACCCCTTGCAGCTGGCCGCCGTGGGGCCGGGTGGAGCTATGGAGGCGGTGGCCGACCGCCATCCCGGGGTGCACACACTCACCGAGAACCGCCGCCAACGGGACCAAGCCGAACGAGCGGCGCTGGGGGAGCTGCGCCACGGGGAGGTGGAGAAGGCGGTGGACTACTACGCCCGCACCGGGCGCATCCGGACCGAGCCGGATGGCCGATCGGCCATGGAGGCAGCCGTGGACGCCTACCTGGGGGACCTGTCCGAGGGCCGGGACACACTCCTCCTGGCCTGGCGCCGGGATCACGTAGCCGAGATGAACGCCCTGGCCCGACAAAGACTCCAGGACACCGGGGCCCTGTCCCGGGTGGAGATGACCGCCCCCGGAGGCGCCGGCTACGCCCTGGATGACCGGGTTGTCTTCACCGCCCCCAACCACGACGCCGGGGTGGTCACCTCACAAACCGCCACCGTGTACCTGAGCGATGACCAGGGTCCCGAGCCGGCCCTGATCCTCGAGCTGGGCGACGGACGCCGGGTCCGCCTGGAAGGAGAAGCCATCGACGCCGCCCACCTGGCCCATGGGTATGCCATGACGGTTCATCGTTGCCAAGGCGCCACGGTGGATACCGCCCACGTGCTGGCCGATGGGGGAGGAAGAGAGCTGGGCTACGTGGCCATGAGCCGGGCCCGTGAGCGAACTCACGTGTACCTGGCCGCCGATGACGCCGAACAGGCCCGGGAGGACCTGGTCCGGGACTGGGGGGCCTCGCGCCGGGTCCGCTGGGCCATCGACACCGCCTGGCCGGCCGCGGCAGTGGAACGGGGAGAGGCTCCTCTCCATCTCATCTATCCCGGCCTGGAGCGGGCCGCCGTCAAAGCCACGGGCGAAGCCATCGCGGCGGTGATCCCCGCCCCGATTACTGACGAGCAGATCCGCCAGGCCGACCGGCATCTCCAGGACCTGGAGGCGGCCGGGCAGCGGATCGGCTGGGGCCAGGGTCGCTGGGCCGATCCGGCCCTGGCCGAAGCGGCCGAGGTGGTCAGGGTCAAAGAGGTGGCCCAGCATTCCGCTGACCAGGCCGCCCGCTGGGCCCGCTCCCCGGTCGGTCGAGCCTGGCACCACCACCAGGCCGAGGTGGCCGGCCGGGAGCTGACCGGGGCCAGAGACCACCTGGAGGTGATCGCCGCCCCTCACCGGGCCGACCTCGAAGCCGAGATGGCAGCGACGAGGTCCGAGCTGGTCCGGCTCCAGGAGACGGCGGTGGCCCGGGCCGAGTTCGAGCGGGCCCATCCCGGGGCCGCCCCCCGCCTGGCCCGCGCCGTCCGCGAGGGGCGCTGGCCCATCCCCGCCGTGCGGCGGGCGGTCCCCAAGACGGCCCTGGGCTCGGTGGAGACGGTGAACGGACCGTCCATGGTCGAGGTCAAGGCCGAGGCTTTCGAGCTGCGCCCGGGCTCGGCCCGCTACGTCGAGCACATGAGGGCTGAAGCGGTCCGACAGGCGGCGCCCCAGCCCCATCCAGCCCCGGCGCCGTCGGCGCCGCGGATCAGGGGGCCGAGGATGGGGCGGTGACTCCGATGCTCCTCGGCGCTCGGGTCGACCAGGATGCGATGTCCCGGCTTGCCGCCGGGCAGGGATGCCAGCGGGCCATCTGCGGCGATCTGGCGGCCACCTCGCTGCGGGGGCGTCGGTGAGCAGCCCCGGCACTCGGCCAGAGCCTCCACCCTCCGAGTGATCCTGCCCCGGAACCAGCGTCCGAGCTCTCCGGCTTCCCGAGTGTCTCTCTCCAGCGGGCCCGGATCGCTTCCCGTTCCCATGTGGCATGGCCCCATTTATCTCGGGATGTGGAACGCCACAGCCGGTCTCAGACACGACCTCGTTGGGATGCGGCTGCTCCAGTGGGACCCAGTGGGCGGAACTCGGGCAGCGAGTAGCATGGCGTTGTCGCCTTGAGCGGCACACCCTGGACCCCGGTGACTCGTCTGGTCGGACTCCTCGGGAGGCGCGGGGGTGGGGCTTCACATCGGCGACACCAGGAGTCCCCCCCACCCCTTGCTCAGGGGTGGCAGTCGCTCGGACGGCGCGCCAGGCCTGCACTTAAGCAAGAACACCCCTGCCGCGGCCGGCGGAGGGGGCCTTCCGTCATGAACGGAAAGCGGCGCATCCGCATCTTGTCGAAACTGGTGGGCGATACAGCCCCAGGAGGTGAGACCGAGCGGTTGTGCCAGGTGAGCGCAGAGGTGACCGGTATGAGCGGAGCCGGGATCATGCTCATGTCCGGTGATGTACCCCGGGGCTCGGTGTGCACCACCAACGAGGTGAGTGCCCTCATCGAGGAGTTGCAGTACGGACTCGGGGAGGGACCCTGCGTGGACGCCTACCACCTCGACCGCCCGGTTCTTGAGCCCGACCTCGCTCATGCCCGCCTGCCGCGATGGCCTGCCTTCAGTCCCCCCGCCCTGGAGGCCGGGGTGGGGGCCATCTTCGGCTTCCCCCTCCGAGTGGGCGCGGTCCGCCTCGGAGCACTCAACCTCTACCGCCTCTGGTCCGGTCCCCTTGCCGACGAGGCCCACGCCGATGCCCTCGTCATGGCCGATGTCGCTGCCCATGCCCTGCTGGTCATGCAGGCCGGGGCGCCCCCAGGAAGGTTGGGCGCCGAGCTCGAGGCGGCCGGGGAGTTCCACTACGGCGTGCACCAGGCCTCGGGCATGGTCGCGGTCCAGCTGGAAGTGGGTGTGGCCCAGGCCCTCATCCGCCTGCGGGCCTACGCCTTCGGCCACGACCGGCCCCTGGCTCAAGTAGCCGAGGACGTGGTGGCCAGAAGACTGCGCTTTGACGACCGAAGTGGAGAGAAGGACCCAGTGCCATGAGAGCAGATCGGGTGCCGGCGGTGAGGAGGAGGGCCGGCCCCAGGGCAGTGCCCAAGGGATACAATTGACCCCGCGTTATGGCTCCGGCCTTCGGACGCCCCTGGCCGAGTCCATGGCGACTGGAGATCCAATGCCTAGAGAAGCGTTGCTAGCCCGTACCTTCGTGGAGTTGGCCGACACCCTGGTGGCCGACTTTGACGTCGTGGAGGTCCTGACGCTGCTCACCGATCGCTGCGTGGAGGTGCTCGAGGTCGATGCCGCTGGGATCATGCTGGTCGCCCCGGACGGAGACCTGAAGGTGATGGCCTCCTCCAGTGAGACCATGCGCTTCCTGGAACTGTTCGAGTTACAGTCCCAGGAAGGTCCCTGCCTGGGACTGCTACCGGACGGCGGCCCCGGTGGTGAACCAGGATCTGGCCACCGTCAACGGGCGCTGGCCCCGCTTTTCGGTCGAGGCCCTGGCCGCCGGGTTCCACTCGGCGCACGCCTTGCCCATGCGGCTGCGCGGCACCGTCATCGGCGCCCTCAACCTGTTCAACGTGGGGGCCGGGGAGATGCCCCGGGATGACATCGAGGTGGCCCAGGCGCTGGCCGATGCCGCCACGATCGCCATTCTCCAGCACCGCGCCGCCCTCGAGGCTCAGACCGTCAACGAGCAGCTGGACCACGCCCTCAACAGCCGGGTCATCATCGAGCAGGCCAAGGGAATGGTCGCCGAGCGTGCGGGCCTCAACATGGAAGAGGCCTTCGCCCGGTTGCGGGGCTACGCCCGTAGCCGCAACCTTCGATTGGCCGAAGTGGCCAAGGACGTGATCTTTGGGGGGCTGTTTGCGTCCGACCTGGACCCGCCGCCGTCTCGGAATGAATCCTGAGGGACCAGCCGGGGCCGTCAGTGGTTCGTGGTCGGTAGCGGGCCTTCTCACCCGGTGGTCTGCGATAGGTCGGACTTGTGCAAGGGCGCGGCGGTGGCCCGAACGATCCAGCCACCAACCACGGCAATGGTGATGTAGACCACACACATCGTGCCCCCTTGCGAGTCATGGAGGCGCCCAGCCGCTTACGGACGGCCTCGGGCCCACGTGACAGGCCGGGCAACCAAGTCGACCTAATCGGCCTCGAGTAGGTAGGTCGCCCGCACTCAAAGGGACTGGTTCAGTTCCGCCTGGATCGTCGGGTCGCCTGCAGTGAGCTTGCATACGACCCGGCGCGCATCACCGGCAAGGGTCTTGATCTCCTCAGGGGTGAGAGCCGCATGGGTCGCCTCGGCAAGGGTGCGCTGGGCGGCCCCGCGTATCTTTCCACGTCCCGGGTCCAGCCGGCGATCACCGCAGGCTCGGCGTCGCCCTCGAGGGCGGGGCGGAGCGGCACTTGGCCAGACGAGCTTCGCACGCGGCGAGTTGGCGCCGGGCGGCGGCGGCTTCATCGACCTCGCTGGCTCCGGCCAGGACCGCGCAGGTGCCGTCACGGTGCTCAGCCGGCTGGCTGCGCCCGTCTCCATGCCGACCTCCGTCTGGAGGACCTGGAGGCGGTCAGGGAGCGGATCGCTTGGGGACAGGGTCGCTGGGCCGATCCGGTGGCCCTGGCCCAAGTGGCCGAGGTGGTCAGGATCAAAGAGGTGGCGCTGTGTTCGGCCAGCCAGGCTGCCGATCGGGCCCGCTTCCTGGTCGGGCAGGCCTGGCATCACCACCGGCCGAGCCGGGCGGCCCGGAGCTGGCCGGGGACAGAGACCACTTGGAGGTGATTGCCGCTCCTCACCGGGTGCACCTCGAGGCCGAGATCACCCCGGCGAGGGCCGAGTTAGTCCGACTCCAGGAGACGGCGGAACAGGCAGAGTCACCAGAGCGTGCCCAGGTGACCATACTGAGGCAAATGGCGGCCAGGATCCCAGCTAGGGCGGTGGTTGACTCCTTGTGTGTAGTTGGCGGCCTCTTTCTCGGTGGCGAGGTTGCTCAACTGTCCGCCGATATGACCGCTCTCCACAGGCCGACGGTGTCCTCCCGTCGGGCCAGGTTGTAGGTCGTGTGTAGGCGAACGTTTCGGAACCCGGCATCAGCCACCGTCTGCATCAAGGTGCTCAGTGAAGGCAACCACCAGGTGCAGTCCTCCCATCCGCCCAGGTACTGGACCAGGTGGCTGTCAATAGAAGTCAGGCCAGGATGGAATACGTCGCTCAACAGCAGCTGTCCATCGGTCACCGACCGGATGGCCACCAAGGCTTCCATGGGTGAGCGAAGGTGCAAGAGCAGGTCGGCCACGTGCACAAAGTCGAACTGGCCCAGCACTTCGGGGCGAAGGTCGTAGACACTGCAGAACGCCTTGGTGACCTTCGACCCCAGCGCCTGTTTGGCCACCTCAAAGCCCGCGCCCATGCGGACATCGACTCCTTCGCGGATCCGTTGCCGTTCCGCACCCCAGGGCAGATCGACCTGAGATATAGCGGCTAGGTCCACGGCCGTCACTTCATCGGCACCCAGGCGTTCAAGTCGGAAGGCCCAGAAGCCGTCGAAGGTGGCAACATCCAAGGCCCGCTTACCGGACAGATCCTCGGGAAGGCCGTAATGCTGGACGAGCTCACGGTGATCAAACTGGCCGTTGGTAACCCGGCCGTCGGGCAGTTCGATGGTGTGGTACCAGTTGATCGACTCAATGGGATCACCACCAGATGGACCCTGATCGCCTGAGGATCGAGGCGACCCCGGGGGCAGCCGGAAGAAGTTGAGCGCCCGGACGGGGTCGCGTGTGACGACCGCCGGGCTCGATGCCGTTCTGGTGATGAGACGCCCCGGCGGACTCTGGTCCAGATGCGCTGGCTCGACCGGTCCAGCCAAATTGGCGCCACGGCGCTGTAGCCATTGCCGGCCTCGTCCGATAGCTGCCATCCAGAGCCACCTTTCGCGCCGCGTGTTGTTGCCATCCCGAGCTGGCGAGGTGGCCTGCTTCTAGCCCAGAAGCCGCCAACAGTCTCTGGATGGGTCGAGCATATCCTCCAGCCGAGTCACGTCCCCTGGCTCGGACGAGCACCATCATCCGCCGTGGTCAGCCGGTGCCCAGGGTTCGCTTCGAGCGTTGACGGTCACCGGGGATACCGACAAGGACACAGCGGCAGGCTTGCCGGGGGTCTGAACCGGCAACGGCAAGGCAGATGTGCGCACGTCGGTGCGGGCCCGGAAGGCGGCCGGCGCGCCCAAGCCCGGGCCCCGCAAGACAGCCGGGCCCGCCAAGACGGCCGACGCCACCGGCGGAGCGAAAAAGACAGCCCCCGGTGCCAGCCGAGCCGCTGTCCTTTCTGTCCAAGCGAACCCCCCCGGTGCGAACCCCGAAGGCGGCGGATATGGCGGCGGCACAGCGCCAGGCCGGCAAGGCCTAGGTGACGCCAACGTCGGCCGAGTAGCGCGCCGTCCAGCTCAAGCCGGCTCGCCTATCGGCGGTGTGGCGCCGACCGCCACGGCCGGCGGGTCGATCTTCTCGGTGAGCACTTCGAGGAGCTGGGCCACGTCGAGCGGCTTGGTCAGGTAGGCATCGGCGCCCTCGGCCAGGAGGCGGCCGGCCTGTCCGTGGGTCGCATCGGCACTCAGGACTATCACCGGTATGCCCTCGGTCACCGGGTCCTCACGGATCAGGCGGAGGACCTCCTCGCCCCCGAGGTCGGGAAGGTGCAGGTCCAACAAGATGGCGGCCGGCTGGTGCTCGCGGGCCAGAGACAGGCCCATCCGACCTTGCATGGCGGCGATCACCTCCACATCGCCCCGCCTGGCCAGCACCCGCTCCACGAGACGCAGGTTCGAGAGATTGTCCTCTATATAGAGGATCTTGTGCCGCGTCGCTGAGGCGTCCCCCGGGGCCCGGCTCCGCTCCGTCGCTCCGCCGTCGAGCCTGTCGTACTGCTCGAGGGGCCCTTCCACCATCGGCAACCGGAGGAGGAACCGGCTTCCCTGCCCGAGGCTGGACTCGACCTCGATGGCTCCCCCCATGGCCTCCATGAGACGGCGCGACAGGGCCAGGCCGACCCCGGTTCCCTGTACATCGGTCTGCTCGGCCCCGAGGCGGTCGAAGGCCACGAACAGCCTCTCGAGGTCCTCGGCGCGGATGCCCGGACCGGTGTCGGCCACAGTGATGGTGAACCAGGCGTCCCCGTCCGGGTTGCAAGTGACGGTGACGGATCCACCCTCCCGGTTGTACTTGATGGCGTTGCTGAGGAGGTTGAGCAGCACCTGCTTGAGGCGCCGACGGTCGGCCCGGACGTGGGAGTAGCCCGCCGCGCCCAGCTCGGACACGATCCGTATGCGGCCTTCCTGGGCCAGCGGGCCCATGAGGGCCAGGGCATCAGCCACCACCTCGCCCACCTGGACCGGCTCGGGGGACAGCGCCAAGTTCCCGGTCTCGATCCGGGAGATGTCGAGGACCTCATCGATCAGGCCGAGCAGGTGGCGGCCCCCCTTGAGGATGTGGCTCACCGAGTCCCTCTGCTCATCGGTCAGGTCTTCTGTCTCCAGGAGCTGGCCGAAGCCGAGCACGGCGTTGAGGGGGGTGCGCAGCTCATGGCTCATGCGCGAGAGGAACTCGGTCTTGGCCCGGTTGGCGGCCTCGGCGGCCTCCCGGGCTTCGTGCTCGGCCCGCTCGAGGCGGGCCTGTTCCTCGAGTGACTCCTCCAAGGCAGAGGTCCGCTCCGCCACCAGGTCCAGGGCATAGGTCCGGCGCCGGCCGAGGATCTCGACCAGGAGAGTCACGAGCAGGGCCCCCAGCAGCCCGACACCGAGCACGCCCCAGGGGGCCTTGGCGGCAAAGGATCCGATCAGGGGTCCCTTGCTCTCTGCCACCAGCAGCCACTTCATCGTCCCCATGTCGACCACCTGGCGGGAGACGGGTCCGGACAACCGCCCACGCGTCGTGGTCAGCACGACGGCGGTCGGATCCGGGCGGGTCGACGCGTACAGGGTGCCGTCGAGCTCGCTGAAGGGTCCGCTGCTGCCGAGGTTCACGGGCGTGGCTGGGTCGAAGGCGAGGTCTTCGTAGAGGACCACGCCGTTACCCGACGCCAGGGAGAAGCTGAGCCGGGGCCCCTGGCGGGTGGCGACCGTGGCCTCCACGAGACCCTTGGCGCCCAGGGCCCGCCGGGCCAGGGCCGCCTGTCCGGCGCTCACCGAGGCTCCGGGACCGGGGGCGGCGCCGACGCCGGCCAGCACGGAGAAGGTCCCACCGGCTTGGCGCAGGGCCCCGATGCCACCCACCACCCCGAGGTCGGACCGGGCCGCAGCGCTGAAACGGACCGTCGAGCCGGGCAGGGGCGCAGCGGTGGCCAGGGTCGGCAGGTCGGAGGCAACACCTTGGAACAGGCTGCCCACCACCAGGCCGGCCTCGGCGGCCCGCTCGTTGAGGAGCCGGCGCTGCTGGTCGGCCACGACGGAGCGCACGCTCAGGGACAGGGCCACGGTCATGGCCAGGACGGTCGCCAGCACCCCGATCGACAGGCCCCGCAGGGGGGCCCTCCAACTCTTGAACCGCACCGTCGTGGACGCTCCTATCAGCTGGGACCCGGGCCGGACATCGCCTGGTCCCGGACCCGGCCGTGGCTTGGGTATCGGCACGAGCGGGGCCGGACCTGAATGCGGAGCAACCCCGACGGGAGCCCCGCCTCAAGGGCGACCCCCTCCCTGCCGATAACACTAACCGTGGGGAACAGCCAGATCTCGGGGAGCCGGATCTTGGAGGATCAGACCGTCGGAGACGAACCCCGGATCGGAACTCCCCGGGCGCCGGCTCGGGACCTGGCCGGCTTCAGCGTTCTCGTGATCGACGACCAGCGGGCCAACGTCGCCCTCCTGGAGCGCCTCCTGCACCAGGAGGGGGTCGGACGGATCGTGGGTATCACCGACTCCCGCCTGGCCGTCGAGCAGTACCTGGCCATCCAGCCGGACCTGATCCTCCTGGACATGCACATGCCCCACCTCGACGGCCTGGCCGTGCTCGACGCCTTAGGCCAGGTTGTCCCGGCGCAGAGCTTCGTCCCGGTGCTGGTGCTCACCGCCGACGCCACTGATGAGGCCAAGCGGGCCGCGCTGGCGGCCGGGGCCAAGGACTTCCTCACCAAGCCCTTCGATCGGACCGAGGCCGTGCTGCGGGTGAGGAACCTCCTCGAGACCCGGGCCATGCACGTCGCCCTCCAGCACCACAACTCCGCCCTGCAGGCCGAGCTGACCGAACGCTCCGAAGCCGAGCGCCGCCTGGCCACCGAGCAGGCCGAGCGGGTCCGACGGGTGGCCGCGGTTCTGGACAGCGCGGCCATGATCATGGTCTTCCAACCCATCGTCGAGTTGTCCACGGGAGCCATGGTGGGCGTCGAGGCCCTGGCCCGATTCCCGGGCTCGGACCGGGGACCGGACTGGTGGTTCGGGGAGGCCGCGGCGGTAGGCCTCGGCACGGAACTGGAGCTCCTGGCCATCCGCGCCGCCGTGGCCCAGGCCCCCTGCCTGCCCCGGGGCATGTACATGTCCGTCAACGCTTCTCCAACGACTGCTCTTGACCCTCAGCTGGCCGAGATCCTCACCACCGGGGCCGAGCGGTTCGTCCTCGAGCTGACCGAGCACGCAGCGGTGCCGGACTACGACCGTCTGGGCGAAGCCCTGCGGGGCCAGCGCGGCCTCGGCATGCGGGTGGCGGTGGACGATGCCGGGTCGGGCTACGCCAGCCTCAGGCACATCCTGCGCCTGCGCCCGAACGTCATCAAGCTGGACATCGACCTGACCCGGGACGTGGACCGGGATCCGGCCCGGCGGGTGTTGGCTGCCTCCCTGGTCAGCTTCGGTGAGGAGATAGGGGCGACCGTCGTGGCCGAGGGGATCGAGACGGCCTCGGAGCTCGACGCCTTGGTGCGCCTGGGCGTCCAGCACGGGCAGGGCTACCACCTCGGCCGCCCCGGACCCCTGGCCGCGGCCGGAGCCGGCGTCCGCGTCGTGGCACCCCGGGCCTGAAGGGCCGGTCGGATGAAGACTCCGGAAGAAGATTTGACCGGGGGCGCCGACATCGGCGCCGGCGGGGAGCTGCCCAACGGCCATCTCTGGCAACACCTCACACCCTTCCTCCGGGAGGCGGTGGAGCTGGTGGACCCGGACGGCACTGTCAGGGCGCGACTGGCTCCGCCTGGCGGCCTGCTCGGTCACCCCGAGCCCAGAGTCGATGGGTCGGTGTTCGACTATCTCCATCCCGACGACCTGCCCAAGGCATTGGAGCTGGGCCTGGCCATGACCGGGGCCGAACCGGGCTGGGAGGGCCGCTGGACCGTCCGGCTACGTCGCCCGGACGACAGCTACGGGCAGTTTGAGGTCACGGTGTGCAACCGCATCGACGATCCCGTGCTCCACGGCCTGGTCGTGCACACCAGGGAGGTGCCGGCCCCGGGGGGGGAATCCCTGCCCGAGGGCCTGGAGCTGGCCGCAGCCATGGCTGAGTCGGTGGCCGAGGCTGTGCCCGCGGCCCTGGCCGTGCTCGACCCATTCGGCCGGATCCGCTTCGCCAACCGGTCCACCGCCGAGCTGATCGGGGCCGAGCCCTCCCGGCTGAAGGGGCGCCAGCTGGTGGATCTGGCCACCTCCTCGGGCCGCGAAGACCTGGTCGCCGCGCTGCGCGAGTTGGGCAGGGGGCCGGGCTCGCGCACCGTCAGTTTCGAGATACCGGCTCGTTGGGCCCAACGCCGCGCCGATCCCACCCATCGGAGGGTCCAGGCGGCGTTGACGGCCAGCGGCCTACCGGGGCGCACGAGCACGATCTTTGCCGTGCTGGAGGACGTCACCGACCGCCACCGCACCGAGTCCGAGCTCCGGCGCCAAGCAACCGAGGACCACCTGACCGGGCTGCCGAACCGGGCGGCAATTCTCGAGGTCCTGGACGCCAGGCTCGCCCACGGGACGGGCTCGAGCGTCGTGTACTGCGATCTCGACGGCTTCAAGGCCATCAACGACACCCTCGGCCACCAACGTGGGGACGAGGTGCTGGTCGCCTTCGCCGGGTACCTGCGCTCCGTCGTGCGCCCCGGGGACTTCGTCGGGCGGATCGGCGGTGACGAGTTCCTGATCGTGACCGACCGTCTCGATGCCAAGGCTGAATCCGAGCTCGTGGCGCGCATCCGCAGGGGCCTGGTCGCCGGGCCCTGGGGCGAGCTGGGCCTGCGCCCCAGCATCGGAGTGGCCAACGCCGAGGCCGGGGAGAGGGTTGCGGACCTCGTGCACCGGGCCGATCAGGCCATGTACCGGGACAAGCAAGGCA
>Ga0307373_10013660_pt1 | contig 11320 bp, 9 predicted proteins | sample OX2MG_FD_202534 | JGI IMG/M metagenome (GOLD analysis project Ga0307373, IMG submission 202534) | Soil microbial communities from Risofladan, Vaasa, Finland - OX-2 | ecosystem: Environmental > Terrestrial > Soil > Coastal area > Acid sulfate soil | place: Finland: Risofladan, Vaasa | collected... | reverse complement strand
CGCGGGCCGCTCACCGGCTGCCCCCAAGTGCACGCTGCAGGTCGATCATGGCCTCGATGGCCGCACCGATGCGCGCGACGCCCTCGGCGATCACGTCCTCGCGCGCCCCGGAAAAATTCAATCGCATGCTGTTGCGCCCCTGGCCGTCGAGAAAAGCCGCCTCGCCGGGTACGAAGGCCACCTGGTGGCGCTCGATGGCGCGCGCAAGCAGCTCACCGGTGTGAATGTACTCGGGCAGCGTCGCCCAGACGAACAACCCGCCCTCCGGGCGCGTCCAGGTCGCCTCGCTCGGAAAGTGCTGGTCCAGAGCCGCGAGCATCGCGTCGCGCCGGCTCCGGTAAATCGCGTTGAGCCGCCCGACGTGCTCGCGCCAGTCGATCCGGCGCAGATACTCGACGATGAAGCGCTGTGACATGGTCGAGCTGCACAGGTCGATCGCCTGCTTGCCGAGGTTCATCTTGCGCAGGATCGGGGCGGGTGCAGCCACCCAGCCGATGCGCATTCCCGGCGCGAGGATTTTGGAGAACGTCGACAGGTAGATCACCCCGCCGGCGCCGCCGTCGAGCTCCCAGAGGCTGGGAAGCGACTCGCCCTCGTAGCGGACGGGCCCGTACGGGTTGTCCTCGACGATCAGCACGTCGCGGTCCGCGGCGAGGGCCACCAGGCGCTCGCGCCGGTGCCGCGCCATCGTCACTCCACCGGGGTTGTGGAAGTTCGGGATCGTGTAGATCAGCTTCGGCTTTTGTCCCTGCGCAGCGAGACGGTCCAGCTGCTCCTCAAGCAGGTCGATCGACATGCCGTGGGGGTCGAGCGGGATATGGATGACCCGCGCCTGATAGGTGGTCAGCGTCGGCACGGCGCCGGGATAGGTCGGCCCCTCGGCGATGACGATGTCACCCGGGTCGATGAAGGTGCGGATCGCGAGCGCGATCGCCTGCTGGCCCCCCGCAGTCACCAGCACGCCGTCGGGCTGGGCGATCATCCCATCCTCGGCCATGAGCCGGCAAATCGCCTCGCGCAGCTCCACGAGCCCCTCGGTCGGGCCGTACTGCAGCGACGACGCGCGATGGTCGCTGGCGACCGCGCGCCAGACTTCCTCATAGACCTCGGCCGGAAACGATTCGGTGTCCGGGAAGCCACCGGCCAGCGAGATGATCTCGGGCCGCTCGGAAAGCGACATCAGATCACGCATCGCCGACGACTTGATGCCCGTCGCGCGCGCAGCAAACCGATCCTCGAAGCGCGAAGGATCCCGCGGGACGGTGCGATCGGCCGTGGAGGCTCCCTTGGTGTCGTTCATCGCGGCCCCATTTCCGTCCCCGAACCGTACGCGGTACATGGATGGTCTGCCCGGAGGCGCGTTCGCATACCGGCAGGTAGTGCCTGATAACTTTGCACGACCATGGTCAGCGGCCAAGCTCCGGAGACTCTGGCGCAACCGACGAGTCCCGTCCGCCTGAATGCGCTGAGCATCTCCCGTATCCGCCATGCCGGTCGCGCGGCATGGCTCCAACTCCTGAAGTTCTGCATCGTCGGAGCCTCGGGCTACGTCGTGAACCTCATCGTGTACTACGCGCTGATCCACTGGCTCGGCGCGCAGTACCTGGTGGCGTCCGTGATCGCGTTCCTTGTCGCCTGGCTGAACAATTTCGCCCTCAACCGCCAATGGACCTTCCCCAAGGTCGGCTCGTCGCCGGTCAAGCAAGCCGCCAAGTACATGATCGTCAGCGTCATCGGCCTGGTCGTGAACCTCGGCATCTTGTGGGGCTTGGTAAACATCGGCACGGACACGCTGCTCGCACAGGCCATCGCGATCGCCGCCGTGACGCCGCTGACGTTCCTGCTTACCAGGAGTTGGGCGTTCCGCTGACAATAGGCGGGCGGGTGCGCGCGGCCGCAATTGCCGTGCTCGTCGTGGCGGGACTCATGGTGGGTCATGCCGCCGCATTGGGCGCCGTCCGCGCGAGCCAGTCGCCGACGGCCGCGACGGTGTCCACGACGCCCGCGCACCCGGCGCGGCACGCTGGCGACCTGCCCACGCTGTCGACCCACACGGTCGTCGAACTAGCCAATCGCTCTCAGGCGGTCCGGAATTGGATCCGCAGCCATCCGGTCTCCCGCACGACGCCCGAATACGACCCGACCTCCCACCAATGGACGGTGTACTACGTCTCGACCGGCGCAAAGGGGCTCGAGACGACCCAGGCCGAGGTCCTGATCGACGACAACACCGCCGAGGTCCAGGAGACGCGCACCGGCCCGCAGGTCGCCTGGATGATGGCCCGCGGGTACTGGGGCGCGTTCGGACGGCATATCAACGACCCGTGGATCTGGTCGGGACTATGCGCGCTGTTTTTCATCCCGCTCATCGAGATCCGGCGCATGGTCAGTTGGCGCACGCTCGATCTGGCGGTGCTGCTGAGCTTCTCGGTCTCACTGATCTGGTTCAACGCCGGCGAAATCTACCGCTCTGTGCCATTGGTCTATCCGCCACTGGCCTACCTCGCGATCCGCATGGCGCTGGTCGGGACCCGACGCGTGCGTACGCAGCGGTCACGCGGCGCGACGACGCCAGCGGCGAGTCCCGACGACAGCCGCACGCCGTCATTTCGCGGCTGGGCTCCGACATGGCTGCTGATCGCGGTGCTGATGCTCGCGCTGGGGCTGCGCTATTCGCTCAACGCGTTCGATTCCAACGTGATCGACGTCGGCTACGCGGGAGTCATCGGTGCGCATCAGATCGTGCACGGGGTCATCCCGTACGGGACGTTTCCCGCGTCGTGCGGTCACTGCGACACATACGGCCCGCTGACATACCTCGCCGTTGTGCCGTTCGAGGTCGCCGCACCGTGGCACGGCAGCTGGGATTCGCTTCCTGCTGCCCACGCGGCGGCCGCGGCCTTTGACGTGTTGTGCGTCGTCGGCCTGCTGGCGCTTGGATGGCGGCTCAGCGGGTTCCGGCTGGGGATCGCGCTGGCAACCGCGTGGGCGGCCTTCCCGTTTACGGCCTATGCACTCGAGAGCAACACGAACGACGCGCTGGTCGCGGCGATGCTCATCTGGGGGCTGGTCGCCGCCGCACGGCCGCTCGGGCGCGGCCTGATGCTCGGACTGGCGATCGCCGCGAAGCTGACGCCGGCCATCCTGCTACCGCTGTGGTGGCGCCATCCGTATCCACGCGGGCAGCGGCCCCGCGGATCGCTGTGGTTCGCGGCGGGACTCGCGGCGGCGGCCGTTCTCACCGGCTGGGTGCTCCTTTTCGACGGGCTGCGGGGTATCCATACCTTCTGGACGCGGACGGTCAGCTACCAGCTCGGACGCCAGACGCCGTTTTCGATCTGGGGGCAGCATCCGAGCCTCAGGCCGGTACAGCTGGGGCTGATCGCGATCGTCGCCCTTGCCGCGCTCGCCATGGTTCGATGGCCACGGGAACGCGATCTCCTCACGCTGACCGCGCTCTCGGGCACACTCATGATCGGCCTGCAGCTGACCCTCAACTACTGGTTCTATTTGTACATCCCTTGGTTCCTGCCGTTCGTTCTCGTGGCCATCGTCCCCCATTGGCCCCGGCCGCTGCCGCGGGCCGAGGCACCGGTGGCCGACGCCACTGACGGTGTGCCGATCCCGGAAGCGACCGCCGGGTGACCCGCCGCGCTGCTGCCCTGCCGGTCGGGCTGATCGCGCTGGCAGTGGTCGCGTGGGCCTGGCCGCTGCAGCGCCTGGCCTTCTACACCCGGCGCACCGACACGGGGGACGTCAATGTGTACCTGCAATACGCCCGCCTGATGGCACGGGGGCTGGTCCCCTACCGCGACTTCCATATCGAGTACCCGCCGGGCGCGACGTTCATCTTCTGGCTGGTCTGGCAGTTGCCGGGCCATTATCGCGGCACGCTGAGCGCCGTGATGCTCGTCTGCCTGTGCATTTGCCTGGTGGGCGTCGTCGCCACCGCGCGGGCGCTCGGGCTCTCGCCGGTGCGCCAGGCCATCGCCGGAGGGATCATCGCGCTGGCGCCGTTGTTGCTCGGCCCGATCGTGCTCGAGCGCTTCGACATGGCAGTCGCCGCCGTGACGGCCTGGATGATCTACGCCGCGGTGACCGAGCGCTGGCGCCTGATGTGGATCCTGCTGGCGGTGGGTGTACTGATCAAGCTCGTGCCGATTGCACTCCTGCCACTGCTCCTGATCTGGCATGCGCACCGGCGCGGGTGGACCGCGGCGATCCGCGACGCCGCAATCTCCATTGGGCTCGTCATCGTCGGCATCCTGCCGTTCGTAATCATCGCGCCGTCGGGGACATGGTACTTCGTCGGCTACAACCTGCGCCGACCGCCACAACTCGAATCGTTGACCTCCAACCTGTTTCTGCTGCTGGCGAAATACGGGCACTACCGGTTCCGGGTCGTCGAGAACTACCACAGCATCGGAGTGCACGGCACCGCGCCCGCGGTGGTCGCGACGATCTCGACGGTGGTGCTCGCCGTCGCCGTCGCCGTCTGCGCGTGGTGGTCCTGGCGACTGCTGGCGGGCAGCGCCCCGCCCGCGGACCGCGGCATCATCGTGGCGGGCGCCGCCGCGACCATCGTCGCCCTGACCGTCTTCGGCAAGGTGCTCTCGCCCCAGTACATGATGTGGCTGCTGCCGGTGACCCTGATCCTGCAAGGGCGACGAGGCCGCACCGCCGTCGCGCTGACGGTCCTCGTGTTCCTGCTCACGCTGACCTACTTTCCGACCCATTTCGCAGAGATCTCCAAGGTGCAGATCTACGTGATCCGTATCCTGACGTTGCGTAACCTCGCGCTCATCGCGCTGCTGGTGGTGTGCTGGCCGCGGGCATCGTCGGGTCGGGACGCGGCCACCACGGGCGCCGACCGCGCCTCAACCGCCGCGCCGGAGCCGGTTGTCTGAATGCCGGTGACGCCGCTGAGCCCGAGGACCGCGCCCGCAGCGCCGACGTTGACGGACCCGCCGCGATGACCCAGACCCGCCGCCTCGCACTCCCCGCAGGCCTCGTCGCGCTGGCGATCCTCGTGTGGACGGTTCCCTTGCAACGGTTCTCGATCTGGACCGACAACCAGATCAACCCGGATGTGAACCTGTACTTCGGATACGCCCGAATGATGGCCCACGGGGCACTCGCCTACCGGGACATCCGCATCGAGTATCCGCCGGGCGCGACCGGCATCTTCTATCTGACCTGGTGGCTTCCGGGCCAGTACGTGACGGCATTTAGCGGGCTCATGCTCGCGTGCCTGTGCGTGTGTCTGCTTGGCGTTGTCGCAACCGCGCGCGCGCTCGGGTATTCGCCGGTACGCCAGGCAATCGCCGGCGCGGTCATCGCCGTCTCGCCACTCATGTTGGGGTCGCTCGTGCAGGCGCGCTTCGACCTGGTTGTCGCCGCCGTGATCGCATGGCTGCTGTACGCCGCCGTGACCGAGCGCTGGAAGCTCATGTGGGTCCTACTCGCGGCCGGCGTGCTCATCAAACTGGTGCCGATCGCACTGCTGCCGCTGCTGGTGATCTGGCAGGCCCATCGGGTCGACTGGCGTGCGGCCCTACGCGGGGCGGTCGCGTCGCTCCTCCTCGTGGCGCTGGTCATCGTGCCGTTCGCGATGATCACGCCGTCGGGCACGTGGTACTTCATCGCCTACAACGTGCGCCGGCCTCCCCAGATCGAGTCCATGGCATCGAGCGTGCTCCTGGCCGCGCATGTGGCCACCGGCACGTACGTCCACGTGGTCCACAACTACGGCAGCCTCGGGCTGAGCGGCGGTCGGGCGGCGCTGCTCAGCCTGGTGCTGACGCTCGTGCTCGTCGTGCTGGTGGTCGCGTGTGCGGTGTGGTGCGCTCGGCTCCTGACGCGCGCCCACCCGCGCCGCGACGTCGAGATTCTCATCGCCGGCGCGGCGGCCACGATGGTCGCGCTCACCGTCACCGGCAAGGTGCTCTCACCGCAATACATGATTTGGCTCTTGCCGGTCACCATGCTCGTGCCCGGCCGCTTCGGGCGCGCGGCAATGGCGACGATGGTGGCCGCGATGCTGCTGACGCAGGCATTTTTCCCGGTGCACTACTGGGATCTCGTGCACCTGCACACCGTCGACATCGGGTGGCTGGTGATCCGCAACCTCACCCTCATCGGCCTGCTTGTGCTGTGCTGGCCCCGTGCCGCGCTCGGCACGCTCCCGATCGGCGGACAGGTCATCGGACGCGGTCCGCACACGGCGAAAGTCACCGGACCGCCGACCGCGGTTTCGGCACGCCACATCGTCGACTGATTGGTGGGATTCCGCTCGTCGACGCCCAGTTCCGCCCCCGGGCTGGGATATGGTCAGGGTGGTACTCCTGAACTGCACAACTCTGGAGGCATGGGGATGGGGACACAGAATCGAGCGGGTATTGACGCGATCGTTGAGGTACTGGGCGACGCCGCAGAGCGGCTCTTGGATCACCATTGCACCACGATTCCGGCGAGCCGTCTGACCACACCCGGCCCCGACTATGTCGACCGCGTCCTAATCAACTCGGATCGCTCCATCCCTGTACTGCGATCGATCCAAACGTTGTTCGGCACGGGACGCCTGGCCAACACCGGGTACGTGTCGATCCTTCCGGTCGATCAGGGCATCGAGCACTCGGCCGGCGCATCGTTCGCCAAGAACCCGGAGTACTTTGATCCGGTGAAGATTGTCGAGCTGGCGATCGACGGCGGCTGCAACGCCGTCGCCACAACCCTCGGTGCGCTCGGCCTGGCCGCCCGCAAGTACGCACACCGGATCCCGTTCCTGCTGAAGCTCAATCACAACGAGTACCTGTCGTACCCGAACGCCTACGACCAGATCATCTTCGCATCGGTCAAGCAGGGGCGCGAGATGGGCTGCGTCGCGGTCGGCGCGACCATCTATTTCGGGTCGGAGGAGAGCCGGCGCCAGATTCAGGAGGTCTCGGCCGCCTTTGCCGCCGCCCATGAGCACGGCATGGCCACGGTGCTTTGGTGCTACCTGCGCAACGCGGCGTTCAACACGACCAAGTCCGGCGGTCCGGACTACCACGTCGCGACCGACCTGACCGGCCAGGCAAACCACATCGGCGTCACGATCGAGGCCGACATCATCAAGCAGAAGCTGCCGGAGACGGCGGCGCCCGGATTCGTCGACCTGAACTTCGGCAAGTCGGATCCGAGGATGTACAGCGAGCTCATGTCCGACCACCCAATCGACATGACCCGGTACCAGGTCGCCAACTGCTACATGGGCCGCATCCCGCTGATCAACTCCGGCGGGGCATCGGGCGCAAACGATCTCCATGACGCGGTGGCCACCGCGGTGATCAATAAGCGCGCCGGCGGCTCGGGCCTGATCTCCGGGCGCAAGGCGTTCCAGAAGCCAATGGCCGACGGCGTCGCGCTGCTGAACGCGATCCAAGACGTGTACCTGTGCCCGGAGATTGACCTGGCATAGCAGCGCACGGCGCACGGCGGAACCGGGAACTTTGCGCGCACCGACGGGACCTGATGGGATCCCGTCGGTGCGGTCATTCGCCGAGGCACAGTCCTCGGGGTCGACTACGCTCAGACGGGGTCTCCGCAACGCCTTCGGCCCGCGAGCCCATCTGGTCCTCCAGCGTCCGGACGCCACATGCCGCACATCCCCAAGGGTCGCCATCCGAGCGCTGGTTCCGCCGGCGTGCGCGAGCACGCCGCACGACGGCGCACGGTCTACTGGATCGGCCTCCCGCTTGGTACCGCATGCGCGGCGGTCCTGGTGATGGCGGCGACCGGCCTCGCCACGGCCCCCGCGGGATCTGTGGCAATCACCTCGCGCGGCGGGATCGCACGGCGCGGCCAGTTCGTGCCCGTCGCCGCCACCGACCCGACAGGCTGGTTCTGCCAGGTCCGCGCCAGCGACGGCCGTCACACGACCGTGATCACCGGCGTCGTGGCCACCCCGAACGGTTCCTTGAACTCAGGTTGGCTAGTTCCGCGCGCAACGCGCGTACGCGCCTGGACGCTCAGCGTCGCCTGTGGGGCCTCGCGCGCCGCCGTCCTGCTCGGCCAGGTGCGTGTCGCATCGCAGCATCGGGTCGTGCTTGCTCCGGTTCGCCCGTCGACGATCACACCCGACATCGTCGACCTCACCGCATCGCTCGGATACCAGTCGGGCAGTTACGCCGCGGGCACGGGCATTGTGGTCTCGGCCACCGGACTGGTCCTCACCAACAATCACGTGATCGCCGGCAGCACGAGCATCCGTGCGGTCGACCTCGGAAACCATCACAGCTACCACGCGCGGGTGGTCGGAATCGATGCTGCGGGCGACCTCGCGGTCCTACAGCTCGTCGGTGCCCACGGGCTGCGACGTGCGCCGTTCGGTAGCTCGCGGTATGCAGTCCGGGGCATCGGCGTGAGCGCCGTCGGCAACGTCGGCGGGCGCGGCGGAGCGCCAACGATCACCTCCGGGATCATTACGGCGATCAATCAGAACGTCGACGCCAGCGACGCCGGCTCGCATGCCACCGAGCACCTGACCGGACTTTTTGAGACCAGCGCCCTCGTGCAGCCCGGCGATTCCGGAGGCCCGCTCGTGGACGCCAGCGGGTCGGTGATCGGCATCGACACGGCGGCGGCCGGCGGCCGGTCGTCAGGTCACGCGGGGTTTGCGATCCCCCTGACGCCGGCTCTGGCAATCGAGCAGCAGATCGCCCTCGGCGCGCCGTCACCGGGACTCGCCATCGGGTCACAGGCCTACGCTGGCTTCCTCGGGGTGCAGGTCATCGCCGGGACGCCGCGTGGCGCGCGGATCGTGCAGGTCGAGCGCGGATCGCCCGCCGACAGGTCCGGCGTACACGCCGGTGAGACGATCACGGCAATCGACACCGAGCCCACGGCATTACCGGCGGTGCCCGCGCATCCGATCGCGACGACCGGGCAGCTCACGGCGCTGCTCAACCGCCTGCACCCCGGCGACGTCGTCACGGTCACCCTGACAGGTGCCAACGCGCCCAAGACACCACTCTCGGTCACGCTCGGGGTCGGAGCGGCCCGGTGACCGACCGCGCGTCCAGCGCGGAACGATGGCAGCGGGCTGTGTCTCTCAATCGCCGGGGTCGAGCGCATCGACGACCTCGAGCCGTTGTGGCTGGCCCTCCATCGTCACCACCGCGAGGTGGCCGCCGTACCCGTCCAGGCGGACGACGGACTCTCGTAGGAGCTGTGCCGCGCCAACGACCGCCGGCACATCGAGGCCGGCGATGGGTTCCTGATCATGGCCGATCGGCACGGCATCACCACCGGCTACACGATGGTGGTGTTGCGCGCCGGACCCGATGACACGTACCCGTTCACCGACCGTTTTGCCGAGGTGCCCACGCTGGTCGTCTCACCTGATGAGCGCGGGCGGGGGGTCGGCAGCGCGCTCCTCGATGCCGTTGACGCCGAGTTGGCGGTCCGCGGGATCAGCGACCAAGTGATCTCGGTGATGGCCGGAAATGCGGATGCCCAGCGGCTTTACGAACGTCGTGGGTTCGTACCGGGCGAGATCCTCCTGTTTCGCGTGGGGGCACCGACCGCAGGATGATCGCCGTGGCGCGTCGGTCATTGGCGACGGCGTGGTCAGGTGCCCCGAGCCGATGCCACAGCAACGTCATCGGGTGCGGGTCCCCCACGAGCGCGACGCACCGCGTGGGTCCATTCCGGAAGCATGAGCCCGGCGCCTGCGAAAAAGCACAGGGCACCCAGGAACGTGCCGAGGTTCGCCCACCGGGGGTCCACGGCCCGGGAGCTGCCAGGCAGGACGTAGCTGGCGATCGCGGAGACCATGAAGAAGACCGATCCGATCATGTTCAGCCAGGAGATCTCCCACGCGAGCGACCCCGGCTCGAGCTCCAACAGCGGTCCAAGCGCGAGGATCGCGAACCCGCTGGAGACCAGGAATAGGATCGAGCCCACAAAGTCGGGCACCCACACCAGGCGGTGCGTCTGCGCCTCGGTCAGGGTCGTGGCGATCGCAAACGCCGTGCTCGCGTTGAAGGCGAGCGTGCCCGGGAACTGCGTCGCCGCCGCCAACCAACCGCGATCATGCGGGACCCACGCGCGCACGACCACCACCCGCCGCGTGTGGTCGTCACCGTCCGGGGGCGGCACCATCGCGGGGCTCTGGGCCTGGAGCAACTGTGCAAACGAGGCGGCCGTGAAGAAGATCGAGCCGACGAAGAACGTGATCGCATCCGGGACGTCGCCGACCGCGTTGACGTACCAGGGCATCGTGCCGAGCGCGAAGCACGCGGAACCGATCATGAACAGCACCGCGATCGCCATGTTCAGTCGCCACGGGGCAACTCTCATCGGACGCGCCGTTCACAGCAGGCGCGTCCACGCCGCGCCCCGACGCACCGCGACGGCCACGGCGCGCGTGGCGTGTGATGCACCGCCATGATCGCCCTAGTGGCGGAAACCTTCCTTGTGGATCGCCGACGGGGTCCGCTCGGGCTCGATGGCAAAGTTGTTCAGCACGTCGTGAAGGTTCGCCAACAGCAGCCGGGCGAGGTCACGGCTGAACCCGTGCCGCACGACGATCCGGCAGACCACCAGATCCGAGCGGTTGTCCTCCATCGTGTACGCGGGCACCTGCCAGCCGTACTCACGCAGGCGTGCCGATAGCTCAAACAACGTGAAGTTCTGCCCCGGACGCAGCGACCACGACAGCACCGGCAAGTCGGATCCGTCCGTGATGATCTCGAACGGCCCGATCGACCCGATCTCGCCGGCCAGGAACTTGGCGACATCCTGCGCCGTTTGGTGGATCTTTCGGTATCCGGCGCGACCGAGGCGCACGAAGTTGTAGTACTGGGCGACGATCTGGCCGCCGGGCCGGGAGAAGTTGATCCCGAACGTAGGCATCTCGCCGCCGAGGTAGTTGACCCGGAAGATCAGCTCCTCCGGCAGCTCTTTCGTGTCGCGCCAGAGCACCCAGCCGACGCCGAGTGGCGCGAGGCCGTACTTGTGCCCGGACGCGTTGATCGACTTAACCCGCGGCACGCGGAAGTCCCATTCGAGGTCGGGCTGAAGAAACGGAGCGACGAACCCGCCGCTGGCGCCGTCCACGTGGATCGGAATGTCCAGCCCCGTGCGCTCCTGCAGGTCGTCGAGCGCCGCGCCGATCTCGGCGATGGGCTCGTAGTCGCCGGTGTACGTCGAGCCGAGAATGCCGACGACGGCGATCGTGTTCTCGTCGCAGCGCTTGACCGCTTCCTCCGCGCTCAGGATGAACCGGTCGCCCTCCATCGGAACGAGGTGCTCCTCGACGTTCCAGTAGCGGGCGAAC
>Ga0307373_10013659_pt1 | contig 11320 bp, 8 predicted proteins | sample OX2MG_FD_202534 | JGI IMG/M metagenome (GOLD analysis project Ga0307373, IMG submission 202534) | Soil microbial communities from Risofladan, Vaasa, Finland - OX-2 | ecosystem: Environmental > Terrestrial > Soil > Coastal area > Acid sulfate soil | place: Finland: Risofladan, Vaasa | collected... | reverse complement strand
GTGCACGGCGGCGATCGCGAGAATGCGGTTCACGGAGTGCTCGAGCGCCTCGCGCGGATCGACTCCCTCGGCGCGCGACTGGAGGCGGAGCAGCGACGCCACGGTCTGCAGGTTGTTCTTCACGCGATGGTGGATCTCTTGCGCGAGCACGCCGCGCATCACGGCGCGGCCGTGCTCGAGCGCGACGGCGGCGTGGTGGGCGATCGCCTCGAGCAACGCGCGGTCGTCGGCGGAGAAGGGCGCGTCGCGATCGGCGACCAGCTCGCCGATCACGCGGCGCTTCCAGCGCAGGGGCGTCCGCACCGCGTGCTTTCCGGCCCGGCCCTCCGGCCAGGCGATGCGGCCGTCCTCGAGCACGAGCGCGGCGCCGGTCGCGTGGACGGCGTCCATCGTCGTCTTGACGATCGCCTCGAGCGACTCTTCGAGATAGAGCGACTGCGAGACCGCCTCGGAGATGCGCGCAAGGGCTTCGAGCTCCGCGACGCGGCGCTGCGCCTGCGCATACAGCTCCGCGTGGACGATCGTCTGGGCAACCTGATCCGCGATCGCCTGGAGCAGCTCGATCTCCGAGTCGGAGTAGACGCGCGGCACGCGGGTCCGCACGTTGAGCGCGCCCTCGAGCCGCTCGCCGCGCACGAGGATCGGCACGGCGAGGATCGACTCGTACTGCGACTCGGGCAGGTTGGCGAAACCCTTGAAACGCGGATCGAGATGCGCCTGTGAGGGGATCATCACGGGCGAGCGCTCCGCAGCGGCAGTGCCGGTGATGCCCTCGCCGGGCCGCAAGCGCGGACGGCGGGTCATCTCCGCAATCGCGGTGCCGTGCGTCGCACGGAGGACGAGTTCGTCAGTTCGCTCGTCGTAGAGGTAGACGAAGCACGCGTCGGCGCGAAGCGCGTCCGCGACCTTCGTCGCGACGAGGTCGAGGACCTCCTCGAGATCGAGGGTCGAGTTGACCGCAGCGGTCGTCTCGGTCAGCAGGCGGAGGTGCCGCTCGGTGGCGCTCACGGGCCCATCGTAGGGAGCCTGCGTACCCGCTCCGGGCCGATCGGCGTTCTCCATCTGTGGAGACGCGCCTCGAGCGCCCGGGCAGGAGAACGACCCGGGTTAACAAACCTTTTACGCCAAGCACGGCAATTTCCTTGCACGCCGGAAATACGGTCAACACCATGAGCGCCCTCGCCATCGACCTCCGTCGCACCGCCGGCTACATCGTGGCCGACCGTCACGGACGGCTCGTCGGCAAGGTCGAGTGCCCCATGTACGGCACGACTCCGGACGTCCCTGACGCCCTGTCCGTCAAGTCCGGCCTCTTCTCGCGGCGCCGGCGCATGGTGCCCGCGGACACGATCGAGCAGATCGACGGCTCGAGCGGCGTGATCGGCCTCCGGGTCGACCGCGAGAGCATCCGCAGCTTTCTCTAGTACGACTCTCCCGCGCCTGGCACAATCGGGGCGGCTCGTCCCCTGCGGAGACGAGTCCAACTGACGGCCGACCGCGAGTCGCTTCGGGCGGCTCGTGGTCGTTAGCGGCCGAATATGGGCTCCCCTGTGTTCAGAGAACCGGCAGGTACTTCTTCATCTCCCAGTCGGTGAGCTGAACGCGGTATTCGTCCCACTCGGCGCGCTTGAGCTCGACGTAGCGGTCGAAGATGTGGGGGCCGAGCGCCTTTCTCGCGAGCTCGGAGCGGGACAGCTCGTCGATCGCCTCGCCGAGCGTCTCGGGCAGGGAGACGATTCCGCGCTCCCGCCGCTCGTCCGGGGTGAGGTGGTAGAGGTTCGTCTCCATCGGGTCGGGCAGCTCGTAGCCCTGCTCGATCCCCTCGAGGCCCGCGTGGAGCAGGCAGGCGAAGGTGAGGTACGGGTTGCAGGCCGGATCCGGGCAGCGCAGCTCGGCGCGGGTCGCGTTCTCCGAGCCAGGCTTGTAGAGCGGGATACGGATGAGCGCCGAGCGGTTCCGCTGCGACCAGGCGACGTAGACCGGCGCCTCGTAGCCGGGGACGAGCCGCTTGTAGGAGTTCACCCACTGCGCGAACACCGCCGCGATCTCGCGCGCATGGCGCAGCTGCCCCGCGATGAACGCCTTGCCGGTCGCCGAGAGGTGCCACTTGTCGTCGGCGTCGAAGAACCGGTTGCGACCGTCGGTGAAGAGCGACTGGTGCGTGTGCATGCCCGAGCCGTTCTCGCCGAACAACGGCTTGGGCATGAAGGTCGCGTGAAAGCCGTGCTGCTTCGCGACGTCCTTCACGACGAGCCGGTAGGTGAGCATGTAGTCCGCCATGTCGAGCGCTCCGGCGAAGCGGATGTCGATCTCGTGCTGCGACGGGCCGACCTCGTGATGGTGGTACTCGACCGGGATGCCCATCTGCTCGAGCGCGCGGATCGTGTCGCGACGGATCGTGGTCGCCGCGTCCATCGTCGTCTGCGCGAAGTAGCCGCCCTCGTCGAGCGTCTCGGTGCCCTTCTCGTCCTTGAAGAGGAAGTACTCCGCCTCGGGGCCGACGTTGAACGTGTCGAAGCCCATCGCCTTCATCCGGTCGAGCGCGAGACGCAGCACGTGGCGCGGATCGCCTCCGAACGGGTCGCCGTCCGGCGTGACGATGTCGCAGATCATGCGCCCTGTCAGGCCGTCGGGGAGGATGCGGAACGTGCTCGGATCGGGGATCGCGACCATGTCCGACTCCTCGATCGCGTTGAAGCCGGTGACGGAGGAGCCGTCGAAGCCCATCCCGTCGTCGAGCGCCCCCTCGACCTCGTTCGTCGTGATCGAGAAGCTCTTCAGGAGGCCTTCGATGTCAGTGAACCAGAGCAGCACGTCCTCGATGCCGCGCTCCTTGATCTCCTTCAGCACGTCCTTGCGGGCTTGCGGGTCGGACGTCGCCCGATTCTTGCTCTCCACCTGCGCCATGACTGCCTCCTGGTCGCTCGACGCGAATGAGCCTACACCGGCTCCGTCGCTACGCTCGACCCATGGTGACGGGCAGGCGCACGGTGGTCGAGTCGCCCCTCGCCCGGCTCGCCGCAGCGGTCTCGCGCCACCGGCGGGGCGTCGTCGGGACCTGGCTCGTGCTCCTGCTCGCGGGCGGCTGGTTCTCGCTGCACCAGAGCGACCACCTCTCGGGCGGCGGCTGGGAGGTTCCGGGCAGCCCGTCGCTGGCCACCGCCGCGGCGCTCGACCGCTTTCCGGGGGTGACGCCGCCCGCCTTCACGCTTCTCGTGACCGGCGCCCCCGCGGCCGTCAGGGCCCGCCTGACCGCGGTCACACCGCTCGTCCGCCGCGACCCGAGCCTCCGGCTCGGGCGACCGCGCTTCCTCGGCGCCGGCGCCGCGCTCGTTCCGATCGCCTACGAGGGCGCCGCGTCGGGGTCGATCGACGAGGCGACACGCCTCCGGCATGCGCTCGTCCAGACGACGCCGTCGGTCCAGACGCGCGTCATCGGTGAGCCCGCGATCTGGTCGAACTTCCAGACGGTCTCCAAGCAGCAGCTTGCTCGCGGCGAAGCGCTCGGGTTCCCGCTCATCCTGCTGATCCTGCTCGCCGGCTTCGGCACCGCGGCGGCGGCGCTCGCGCCCGTCTCGCTCGGCGTCGTCGCAGTCTTCCTCAGCGGCTCGGTGATCTACTGGCTCTCGCGGTCGTTCTCGATCTCGGTCTACGTCACGAACATGGCCTCGATGATCGGGATCGGGGTCGCGGTCGACTACTCGCTGTTCATCGTCAGCCGCTTCCGGCGCGAGCTGCGCGCCGGGGCGTCGAGAGACGAGGCGCTCGAGCGCGCGCTCGCGAGCTCGGGTACCGCCGTCGTCTTCAGCGGCGCGACCGTCGCGGTCTCGCTGGCGGCGCTCTTCGCGATCGACGTGAACGCGCTCCGCTCGATGGCGGTGGGCGCGATCGTCGTCGTGTGCGTCTCCGTGCTCGCTTCGGTGACGCTGTTACCGGCGTTGCTCGGCGCGGCCGGAACGCGAATCGACCGGTTCCGGCTTCCCCTCCCCTGGCGGACGGGAGAGGAGGGCAGCGACGCATTCTGGTCGCGCTGGGCGCGCGGCATCATGCGCCGCCCGGTCGTCGCGATCGTCGCGGGCGCCGCCGTGATGCTCGTCATCGCGTCACCGCTGCTCGCGATGAAGACCTTCAACCGCGGACTCGACGAGCTCCCCGCGTCCGCGGAGGTGCGCGTCGCGACCGAGCGCGCGCAGGCGCTCGCGGGCGCCGGCTTCGCGTCGCCCGTGCACGTCGTCACCACGACGCGGCCGCTCGCCCTCGCCCGCGAGATCGCGGCGCTGCCGGGTGTTGCGAGCGTGAGCCGGCCGGCGCGCTCGAGCGACGGCCATAGCTGGCTCGTCGACGCGCGGCTCTCGGTGCAACCGGAGTCCCAACCCGCGCGCGACATCGTCGGCCGGATCGTGCGCGCCGCAGGGCCCGGTGCGCTCGTCGGCGGGTCGACCGTCTTCGACCTCGACGTCGAGCACGCGATCATCGGCGGCCTCTGGAAGATGCTGCTCTTCATCCTCGCGGCCTGCTACGTCGTGCTCCTGCTTCTGCTGCGCAGCGTCGTGTTGCCGCTGAAGGCCGTGGCGGTGAACCTGCTGAGCGTCGGAGCGGCCTACGGCGTGCTCGTCGCGGTCTTCCAGTGGGGCTGGCTCGACTGGACCGGCTACAGGGCGCCGGGGTATGTCGACACCGTCGTGCCGGCCCTCGTGCTCGCCGTGACGTTCGGGCTCTCGATGGACTACGAGGTGTTCCTGCTCACCCGGATCCGAGAGCGCTGGCTCGTCCACGGCGACAACGAGCGCGCCGTCGCGGAAGGTCTCGTCGGCTCCGCCCGGACGATCACGAGCGCAGCCGCGGTGATGGTCGCGGTGTTCGCCGCCTTCGCGATCGCGGGCGCGCCGTCGCTGAAAGAGCTGGGAGTCGGCCTCGCGGTCGCGATCCTGCTCGACGCGACGCTCATCCGGCTCGTGGTCGTGCCCGCCGCGATGCGGCTGCTCGGCGACTGGAACTGGTGGCTGCCCGGCGCCCTCGAACGCCTCCTTCCGGCCGCGGGGCACTAACCTCTCCCGGATGCGGATCCTCGTCACCGGCGGCGCGGGCTTCATCGGCTCGCATTTCGTCAAGCGGCTCCTGCGAGGCGGCGACGACGTCGTCGTTCTCGACAAGCTGACGTACTCCGGGAACCGCGCGAATCTGCCTTCCGAGGTGGAGCTCCACGTCGGCGACGTCGCCGAGCGGGCCGATGTCGACCGCGCCGCGCGCGGCTGCGATGCGATCGTCAACTTCGCCGCCGAGACGCACGTCGACCGCTCGATCCTCAGCGCCGAGGACTTCGGTCGCGCGGAGTTCCGTGGCACGCAGGTGCTGCTCGAACACCTGCGCGGGACCGGCATCCGGCTCGTGCAGGTCTCGACGGACGAGGTCTACGGCGACCTCGAGTCGGGAGGCGCCTCGGTCGAGACCGACGCGCTGCGACCGTCGAGCCCCTACAGCGCGGCGAAGGCATCGGGCGACCTCCTCGTGTCGGCGTATGCGCGCACGTTCGGGGTCGACGCGTGCGTCACGCGCGGTTCGAACACGTACGGGCCGAACCAGTACCCGGAGAAGTTCATCCCGCTGTTCGCCACGAATGCGCTCGACGGGGAGCCGTTGCCGCTCTACGGCGACGGCCGGCAGGTACGCGACTGGCTCTTCGTCGAGGACCACTGCTCGGGCATCGAGCTCGTCCTCCGCTCGGGCGTGCCCGGCGAGGTCTACAACGTCGGCGGCGGCGACGAGCACGAGAACATCGAGGTCGCCGCCCGCATCATCGAGCTCACCGGCGCCGACCGCTCGCTCCTGCGCAGCGTCCCGGACCGCCCCGGCCACGACCGGCGGTACTCGCTCGACACGACGAAGGTGCGCGCGCTCGGCTGGGCTCCCCGGAAGCCGTTCGAGGAGGGCCTGCGCGAGACCGTCGCGTGGTATCGCGACGGCCGGGCCTGGTGGGAGCCGATCAAGTCGGGCGAGTACCGCGCCTACTACGAGCGCCAGTACGCCGAGCGGCTCGCCGGCTCCAGCCCCGCCCCTTTCTGAGACGCCGGTTCCGGACGCCGCCACGGCGAAAAGCGGGTCCCGACGGAGGAATCCCGGCCGGAGTACCCAAAAAAGACCTGCTAGCGTGGTTTCGCTCCGCTGGGGTCGGTGGAGCCGGCCCCCTTCCTGCCGCATTCGAGATGCTTCGTCGCACGCTCTTCATCGTTGTCCTCGCCGCGCTCTCCGCGGCGGGCTCCGCTGCGGGCGCGCCCGCAGGCGCGACGGCGCCTGCGGTCTGCTCGACCTCGTGCTTCGCGGCGCCGAGCGGCTCCGGGCCGCTCCTCGTCTTCACCGGCCACGGCTGGGGCCACGGCGTCGGGATGAGTCAGTACGGCGCCTACGGCTACGCCGAGCACGGCTGGAGCGCACAGCAGATCCTCGCGCACTACTACCCGGGCACGACGGCCGGCACTGCGCCCGTCTCGATCGTCCGCGTCCTGCTCGCGGACAGGAAGAAGAAGCTCACGCTCTCGTCGACGGTGCCCTTCCGGGTCCGCGACGGACTTGGCGCGTGGCACACGCTCGCCGCCGGCCCGGTCGTCCTCGATCCCACGCTCCAGCTCACGGTCGACGGCCAGACCGCCCCGCAGGCGCTCACGCCGCCTCTGACCTTCCGGCCGGGCGCCGGCGGCCCGCTCACGCTGCGGCTCCCTTATCGCGGGCAGATCCAGGTGGACGTCGTCGACGGCAAGCTGCGCGCGATCAACGTCGTCGGACTCGAGAAGTACCTCTACGGCGTCGTCCCCTCCGAGATGCCGTCGAGCTGGTCGCCGGAGGCGCTGAAGGCGCAGGCGATCGCCGCGCGCTCGTACGCGATGGCGACGCGCCAGGTCGGCGCGCCCTACGACCTCTACTCCGACACGCGCAGCCAGATGTATCTCGGGATCTCGCACGAGCAGCCCGCGACGAGCGCGGCGGTCGACGCGACCAAGGGCCAGATACTCATGTACGGCGGCAAGATCGCGACGACGTACTTCTCGTCGACGTCCGGCGGGATGACGGAGTCCGCCGCGGACTGGACCGGCGTCCCGGTGCCGTACCTCGTCTCGGTGCCCGATCCGTACGACACGGTCTCGCCGTATCACGACTGGGGCCCCGTGCCGGTCACCGGCAAGACCGTCGCGAAGGCGCTGAAGCTTCCGGGGCCGTTGAGCGACATCACGACGACGCTCGGCCCGACGGGGCGGGTGGAGAGCGTCGACCTGCTCGCGCGGTCGCTCGACGTGCCCGTGCTCGGGACGACGTTCCGCGACGCGCTCGGCCTCCGCTCGACGTGGTTCGACGTCGGCATCCTGTCGCTCGCCCCGCCGGTGCCGAGCCCTCCGGTTCCGTACGGGGCAACGGTCGAGCTCAGCGGCGTCGTCCGCGGCGTAAACGGCGTCTCGCTCGAGCAGCGCACCTCCCTTGCTTCGTGGGGTGCCGTCGGACCGGTGACGCCGGCGCTCGACGGCTCCGTCCACCTGACCGAGCAGCCGACGATCACGACCGACTATCGGCTCGCGACGCCGGCGGCGGCGGCGGGCTTCGTCCGCATCCGCGTCACGCCGCTCGTCACGATCACGACCTTCGCGACCGACCAGGTGCAAGGCACTATTGAGCCTGTGCTTCCCGGCGCACCGGTGCAGGTTCAGCAGCAGGCGCCCGACCTCACGTGGACGAACGTCGCCACGGGAGTCGTGAACGCCGACGGCACGTTCGCCGTCCCGGTCCAGCTCGCATCCGGCGGGACGTTCCGGGTCGTCGTCGCACCCGGGCATGGGTACTGGCCCGGGACGACGACACCGCAGATCGTGGCGCGCTGATGCCCCGCCTCCTGCTGGCCCTGTCCGTCGCGGCGCTCGCCGTCGCGGCACCGGCCGCTGCCTTCACTCCGTCCGACCCACTCGCGCCGAAGCAGTGGTATCTGACGGAGGACCACGCGTTCGACGCGTGGACGACGCCGCCTCCGAACCTCGTTCCCGTGAAGGTCGCCGTCGTCGACTCCGGGATCGACGCGACTCTGCCCGATTTCGCGGGCCGCATCGCCGACGCGCGCAGCTTCGTCGGCGGCAACCCGCTCGTCGACACGGACGGCCACGGAACGTTCGTCGCCGGCGAGATCGCGGCGAACCTCGACACGCAGGGGATCGCCGGCATCGCGTACACCGCGCAACTCCTGATCGCCAAGGTCGTGAAGCCCGATGGGACGATCCCGCTGCAGGCGGAGGCCGATGCGATCCGCTGGGCGGCCGATCAGGGTGCACGCGTGATCAACCTCAGCCTGGGCGGCGTTCGCGATCCCTCGCACCCGAACCGCGACACGTATTCGCCGCTCGAGGCGAGCGCCGTCGCCTACGCCTACTCGAAGGGCGCCCTGCTCGTCGCGGCCGTCGGCAACGGCGACGAGGCGTTCTCGCAGCCGTGGCCGTACGCGAGCTATCCGGCCGCCCTGCCGCACGTCGTCGGGGTGAGCGCGCTCACGCGAACCGGCAACGTGCCCGACTATTCGAACCGCGACCCGATCTACAACGACATCTCCGCGCCGGGATCCGGGATCTTCTCGACGTTCCCCTTGGCGCTGACGGCGCTCACTCCCGCGTGCCCTGACCAGGGCTTCTCGGACTGCGGCAGCGACGAGTACAGAAACGCCGAGGGCACCTCGTTCGCGGCGCCGCAGGTGTCGGCCGCGGCGGCCCTGCTGCTCGCCGTCAACCCGCTGCTGACGAACGGCCAGGTCGCGGCCCTGCTCGAGCACACCGCCGACGACGTGAACGCGGCCACCGGCTGCCCGCGCTGCGCGCTCCTGCGCGACCCGCTGAGCGGGTGGGGTCGCCTCGACGTCGCGAAGGCGATCGAGGCGCTCGCCGGCCCGCTGCCGCCCGCCGACCACTACGAGACGAACGACGACGCCGGCACGCAGGCCCACACCCTGTGGGGCAAGCAGTGGCATCTGACCGCGACGCTCGACTACTACGACGACCCCGTCGACGTGTACCGGATCGCGCTCGCGAAGGGCGAGCGCCTCGGCGCGAAGCTGAGCGGCTGGAGCGGCGCGAACGTCGACCTCGTGCTCTGGAAGCCCTCGACCACCAGCATCAACGATCCGCGTGAGCAGACCCTTCGCGCTGCGCAATCCGTCTCGCCGGGCAGCACGCAGCACGTGACGTTCACGGCGCCGGGACGAGGCTGGTACTACCTCGAAGCGAAGGTCGCGTCGCCCGGCTTCGGCCTGTACTCGCTCGCGTTCACCAAGACCACGCCGCGCAAACGCTAGCCGCCTACTGGTTCTCGAGCAGCTCGTCCTCGTTCACCGCGCGCACCACGCGGGCGGGATTCCCCACGACGAGCATGCCTGCCGGAACGTCCTTCGTCACGACGGCGCCCGCGCCGACGAACGCCTCTTCGCCGATCTCGACTGCCGGGCAGAGGATCGCACCGCCGCCGACGCGGGCTCCGCGCCGGATGGTCGGCCCTTCGATCAGGTCGTGACGGCGTTCGGTGCGGCCCATGAAGTTGTCGTTCGTCGTGACGACGCACGGCGCGATGAAGACGTCGGCCTCGAGCCGCGAGTACGCCGTGATGTACGCCTCCGCCTGGATCTTCGTCCGGTCGCCCACGGTCGTGTCGTTCTCGATCAGCGAGCCGCGGCCGAGCACGACGTCGTCGCCGACCTGCACGCGCTCCCGCACGCACGACTGGTCGCCGAGGATGACGCGCGCGCCGATACGGCTGCCCGCGAACACGACGGCGCCGGTGGAGACGATCGTCCCGTCGCCGATCTCCGTCGGCGGCAGCGGCTCGCGCTTCGCCGTCGAGCGTGGGGAGAGCGACGGCTGCTTGCCGACGACGGCGTTCTCGAGCACCTTGACGCCCTCGCCCAGCACCGTGCCGGGGTGGACCGTCGCGGTCGGGTGGATCTCGGCGCTCATACGCGCGCGCCGGAGAGCGTCGCCTGCAGCGCCTCGAGCGCGCGGACGACCGCGAGCCCGTCGCGCGCCTCCCGGTGATCGCCGGGGCCCTGTGCGACGAGCCGCAGGAAGTGCGAGCACTCGAGGCGCAGCGGCTCGTCATTCGGGATGCGCGGGCTGAAGATGTCGCCGGTGCGCGTGCTCCATTCGCCGTAGGTCTCCGCCGGCTGCCACGGCCCCTTCTCGTACACCGTCACCTTGCGCTCGAGCGACATGTCGTCGAACACGACCATCTTGTCCTTCCCGACGACCGTGATCCGCCGCATCTTGTGTGGATCGAGCCAGGAGAGATGCATGTGCGCGATCCGCCCGGACGGGAAGCGTAGGTAGCAGAAGACGACATCCTCGACGCCGGGATTGAGGAACGCGTTGCCGTGCGCCCAGACCTCTTCCGGCTCCTCGTCGAGAAGATGGAGGACGACGGACAGGTCGTGCACACCGAGCGACCAGAGCGCGTTCTCGTCCTTGCGGATCACGCCGAGGTTCTGGCGGTTCCCGTAGATGCAGAGGATCTCGCCGAGGTCGCCCGCGTCGATCAACTGCTTCACCTTCTGGATGCCGGGGTGGTAGAGGAGCAGATGCCCGGGCATCAGGACGAGGTTGCGGTCGGCCGCGAGCGCGACGAGCTCTTCCATTTCGGAGGCGCGCATCGCGGGCGGCTTCTCGACGAAGACGTGCTTGCCCGCCTCGAGCGCCTGCTTCGAGAGCGCGAAGTGCGTCGGCACGGGCGTCGCGACGACGACGGCGTCGAGATCGCCGGAGGCGAGCATCTCGCCGTAGTCGGCGTAGACCTGCACGTTCGGATACCTCGCGCCATAGCGCTCACGGAGCTCGGAGTCGAGATCGCAGAGCGCGGCGAGCGTGCCCAGCTCGTCGAAGTTGCGCGCGAGGTTCGGCCCCCAGTAGCCGAGCCCGACGAGGCCGACCCTCATAGCTTGAAGACCTTCTCCGAGGCCGTGCCCTTCGCGCCGGTCGCGTTGCGCAAGTCGACGACGAGGCTCGCGTCGTCGACGAGCTGCGCGTAGTCGATCGCCGAGTGGTCGGTGACGACGACGACGCAGTCGTACGCTGCGGGCTCGTACGCGACGCTCGTCATCTCGAGACCGTGCTCCGTGAACCGCGCGACGTGCGGATCGTGGTAGGCGACGTCCGCACCCGCGTTCTGGAGCAGCGAGATGAGCTTCAGCGCGGGCGACTCGCGCATGTCGCCGATGTCGGGCTTGTACGCCACGCCGAGCACGAGCACCTTCGAGCCTTTGAGCGAGCGCTGCTTTGCGTGGTTCAGCGCCTGCGAGACGAGCGAACGGCAG
>Ga0307373_10013658_pt1 | contig 11321 bp, 9 predicted proteins | sample OX2MG_FD_202534 | JGI IMG/M metagenome (GOLD analysis project Ga0307373, IMG submission 202534) | Soil microbial communities from Risofladan, Vaasa, Finland - OX-2 | ecosystem: Environmental > Terrestrial > Soil > Coastal area > Acid sulfate soil | place: Finland: Risofladan, Vaasa | collected... | reverse complement strand
GGGCGGAGGCTCGGGGATTTGAACCCCGGAAGGGCGCGAACCCTAACCGCATTAGCAGTGCGGCGCCATAGACCGGACTAGGCGAAGCCTCCCGGCGACCGAACGGTCCGCCTCAGCGTACCGGTGCCGGCGACGGCGCCGCAAAGCACATCGCCAGTTCCCGCTGGCGCGGGGCTGGCCCGCTCAGCCGGCCTCGATCACCTCGTAATCGCCGTGCGCGTAGGCCTCCCGGATCTTCGTCTTGGCGAACTTGCCGACGCTGGTCTTGGGAACCTCGGAGATGAACGACCATCGTTCCGGCAACTGCCAGCGCGGCACCCGGTCAGCCAGGAAGTCCCGCAGCTCGCCGACGGTGACGGACGCGCCCGCGCGCAGCACGACCGTGGCCAGCGGCCGTTCCCCCCACTTGTCGTCGGGCACCCCGATCACCGCCGCCTCCATGACGTCCGGGTGGGCCATGATGGCGTTCTCCAGCTCCATCGAGGAGATCCACTCCCCACCCGACTTGATCACGTCCTTGGCGCGGTCGGTCAGGGTGACGAACCCCAGCGGGTCGATGGTTCCCACGTCGCCGGTGCGCAGCCAGCCGTCATGGAACTTGGCTGGGTCGTCGTCCTTGTAGTACGAGCCGGTCACCCAGGGGCCGCGCACCTCGACCTCGCCCACCGCGACCCCGTCGTGGGACAGCGCGACGCCTTCGTCCCCGACCAGCCGGGCCTCCACAGTGCAGATCAGCCTGCCCTGGGTGTCCCGGTAGCGCCACGCCTCCGCCGCGGGCGTGCCCGCGGGCGGGTGCGCCACGCTGCCGATCGGGGAGGTCTCGGTCATCCCCCAGGCCTGCACGATGAGCACGCCGAGCTCGTTCTCGAACGCCTCCATCAGGGAACGGGGCACGGCGGACCCGCCACAGGGGACCATCCGCAGCGACGACAGGTCGCCGCCGTGCGCCCGCACATGCTGCAGCAGCGCGTTCCAGATCGTGGGCACCGCACCGGCCAGGGTGGGACGCTCGGCCTCGATGAAGCGTGCCAGCGGCTCCGGCTGCAGGAACCGGTCCGGCATGACCAGGTCGGCCCCGCACAGGACCGCCGCATAGGGGAGCCCCCACGCATTGGCGTGGAACATGGGCACCACGGGCAGCACGCGATCGCGTTCGGACATCCCCAGTGAGTTGCCCATGCAGACGCCCATGGAGTGCAGGTAGGCAGAACGGTGGCTGTACACGACCCCCTTGGGCAGCCCGGTGGTTCCGCTGGTGTAGCACATGGCGGCGGCGGACCGCTCGTCCAGGTCCGGCCAGCCGAAGGAGCTGGGCGCTGCCGCCAGCAGTTCCTCGTAGGAGTGCACCTGGACGCCGGGGTGGGTCAGTTTCTCCGCATGGGCGGCCAGTGCCTCGCCACCCGGCCCGGTGATGACCACGTGCCGGATCGTCTCCGTCTGGGGCAGCACCGCGGCCAGCAGCGGCACCAGCGTGGGGTCGCAGATGACCACGTGGTCAGCGGCGTGGTTGGCGATGTAGGCGAGCTGGCCGGGGTCGAGCCGGAGGTTCAGCGTGTGCAGGACCGCGCCCATGGACGGGATGGCGAGGTAGGCCTCCAGGTGCTCGGAGTTGTTCCAGAGCAGGGTGGCGGCCCGCTGGTCGGCGTCGACCCCCAGGGCGCGCAGCGCGTTCGCGAGCCGCGCCGCCCGCTCGGCCGTCTGCGCGTAGGTCTGGCGCCGGACACCGTCCTCGGTGCACGTGACGACCTCGCGCCCGCCGAACACCGTAGTGCCATACCGCATGATGCCGGCGACGGTCAGCGGCACATCCATCATCGTGCTAAGCACGGCCACCTCCTATGGGGCCACAGCGCACCAGGCCGTCACGGCTCAGGTGCGCATCATCGTCCTGGCTGGGATCGTGCCATGCCAGGACCGAAACGTCACCCTTCCAGCAGGTCGGTGTCGATCCGCAGCTTGGCCACCGCCCGGGAGACCGTGCTCTTGACCGTTCCCTGGCTGATCCCGAGGAACTGCGCGATCTCGGCCTCGCTCATGTCGGCGTAGTAGCGGAGCACCACAGCTATCCGCATCTTGGCCGGGAGCCGGTCCAGCGCCCGCCGCAGCACGTCCTGGAGCGCGCTGTCGCTCGCGTGGTCGCCGACCGCCTGGTCGGGGATCTCGTCGGTGGGGTACTCCTCCAGGCGGCGCCGCCGCCACGACGAGATATGCGTGTTCACCATGGCCCGGCGGACGTAGCCGTCCAGCGCCGCCCGGTCCTCGATGCGGTCCCACGCCTGGTAGGTCTTGGCCAGGGCCGACTGGACCAGATCCTCCGCGTCCGCGAGGTTGTGGGTGAGCAGGTAGGCCATGCGGAGCAGGGAGCCGCTGCGGCTGGTCACGTAGTCGCGGAAGCCGGGGTCGTCCGGCCGGGACGCGGGCCGGGGCGTCGGCGCGTGCGCACCGGACCCCGCCATCGTCCCGTGCGCCTCAGCCACCGCGTGATCGCCCCCGACGCTCACAAGGCAACCGTACCCACCCGGGACCCTCAGGCCACAGTCACCACGCGTCAGGAATAGGGCTCCTGCCTGCGGTTTTGATCGGCAACCGCCGGGCGGGGGGCCCTTTCAGCGACCGTGGTGAACTTTTGGCGGATACGGCTGGGAAGTCGGGACAATCACGGGAATGCCACCCGCTGGATCAGGCCTTCGCCGCGAAGTTGGTCGTGGCCAGGCCCTGGCCGCCACTCCAGATCTCGAACCCCGCCTCGATGTTCTCCATCCACCATGTGGGCTGGACCCAGCCGCGCCGTTCCGCGGCCCTGATGAACGGATGCAGCCTCAGGTGACTCACACCCGTGGTGCGGCTCAGGCGGCGGAACTGGATGTAGTTCCATGTGACCGGGACGCCCTTGTGGTGGGCGACCCAGTGCTCGACGCAGTAGCGGCCGTGCCTGATCCAGATCTTCGGGCCGACGCACGGCGGCAGGAAATGAGTGTTCAGCCAGATCATCAATTCGGCGCCATCGGCCTGACCCGTGGTCATGGCGGTCTTGCCGAACCAGATGTCGAACGCGGCGTTGTACTGGCCACGGGCGGATTCCTTGGTCTGCCAGGTGACCTGTGGCCGGGACAGCTTGGTGACCTGCATGGGCAGAACGGTGCCTGGCGAACACACTCTCCATGAGCAGCCATAAAAGACATTCGGGAAGGCGACAACCCGGCCGAGATGGTCGAACCCCGCCCGCTGCGTGACACGGAAGCTGGGCAAATGGTCGTTATTGGTCAGGCACTGCGGGCGCTGGCCGAGCCAGTAGTCGTTGCGCAGTGTGAACCGGGGACCCGACAGGCTGTGCACCGTCATGTGCTCGCCCGGCACGCACAGTGTCGTGGTTTGCGCGGGCGGCGGGGCGGCGGCCAGGACCGGGGATGCAGACAGGGTCACGGCGGGCACAGCGACCGCCGCCAGGACGCTGACGAGCCTGCCTGTGCGCATCTGGCATCCTTTCGGGAGGGAGCGACATTAGCAGGACGTGCTGGGGTGACTACTGCTGTACCGGAAGAAAGTCACAAAACAGTTACCGGTCCACCTGGGGCCGGTCATGAGTGGATAGAAAGGAAAAGATCGCCCTAAACCGGACTGTGCGGCACTGTCGTTACCTATCTGCCCTGGGGTAAATGTATGACCTGTCGCACCGCAGAAGCCCAAACCGCTTGACGCGCACATGGCTGGCTACGCATCGTCGATGAACCGGGCGCCGATGCCCGCTGGAGGGCCAGATGCAAGATCGCGGCGGTGACCTCACGTGCTGTGCCCGCTGCGGCGGGCCGGGGACCGCTGCGCGGATCGCGGACAGGCGGCGCTACAAGGCAGCGGTGTTCTCATCCCCGTACCCGGGACTGACCCTGTGGCCCGGCGCCGCGGACCCCGCTGCCCGAACGGAGGGTCTCGGGACATCGGCGCCGTTCCCGGCCGTGGTCACCGGCACCGCCACCGATGTCAGCCCGCACGTGCTCGTTGTCGCCAACGCCGGCGGTGAGCAGCGGTTCAGCCTCCCCACCGGTGCGGTCGCCTGGCGGGGCAAGCTGGTCCCGCCGACCATCATCCGGGCCGGGGACCAGCTGACCGTCCGGATCCCGGCGGGCCGGCGGGATGTGGCGGACAAGATCTGGGTGGGCATCGGCCGGGTCACCGGGACGATCGTGGAACGTCACGGCGACAGCCTGCTGGTGGACGAGGGGGCCACCAAGCCACCGCAGGCCGTGGTCATCTCCCCGGGCGCGTCGTCCCGCATCCAGGTCCGCTTCCCGCGCCTGGAACCGGGCCACCTGGTCGACGTCATCGGTCTGCGCCAGGGCGCGACGCTGGAGGCCCTGCTGCCAGCCACCTCCCAGCCCACCTACCGCGCCGACCGGATGCCCCGCCTGTCACCGGTCACCGGGCTCACCTACGGCAGCATCAGCGGTTCCGCCACCTGGCACGAGCCGACCGGGCTGGCCCCCGCCGAAGGAGTCGCCTACCCCGCGATCGATCCCGCCTCCGGCTGCGCGGAGGCCGCCGCGTCCTCCGGCCCGGGCTGTGCCAGCCTGCCCTACCTGGCCGTCGGCAGCATGCTCCTGGTCCGCAACGAGTGCACCGGGCGGTCCCGGCTGCTGCCGGTGACCGGCTGCGGAGCGGTCGCCCGCCTGTTCTCCGACCGGTGCCTGACCTGTGGCACCTCACCCCGCGGCCGGGTCGCCGACCTGACCCTTGCCAGCTTCGTCGGGCTCGGCGGCGACCTGGAACGCGGCTGCTTCAACGCGGCCATCGCGATTGGAGCGTGACGATGGCCGTCGCCATCCGGGAAATCCAGATCCCCCTGCTGGCCCTCGTCCTGCTGGGCGCCTGCGCGGCCAAGCTCGCGCGGACGGTGCGGACCCGGTCGGTGAACGCGGGCCTGGGCCCCACCGAGCTGTTCCCCCGCCGGCTGCGGCGGCTGGCCGCGATCGCCATCTGCTGCACCGAACTGGCCCTGGCCCCCGCGCTCATCCTCACGGCAGGCCGGTTCGGCAGCCACGAGCGGGGTGACGCGGTGCGGCTGGCCACCGCGGTGCTCTTCCTGATCGCGCTATGCGGGCTGGTGGAGCTGCGCGAGCACCGGCCCGATCTGGGATGCGGGTGTTTCGGCGACCTGAGTGTCAAGCCGGTCGGCATCCGCTCCATCGCCCGGGCAGGGCTGCTGGCGGTCGCGGCGCTGGTGACGATCGGCCTGCCCCCCCTGCACCTGCCGCCGCCCGGCGCCCGGGCCGCCACCGGCCTGGGCATCATGGTCGGCGAACTGCTGCTGCTGGCCCTGCTGTCGCCCGAAGCAGGTGAGGCGCTGATGCGGCTCGGCTACACCGAGCCCTGCGAGCTGCGCGAGTTCACCGCCAAGCGGGCGCTGACCGCGCTGCACCGCAGCCGCCTGTGGCGCAAGCAGTCCGCGCTGGTCACCGGGGAACCGGCCGACATGTGGCGGGAACTGTGCTGGTGGTACCTGGTCTACCCGGCCAGCGGGCAGGCACCGGGCACCTCGCTGGTGTTCGCAGTGCAGGTGAAACAGCATCGCCCGGCCATCCGTTCCGCACTGGCCGGCCCAGAGCCGCCCAGCTGGCCGGGTCAGCCCGTCCCGGATGCCGGGGAGGTCGCGCCCGTTATGCGTTCTGCGGCTTTCTAAGAATCTCTAAGATCGACCGTAGAAAAGGCCATACTCCGGCAGATTCTCAGGCTGGCTGGGCGCGCAGGAACCGCCCGAAGTGCGGGACGGTGAAGGCGATCAGCCCGCGCTCGGAGCTGTAGATCAGCCCCTTCTTGATCAGCCCGTCCCGGGCCGGGGACACGCTGGAGGGCTTGCGGCCAAGTTCGTCGGCGACCAGCGCCGTCTGCACCGGCTCGTCGCCGAGCATCGCCATCGCCCGCATGTACTCACGTTCGGCCGGGGTGGCCCGTTCGTAGCGGCTGCCGAAGAAGCCGATCGCCAGCTCGCCCTCGGCCTGCGGGCTCGCCATCTTCACGTCGCCCGCGGTCACCGGGCTGGCCGCCGCCACGTCCCAGGTCACCTTGCCGTAGGCCTGAACGAAATAGGGGTACCCGTCGGCCGCCTCGAACAGCGCGTCCAGTGCCTCGCGCTCGAAGTCGGCCCCTTCCCGCCGGGCCGGCGCGAGCAGGGCCTGGTCGGCCGCGGCGCGGTCCAGCCGGTCGATCGGCACGTACCGGAACAGCCGCTCCGAGTAGCTCTTGCTCGCCGACAGCACCGACGGCAGGTGCGGCAGCCCGGCCCCGACCACGATCAGGGGACCGCCGGTCTGCGACAGCTCGTGGGTGGCGGCGCACAGCGCCGACACGTCGGCGGGCGGGATGTCCTGCATCTCGTCGACGAACAGGGCGATGCCCACCCCGAGGTCGGTGGCGACCGACGCGGCGTCCGCCAGCAGTTCGGTCAGGTCGATCTCCAGGTCACCGGAATCTGCCCGGCCCCGGGCGGCTGGCACGTCGATCCCCAGGTGCGGGGCGAACGTGCCCTTGGGTGCCTTCGGGTCCCGTGCCGCGAACGCCTTCAGCACGCCGAGAAACTGCTCGATCCGGTCCGGCCCCCGGTGCCGCGGCGCCAGTTCCCTGACCGCCATGTGCAGCGCGCCCGCGATCGGCCGCCGGATCGACTGGTCCGGCCTGGCTTCGATCTTCCCGGTTCCCCACAGCCGCTGCAGTGCCATGGAACGGAACGAATTCAGCAGGACGGTCTTGCCCACCCCGCGCAGCCCGGTCAGCACCATGCTGCGTTCGGGGCGGCCACGGGCGATCCGCTCCAGCACCACCTCGAACTGCCCGAGCTCGCGGTCGCGGCCGGCCAGTTCTGGTGGCCGCTGACCCGCCCCGGGGGCGTACGGGTTCCTCACTGGGTCCACAGCATCGGACTCTATGGGCCGATCTAGAGCAGTCCGTAGATTCGGGTAGAAAGCACGGCCGGCGTGTCGCGGCGGTATTGCTCCCGGCGTATCGCTGCCGGGCGGCCCGGCCTCCCGCCACCAGGCCGGAGGCCGGGCACCGGCGTCAGTGGAACAGCCGCAGCGTGTTGACGGCGTCGTCCACGTAGTAGATGCCATTGGCGGTGGGGGTCAGCGCCAGGCCGAACAGGGCACCCGAACCGGGCGGGCTCCCATGCTTGTCGAGGAAGTGGTGGGCGACCTGCGTGCCCGCCGGGGTGGTCTCGACGATCTTGCCGTCGCCGGCGTTGACGGACAGCACGTTCCCGTTGGGCGCGATGATCAGCCCGAGCGGGGTGTTCAGCTGGCCGCCCGAGGTGATCATGACGCCGGTCCCGGCACTGCCGGGGCGGCTGGTCGCGTTCACGATGGCGGTGATCCGGTTCGCGAGGCTGTCGGCCACGAAGAGCGTGCCGTGCGAGTCGAGGCCTACGCCGGTCGGCCCGATGACCAGCGCGGCCGGGTCGGTCCGCTCACCGAAGCCGGAGCCGATCACGGTGCGGGCGAGCACCCGCGGGGGCTTGCTGCCGCGCAGCTTCAGCAGCAGCCGCAGCACCGTGCCCTTGTGCACGACCTTGCCCTTGGCGGCGACGGTCCCGTTGAGGACGTTGGTGACGAACAGCTCGGAGGCGCCGCCACCGCTGATGGCGGTCATGTCCCACGGGCCGTTGATGCCGTGACCTGACAGGGTCTCGGCGACCTGGCCCATGTTGTTGACGACGATCAGGCACCCGGCCTTGGCCGTCGCGGACATGCCGTTCGTGGTCGGCAGGCTGCCGACCACGACCCAGCCGCCTGGCAGGATGTCGAGCGCCGTGGTGAGGCCGACGCCGCCCGGGCAGGGGCCGTTCAGCGAGGACTTGGTGATGTGCGCGAACACCGTCCGGTGCCCACCGGGAGTGATCTGCACGATCGTGGTCCCGGTGCCCTGCAGGTTCTTGGAGTTGTTGAAGTTGCTGATCAGGATGTTGCCCTTGCCGAGGCTGCCGGAGCTGTGGCGGACCACGGCTACCCCGTAGGGGTTGATGTCCCCGTTGTGCGGGACCGTCGAGGCGATGGTCGTGATCTTGTGGAAATTACCGATGAAAGACGCAGTCGCGAACGCCGGGGCGGCGGACGTCACAGCGAAAAGCGCTGCCGCAGCAGCGCCCGCAGTGACGGCCGAAGCCTGGGTGATGCGATGGGTCAAGGACATGAGTCACCCGCTCCTTCCGAAAAGTCCGATGGCTCACGCTGCGCGGCAACTGCGGCCCGCGGATGGCGGCCACACCGGCCGGTCCGCGCCGGCACGCACAGCACACCTGGTGTTACGCAACATTGCCGCCGGTGGTTCAGGCAAAGCCAGAAGGTTTGCCAACGGGATACGTTGCGGCGCCTTTTGCAGATGAAATCGCAGGTCACGCGGTCTATGAGGCGGCTAGCGGGAAGTGGGCGGGAAGGTCAGGCGGCCCCGCCGCTGTGACCGCCGCCGCTGTCACCGCCGCTGTTCAGCCGGGCCAGGTAGTCGTTGTAGGCGGCCAGATGCTCGTCGTCGTCGATGCCGCGGCCGGCCGCGGGGCTCCCGGCTGTCACCACGTCATCGAAGCGGGCCCGGCGGACCGCCTCCAGCCAGCCTGCCGAAGCCGCGGCCGGCCGCTCGTCCCGGCTCCACATGAGCATGACCAGCATGATGAACCCGAGCATGATCGCGTCGCCAGCGATCCACATGGTGGCCCCCGCCCAGTGCACGTCCTCGACCAGGCCCGGGGACCCTGGCGGCCGCGGGCCGGCGGTGCCGTTCCCGAACCAGGTGCCTGCATAGCCGAGCACCAGCCCGGTGAACGTGTCGACCGGCATGGCCAGCACGAGCACGAGGAGCCGGATCGGGTAGGAGAGCCGCCACCGGATCGGCTCCCGGCCGACAATCGGCAGGAAGAACAGGTACCCCACGACGAGGTACAGCACGTGCTCGGCGTTGTGCAGCAGCTGGTTGCGCAGGATGAGGCCGGTCAGGCCGGTCAGGTGGGTTCCCACCACGGTCGCCACGTAGGCGACGAACCCGAACGGCGGCCAGGTGAGGAAGCTGAGCACGCGCGAGCGCATGACCCGCTTGGCCCACGTGTGCAGCGGGTTCCGGCTCGCGTGCAGGAGCAGGGTGAACGGCTGGCCGACCACCAGCAGCGGCGGCGCGACCATGATCAGCAGCAGGTGCTGGATCATGTGATCCCAGAACAGCACGTCGTCGTAGGCGCCGATGCCGCTCTGCGTGGCGAGCACGACCACCGCCAGGCCCGCCAGGAACATGCCGGTACGCCACCACGGCCAGGGCCGGGCCGGGTGCGCCCGCCCGACCCGCCAGGCACCCCACAGGTAGAGCGCGCCGGCCGCCAGCACGGCAGCCGTCACCGCAGGCGCGAACTCCCACCGGGTGAGAACTGCCTGCCAGCCGAAAGCGGGCAGCATGCGGACCTCCTCCGCCGCGAGCCTACCTACCTGCGTCCCCGGCCGCGCCCGCGGCCGGCTGTATATCCTTGCCGCAGACGATTCCGCGTACCTGGGAGCGGTGGCAGAGTCCGGTTGATTGCAGCTGCCTTGAAAGCAGCCGGTCGTGCAAGCGACCCGGGGGTTCGAATCCCTCCCGCTCCGCCCACCCGGCCTGTGTGGGTCAGATCGTGCCCGCCGGGCGGTGGGGCCAGCTGAAGCCGTCGCCGACCTCAGCGGCCAGGGCGAGGTAGGCGTCCGCGGTAGCCCTGCTCAGCTGGGTCAGGTCCACCTCGGCACCCTCCTCCAGATGAGCGTCGTAGGGAATCCGGGCCACGGCCCGGCAGCGGGTGGCGAAATGCTGTTCCAGCCGGCCGAGGTCGACCGTGCTCTTGCTGCGCGGCCGGATCACGGACAGGACGACCACACCGTCGCGCACCAGATCGCCGTAGCCGTGCGCCTGCAGCCAGTCCAGGGTGGCACTGGCGCTGCGCGCGCCGTCCACCGACGGGGAACTGACCAGGACGATCTGATCCGCCAGCCGGAGCACCCCGGCCATCGCCGAGTGCAGCAGGCCGGTCCCGCAGTCGGTGATGCAGATCGAGTAGTAGTGCTCGAGCACCTGCACCACGTCCTGGTAATCCTGGTCGCTGAACGCGACCGAGACAGTCGGGTCACGGTCGGAGGCGAGCACTTCCAGGCGGCTCGCCGCCTGGGTGGTGAACGCCCGCACGTCCGCGTACCGCTGGATCTGGTCCCGCTCGTTGAGCAGGTCCCGCACGGTCGCCGCGGTCTCCAGCCGGAGCTTGTCCGACAGGGTGCCCCGGTCGGGATTGGCGTCGACGGCGATCACCCGGTCGCCGCGCAGCGACGCCAGGGTGGAGCCCAGGCCCATGACCGTCGTGGTCTTGCCGACCCCGCCCTTGAGGCTGAGGACGGCCACCCGGTGGTGGCCGCCCGCGACGGGGGTGCAGGCACGGGCGACGAGTTCGCGGCGGCGCAGTTCGGCGGCTGACTGCGGCGGCCTGACCAGGCCGCCGGTGGCCTGGTAGACGACCCGGCGCCAGCCTCCGGGCGGCGCCGCGTGGCGGCCGCGCAGGAGCAGATCGGCGGTCAGGCTGTCCGCGGTCTCGGCAGGCTGCCAGTGCGGCGGCGTCTCGGGCGGTAACGGCAGCGGCTGGGCCGCCGCCTCCCCGGAGTCCACCTCCCCGGGGGTGGAACAGCCGGGAGCGGGGTAGCCGGGAGCGGGGTAGCCGGAAGTCGAGTAGCCCGGGCCGGGGTAACCGGCGTCTGGGTCGCCGGTGCCGTACCCGGCGTCGTACTCGGCCATCGGGTAGCCGTCCGGCGGGTCGTACTCCGCGGGCTGCCCATAGGTCACCGGCGGGTACTTCTCCGCCGGGTACTCCCCTGCCGGCTGCCGCCCGGCCTCGGCTGGCTTCTGCGCGCCCTCGGCTGGCTGCTGGCCGGCTTCGGCCGGCTGCTGGTCCTCTTCGGCCGCGTCGGGCGGCCGGGGTGCTGGCGTGCCTAACGAGGACTGCTGCCCGAACAGCCGGGGCAGCCCACTCGCCGGCCAGCGGAACGTGCCCTCGTCCGCTACCTCCTGCCCCCCGCCCTCCCCGTCCGGGCGGCCCGGGCCGGCGGTGTGGTTCGCAGTGTGGTTCGCGGTGTGATCCGCGGTGCCGTCCTGGTCCTGTTCATGATTGGCCAAGGTCGTTCCCCTCAGCTGCGATCGGTAGGAGAATGGCGTGCCCGACAAGGCCGGATGTAGGTGTCTCATCCCGAGACTAGGACACCGGATACCGATGGCACACCCCCCGCCACGGATTGCAGTCGCCCCGCCAAGCGCCACCGATAAGCGCCACCGCCCAGCGCCACCACCCA